>Ga0182017_10000528_pt1 | contig 30264 bp, 24 predicted proteins | sample 712E3DmetaG_FD_120492 | JGI IMG/M metagenome (GOLD analysis project Ga0182017, IMG submission 120492) | Permafrost microbial communities from Stordalen Mire, Sweden - 712E3D metaG | ecosystem: Environmental > Terrestrial > Soil > Wetlands > Permafrost | place: Sweden: Stordalen | collected... | reverse complement strand
TGTTCTCGGCGTGGCCACGGGTGCAGACGAAGGGCGCGTGTCAGCCCGCCGCGCGCCAACCAGCAAGTAGGCCCCGAGCAGCAGCAGCACGCCGACCGCCGCGATGATGGCATGAATCGGCCTGATCCGATTCCGCGGTGGCTGAATCGAGTCGTCGACGGTCCGCGCCGCATCCGCGTCGGGCTTGGGCATATCCCGCGGCGCTGGGGCGGCGGGTGGTCGTACAGGTGTCCCCGCGACCGGGGTTGTGCCGTACCCGATGGTCGCGCTGGCTGACGGCGCGGCTGACACGAGCACCGGCGCCGGTGTTGCATCCGCCGGCCGGCCAACTGAGGTGGCCTCAAGGGCGCGTGAGAATTCGCGCATCGACGGAAACCGATCCGCCGGCCGCTTGCTCAGCGCCCGCCGCAACACCGACTCGACAGCCGGCGGCAGGCCTGGCAACCGTGGCGCCAGCGGATGCGGGTCCAGATTGATGATCTGGTACAGAATCGCGGCCACGTCGTCAGCCACGAATGGACCGCGGCCTAGCAGCATTTCCCAGGCTATGCAGGCCAGCGCCCACTGGTCGGCATGGTGATCGATCTCCTCGACCATGCCGGTGGCCTGTTCAGGCGACATGTAGTTGGGCGTGCCCATGACCGCCGACGCGTTGGTCAGTTGGGTGCGCGCCGCCTTCATCTTCGAAATGCCGAAATCAAGCACCTTGACAAAGTCGGGCTCGCCGGGAACTTGCAGCAAGAACACGTTGCCGGGTTTGAGATCGCGGTGAACCACGCCTTGGTCGTGGGCTGCGCCCAACGCCGAAGCGACCTGCTTGACCACGTGGACAGTGGCCTCGATCGGCAGGTGACCCACACGCCGCAGGCGGTGGTCAAGATCTTCGCCGTCGAGAAACTCCATCACGAGATACGGCTCGCCGGATTCGGCCCGGCCGAAATCGAAGACGGTCACCAGGTGTGGGTGGCCGAGGTGTGAGGTGATCTCGGCCTCGCGATGAAAGCGCGCCAGGGCCTCGTGATTGGCAGCCAGATCGCGCGCCATCAGCTTGACTGCCACGCGCTTGTTGAGGCGAAGCTGAACCGCCTCGTACACCGCACCCATGCCGCCTTCGCCGATGAGGCGGGTGATGCGGTACGCGCCCTCGAGCACGCTGCCCACCAGCGCGTCCATGCGAAGTTCAGGCGACACGGCCGATCTTCTCCCGCGATAGCAACCCAGAAAGGGTGCCCGTGCTCGCCAGATCAAGTTTCTGTGTGGTCACGCGTGAAGCTCTCCATGGTCCCGCTATGTCAAAGCCGCACAAAATGCAGACGGCAACAGCGTAGACCTTGGCCCCAATTGCGTCAAACGCGCTCCGACTGGACTGGGCCAGCAACATCAGGCTGGTGCATGATCGGAAGGACCGTGCTAGGTTGTCTGGCGCAACTGGTAGGGCTTCCTTTTCTGAGGTCCGACCAACCCTTTGGGTTGAGCCAGTTGCCTTTTCTTGTAGCAACGCACCGATAACAAAATCCGTTATGAAACTTCACAGCGACCATATGCCAGAGGCTGAGGTTTCGCTCCGTCTAGCGTTCCATTTGCTCAGGAAACCCGGCGCAAGAGAGGCTTGCGTCGCCATTGATGGTGCCCAAGTTCACATCGCGGGACACTCGATCTTCAAGATCGAGGAGTTCTTGAAAGAGCAAGGCTGGCGAAAGGACGCCAGCAGTGAGAATGGAGAAGACTCGGACTGGGGTGGCACCTACAAGAATGGCAAAAAGCTATTGCGCATCCACAAGAAGTCCGGCGTGCAGGATGTCGTGTGCAAGGTTCGCAGGAAGACGATCCGCGCCGAATGCAAGAAGGGGCATTTCGAGGGCACGCTGAGCAACCCCGAGCTCAAGTTGCTTCGGGAGGCCCTGGGCCAACTACTGACCCTCGCCAAGGTCGGAGCAGGTGACATTCTCATCGCCGCCGTTCCCCAATCAGCTGCCTACCAAAAACATGTCGACCTTTGGTCCAAGGCGCCCCTGGTGAGGAAAACGGGAATCCGCTTCGCCCTCGTGTCTCGGAAGGGTATCAAGCTTGTCCCAAAGGGAATACAGTAGCCCGCGAACCGTCGGTGCCCCGATTCCACAGCGGCGCCTTCTACGAACTCCATGTCAGTCCCCCGTGCCATTCTTGGCGACGTGCTGACCATCGCGAACCTGCAAGCTGCGAATCGTGGTCCACTGGATGACCGGGGGGTGCCCTCGTGGCGGTCGTTCTTGCAGGATGGGTCGACTTGCTTGAGGTCTGCCAGACGGCCGCCCGTCGAGAAGTAGCCGCGAAGCCAACCGCCTTGCGGGCGAAAATTCAAGGGCTCGGCTTTCGCCTTGTCTGGGAACTTGCCACCGCCCTTCGGCCAAGGATCGCCCGGCAGCCACCCACGGTAGAAGGTCATCCAGCCGATTCGCGCGAGCACGATAGGTCGTCTGTTCATTTCATCTATCCTCCCTTGTTGCTAGGAGCCGCGCCCGTGCCTAGGTGGACCGCCCGCGTGGAGATCCACGGCTAGCCGCAGGTCAAGAGGTCAAGCGCCAAAATCCCTGTCCTCAGCGCACACAACGAACATTGTACAAGCCGAACACGACGTAGCCGTGCGTGGAGCCGTAGTGGAAGTCGACGGCCCACGCGTAGGATGGCGAGCTGGCCACCGAAGACGAAGACCAATAGTAGTTTGCAGGGGTCGAGGGAAAGGCTGTCGGATCTATCGATGGGACGCCCTGCGAAACATCGACGATTGTCTGTACCTCCTTGATCGTCGGAAGGCGCCAGCCCGAACCCATGCTTGTACAATATGTCTTGGCGTCGGCCCAAGCATATGTGGTCGACGGGACTGTCTGTTGCCAGGTCAGTTTGGTCTTGGTGTCGTAGACGGTTCCGTTGACGGTTCCGCCGTTCGTCACCACGTACCGCCCGGCCGGGGCGTTGGCGTCGGCGGGCGTTGGTAGGGTAACCCCAACAATACTGATCGCACCGAGAAAACGGAGGATAGGGGCGTTCATTTGGACATCTCCTTTTCGGATCTGCGGGCCAGAGGGTGTAGTGCACCGCGTTTCGCGACAGCATCCACCCAGACTGCTACGTCCATGAAGGCGTTGTGAATCGGCAGTTCTTCGTAGTTGTTCGGCATGCCACCCCTACCAAAATGTCAAAGAGTCAAATTTGCCCGTCCTCAGCGCACACAACGAACGTAGAGCATAGTGGACACGGAGTTGCCGTCCGTGCCGACCGTGCCACCGTTGGTGAGATAGACGGACCACGCGCCCCACGGAGAGCTGGTCACCGGGGCCACCGGAGACGAAGTCCAAAAGTAGCCTGCGGGTGTGTTGGGGAAATACGTGCCGCTCATGGTTGGATTGGAACTGGACTCCCCGACGTCCAAGATGGACACCAGTTCGATGTACGACGGGAGGCGCCAGTCGCTGTGACCGGCGAGGGTTAACGTCGGACAGTAGGCGACCGCACTGGCCCAGGTGTACCTGGTCGCCGGTACGGCCTGCTGCCACATGAGCCCCGTGACGTTGTCGGTAACCGTGCCATCTCCGTTGTCCGTGTAGTTCTCAAGATTCGGTGCGCCAGCAGTAACGTCTACCTGACCATTGGGCATTGGCCACTCGGCCCAGTCAGGATCCAGGCACGCTGCGGTGGGGTAGCGCTCGCAGACCAGCCCGGTCGAGCAGGCGGTGCAACCGTTGGCCGTGGTCCCCCCCGCGGGGCCCGTCGTCCCCCCGGTCGAGCCGGTCGTACCCCCGGTAGAGCCACCCGAGCCGCCGATTCCGCTCGTTCCACCACCCGAGCCACCCATTGGAACATCCGCCTGGGTACCGGGGGCGTCTGGCACCCCGGCATCGGTGCTATTGCCACCAGTGGCTCCTCCAGTACTCGTGCCTCCCGTGGCAAGTGGAGCGTCACGGGCGTCCGCGCCGCCCGTCGCGATTGGCCCATCGGTGATACCTGCCCCGCCCGTTGCAGTCGGGCCGTCGCGCCCACCCGTGCCGCCGGCTGCAGTGGGCGCGTCCCTACCTCCACCTCCGGCTCCGGCCAGACCTGCGTCTCTGCCAAGTGTACCGCTACGCCCGCCTGCTCCACTGCCTCCGCCCATTCCACCACTGCCGCCGGTTTGAGCCGAGCCGCCGTTGCCGCCTGCGGCGGCGGGGGCGTCTGGCGGGCTGGCGGTGCCTCCGGCTCCAGTCGCGCCAACGTCGGCCGCAGCGGGATGTTCGGCCGGATGTTCGACGGCTCCGTCAGGCAAGGCCCGCAGTTGACTGGCGTCGAAGGTACATCCCGCAGCCAGCACGGCGATCAGGCAGACACCAGGCGATGAGAACGCTTTCATGGTCAGTACCTCACGGCCGCAACAAAGCCCGTCATCCCGCCTGCGACTGGCGCCACAGTCACCGGCCGGCTCTCGAAGTAGAACAACACGCCGGTGGTCACGGCGGTAGCGGCGGTCAGGACCCAGAACACATTGGCAATGGTCTGGCGGGAACTGACCGAGTCGATGTCGCTCTGGGGGCAGCCAGGGCGGAGCGAATTGCCGGCGCCACATGAACTCCTCAGGCTGTCGAACTTGTCCTGCATCAACACACCTGCGCTAATCGCGCCCACAGCCAACAACACGGTCGAGCCGGCTGCCACCCAGGTCCATTTCCGGCCAAGCCACCAACCCTCGCTGACAGCGCTTGGCCGTGGCGCGGCCTGCAGGCCGAGGTTCGGCGCAGAGGTGGGCGCCGGGGCTGGGGCGGCAGCCACGGAAGCCGCCAAAGGCAGCAACCGCAAATTCACGGTACTCACCGAACCCACCGCCACCTCCACATCCTCGATCGCGGGGGCCGCGCTCACGTGCTTGGCTGTGACTTGGTGGCGGCTAGGAGTGGCCCATATCAAATCGGGCAGCGGTGCCAGCCCGACGCTCTTGCCGTCGACCGCAATCTGCGCGCCGGCCGTTTCGCAGTCGATGCGAATCCTTCCCAGCCTACCCCGCAATTCAGCCACCGAGTTGCGCGCCTCCGCCATCGTCTCGGGCGACGCATTCGTGGCCTCGGCCAAGAACCTCTGGAACGCTTCTATTGCCTCGACCGGCCGCCCGAGATCGCGCTTGGCTTGGCCGATGTTGAACATCAGCTTGGGGCTGGGAAACGCAACATAGGCAGCCTCGAACTTCTCCAGCGCGCCGGCCAGGTCGCCCTGGTGGTACAGCTTGGAACCCTGGCTCAGCAACTCCTGCGCTTGCGCCTTGGCCTGCGGGTCGGCAGTCAGCGGCGAGGCCTGCGCGAGAACTGTGAGAAGGACGAGGGAGGTTGCACACATGGTCATAGCTCCTCGATCAACGAGCGCTCTTGCGGTTTGGGGGCGCGGGGCGGCTTGCTCGCGGGCGGCGAAACGGGCTTCTTCGGTTGCTTGGCTTCAGGCAGAAGGTAGGCATCGTCTGCGAACGGATCGCGCCACGGGTTGGCGCGGCGGCCGAAGGCGGGGGCAATCGCCTGGGTCTTCCGTTGGTCGTGCTCGCGCAGGAACTTGTCGACGTCGAAAGATTCGTCGGCTGGCGGGTTCAACACAGGCGGCGATGCGGCCTGTGACCGTTTGGCAATGGAAGGCTTGGCTTCACCTGCGGGCGCGGTAGGTAGTGGCGCAGGCTCCGGCGCCGCAGCCGCTGCCGGTGGAGGCTCGGGGGCTGGCAACGGCGTGACGGTCGGTCCGGCCGCCGGCTTTGGGGTGGGCGGCGAAATTGGTTTCGGCGCGGCCACGGCTGCTGACGAAGGGCGCGTGTCAGTCCGGCGCGCGCCAACCAGCAAGTAGGTCCCGAGCAGCAGCAGCACGCCGACCGCCGCGATGATGGCATGAATCGGCCTGATCCGATTCCGCGGTGGCTGAATCGAGTTGTCCACGGTCCGCGCCGCATCCGCGTCGGGCTTGGGCACATCCCGCGGCGCTGGGGCGGCGGGCGGTCGTACAGGTGTCCCCGCGACCGGGGTTGTGCCGTACCCGATGGTCGCGCTGGCTGACGGCGCGGCTGACACCAGCACCGGCGCCGATGTTGCATCCGCCGGCCGGCCAACTGCGGTGGCCTCAAGGGCACGCGAGAATTCGCGCATCGAAGGGAACCGATCCGCGGGCCGCTTGCTCAGCGCCCGCCGCAACACCGACTCCACAGCCGGCGGCAGGCCTGGCACCCGTGGCGCCAGCGGATGCGGGTCCAGGTTGATGATCTGGTACAGAATCGCGGCCACGTCGTCAGCCACGAATGGACCGCGGCCTAGCAGCATTTCCCAGGCTATGCAGGCCAGCGCCCACTGGTCGGCATGGTGATCGATCTCTTCGACCGCGCCGGTGGCTTGTTCAGGCGACATGTAGTTGGGAGTGCCCATGACCGCCGATGCGTTGGTCAGTTGGGTGCGCGCCGCCTTCATCTTGGAAATGCCGAAGTCGAGCACCTTCACGAAGTCGGGCTCGCCGGGAATTTGCAACAGAAACACGTTGCCAGGTTTGAGATCGCGGTGAACCACGCCTTGGTCGTGGGCTGCGCCCAACGCCGAAGCGACCTGCTTGACCACGTGGACAGCCGCCTCGACGGGCATGCGACCCACGCGCCGCAGGCGGTGGTCAAGATCTTCGCCGTCGAGAAACTCCATCACGAGATACGGCTCGCCGGATTCGGCCTGGCCGAAATCGAAGACGGTCACCAGGTGTGGGTGGCCGAGGTGTGAAGTGATCTCGGCCTCGCGATGAAAGCGCGCCAGGGCCTCGTGATTGGCAGCCAGGTCGCGTGCCATCAGCTTGACCGCCACGCGCTTGTTGAGGCGAAGCTGTACCGCCTCATACACCGCGCCCATGCCGCCTTCGCCGATGAGGCGGGTGATGCGGTACGCGCCCTCCAGCACGCTGCCCACCAGCGCGTCCATGCGAAGTTCAGGCGACACGGCCGATCTTCTCCCGCGACGGCAACCCAGAAAGGGTGCCCGAACTCGCCAGATTAGGTTCCCGTGTGGTCACTCGCTACAACCCTCGCTCTCCATGGTGCCGCGACAGAAACGCTGCACCAGGAGGCGCTATCGTAGTCCTCGGGCCAATTTGCGTCAAACCGCTTTCCGTTGCCTCGCGCGCCACTTCTCGACGCAATCCTGGCTGAACGGGATCGCACGGCTGGCTCTCTTCGGATCGATTCTGCGCGACGACTTTCGGCCATCACGCGGTGGCCTACGTGCTGCCTGACGGCCGCGCGGGCGCAGGAAGGCGAGCGAGCACCGCCTGGAACACGTCGCGGGCAACCGCCAGGGCCGCTTCCGCCTCGTCGCGCGTGGGGTCGTGAGCCTCACCAGGATAGCGAAAGCGCCACGCATACTCCGAGAGCGGTGCGGCCCGATCGACCAAATCCCGCAGGGACGGATCGATGGTCAGGCAGACCTCACCCAGTTCCTCGATGTTGTGGGTCTTGCGAAACGGCCGGTCGTGCCAGGCCAGCAGCGCCTTCAGCGCCTTTTCGCAGGCCTGCTGCGCGTGAAAGGTCACATCAAAGGTGAGCGGTGGCTCTGCGGTCAGACTGTGAGCGCCGGCACGCAGATCACCCGCAGCCTTGTCGAGCCAGGCCCGCGTGTCCTCGATGCGGGCAGGGTCAGGCGGCATGAAGCAGATGACCTTCGCGAATCACGGTGCCCGGCAGTGAGGCTTGAAGGTGAACGCGCGCCTCGAAGTAGCCGTGCGAACACACGACCACGTCGGCGGCGATCCCGGTTCCGCGCAATGCCTGGTAGCGGATCCTGCTGGCCCGTGCCTCCGGTGCGACGCTATCCGGGACCACGACCAGCAGGTCGTAGTCGCTATCCGGGCCGTCATCGCCTCGCGCCCTGGAACCGAACAGGTAGATGCGCTCGGGGGCGTAGGCATCGCGCAGGCGGCGAACCGCCTCGGCGAGACTTTGGTCGGCAAGAATCGAACCCAAGCTCATGTTCAGAGGATATTCTATCACCAGAACGTCACGCCGGCTGGCCGATGGCTGAAACGGCTTCTATCAGGGGCAAGGGCGACCGCGGGTCGCCCCGACATTAGGGCCTTTCGGCCGCGGCCAGCTCAGCTCTTGGCTTCTCCGGCTTCGCTCGCCGGTTCCTTCTTCCACAGTGGCGACGCGCGCCAGGACTCGCGCGCCAATCGGATTAGGATAATCGTGGACCCGAGGACAAGCAGATCGCTCTGGTCAGTGTAGCGCAGGTCGTTCCATGTCTCGGCCAAGGTGAAGGCCTGGCCCACGGCCATGAGCGCGAGTACGGCAACGACCAGGGCGAAGTTGCGGTCGCGTTCAGCCTGTGCTCCAGCCACTGCTACTGCCAGTGGCAAGAGGAACACGAACTGGAAGTAATTGTTGGGCAAATAGGAATAGAACGGGATGAGCAAGAGGCCAATGAGGAAAACCTGCGGCAAGCTGCGTCCCCGGCACGCAATCAAGGCCAGTGCAAGCGCAAGCAGTACACCCAGATAGTAGAGCGGCTGGCGAGCCGAGAAAGTCGAATTCTGTAGGCGTGCCCAGTCGGACCAAAGGTCAGGGGTGTTTCTTTGGGCAAGACTTGAGGCTGAAAGGTCGGAACGGAAAGCAATGACGTTGCGCAAGCCCAAGAAGTTCACGCTGGGGCCGCTTGCATGAATATCAGTCTTCTGCTGCCACGCGCCCCAGTTGTCCCCCACGCCGAACACGGCTGAAGTGAGCAGCAAGAAGCCAATCACGCACGCAACCGCGCCAGCCAGGCCGCGCAGGGCCGGACGATGGGCCGCGCGAATTTCCGCGAAACGGGGGATGCGCCGGTGTTCACGCCAAATGTCGACGGCAAACCACACGATGGGCACCGCCAGGAACAAGGCAGCCGCACTGGGGAAGAGGCGGACCAGTCCGGCGTAGGCGACCAGAACACCGCCCAGGAAGGGGCGCCCGGATTTCAGTGCGCAGGCACCCAACCCGAGCGCTACCAGCCAATCCTGGCGCAGTGTCGCCCCCATGAGGTTGGTGCCGAAGATGGAGAAGTCGCTGGTGCCCCACAGCACCACCAGGTAGAGCATCACACGCAGTCCGAAGGTGCGCGCGATCACGAAGAACATGAGCAGAATCAGCAGCGGATCGATGAGTCCAGTCACTGTCAAGGTCGCCTTGCCGGCGGGCAGGTGGCTGAAAAGCAGATAGGCGGGCAAAATCCAAGCAGGCGTGGCGTCACCCCCATGCTCCTGCATGCTGGCCATGTAGTCCGCCTCGCCCATGGTGTCGGAAAAATACTTCATGTCGCGCTTGAACTCTTGCCAGCGCTCGGCAGTGAAGCGCGCACGCACCCTGGACATCTCATCCGCCAGCTCGCTGCCAGTGCGCATCTGGTTGTCGCGCAGATCGCGCAGGCGCACGCTGTTCAGCCTTTCCTGGCCAAAGCTCGGCGTGTCCTCCGCGTAGGCAGCCAGGCTGGCCAGATAGAGCCCGTCGAAACGCAGCTCGCGAAAATACTTTGCCGTCGGGAAGTCGTGGCGCATGGCCCAGGTGTGCACGAAGGTGCGCTGGCCAGTGGTTTCGTCGAAGTACTGCGGGGTTCCGAAGTGATAGTAGGTGAAAAATGCGGTGACCGCACAGAAGGCCAGGGTGCCCAGCACCACTCTCCGATGCGGTGCCGCGGCCTCGCTGAAGAAAGCCTCTTTCAGCGCCAGCAAGGCAGTCAGTGCGGCGAGCAACGCGCGCAGCGACGGCTCTTCATCGAAAAATGGGTAGAGATGCGCCAACTCGGTCGCCAGCATCCAGCCTGCCGCAACCGCCGGCGCGATCAGCACGTAGTGAATGCGGGCAGCCTTGCGGCGATGGACCAAGAGGAAGAACACGACGAAGATCCCGAAGATGACCACCTTGGTGTTGACCGTGTCGGCCACGGCAACCCCGCGGGTTCGTATCAGCTCGGACGGCGGCCAAATCGACGGGCATTCGGCGAAGAGAGCGATTTCGCTCACACTGTACAGGGCATCCCCACCTGTGGCGGAGAGCCGCACATAGCGCGCGCTCACCTCCAGTTTCTGATTGCGCAGGCGCATGCCGGCGCCCGTCTCGGCCCCCACCCGCCACAGGGACTGCCACTTCTCCCCGTCCTGCGAAGCCGAGAGGATGTACACGTCATTGTTGTCGGCTTGCACCAGGGCACAGCGAAGCTGGCGCTCACTGCCCAGGTCGTATTCCACGAAGGATCGCGCCGAGGAAAAGCGAGACGTGACATCGGTGAGCCATTCGTCGCCTTCGTTGCCATACACGCCGTCGGTCAGGCGGCTCAGGTTCTTCACACCCTGGCTATGGCTGGGCAGCTTCCCCGCGATCAGGCTCTGCGGCTCCGCGCGCGCCACGCTGGCAAGCGTGCTCGCCAAGAGGAAAAGAGCCGCGGGAAGAACCCGGCGATTCGACAAGCTTCGCATGAAGACAAGCAGGCAAGGGGACATGGCCGCCGAACGCTACGTGCGCTGCGCGGCGACGTCAACAGGCGGTTCGCCTGTGACGACGCGACGCGATCGCTCTTGCGTCACGGTCCGCCAGGTGACAGAAATCCGCCCATGCGTTGTTATCTGAGGTCGTCATGACCCCCTCTCCCGAAGGACTTGTCCAGAAACTCCTATCCTTGCCGGTTTTTCGCTCCGAGTGGGTGCTCTGGCTCCTGCTCGGCCTGTCGCTGCTTTCGGTGGCGGTCATGGTGGAACGCTGGATGTTCTACCGGCGGCGCAGGGTCAACTTCGATTCTTTGCGCGACGAATTCGTCAAGCACCTGGACAAGGGCGATTTCGAGGCGGCGGCCAAGCTGCTGGCCAAGACCGACAGCCTGGAGACCAACGTGGTGCTGGCCGGTCTGCGCGGCTACGCCAAGGGACCGGAATCCGTCGAGGATCTCCTGACCGGGGCGATGGCGCGCGAGAGGAGCTTCTACGAGCGGCGCCTGCCCATCCTGGCGACCCTGGCCTCCAACTCGCCCTACATCGGCCTGTTCGGCACCGTGCTCGGGATCGTGCGCGCCTTCAAGGATCTGTCCAAGGACATCGCCGCCGCCAGCACGGGCGTGATGGCCGGAATCGCCGAGGCCCTGGTCGCGACGGCCATCGGCCTGCTGGTCGCCATTCCGGCGGTGGTTGCCTACAACGTGTTCAAGGGCATGGTGAAGGACGCGGTGACCAACACCGAGTCGCTCTCGCGCATCCTGCTGGCCGAGCTGAAGGCGGCGGGCGGCGAGAAGGGCGAGTAGGGAGCCAGCATGGCTGCGTCGCTGAGCAACGGCAACGGCGAGGACGAGGGGCCGCTCGCCAGCATCAACATTGTTCCCTTCGTGGACATCGTGCTGGTGCTGCTCATCATCTTCATGCTGACCTCGGCCGCCATCGTGCGCGCCAGCATGGTGGTGAACCTGCCCAAGGCCGCCACCGCCGGCGCGCATGTGGAATCGACGGTGAATCTGGTCTACACCAAGGATGGCCGGCTCCTGCTCAACGGGAAAGAGAGCAACCTGGAGGAGGTGGCCCGCCACGTGAAGCGCGAGCGCGACGCCAACCCGAAACTGCAGGCAGTGATCGCGGGTGACAAGGGCGTGGCCTACGGCAAGGTGATGGACCTCATCGATCTGGTCAAACGCAACGGGGTCACGGCCTTCGCGCTCGACGTGGAACGTGCGCCCATGCCCGAGGGGAACTAGAACACCGAACAGTTTGACTCTGCCGTGAAATCAATGAGTTGTGACGCTCGGAAGCTGTCCCATTCCCTCGCCCCGCGAAGCGGGGAGAGGGCTAGGGTGAGGGGCAGCCGCTCTCACGCGGCCGAGCCCCTCACCCGCCGCGCTTCGCGCGTCGGCCTCTCCCCGCTGCGCGGGGCGAGGCGAATTCGCCGGAGGCTCGCAACCCCTCGATTCTCCCGAGGATTCAAACTGTTCGGTGTTCTAGCAAGCGATTCGCCATGACAGGGCGCCCTTCTTCCCGCCCCCCGCAGCCTCGGCTGGTTACGCCCCGGCGCGAGCCGCGCCGCTATGGCAATCCCTTTGTTGAGAAGAGGAATCGTCGGCGGCACTTCGCGCAGGCCCGAGCCATGGCGCATGTGCGGGTTCCCTTGTCGTCCGATTTTCGCGCGCACCGGGGCCTGCACCGTATGCCGTCGTGGCTGCGCGCGGCCGTCGGCATTTTGGTGTTGCTGGTGTCCGTGGGCCTGCACGTGGCCTTCGTGGTCACGGCGTTCGGCATCAGCCGCCTGAGCCACCAGAAGTCGGTCGCACGCCAGCAGGTGGCAATCGAGGTGCGTGAGCGCGAGGCCAAACCCAAAGAACCGCCGCCGCCGGAACCCAAACAAGCGGAGCCTGAGGTCAAGCCCGAGCGTGTAGTGCCGGTGCGCCAGGCGCCCCAGCCCAAGGTGGAATCGCAACCCAAGGAAATGCCCAAGGCACAGCCAGCACGGGTGGTGGGTCTCAGCTTCGAATCGACAGTGGGCGAGGGCCTAGGCGAAGGGGAAGGACCGGCCTTTGCCGTGGGCAACACCCGCATGGGCGACACCGCCAAGACCGCGGCCCCTGCCAAGGACGTGCCCAAGCAGACAATCAACAAGGGCCCGACCACAGTGAAGCCAGTGGCCAACGCCGTGGCTACGCGGATTCCTGTGGCCGGGGTGGTGTTTGTCCAAGCGAAGCGAAAGAAGGAAGTGAAGCCGGAATTCCCGCCAACCCTGAAGACCCAGGGCCTCGAAGGCGACGTGCCGGTAATTGTGTGGATCGACGCAACTGGAAAGGTGACCGCAGTGAAGATCCTGAAAGAATCGCCCTATCCCGAGTTCAACGAGGCCGCCAAGAAGGCGGCACTGGCCGACGAATTCGAGCCCGCCACTCGCAATGGCGTCCCCACCGCCACCACGCTGAAGTACAACGTCTCATTCCGACTGGTCGACTGATGAGAAGAACAACCACTGTGATGGCCGGCTTTGCGCTGGCCCTGTTAGCCTGCAGCCCAAGCGGTTTCAGCACGCCCACCTTGCTCAACAAGCCGCGCATTCTGGCTATCCAGGCCGAGCCGCCCCAGCCCGCGGCGCCTGATCCAGGGTTGGGCACGCCGGGCGGGTCCACGACTCTGCGCGCGCTGATCTACCAGCCGTCGTTGGCAGATGGCGGAGTCGCAGGGGTGACCTATAGCTGGTCGTGGTGCCCCTTGCCCATGAGTCCAACTGACCCCTCACAGTGTCCCATCACGAAGCAGGAAGACGCGGATCAGTTGTTTGCCGGCATTCCCGGCGTTCCTGCGCTCGATCTTCCTGGCACAGGTGAAACAACCAAGTTCACGAATCCCTTCCCAGCTCCAATGCTTGCGGCTCTCTGCAACGGGAATCTCAACGCCATACCCGCGTTGGCCGCAGCGGCATCGAGCATGGGCACGCTCGCTGCCAACGGGGGGCTGACGTTCAATTGCACGATAGCGGGCTTCCCCATCACGGTGAAGATGGTGGTGCACACCTCGTCCACCCCGGACGGGGACCTGCCCGCCGTGTTCACCGTGTACCTGCCCATCAACGATGCCATCGCGGCGAATGTGAACCCGGTGGTGGGCGACATCTATGTCACGCCGGAGAATTCTGACCCCCTGGATCCCAATTCTCAGCTCGACGAGGCGGGTACCCAGCAGGTCGTGCGCAACTCCAAGGTCTCACTCGTTCTCGACATGTCTCTTCCAGATTCCGAAATCTTGCCTGATCCAAACCAGGTCCTACCCAGTATCAATCCCAAGGATCCCAACTCCGTTCTGGGCCCCAACGACACGGCCAGGGAGCGGCTCTACGTTAACTGGTACACCGAGGGCGGCGACTTCACTGAAAAGGATGGAGTGGGAGGCGATGCCACCGGCTACCTCGGCGGGGATCCGAACGATCCGGTTTCGCCCTTCTTGTCGTCCCGGCAGACCTACTGGAACACCCCGAAAACCGAAGACTACGCCGCGCACTCCGCGCGCCTCACTGTGGTGGTTCGCGACAGTCGGGGCGGGGTGACCTGGACCAGCGGGGTTGCCCGCCTCGTGGACCATCCACCCGACGCCGGGGCATCCGATGCGCCGCAAGAGGACGCTGGCGAGGCGACCTCAGTGCCCGATGCTGGAGCGCCAGATGCGCCGGAGGCAGACAGTGGCGCGGTGGACGCAGCACCCGATGCAGGAGCATCCGATGCGCCGGAAGCAGACGCCGGCGAGCTGGTCCCTGATGCGGAAGCGCCGGATGCCGAGCAAGGGAATACTGCCGACGCCGTTCCGGAGACCGCGCCGTGACGGCCCGCGGTTGCGCTGTGCTGGCTGCGCTGCTGTCAATCGCCACCGCAGGCGCGGTCCGGGCGGCTGAAGAAGCCGGCAGCAAGGAAGACAAGCAAGCCGCGGGGCGGGCGGGCGATGCAACCCTCACCTCGGGCACTGGGGCCACCATCGACGCCAGCGACCTCAGCAAGCAGCCCAAGCTGACCAGGCCGGCCAAGGTCACCTATCCGCTGGAGGCCGTGGGCAAGAGCAACGGCGATGTCGAGGTGACCCTGCTGGTGGATCTGGACGAAAAGGGCGAGGTCACGGGCGCGACCGTGGTGGAGCCCAAGACCCCCACCGGCCTCGGCTTCGAAGAAGCAGCGGTCACTGCGGCGTACAGTCTTGGTTTCGAGCCGGCCGAGATCGCGGGAAAACCGACGCCAATTTCTATCACGTACACTTTCAAGTTCCCTCTGCCTAAGCCCGCCGCGCCGCCGCCGCCGCCCCCGGCCACCCCGGTGCCCGTCGCGGCGCCCAAGCCGCCGCCGGTGGAGAATTTTGTCGGCGTGTTGCGCGAGCGAGGAACCCGCATCCCCATGGCAGGGATCTTGGTGACCGTCTATCGCAGTGGCGAGGCAGAGCCCGTCGGCTTTGAGAACATTACCGACGCCAAGGGGCAATTTCACTTCTTTGATCTTCAGCCCGGAACCTGGAAGGTCTTCATCGAGCCCCCCGCCTACTATCCTTTCCGTACCACCGAGGAGATTGCTGCGGGCGAGGTGACACATGTGACCTACTATGTCGAGCGGGGCTCGTACAATCCCTTCGACAAAGTGGTCACTGCCGAGCGCGAGCGCAAGGAGGTCAGCCGCACGGTGATTGAGAACGTGGTCATCGAAAAGATGCCCGGCGCCATGGGCGACCCGCTGGCAGTCATTCAGAACTTCGCCGGCGTGGCGCGCCCCCCGGCAGGCTCGGGCGAGATCATCGTGCGCGGATCGGCGCCGCGCGACACGCAGTTCTTCGTGGATGGCGCCACCGTGCCCATCATTTACCACTTTGGCGGCCTACGCAGCGTCTTGCCAACGGGCATGATCGACAGTCTGGAGTTCTATCCGGGCAACTTTTCGCCCTACTACGGCCGCGCTACCGGCGGCATCGTCGACATCTCAATCAAGAAGCTCAAACCCAAGAAGGCGGGCGGCTACGTTGACGTGAATCTGCTCGACTCCGGCATCTATGTGGAAGTGCCCATCGGTGACAAGGCCGCGGTGGCGGCGGCCATCCGCCGCAGCTACATCGACTTCATCTTGGACGCCGTGATCCCGTCCAACGCGCCCATCACGGATCTCACGCTACCCCGCTACTACGACTACCAAGTACTGGCCAACTACCGCCCGGCACCCGCACACGATCTGCGCCTGTTCGTGTTCGGTTCGAACGATACATTCCGCATCGTGTTTCGCAACGCCGCCCAAATCGGGACAGAGATCGCTGGCAACCAATTGTCCGATTCCACCACTTTCGTTCGTGCCCTGGCCACCTATCGCTACGTCCCGGGTGACAAATTCGAGAACACGGTTCGCCTCTCGCAAGGCCGCGACACCTTGGACTTCCAATTCTTCCAGTTCTACGAGCACTTCATAACCGACACCACCCACCTTCGCGACACGGTCCGATACCAATGGTCAGAGAAGCTGGCGCTCAACGCCGGCCTGGATTTCGTCTACTACCGCTTCAGTGGCAGTGTGTACGCGCCCAATGCGCCGCAGGAGGGTGACCAGGAGAGCACCGCCATCGGCAAGACCCACCAAACCACGGTCGGGGGAATGAACATCTTCTTGCCGGGGGTATTTGCCGAGCTGGAACTGCGGCCGATAAAGGGGCTGCTCATCTTGCCCGGCTTGCGTTTCGACTACTACTCAGACATCTCCCAGGCAACCTTCGCGCCACGGCTGACGGTTCGTTACCAGCTCACCAAGCCAGTGGCTTTGAAGGGGGGCGTGGGCCTCTTCTACCAGGAGCCGGATGCCTTGGTGGGACAGATTGACAAGAATTTCGGCAATCCGGATCTGAAAGCTGAACGGGCCATTCACTATTCATTGGGAGTAGAGTGGAGACCGCGCGAACACATCCACCTGGACCTGACCGGCTTCTACAAGGACCTAGGCAACTGGGTCAGTGCCACCAACGCCATCAGACCTGACGGAACTCCCCTGCGCTTTGACAACAACGGTGCCGGGCGGGTCTACGGCATGGAAGTGGTGGCGCGCCACGATCTGACCACCAAGTTCACCGGCTGGCTCGCCTACACCCTGTCACACGCGACCCGGCGCGACTCGGGCAGCACCTCGTACCGCCTTTTCGAGTACGATCAGACGCACATCCTGACGATTTTTGGTGTCTACCAGTTGCCACGCAACTGGTCGATCGGCTCGCGCTTCCGCCTGGTCAGCGGTGATCCTTCCACGCCGGTCACTGGCGCGGTCTACAACGCCTCGACCGGCAACTATAGTCCAATCTTCGGCGCCAAGTACTCTGACCGCCTGCCGCCCTTCGCCCAGCTCGATATTCGGGTGGACAAACGCTGGATCTTCAATCGTTGGATGCTGAACGCGTATCTCGATTTGCAGAACGTATTCAATCGCGCCAACCCCGAGGCCCTGCAGTACAACTACGACTTCACCAAGAGCCGAGTGCGCGAGGGCCTCCCCATTTATCCAATCCTCGGATTGAGGGGAGAAATCTAATGCGTCGCCAATTGCTTTTCGGTCTGGCTGCGCTGGTGGTTCTGGCGGTCAGCGCTGCGCATTCGGCGCACGCCCAAACCCTGGAACAGCCACGCGCGCGCCAGGGGTACTGGATCGGCAACGGTTTCTTCGGCGTGGCCCCCCACCTCAACGAGGAAGGCAGGAACCGCGGCTTCTACCCTGGCTATGGCTTCAGCTTCCGCATCGGCCAGCTCTTGACTGAACGGCTGGGTCTTGGCCTGCAAGTCAATTTGGGGACAATCAGCAAGGGCAGCGACAAGGGGGGCCTGGGCGGGCTTATCCTGGAGGGCAGCGCGCGACTTTGGCGAAATCTGTCCGCTCACACCGGGCTGGGAATCGGCTACGTGGATGTGACCGACAACAACAGTCTGGACAAGACCCTGCGCGGAGGCGCGGGCTCATACTACCTGCTGGGCGCAAGCTACGACCTCTTCCCTTTGCCCAAGCTGCTGACGGGAGGCTGGGCCCTCACGCCTACGGTGGACTTCCTCATCATGCCCGACGGCAACATTCACACCTACACCGTGTTTGCCGGCGTGCAGATCCTGTGGTGGTCGGGCTTGTCGCGCGAAATGCTGATCCTGCCCGAGGAGTAGCTGTGGACGCCTGGTTGGAGACCGCGCCGTGACGGCCCGTCGTTGCAGCGTGCTGGCCGCGCTGCTGTCGATCGCCGCTGCGGGTGCGGTCCGGGCGGCTGAAGAAGACGGTAGCAAGGAAGAAAAGCAAGCCGCGCAGCGGGCGGGCGAGGCAAGCCTAAGCACGGACAATGGCCCCACCATCGACGCCAGCCAGCTCAGCAAGCAGCCCAAGCTGACCAGGCCGGCCAAGGTCACCTATCCGCCCGAGGCCGTCGGCAAGAGCAGCGGCGATGTCGAGGTGGCCCTGCTGGTGGACCTAGACGAAAAGGGCGAGGTCACCGGCGCGACGGTGATTGAGCCCAAGACCCCCACTGGCATCGGCTTCGAAGAGGCGGCGGTCACCGCAGCGTACAGTCTCGGCTTCGAGCCAGCCGAGATCGCGGGAAAGCCGGTGCCAATTCAGATCACGTACACCTTCAAGTTCCCGCTGCCCAAGCCGGCCGCGCCCCCTCCTCCTCCCCCGCCAGCGGCCGCGCCAGTGCCCGTTGCGGCGCCCAAAGCCCCGCCGGTGGAGAATCTCGTCGGCGTATTGCGCGAGCGAGGAACCCGCATTCCCATGTCCGGGATTCTGGTTACCGTCTATCGCAGCGGCGAGGCAGAGCCCGTGGGCTTCGAAGACATCACGGATGCCAAGGGGCAGTTCCACTTCTTCGATCTGCAGCCCGGTGTGTGGAAGGTCTTCATCGAACCACCCGCCTACTATCCTTTCCGCACCAGCGAGGAGATTGTTCCGGGCGAGGTGACCCATGTGACCTACTACATCGAGCGGGGCTCGTACAATCCCTTCGACAAGATGGTCACCGCCGAGCGCGAGCGCAAGGAAGTCAGCCGCACGGTGATTGAGAACGTGGTCATCGACAAAATGCCCGGCGCCATGGGCGACCCGCTGGCAGTCATCCAGAATTTCGCGGGCGTGGCGCGCGCCCAAACAGGCTCGGGCGCGATCATTGTCCGCGGCTCGGCGCCGCAGGACACGCAGTTCTTCGTGGATGGCACGGCGGTACCTATCGTCTATCACTTTGGTGGCCTGCGCAGCGTCCTGCCGGTGGGGATGATCGACAGCCTGGAGTTCTATCCGGGCAACTTCTCGCCCTACTACGGTCGCGCCACCGGCGGCATCGTCGATGTCTCAATCAAGAAGCTCAAGCCCAAGAAGGCGGGCGGCTACTTTGACGTGAATCTGCTCGACTCAAGCATCTATGTGGAGGTGCCCATCGGTGACAAGGCCGCGGTGGCGGCGTCAATCCGTCGCAGCTACATCGACTTCATCTTGAACGCCGTGATCCCGTCCAACGCGCCCATCACGGATCTCACGCTACCCCGCTACTACGACTACCAAGTACTGGCCAACTATCGCCCAGCGCCCGCGCACGACTTGCGCCTGTTTGTATTCGGTTCAGACGACACATTCCGCATCGTTCTGCGCAACGCAGCCCAAGCCGGCACAGAAATCGCCGGCAACCAAATAGCAGATTCCGCCAATTTCTTTCGCGCCCTCGCCACCTATCGCTATGTCCCGGGTGACAAGTTCGAGAACACGCTTCGCTTATCGCAAGGCCGCGAGTACGGAAGCATACGGATCTTCCAGTTCTCTTCGAGCTACACTGCCTATATAACCCACCTGCGCAACACGACCCGGTACGAATGGTCGAAGAGACTCGCCCTGACCGCCGGTCTCGATCTCGGCTACTACCGCTTGAGCGACAATGTGTACATGCCCAACCCCCCGCAGGAGGGGCAGGAGCAGCGCAGGTCCTTCGGCCCTGCCTACCAAAGCAGCATCGAGGGAAAGAACGTCTTTCTGCCGGGCGCTTTTGCCGAGCTGGAACTGCGGCCGATCAAGGGCCTGCTTATTTTGCCCGGCCTGCGTTTCGACTACTACTCAGACATCACCCAGGCAACCTTCGCGCCACGCCTCACGGTTCGCTACCAGCTCGCCAAGCCCGTGGCCTTGAAGGCAGGTGTGGGCGTCTTCTACCAGGAGCCGAACCCCTACACCGGACAGACCCAGAAGAATTTCGGAAATCCCGATCTGAAAGCTGAGCGGGCCATTCACTATTCAATGGGCGCAGAGTGGAGACCGCGCGAGCACATCCATCTGGATGCGACCGGCTTCTACAAAGACCTGAGCAACTGGATCAGCACCACCACGGCCATCAGGCCCGACGGGACGCCTCTGCGCCTTGACAACAACGGCTCCGGACGGGTCTACGGCATGGAAGTGGTGGCACGCCACGATCTGACCACCAAGTTCACCGGCTGGCTCGCCTACACTTTGTCACACGCGACCAGGCGCGACTCGGGCAGCACGTCGTACCGCCTCTTCGAATTCGATCAGACGCACATCCTGACCCTGGTTGGCATCTACCAGTTGCCGCGCAATTGGTCGATCGGCTCGCGCTTCCGGCTGGTCAGCGGCAATCCCACCACGCCGGTCACTGGTGCGGTCTTCGACGCCTCGTCTGGCAGATACAGTCCAGTCTTTGGCGCCAAATACTCTGACCGCTTGCCGCCTTTTGCCCAGCTCGATTTGCGCGTGGACAAACTCTGGATTTTCAACCGCTGGACGCTGAACGCATATCTCGACCTGCAGAACGTGTTCAATCGCGCCAACCCCGAGGCCATGCAGTACAACTACGACTTCACCAAGAGCAGGGTGCGCCAGGGCCTTCCTATCTATCCCATTCTCGGCTTGCGGGGTGAGATATGATGCGTTGTCGCGCGACATGCTGATCCTGCCGGAGGAGTAGCGGGTTCTCGGCTCGGCAGGGGGTCTTAACTTCTGCCGCGGAGGTGCCGACAAATTCTACGTGAACGGCACTGTTCTGACGCCAGCAAGACTTCGGGGGATAGCCGAGCTTTGGCTCGACGGGGATATACCCAGCGAAGCGGATCTGCGCGCTGCCGATAGCCTGGCGGCGAAGATGGCCGCCTTCGAGGGCATTCGGCCCTTTTCCGCGGTTGTGCAGGAACTGGTCGACTACGTCTCCCGGCCTGACTTCCAATTCGATAAGGTCAGCAAAGTAATCGAGGCCGATCCGGCCCTGGCAGCACGGATCATGCGGGTAGCGAACTCCGCGGCCTACCGGATCTACGAACCCTGCAGCTCAGTGAGCAAGGCCGTGGTGCGCATCGGTGCGACCAATGTGTGCGAGCTGGCCATGGCCATGTCCGCCATGACCTTCTTTCAGGATCTGGGTGGGGTAGGACAGAAGATTCGCGACCACTCGGCGGGCACAGCGGCGGTGGCGCGCGAGCTGACGTTCCGTCTGGGTCGCGCCGCGGCCTGCCCCAAGGTGTTTTTGGCGAGTCTTCTGCACGACATTGGCAAGTTGCTCCTCATCCAGACGGGCGACAGGGCCTATGCCGCTCTGGCCGGGGAAAACCTCGCGCCCAACAGCGTTCACCTCAAGGAACAAGCACAGTGGGGCTACGACCACGCGATTCTTGGTGGCCACGTGCTGCTGTCGTGGAGGTTGCCCGAGCCCATCCCACAGATCGTTGCTTGTCACCATCAGCCCAAAGTTGCCCAGAGAAAGTCCGCGAGCGTCGCCCTGTCTGTCGATCTGCTGCGCGTCGCTGACCACGTTGACTGGCTGTTCGAGCAACAGCACGACGCAGATTCCCCACATGTGCAGAGACTAGTGCAATCCCCGGACGGAACCCGGGTAGGCCTTAGTGAGGCAACCCTGATGGAACTGTGGGACGACCTTCGCACCGTGCGACGGGAAGCCCTATCGGTATTCAAGTAGAGGCATCTTGATGCTGGAGCCGTGGGTCATCGATGAAATCCTTCGGCGCGAGGAAGATCGTCGACAAGGTGATCGTCCACGGATCGAGCTTCCCGTTCCCGAGCCGGAGTGGCCCGGTGCCGGCGATCCCGGAATGGTCCATGACGAGAGGGGCCATTCGGTGTCCGAGCGCGGCGTGGCTATCATCGGGATGTGATTCCTCGGCGCGCGCCCTTGAGTTGCGCCCGCCAGGCTGCCCTGTGCTAGGTTTTGCCAAGGGCACGAAGTGAGCTTCTCGCCATGCCTGACCAGCGCCAGCACCGGGGACGCCATCCAGCCGACAGCCGGCTTTTCGCATCTGCCGAGGTGCCGGTCCTGCGCCAGGCGACCGAGGAGCTATCCTGGCTTTTCGGGCGCGGGTACAGTCAGACTGCGGCTCTCAAGCTGGTGGGCGATCACTTTGGCCTGCGCGAGCGACAGCGTCTGGCAGTATTGCGCAGTTCCTGCAGTGAAAGCGCGGCCAGCGAGCGCCGCCGGCGGCGACTGACTGCTATTGAGCTGCAGGGCCAGCGCCTGGCCGTGGATGGCTTCAACTGTCTCATCACCAGTGAAGCGGCTCTTTCGGGAGGTCTTTTGCTGCGCGGCCGTGATCAGGCGCTGCGCGATCTTTCCAGTGTGCATGGCAGCTACCGCCAGGTGCAGGAAACCGAGCGCGCCCTGCGACTTCTCGGTGATGCCATTGCCCGCGCCGCACCGACCGAGGTGCGCTGGTTTCTCGACCGTCCGGTCTCCAACAGCGGCCGGCTGCGCGGCCTCACCGAGGCAATGGCTGTGTCGGCAGGCTGGCCCTGGCAGGTTGAGCTTGTCGACAATCCCGATCGCGCGATCGCTGCCACTGGTTGGGTGGCTGGCTCGACCGACGCGTGGCTGCTCGACCGCTGTCCGCATTGGGTGTGTCTGCCGGATGCGGTGGTCGCGCAGGCCGGGGTCAGCCCCTGGATCGTCGATTTGAGTTAACTACATCCCTGGCGATGGCTCCGCGACCAATGGCTGTTCATCGTCATCGTCGTCTTCCACGCTCGTCACGACTTGCGATCGCGGGGTGATGCCCCGCGACGATCGCAGGGCCCGAGATCACTGGCACATGCACTCGACCGTGCCGTTCATTATCTCGGGGCACCTGCCGTTGCACACGCCCAGACAACTGCAGTCGGGGTATTCGCCGCATCCAGCGGGAATGTCCTTGCAGGCGTAGGTTGGGCACGGCGCCGGCTGTCCCCCGTTCGGGTTGGGGACTGGGTAGCAGCACGGGTCGTCGATCACGCATACCTGACCGGGGGTGCAGACCGTCGTCCCACACGCAATCCCCTTGTCGTCTCTGGCTGCATCCGGTGATGCGACGTCGTTGGCGCGCTCGATCGGGACGTCCCCTGTGGACGCGTCGTTGGTCGTCTGAGTGTCCACCACCGTCACGTCCAGGTCACCGCTGGCAGGAAGGTCGAATTCCACGGATAGGGTGCGCGAGGCGTCCGGGCAAAGCCAGGAGTTGGAGGCGCTCGGGTAGCCACCATACTGCGAACCACACCGCATGTCGGCGGACTGGCCGCTGCATGTGGCCGGCAGCGTATTCATCACGGCAAAGGTGGCACGGTAGGGGCCAGGACCAACCGGTGCCGCCGAGGTGAACGTGTGGGTCTCGCTCGGCGCCCCGGGGGGCCGAGCGCTGCACTCCACGCACACCTGGTAGGGTTGCAGCTCACGCGCATTCCAGCTCAAGACGGATGCTGCCGACTGGTTCAGCGCGGTGGCTGACCCCACGCTGGGCGTGGGGGGCACAGGGCACTCGCAGATGCATTGTGCGCGCATGCCGAGCAGGAGTGCCTGAACACCACCGTCGCCATCCAGGCGGTCGATGACAAAAGCCCCGCATTCGATGCCGCTGGTCACGAGGTAGTCCGACGACGAGCTGACGAAGTGAAAGCGAACTGTCTGGCGAGAGGGGATATCGGGTCGCCGTGCAGGATTGGCCGAGCATTCGAGCCCGGTGTCAGCGGTGTCGCTCGCCCGCGAATCGGGAGCGATCGTGTCGGGGAATTGCCCTGCGTCGGGGGAAATTGCAGCATCCGGCGAGTCAGCAGCACCCGAGTCGAGGAACTGCTGTGCCTCGATTGAAACCGCAGCATCCGGCGCATCAGCAGCGCCAGGGTCGAAGAACTGCTGTGTGTCGACTGAAATCGCAGCGTCCGGCCCGAGCGCCGAGCTGTCCTCGGCCAAGGCATCAGAGGATCCGGAAGCTGCCGCGTCTGGGCCGCTGTCGGGCCGCCGCGGCGAGCTGCCTCCGCAGCCCGCGCACAGACAGAGCGCCACAGACAGCCCCAGCTTGAACCACAAAGCCCGCAAGTTCGAGTTCATAGGAAAACTGTAGACGGAGTTGGCTCACGGGACAATTGCAGGCAGATGGGCATCCCGCTTTTCCCGTCGATCGGAGTGATCTCGCGCACACATGGTCTGCCTCTCCCACTCTTGGCGGGAGTTGGACCGCAGTGGCCCCGCGGACATTGTGCTGGCCCGGCGCGCGCCTGCCGTGCAAGACTAGTCCCCCAGTGAGCCCCGCCGAGCAACCCACCAGCCCCGCCGCGCCTCCCGCGGACGCGCAGCAGCCCAGCAAGCCGCCTGTGCTTCTGCGGGCCACCCTGGCTGAGGTGGTGGGATCGTCCATGCGCGTGGCCGGCCTGTCGGTGCTCGATCGGGCCATCAAGCAGTTGCATCGTCAGCAATACCACGTGGTGGTGGCTTCTGACGGAAGCTGCCGCTTGCCCCCCTACTTGCCCGCCTCGGTGCAGGTGCACAAGGTGCCCAAGCCCGAGAACCTGACGGCTCTGCGCCGGGACATGGCGGGCGCTATCGAGGTGGGCGCCGACGAGGTCCGCCCCTCCAGCGACTCGCTCGAAGGCACGGTGCGGGTCATCGATGAGGCCAGCCGCCGCCGCGCCGAACACGCCGTCTTCGCCGAGCTGCTGCGTGGTGACCTGGGTTTCGTCGCGCGCTACCTGAACAAGCCGGTGTCGTTCTTCATCACGCGCTACCTGCTTGCTCGCCTGCCTTTTTCCCCCAACCAGGTTACCCTGGGCGCAGCCTTGGTCGGCCTGGCGGGCGCGCTGCTGGTGTCCAGCGGAGGCCCGGCCCTCATGGTGTGGGGCTTCTTCCTCGCGCACCTGCAGTCGATCCTAGACGGTTGCGACGGCGAGTTGGCGCGGGTGCGCTTCCAGCAAAGTGCACTGGGCGAGTGGCTGGACACTCTGGTGGATGATGGGCTCAACGTCGTGCTCTTCGCCTGCATCGGGGTTGGCATCTTCCGAGCCACCGGCAGTTCTTTGGCACTGGCGGCGGGTCTGTTGAACGCAGCCGCGCACATCCTTTACGACGTGGTCGCCTTCCGCGAGCTTAGGCTCCAGGGCGTGGGGGCCGAGGTCATAAAGGTGCGCTGGCACCTGACTGGCGGCACGGACATGAAAACCAGGGTGGCCAAGGGCAAGCGCGACCTGCTGGTCTATGTGCACAGCATCGGCCGGCGCGACTTCTTCATCCTGGCCTTTCTGGTCTATGCCTTGGTCGGCGTTCCTTGGGTGGCGCTCATCCACGCGTCTCTCATAGCCTGGCCTCTGGCCGTGGTAGCAGTGGCGCAAGTGATCTGGCGCGCCCGCGGCGGGCGCTAGTCGCGTGGGGAGCCCGCCGGCTTTGCCGGCGGCGCACCATCGCGCGAGGCCGAGCGAAGCGAGCGGGGTGGGGTGGCGGGTGGGGGGCCGAAGGGCATGGGAACCCGTTCAGGGTTCCCATATCAGAACGTCCGCTGCAACGAGTGTGGACATGGGGCGCGAGTCGGCGTTAAATGCGCGCCGATGGCGTTGCGCGCGGCTCACACCACCATGTCGTCGCAGAACACGGCCTCCGAGGGGTCGAACCAGACCGTGCTGGCCATTCGCTGGGTATTCCCGACCTCGCGCGGGACGCTCACGCACCTTACAGACGAGTGCATTCTTCTTGGCCGCGACGACGATTGCCAGGTCAAGCTGCCCGGCAAGGAAAACTCGCGCCATCACGGCGAGATCCGTCGCGACGGTCCCCTCTACATCCTCAAGGACCTAGCCAGCAGGAACGGCGTCTTCGTCAACGGCGCACAAGTTCGCGAAGCCCCGATCTCGCCGGGCCAGATCCTGCGCCTGGGTGAATGGATTGGCATCGCGATTCAGGTCTCGCCCGACGCTGTTGATCCTGACCCGGTCTTCGATTTACTCGCCGCCAATCTGGCCGGCGGGCCCGTGCTTCGCCCCGTCCTTGAACAGGCAAAAAAGGCCGCATCCAGCGCCCTGCCAACCGTGATCCTGGGCGAAACCGGAACCGGCAAGGAGGGGTTGGCCCACGCCATGCACGAGTGGAGCGGCCGGAAAGGACCCTTCGTTGCCGTGAACTGCGCCGCGCTCGTGTCGACCCTGGCAGAAGCCGAACTGTTCGGCTACCGCAAAGGTGCATTCACCGGCGCGGACCGGGCGAGCCCTGGCTTCTTCCGCGCCGCCCAGGGCGGAACCCTGCTGCTCGACGAGGTGACTGACCTGCCCGAACCGATACAGGCCAAGCTCCTGCGCGCGCTGGAGCAACACGAGATTGCGCCCCTGGGCGAGTCCGTGCCCGTGCGCATCGACGTGCGCGTGCTCGCTGCCACGCAGATTCCACTGGGCCAGGTGGTGACCGAGCGCCGTTTTCGCGCCGACCTGTGCGCGCGGCTTGACGGCCTGACCATCCGCCTGCCACCGCTGCGCGAGCGCAAGCAGGAGATCGCCCATCTGTTCTTGCACCTGCTGCGTCTGCATTCCGGCGGTCGGCCACCACAGGTCGAACCGCGCCTGGTCGAACAGCTCTGCCTGCACGACTGGCCCTTCAACGTGCGCGAACTGGACCTGCTGGCGCGTCGGCTACTGGTCCTGCATGGTCACGAGGAGCTCTTGCGCCGCTCGCATCTTCCCGAGCAGATCCTCAACCGGCCGGTGGCGGGCGAGCCGGTGCCGGTTCCGGCTGCAGCAGTTGGCTCAGGCGCGGTTTCGGCGGCCCGGAATACCCCCGAATCTCACCGCGCGCGGCGCGAGCGCGAACTTTCGCTCTTGACCGAGGCCCTGCGCGCCCACAAGGGCAGCGTTGCGCGTGCTGCCGCGGCCGTCGGGATCTCACGCCAGCGCGCCTATCGTCTAATGGAAGTGGGCGGCATCACCGGCGCAGGCGACGACCCTGGAGAATCGCAGTGACCCAGGAATACGGCGCGGTCGACACGCGCGTGGGAAAAACCGCGGGCGGTAGGTATCGTTTGGTGCGCCTGCTCGGCTCGGGCGGCATGGGCGAGGTCTACGAGGCGCAGCACTCGACGATTGGCCGCCGCTTTGCCATCAAGTTTCTGCACCCACTCTTGGCCGGGAACAGCGAGGTCGTGGCCCGTTTTCAGCGCGAGGCGCAGGCAGCCGGCGGCCTGGAAAACGAGAACATCGCGGCCGTGGTGGACGCGGGCACGGCCGACGACGGGGCGCCCTACCTGGTCATGGAGTACCTGGAGGGTGAGGACCTGGCCCACTTGCTGGTGCGCGGTGGTCCGCTGCCCGTGCCGCGGGCAGCGTACATCATCATCCAGGCTTGCCGTGGCCTGGCAGCCGCGCACGGCCGCGGCATCGTGCATCGCGACCTCAAGCCCGAAAACCTTTTCATCTGCAAGCGCAACGACGGCAGCGATCTGGTCAAGGTGCTGGACTTTGGCATCGCCAAGCTGCACACCGGTCCCATGGGCACCGGCTTGACCCAGACCGGGACGACCATGGGCACGCCCTTCTACATGTCCCTGGAGCAGGCTCGCGGTGCCAAGGAAGTCGACCATCGCACCGACATCTACGCCCTCGGCGTGATCCTGTACGAGATATTGAGCGGCACCAAACCCCATCCAGGCGAGTCGTACAACGAGATCCTGTACCACGTGATTAGCAAGGACCCGGCGCCGCTCGATTCAGTACGGCCCGGCCTGCCACCCGGCCTGTCCGCAGTCGTACACAAGGCCATGGCCCGCGAGGCTGACGATCGCTACCCCTCGGCCGCAGATTTCGCCGCGGCGCTGATTCCCTTTGCCGGCCGGGCCGTGACGCCACTGCGTTCGCAGGTTGGATTGGCCGCCGTGGTGGGTGAGACCATGAACTCGCCCGTCTCGTTGTCCGCGATGGCGGTGGCGGCCACGAATACGCAAGGGGGGAGTTCCCCGACGGCGGTCTTGACCCCGATCTCGCAAGGGATGCCCGAGATCCCTGCGGCTGGTCGAGCGCGCGGCCGGTCGCGCGCCATCCTTTGGGCCGCGCTGGCCGCTATTGTGGTGCTGTTGGGTTCCTTGGGCCTGCGGCTGGTCCTGCGCCATGAGCCGGTTCCGGTTCCGGCTCCGGCCCCGGCCCCGGCCCCGGTTCCGGTTCCGGCTCCGCTTCCGGCTCCGGTCCCGGCCCCGGTTCCGGCCGAAACGCCTCCGCCCTCCGCGAAACCAGAAAGTCCACGTGGACGTCCACCTGGACGTCCACCTGGACAACATTCCCCGAAGCACCCGGCGTCGACAGTTGCCCCGGCTGCTGACAGCAAAGCGCGCCAGGTTGTGGTTCCGGCTGCCCAACCCGGCGAAACTCCCGAGAATTTGCCCAATCCCCGGCGCAAGCCAGCTCGTTCGATCGATCGCTCGAATCCCTTTGCCGAATAGGCATAGGATGTGCAGTGAGCGAGGTTCGGAATGCGAATCATGGTGAAACAGACTGCATCTTTGGCCATCGTCATGGGAGTCTTGGCCGCGCCGCAAACTGCGCGGGCCGGGGCAAAGGAAGAAGCGCGCAAGCACTACGATCGCGCGATCGAGCTGGTAGACGACGGGCAGCTTGAAGGTGCGATCGTCGAGTTCCAGCGCTCATACGATCTGACCCATCACTTTGCCGTGCTGTACAACATCGGCCAGGTCTTTGTGTCGCTGGCCAAGCCGGTCGAGGCAGTGGATGCCTACCAGCGGTATCTGGCGGATGGGGGCAAGAAGATTCCCACTGCCAGGCGCACCGAGGTGGAGCAAGAGATCGCGCGCCAGAAGGCCCGCATCGCAACCCTGGAGATCCGCGGCTTGCCCGAGGGCGCCGGTGTTCGCGTGGACGGCAAGGAGATCGGCAAGGCGCCGATCGCGGCTCCAGTGCGCGTGGGCGTGGGAACGCACAACATCGCGGCCACGGCCGAAGGCTACGATCCGGCGGAGACAGAAGTAACCGTGGCGGGCGAGGACCAGAGAGTCGTGGACCTGGTGCTGGCCAAGCATGTGGTCGGGGCGCCACCGCCGGCGCCAGTGGCGCCCGTGCTGCCGGTAGTGCCGGTGGAACCGTTGGTGCCAGCGGTGAGCGCGCCGGTGGTAGTCAGCACCCCGGTCGAGCCAACCGTCAAAGAGCAACCGGTCAGCGGTACTCGCATCGCCGGGATCGTGAGCGGGGCGGCTGGAGTGGCGGGCATAGCGGCCGGGACAGTGTGCTGGCTGACCGCCAAGAGCCGGCACAACGATGCCGTGACCAACTGGAACCAGAAATCGGACGCCAAGGCGCAGCAGCTACAAAGCGATGCGCAGGATTACACGACCGCCGCCAATGTCAGCTTCATCGCCGGCGGCGTTCTGGCCGCGCTGGGCGCGGTCCTGTACTTCGTCGGTGCGCCGGATGGGCAACCCACACCCGACGCGCAAGTGCACTTGATGCCGGCCGTAGCCCCGGGCTTTGCCGGCCTCAACGCAGGAGGAACATGGTGATGTTGAAGATTCATTGGTTCGCGATCGCGCTTCTGGCGACTACGGCCCTTGCTTGCAAGATCGATCCACTACCCCCGCGGGCCAATCAAGACGCTGCGACGAGCGTGGGTGGGGCTGCAGGAGTGGATGCATTCTTGGCAACGGGAGGCAGCGGCGCTACCGACGCCGCCTTCGGTACCGGCGGCGGGATTGGGACCGATGGAGGGCCGGCGGTAGTGGATGCTCGCATCGCGTCCGGGGACACTCCGGGAACCGATGCGGCGCCGGATGTCCCGGTTGGCGGGAGCGGCGGAACAGGCGGCACGACAGGCATGGGTGGAATGACGGCTAGCGGTGGCACCACGATTGTGGGCGGCACAGTCACGGGTGGGACGCCATCTACTGGTGGCACGACGAACGGCGGCGGCACGACTGCCGTGGGCGGCGCGACGAACGCGGGCGGCACGAACAACGCGGGCGGCACGACGAGCACAGGCGGCACGACGAGGACGAGCGGCACAGGCACGGGCGGTACGGCAGCTGGCGGTACCGTCAACGGTGGATCAATAGCAACGGGGGGAACGACAGTGAGCGGCGGCGGTACCAGTGCCGGTGGGACCGCGACAGCGGGGGGGACGACAGCGAGCGGCGGCCGTACCAGTGCCGGTGGGACCACGACAACCGGAGGAATGACAACCACGGGCGGCACCGCGACATACGGTGGAACGACGGCCACGGGCGGCAGCGGTGGAGTAGGCGGGAGCTCCGCGAGCATCACGGCCACCGCCATAGACAGCGCTGGAGTTGTCGGGGAATATTCCTCCATAGCCGTCGACTCCAACAACAAGGTTCATATTAGCTATTATGATGTCACCAACGATGGCCTCAAATATGCGACAAATGAATCAGGCCCATGGACCACAGCCAACATAGACACCGCAAACGCCGGAAAGTATACATCCTTGGCGGTAGATTCGAACAACAAGCTGCACATAAGCTACTATGGCACTATTTGGGGTGATCTCAAGTACGCGACAAATGAATCA
>Ga0182017_10000527_pt1 | contig 30284 bp, 21 predicted proteins | sample 712E3DmetaG_FD_120492 | JGI IMG/M metagenome (GOLD analysis project Ga0182017, IMG submission 120492) | Permafrost microbial communities from Stordalen Mire, Sweden - 712E3D metaG | ecosystem: Environmental > Terrestrial > Soil > Wetlands > Permafrost | place: Sweden: Stordalen | collected... | reverse complement strand
TTGGACGTTAACGGCGATTTCAATGCGGCGGTCTATGGTCCGTTCCATGAGGCCCACTACTTGCTTGATAAAGGTATTCATGTCGATTTTTTGAAGCTCAACGGGCGCTTTTCTCGCGAACGTTAGTAATTGCTTCGTGAGGTCGGCGGCCTTTACGCAGGAAGATATAATACTGGTTGTATGGCGCAGCAGATCGGACCCTTCGCTCAGGTGCATTTTAAGCAGTTCCGCGTGGCCCATGATGCCGCCGAGAAGATTGTTGAAATCGTGGGCCACACCGCTTGACAATTGACCGATCGCCTCCAGCTTCTGCGACTGGCGGAGCTGTTCCTCAAGCTTTTTCTGCTTTTCCTCGGCCTGTTTGCGCTCGGTGATGTCATTGCCGTAAATATTCACATAATTCGAGCCGGCAAAAGGCACGATATCCAATGAATAAATCCATTCGGAGCACGCAACTTCGTGTATCTCCCGGAGGTTTTTCTCCGATGCAGAACGGCAAAATTTTTTTAATATATCAGGCACCACGGATTTGTCCTTGCAACCCCAGCCGGTGAACAGGCATGTGCTGGCCTCGTTCGCAAAAAGCAGCGCGCCGTTTTTGTCGATCCTCAGAACAGGGTTGGGGTTTTCGGACGGAAACCTTGCCAGAATTGTGGCCTCTGCCTCTAACTGTTTACGCTCTGCTACCTCGTTTGTCAACGCCGCGGTCCTTTCCTCGACCATGTCTTCCAATCGTTCGTTCAACAATTTATACATGTTCTGGGTCTTGACAAGGTCCGCGTTTTTTCGGACGGCCTCCTCATAGGTGGAAATGAGCAGGGAGAGCATCTGCTGCTGGTCCGCCGTTACAAAACGTCTTTTCCCCCCGAACATGATTTCTATTCCCACGCGCACGCGCTCATTTTTAAGCAGTTTCCGGCTGGCAATGATCTGTTCAACATGCGAGAGCAGGTACTCTTCGTTGTACGGCTTGGTGATGAAATTATCCGCCCCGCACTCCAGGCCGTTAAGGACATCCTCGGCGTCGGACAACGAAGTGAGCAAAATCACCGGAATGTCCTGCCTGACTTTGGCCGATTTTATCTGTCTGCACAGTTCGTAACCGTCCATTTCCGGCATGACGATGTCGCTGACGACGAGTAATGGTTTGTGTTTGTCAAGAAGCGCGAGGGCCTGTTTGCCGCTAGACGCCGCCAACACCGTGTAGCCGTATTGCTCCAGCAGGTATTTCAACTGTTCGGCCTGCGTGGGGCTGTCTTCGACAATGAGGATTTCTTTCGTTTCTTCGGGGACATTCTTTTTAGCATTCATAATAGCCTCTCATTTCCTCTGTTCATGGGTCGGGGGTCAGCACCGAAAATCCATCCTGTTCCCTGATCCCTGCTCCCTGTTCCCTATTTTTTCACCAGCTCCGCCAGCAAGGCGGTAATGCCTTCGGGCGAAAGAACGTATGTTGCGGCGCCAAGCTTAATTGCTTCGCCCGGCATGCCGTGCACGACGGAACTTTCTTCATCCTGCGCAATGGTAATGGCGCCCTGGTCTTTCATCGCTTTTAATTCCTCCGCCCCGTCTCTTCCCATGCCGGTCAAGAGCACACCGACCGCGGCTGGACCCAATACGTGCGCGGCGGATCGAAAAAGATATGAAACCGAAGGCCGCAGGCGATTTTCCGGCGCGTTGTCGCTGAGCGTGATGTTCGGCCCTTTTTCCAACCCCATATGAAAATCATCCGGGGCCACGTAACCGTGTCCGGGCGCCGCGCGTTCGCCCTGCGATGCGACGCTTACCGGAAAGCGGGACACGTCTGAAAGCCACTCAGTAAAACCTTTTACAAACCCCTGCGCAATGTGCTGGACAATGAGCACGGGAACAGGAAAATCCCGCGGCAGGCCTGATAGTATATTTTTCAGTACCGGAGGCCCGCCGGTTGATGCGCCGATGGCAACGGCCTGGATTTTGCCGGTCCCCGTTACCTGCGGCGCAATGGGCACAGGCCCGGCCACACGTATTTTTCCCGGGCGGGTGAATCGCTTTACGACCTTGACCTCTGACATTAGTTTTACCGTTTGTATCAGTTCCCTGGAACCTGCCTCAAACTCCTTGTGGTTGATGCCGGGCGGACGTCGGACAACGGCAAGGGCTCCGGCCTCGATTGCGCGGAAGGTGGATGCGATCTCGTTGGCCCCGGTGCTTCCGCTCACGATGACAATCGGCGTCGGAACAGTCTCCATGATCCTTCTGGTCGCCTCAAAACCGTCCATCATGGGCATGTGGATGTCCATGGTAATGACGTCGGGCCTGTTCTTTTCAAGCGATTTCAAGGCTTCGACGCCATTGTTTGCCGTACCCACGACCTGGATCGCGGGATCGGAAGCCAGAACGTACGTTAAGAATTGCCGCGCCACGGGCGAATCTTCGACGATGAGGACCTTTATCGGGGAACGGGGTTCAGGAATCAGGGGTCGGGGGTCAGTCATTTTGCACCTCATTCCAAACCTCTAAATCCCGATAATTTTTAATACTCATGTTTTCCCTTTTTTAAAGAAATCTTCGGACAACTTCCAGCAAGTTGCTCTGGTCAAAACTGCTCTTGACAATATAGGCGTTCGCGCCGGACTCTATGCCGCGCTCCTTGTCGTCGCGCGATTCGAGCGCGGTGACCAAAATCACCGGCATTTCTCCAAATTTTTTGTCCGCGCGGATTTTGGCAGTCAGCTCAAAGCCGTTCGTGCGCGGCATGTCCACGTCCGACACCACCAGGTCGAATTCGCCGCTGCGCACCTGCGTCAGGGCGTCCGCGCCGTCGACGGCGGTCGTCACCCGGTAACCGGCCGTTTCCAGAATGTTCTTGAGCAGCGCGCGGGAGGTTATTGAGTCTTCAGCCACGAGGATTTTCCCCGCGCCGGCCGGGACTTGACCGGCCGTTGTTTCTTTCCGGGGGGACGCGGCCGATCGCATGGCCGATTTCATCAGGTCCGATACGTTAAGCACGGGCACGACCCTGCCGGTCCCCAGAATTGTGGCGCCCGCGATGTTGCGCACGCGTTTCAATTGCGCGCCAAGTCCTTTTACCAGCACCTCCTGTTCCTGCAATACTTCATCGACCAGGAAAGCAATGCGTTTTTCAGTGGAGGTGAGGACAATTACAGGTTTATGGTTTGCCTCCGTGAATCCGGGAGTCTTGGAACGTGCGGACCCGTTTTTTCGGACCGGCAATTCCAACGTATCGCGCAGGCGGGCCATTGGCAGTATCTGCCCGTCCAACCGGATCGTTTCACGGTTTTCTATTGTCTTGATGTCATCCTCGCGCACCCGCAACACACGTTCGACGCTTGTCGCGGGCACGACAAACAGGAACTCACCCACCCGCACCAGAATGCCCCTGAAGGTGGCCATCGTCATGGGGAGCAACAGCAGGAATGTGGTGCCTGCGCCTGTTTGGCTTTGCACGGATACGGCGCCGCCGAGCTTTTCAACTTTTTCGCGCACTATCGCCAGGCCGAGACCTCGCCCCGAAATGTCCGTGATGATGGGACTGGTTGACATGCCGGAAACAAAAATGAGCTGCAATGTATCCTGAGGGCCGGGCCGTTTTGCGGCGTCCGCCGGAAGCAGGCCCATTTTTACCGCCGCCGCACTGACTTTGTCCAAAGCGACCCCCGAACCGTCGTCCGATACGGAAACTTCCATCCGGCGATTGTCTTTTGCAACAAAGATGAGCCGGATTGTTCCGCAGGGCAGCTTGCCTTCTCGCGTGCGTTCTTCGGGCTTTGCAATACCATGGTCAACGCAATTCCGGACAAGGTGGACAAGCGGGTCTTTCAATTCCTCAAGAATGCGCTTGTCAATTTCAATGTCCGCTCCCTCGACTGTAAGTTCCACCTCTTTGCCCTGGTCGCGCGCAAGATCGCGGGCCAGCTTTGGAAGGACCTCGACCAATGTCCCGACCGGGAGCATTAAAACGCTTTTCATCGTCTCCAGTTGTTCGTCCACCAGGCGACTTACCGAGCGCCGGTCCTGTTCAGCCGCACGGGCCACGGCAGTTGCCCGGCTTTGGAGCGCGTTAAGGCGCGTGTCGTTCCAGGCCAGAAATTCATTCAATTCAGGGGTCGGGGGTCGGAGGTCAGAAGTGCACCCTGCCACCTGTACCCTGACCCCTGCACCCTGACCCCTGACCCCTGACCTCTCCGGTTTAACGGATTGCCGCGCTTTCCACGTTTCCGATTCGGTCTTCCATGAAGCAAGCGCATTGTTGATCTCCTGTAATTCCATTGCGCGTTGACTTGCGGCTATTTTAACACTGATCATTTCCTCTGCCTGGTGCAGGAGAGGGTCTAGTTTTGCTGTTGGAATTCTCACGGTTTCAACCATGACAACGGGGTTGGGTACTTCCTGTTTTTTTAATGACATTGGGTTTAATTCCGCGAAGCTTTGCTTCGGCTCTAACTCACCGTTTCCTTCGGAAATTTCCTTTAGCTGCCGGACAAGTTCCCGGCTGCGAGATCGGACCGCGGGCGCACTCTCCGTTCCCGTTTCCGCGATGAGTTGCGTGATATTATCCATTGCCCGGTGAAGTAAATCATATAGCTCAGGATGTAAAGGAATCTCTTGGCGTTTCAGCGCGGCGAATATGCTCTCCACAGGCTGGCAGATTGACTCGATGTCATTCAGGCTCACGGAGCGGGCCGCGCCCTTGAGGCTATGCGCCTCGCGGAAAATGGTTTCTATTATCCGCGCGCGCATTTCCGGCGCCGAGGTCTTCGAGGTCTTTTCCAACTCAAGGAGACCCGCGGAAATCGCGCGTACGTGATCTTCCGCTTCTATCCGAAAGGTCTGTCGAAGCCGTTTCAGGAATTCCTCGTTTTTATTTTCCATAGTTTTCAATCGCTTCTACGCTTTGAACTTTTCCACCAACCCCTTGAGTTTCTGCCCCAACTCGTGCAGGTTCCTGGCCGCGGTTTCCGCCTGCTTCATGCTTGCGGCGGTTTCGGCCCCAGCCTGATTGATATTTTCCATTGCCGTCCCGATCTGGTTCATACCCACCACCTGCTGCTGGCTGGACGCCACGATCTGCGTTGCGGTCTGGACCGCCTCAGTGCTGCTCTCGGCAAGCACCCGTATTGCCTCCCCGGCCTGCGCGGACTGCTTGACACCCGCCTCCACGGCCTTGGCGCCCTGTTCCGTGGCCATTACCGCTGCGCTTGTCGCCTTCTGCACGTCATTCAAAATGGTGCGCACTTGCGTGGTTGCTTGTTTGGACTGTTCGGCAAGGCTTTTGATCTCCTGCGCCACCACCGCGAACGCCTTGCCCTGTTCCCCGGCCCTGGTTGCCTCAATGGCGGCATTGACCGCAAGAAGGTTTGACTGATCGGCAATGTCGGTTACGGAAGCGATAATGCCGCCGATTGATTGGCCCTGTTCGCTCAAGCGGACAATCGTCTGCGCGATGGAGTCCATCTGCTCGCGGATGTGAAGCATGCCGGAGGCGGTATCTTCCACTGCTTTTTTCCCGGATTGGGAGACCTGGGCCACGCGTTGCGCGCTGTCCGACACGTTTTTCGCCTTTTGGGATGAGAGCTCCGCTGCCTGCCGTACCTCCTCCACCGTGGTGGTTGTCTCGCTGATCGCGGAGGCGTTTTCGGCGGAGCCGGAGGCCACCTGGGTGGTGGCGGCCAGGATCTCATTTGAGGAACTGGAAAGCACATTCACTCCGTCCATAATTTCCTGTATCTGTCCCCTCAACATCTCAACCATTCGACCGAATGACTGCATCATGATGCCTATTTCATCGCCCCGTTGCTTATACTTAGAAAGGTCGATGGTCAGGTCTTTTGAAGCAATCATGTTGGCGGCATGGACGCTGGCCTTTAAAGGAATGGTGACGCTTATAGTCAAAAGGAAAGATATGACCATTGTCAGCGCTATGGCAAGGGCTCCAAGAATAAACATGGTTTTTCGCGCATTTTCCTGTGCTTTAATTGCCTCGCTATAGCGGAATGCCGTACGCTCCTCATTATGTTTGATAAAATCCTGATTGTACTGGATCCATCGTTTCACGGAAGGATAGGCCGTGCCAAACACAAAATCAGTTGCATCTTTGACCTTGCCTGCCACGGCCAGATCAATCGCTTTCGCCGTCAGCGATCGCGCGCTATCCGCCGCAGCTTCGATTTTACCGAGTAAAACAGATCCGGTTGTATCCTCTTGTATAATTAGTTTTTTAACCTCCGCAATATTCTGGTAATATATTCTCCACTTTTCAGCCCATTCGTCTTTCATCTTTTGGATATTCTCGCTCGATTCTTTATTGTATTTCAGTAACAGAATGCCTCTAACGGCCAAGGCGACTTCTCTCGCGTTATCGATCATGTTATTGGCCAACTGAACACGGACAGTAGTTATGTTTACAATAATTTTTAATTTATCTTGACTGGCTGCCATCTGGTTTAAACTCACAAGGATTATCGCAATCAGAAAACCGATCACCACACAAAACCCCAGCGCCAGACGCATTCCTATTTTCATGTTATTAAACATGGCAGGTCCCTTCTTTGTTGACAAAATACCGATTTGTTTTATTTGCTTTCATATTCATTGACAACATCATTTACGATTATATTCTCATCATCCAAAATTTTTTGCGCATCGAGCACGACGATGCGTTCTTCCGTGACCCCCCTCAAATATTCCGCCCCAATCCCGGTAATGGTGACGGGCGGCGCCTGGATCGCGTCGAGCGGTATTGACCGGGTACCGATGATGGCATCTGACAGGATACCGAACTCCATTCGCTCGTTCCGGATAATGATCAGCTTATTGAATTCGCCCAGGCCCTTGTCCGGCAGATTAAAAAATTTCTTAAGATCAACCACCGAAAGTATCTGTCCGCGCACATTGGCAATGCCGAGCACAAAAGCCGGCATGCCCGGCAGCGGCATTAAATCCCTGAGCTGATGGATTTCGCGGACGAACACGGCTTCTATACCGTAGGTTTCGGACGCTATGCGAAACTCGATGATTTCGAGAACTGTTCCCATCGCGGCGGCCTTCTCCGGTTCCCGCGCAAGAAGGCGCGCCCGCGCTTTAAGGATGGCGGCCGGGTTTTGTGTCATTGGGTCCTCTTTCATGCCAATGCTCCGGTTTCCATGGTTGCCTGAATAATTTCCCTGAACCTGCCCGCCGTGAGGCCTTCGGATTCGGGCAAAATGTCTTCCAGACGATTCTCTTTTAAAATCATAAGCACATTCTCGAAATGCTTTTTTGACGCCGGGGCTTTACCTTGACGCAGCACAATGTTTCCCAGCGCAAAGTGCGCCAGGAGAAAATTCGGGTCCAGATAAAGCGTCCGTTTCAAGGAAACGATTGCTTCTTCAATTCTATTTAATTCTTGAAGAATTGTCGCCCGCAGATAATGCATTCCGGGATTGAGTTTATCGGAAGACAGCGCCTCTTCGCACAAGGCCAATGCTTCAGGGAGTTTGCCCTTGTCGGCAAGCGCCCGGATCAATTGGGCCTTGGATGACACTATTTCTTCTGCGGTTTTCTCGATAGTCTCCAGGCCGTTTGCCTGTGCGGGTTGTTCCAGGACAGCGATATGTTCGTTCCGTACCGGTAATTCGTTCACGACTGCCTGTATCTTTTCATCCTCAGGGAATTGAAACGTCGGTGCCGGCTGTTCAAACCAGGCAGGTGACTTCACTGGCGGCTGATCTGTATTTTTTTGCAAAGAGAGCGCCTCATGCGGGAAATCAGTTGGCAAAGGAGAGCCAGGAGTTTCCTTTCGGTAGACAATTGCGCCCGGAAATTGTACAGGGGCGAATTGCGGGAAAAGATGCTGGGAAAGCTCGCTGGCCCCCACCATCAGCCATCCACCATCCACAAGGGAGCGAAAAAGGCTATCGCCTACCTGCCGGGCGCGCTCAGGCGCGAAATACATGAGCACGTTACGGCAAAAGATAATGTCCATTGCGTTGGTGTTGTTCAGCGGCGAGGGATAGGTGTCTTGCGCCAGGTTCAGGTATGCAAAGGTGACCATCTTCCGGATTTCCGGCAGAATCTCGAATACCCCGTCCTTTTTGCAAGTAAAGTATCCTTCGATAAGCCAGGGCGGTGCATTGCGAAAAGACCACTTGCCGTAAACACCGGCCATGGCCTTGCGTAAAATCAGGGGATTGATGTCCGTGGCCAGAATAGAAATGTTCCATTCTTTCAAATCGGGTATGGCCCTGCAAAGCGCGATCGCAATTGAGTACGGTTCCTCGCCGGTGGCACAGCCCGCGCTCCAGATTCTTATGCGTCTGCCGCTGTTTTCCCTCGAACGTACAAGCGCGGGCAGGATCTGCGAGACCAGGGCCTCAAAAACCTGCGGCTCGCGCCAGAAATAGGTTTCATGGATGGTAAGATGGCTCGCCAGAATATCCATTTGGCCGGGGGTGATTGGCGACGATAACAGCCATTGGATAAACTCTTCCGTGCCGGCAAACCCGAATTCTTTTGCCGCGGAACCCATTTTGTGTTCCAGGTCGTCCCACCGCGCCGGGGGAAAGTGCAAAGCGGTTTTGGCCGCGATAAATTCGCTCAACTGCGACAACAGCTTCGGATTAAGGGTGTGCTTCATTGTGCGCCTTTGGCAAGGGCGGTATCCAAAACCCGCTCTTCGTCGAGCGAAAGAAATTGATCGAGATCGTGGATAAGCACCAGGTTGTTTTCCACCTTGGCCACGCCTTTGAGGTATTGAGCAAAGGGCAACGCCTCCTTTGCGCTTACCATTTCCCGCTCCGCAAGCTTGTGTACGCCAACAACCGAATCAACCACCAGCGCAACCTGCCGCCGCGATGTTCGCGCGATGATGAACCGGTCGTCCGGTTTCATTTCTCGGGCGGGAAGGCGGAACCGTTTGCGTATGTCCAATACCGGGAGAATCCGGCCTTGCGCATTGATAACGCCCACCACGATTTCCGGGGCTTTGGGCAATGGCGTGATTTCTACGGCGCGGACAACTTTTTCCACCGCAGACAACAACAGGGCATACCGCGGTTCGTCAAGGGCGAACACTACCATGAAGTCATGGGACAGATCCTGTTCGTTCATACCATTTCACTCGTATCGTTCAATGGATGATCCGAATATCAGGCAAAACCGACCTGGATTCTTTAGCATTGAAAGGACCTGCTTGCCGTCTGCCTACCGAAGCGATGGCGCAGGCAGGAAGCGGCCGAGCAGGCAGGTCGCTGATTTTAACAATAAACAAAGATTAATTACTCGGTAAATAATCTTTGTATGTGCGGTGGGATTTTAGGTATGTTCACTTGGAAGGTTTACGCCGTACATCTTGCCATGTATAATCTGATTGTACAGTAGAGGCGGGCGCAAGGCAATACTTTAATAATTGCATCAATATATATATTATCCAGCCCCTTCAATAAGGGGGGCGCCTTTGCCGCTGAGCGCGTACCCTGCACTACAAGCTACATTGTTCTCTTTGACTGTTCTGTGGATTTATTTTTTTGCCTTGCGCCGAATATAAAGTTTATTGAATAATGTATTGTAATTTAGTTCAATATAAATTATAATACATATTATGAACACCCTCGCATATAATCACTTGCAGTTACGGGAGTTATTCCATCTTGAGTTTCTCCGCCGTCTTGCACTCAAGCTGAAGCCGGGCCAGTATATTCTGAAAGGCGGCGTGAACATGCGGTTTTTTTTCGGCAGTCCTCGGTATTCGGAAGATATGGACCTTGACGCCAACGGCGTCGGCGTACAAATTTTACGCGACATGGTCATGACGATATTGACGGCGCCTTCCTTGCGGGAAACGCTCGCGTCCTTTGGCGTTAAGGGCATTATCGCCCCGGATATTGCAAAGGCAAAACAGACGGAAACGACACAGCGATTTAAAATCCATCTTTCCACGTCCGCGGACGAAGACCTTTTTACTAAAATTGAGTTTTCGAGAAGAGGGATCAAAGGAGGCGTAAAAGTCGAAACTGTTCGCGCCGAAATCATGCGGACGCTGCGACTGCCGCCGCTCATGTGCCCGCATTATGGCGCCGAAGCCGCGATGCTTCAGAAAATCGACGCGATAGCCGGAAGGTCAGCGACGCAAGCTCGCGATATTTTTGACTTGTATTTACTTAATTCACAGGCATCGCTACCTAAAAAACGGGTCGGGCCAGACGGAACGGACGCTCTGAAAAAAGCTTTATCAAACATCTATGCCATCGATTTTCGCCAATTCAAGGACACCGTACTTTCATATTTGCCCCAGGAGGAACGCGGTCCCTATGACAACGCAGGTCAATGGGACGAGATCCGACTTATCGCTTCCCGATGCATCGAAGAACTGTTATGAGCCGTGAACCGATTTTAACGTATGTAAAGAAACTGAATCGGGCGGTGTTCACTACGCGTGAAGTTTATAGCGTTTCCGGCAAGTCGTTGTCCGGGGTGGTACAAGGACTAAACCATTTAATCAAGATCGGCGCATTGGTGAAAATCCGCCGTGGAGTTTGGGCCGAACCATCCGTAGACCCGATCAGCCCCTTCAGCATCATTCCTTTTTTGCCGGGCGGACACCGGATATATCTTTCCTTTATTTCAGCCCTGCATCTGCACGGCATTATCGAACAGATACCTCAAACCATTTCCTGCGCATCCATAGCCCACACGCATGTCTTTAAAACGGCCGTGGGCGTTTTTTCAATCCACAGGATCGCGCCGGACTTCTTTTTCGGATTTGATTGGTACAAAAAGACCGGAGACTTCCTCGTTGCTGGACCTGAAAAAGCCCTGCTCGACTGTCTTTATCTTTCCGGAAGAAAAGGCAACCAATTTAAATATTTCCCCGAATTGCATTTTCCGCCGTCTTTCAGTTTTCCAAAAGCAAGGCGCTGGGCGCGTCTGATTAAAGATCTTCGGCTAAGGAAACATGTTCTGAATCAATTAGAGGAAATTTACCGAACGATTGAATAACAGGATAGACTTATTCTAAAGACAAGGGCCACTTCATGCTGAAATAGCCCTTGTCAATTTAAAATGGTGGAGGTGATGGGAGTTGAACCCATGTCCGAAGAACATTCAAAATAAGCCGGGCTACATGTTTAGTCTGATGTTTGATCTTGTCCCTCGCACCGCCAACAGACGGGCTTTACAAGAGACCAGCACCGGTTTATCTCGCCCGCCGGTCAGTACGCCCCGGCAAGCCAGCGTTCAGGCTTTTTACACGGTCCACAGCGAACGCTAACCACAAACCGTGTCAGCCGCCTTTACTTAGGCAGCCATTGCATAAGAATAATCGTTGGCGATTATTGTTGTTATCGGATTATTAACGAGGCCAACCGATAATCCTCGACATGCTGCTTAAATCTTACACTCCCCGTCGAAACCAGTGCACCCCCATGAAAAAAGTCAAAAGTCGAAAGCTCAAAGTCTCAAGTAATGACTATACCGTTTAAACTTACTACTTGCCGTTTGAAACTTGTGACTTTATTTACGCCGACTCCCTGACGATGAATTTCGTCAAGAGTTCCTTATGTTTTATTCCTGATTCACGGCCTTCTATTTTATCGACGATCATTCCGATCGCGTAATCTCCCATTTCCAGCTTCGGCTGTCGAACGGTGGTCAGGGCCGGTTCTATGACCTCGGCCGCCGGAATATCGTCAAAACCCACCACCGCATAATCCCGTGGAATAACAAGTCCCTGTTTCTTCGCCTCTTTGATAAATCCGATCGCGGCCATGTCTCCCGCGGGAAAAAACACCGCGCTTATCGGCGTTTTCATTTCTTTAACGGTGCTGTAAATATGGGCGCCTGCCTCGATCGTATCGTCGTCGACCTCAAAGATCAATTTTTCGTCAAACGCCAGATTGTGCTGTTCGAGGGCGTTTTTATACCCGGTCATTCTGTCGGCGGTAGGAAGGTTCTGTTTTTTGCACGTAACGCAGGCGATCGACGCGTGGCCTTTTTCAAGAAGATAATTCGTGGCCGTCATCGCCCCTTCCATATTATTGACATAAACGGAATCGAGCATCTCGCACCGGCGCGCCACGACGATGCACGGGACGCTTTCTTCGCCGAAAATCTTCAGCTCATCATCGGTCACCGACGCGCTTATCAGAATGGCGCCGTCGATCCTTCGCTCGCGCGCCAGCCGCTGGAAAAGCTGCGACTCCGTCTCTTTTTGCCCCACGGTGTCGAACAGCGTAACCGTATAATCTATGTCGCGATTGGTGCTTTTTATGCCCTGCAGGATCCTCACGACAAAACTCGACGCCAGGTTAGGCACGATGACGCCGATGGAATTGGATTTCCGCGTGGCCAGCCCCCGCGCGATGACATTGGGATAATAGTTCAACTCCTTGGCGATCTTCATCACCTTTTTCCGGGTGGCCTCGGAAATGTTGGGTTTGTTATTGATGACCATCGAAACCGTAGCGGAGGTCACACCGGCGCATTCCGCGATATCCTTCAATGTTACACCCATGCTTAAAATCCTTGAATAGTTTATTTTATTTGTATTAAAATTCGACGTTAAGGTTCAATCCAACCTGTTTTCGATCGGGTATAAGATCCGGCTCCAGCTTCATTTTCGTGCCCGAATCATGCAAATGGGCGTCAACAACCGCATCGAAAATCCCGTACATATACAAGCCCAGCGAATACCATAAATACATGTTCCGGTTGCGGAAGGCGTCATTGTACTTTGCATTCCATGAATCCTTCAGGGTATTTACGCTCGGGTCCTTGCTTTCCCGATTGGCCGGATTGCTTAATAGAAGCAGGTTGTTTTCACAAACGCGCATAAGCGTGATATAATTGTAAATCATATAGGCAAGATTGCATTGCGTCATAAAAATCAGGCCCGCCTTGTCCAAAGACCCATTGTAAATTTGACCCAGCGCCAATCCGGGAATCGCCGACAGCCAAAATGCCGTTGACGGGCTGCGAGGCCTGTTGTCATTGAAATACCCCGTGTTCCTGACGGCGTCCATGAGATTGAAGTAATACATTCCCGCGGCCCAGCTCAGGCATTGGTAGACCAAAAGCCTTGTTTCCTGCTCCTGAAACCTGGCATAATCATATTGCATTCTTTTGCCGACGCCGACAAACATGGTATCGACAATTGAATCCGCTTTTGTCGTTTGCGTCTTGATCGTGTCGAATTTCAAACTGTTTTGATAAATCATGAAAGAGTCCCGGGCGCTATTGGCAATTTTATCAAGGTGATTGTCATACGTATGCTGATAATATGCCACCAATCCGAGAACTACTTCAGAAGCAATTATCAAACCGCTTTTTACATAATTCCCCGTGTATATCTGGCCTGCACCGGGAACAACAAAAGATAGCGACGCGGCAATTACCGGGTCCTTAATTTTATAATTTGCCAGATTAATAGTAATGTTTTTGGGCGCTATAGTATCGTTGCCGGTATGTTTTTCTCCATTATTCTCAGATACTTGCGCAGCCAAACTCAAATAACAGATTACAATTAAAAAAATTAATGCTATGAATTTTCGCAGATATAAGAGACCTTTCACCTTATTATAGTGGTTATTTAAACCCTTAAACAAAATAAATCGGGGAATAAAAATACACCAGCGGTAAATGATTCCGCTCTTTGCGGGCGGAAATTTTTCCGCCCGATGTTCTATTCCTAACCGATACAATATATATTATTTAAACACCTATGGATATTATTAACCAACTTGCAAAAAGCAAAAGCAGACGTTTTCTGGTTCTTTCCGCGGGCGGTCAGCAAAGCGGCATCCAGGGAATTTACGTGAATATCGAGGGTGACGCGTGGTCGATCATGTCCCACGCGTTTGTGCCCTATCCTTCGTCAATTGGGCAGGTCCTCGATGCGGTCATGATTGATCCGCAAACTCCTTTAATGCTTGAAACAATCTGCAGGCTCGACCATAAAATCTCGCATTTGTTTCTTGAATGCGCCAGGGCCGTGTGCGCGAACACGCAAAAATCCCTTCAACAGCCCAGTGTAATCATCCTGAATAAATTAAACCTTTGGAAAGCCGCGGTACATGAAAATACGCAGGCGCATTGCTGGGACCTTGAACTCGGCGACGCACAACTGCTTTCGTCGGCTTTCAAAACGCCCGTAGTGACTGATTTTGTCCGTCACGGCATATTAGCCGGAAAACAAGGTGATCTGCCTCTGTTTCCGGGCATTTGCAAAATTACTCAGGACAAACAGGAAATCGCGGCGCACCTCACGATCGGCCAGTTGGCCCACTTTTTTATTTATGATATTCATGCGGCGCACATGATCCTCGACACCGATATCGGTCCGGGGACATGTTTGATCAACAGGGCGGCAAAAGAGGCCCTTTGTCCCGACGGGTTCGATCGCGATGGTTTGTTCGCGGCTCAGGGAAAGGTTGATACTCACTGTTTGGAAGGCCTGGCTTTAGAAGAATGGTTTATGACGCCTTCTCCCAAACAGGCCCACATCAATGAGCTCATGAAATTGTATAATCATTCCTGCTCTGCACATCTGACGGGGTTCGATAAGCTCGCCACATTGACCGCGCTTACCGCGCGCAGCGCATTTGACCTCTTTAAAAGGGAATACCGGCATGTTATTGCGCCGGAAATAATCTGGGTGTCGGGCGGAGGGGCAAATAACCTGACGATCATGGAATTTTTAAAAACATATTTCAGTCCCATACCGCTTAAACGGACCGATGAAATTGGAATTCCAGCCGAGCTTTTCATTCCGCTTGCCCTTGGGCTTACGCTGGATTCTTTCTGTTTGGGACAGGCTGGAACATGGAAATCGGGTAATAACCCCGAAATTGAGGGAATCGGGACGTGGGTGCTTCCCTGACCTGGATCTGATTTTTTACGAAATTACATTCACGAGAAGAATGTAAGGGTTCAAAATTTTGAACCCCTACAATTTATTGACCGCATTTAATCTTCCGGTTCTCCCATGCGAAGAAGACCGTAGGAGGACTTCCGCGCAAAAGCGATTATTGATTCAACATCGGGATTGCCGGGAAACTCGCGGGCAAGCCGTGCGACGGCATCCTGACAGGTCAGACCGCTCCTGAAGAGGACCTTGTAGGCCCGGCTGATCCGGCGGCGCCGATTTTCGTCGAAACCCGACCGCTCAAGTCCCACTTTGTTGACCCCCACGATACGCATCGGATCTGCCGCGACCTTTGCAAAGGGGACTACATCTTTGACAATAAGGGAAAAAGCCCCGATAAAACCGTGGTCGCCGACGGTCCTGAACTGCACCACGGCCGCGATGCCTCCCGAGTTAACGTGATTGCCGATGGTGACATGACCGGCAAGGTTGACCGAATTGGCCGCGATAAAGTAATCGCCGATACGGCAGTCGTGGGCAATATGGCAGTATGCCATAAGCAGGCAATGGCTGCCGAGTACGGTCTCGCCGGTCGCTTTTGTGCCGCGGTTCAGGGTGCAGAATTCACGAATGGTCGTATGGTCGCCTATTTTCAGTATTGTTTTTTCTTCCCCGAATTTAAGGTCCTGTGGAATTGTTCCCAGGGAGGCGCCATTGAACACCCTGCATTGTTTGCCCAGCCGCGTGCCTGAAGCAATCATTGCATACGGTCCGATGTCGCAACCATCGCCGATAACAACGTCCTCTTCAATAATGGCATAGGGCCCGATTCCAACGTTCACGCCGATACTCGCCTTTGCATGAACGATTGCGGAAGGATGAATAGTCACCGGCATTATGCCTCCTGGCCTTTTTTTGAAAGCATTGCGAGGAGTTCCGCTTCACATACCAGTTTATTTCCGACAAAACACTTTCCCGCGATACGCAGCGTGTCGCGCCGTTCCTGAAGCAATTCCACTTCAATGCGCAGGACGTCTCCCGGCCGGACATAACCGCGGAAACGGGCTTTGTCAATGCCGAGAAAGGCAATGCTCTGGTCGGCGGAACGGATTTTCCGATTGCTTAGCCCCATGATTGCGCCGGCTTGCGCCATCGCTTCGATTTGCAGCACTCCGGGCATCACGGGGTCTTCGGGAAAATGCCCGTTGAAAAAAGGTTCATTAAAAGAAACATTCTTGATGGCGACAATACTTTTTCCCGGGACGATTTTAAGCACCCTGTCAACCAGAAGAAAAGGATAACGGTGCGGCAGGATTTTCAGGATGTCATCGTACATAAGCGCGGGAGCGGCTTCTCCGATCAGGGCGTCTTTTCGTTTTCTGATATGTTCCCGGATTTTCTTCGCCATTTCGATATTCGCGGCGTGGCCGGTCCGGGCGGCCTGTATATGCGCGAGAATCGGTTTGCCCAGCAGATAGAAATCACCCAGAAGGTCCACGACTTTGTGCCGGCATAATTCATTAAAATAGCGGAGCTGGACATTATTGACGAAACCGTTCGTGCCTTTTTCAATAGGGCCCTTCCAGCCGAACAAGGACCGCATGTAATTGATATGGTCCGTTGTCAATTCGACGTCCTGGACGACAACCGCGTTGTCGAGCCTGCCGCCTTTGATGAGTCCCGATTCGCGCAGCTTTTCGATCTCCGAAAGAAAGCAAAACGTGCGGGCGGGGGCAAAATCCTTGACAAAGTCTTTCAAGGATATGAGCGTCGTATGTTGGGCGCCGAGCGCCGGGTGCTTATAATCGATCATGATCGTGGCGCGAAACTGGGGCGACGGCAGAATGGCGAACGTAACGTCGTCCTTCATATAAATGACCAGCGGATCGTCGATCTTAATAAATTCCCGTTGCGCGGCCTGTTCAATGATCCCGGCCTTCTGAATGAGTTCGATCCAGGGCACCGCGCTTCCGTCCATCAGGGGGATTTCCTGCGCATTGACTTCAACAAGGCAATTGTCAATTTCGAGGCCGGCAAAGGCCGCCATGAGATGCTCGACCGAGTAAATTTTAAAGCCGTCCTTGCCTATCGCCGTTCCGCGAGCGATGTCCACGACGTTGTCGATGTCCGCGGCTATCTCCACGGGCTTGTCCAGGTCGATCCGCGCGAAGCGGATTCCAAAATTTTCCGGCGCCGGTTTAAGCACGACCTGGGCGGTTTCGCCCGTGTGAAGCCCGGTCCCCGACAGCGTTACGTGCTTCCCGACGGTATGCTGTAATGCCATTTGTCAAGAGTCCTTTTGCATGTATTATCAGCCTTGTTTCCGGCCGGCTTCCCGGTCTTTTTTTAAACCTTCAATTTCCTTTCGCAAGCGCCTTACCTCTTTTACCAGTTCCGGCAGCCGTTGCTGGGCCCCTTCGATCCTTCGCATGGTCATCAAGTCGCGCGCGGGATATCCGGTAATGCGCGCGCCCCTTCCAACGGTCTTGCTCACGCCTGCTTGCGCGCCGATGAAAGCGTCGTCACCGACTTCAAAATGGCCCGCAAATCCGGCCTGACCGCCGATTATCACCCGCTTTCCGATTTTAGTGCTTCCGGCAAAGCCGGCTTGCGCGGCCACTGCCGTGTTTTCATCAATGGTAACATTATGGGCGATTTGCACTAAATTATCTACCTTTACTCCTCTGCGGATGACCGTTTGGCCAAGCGTTCCCCTGTCGATAGTGGTATTTGCGCCTATTTCCACGCCGTCCTCGATGACCACGTTTCCAAACGAAGGAATACGCACCCAACCGTCCCCTTCTTTTGCATTGCCGAACCCTTCGCTGCCGACAACCGCATTGCTTTGAATGATGACGTTGTTTCCAAGGACGCATCCCCTGCGCACAATCGCCCCGGAGTCAATACGGCATGCCTTGCCGATGCGAGCTTGATTTTCGATAACGCACAGCGCGCCGACGACCGAACTTTCATCAATGGCGCAATCCTCTCCTACAACGGAAAATGGCCCGATATAGACGGATCCATGAATACGTGCGGAAGGATGGACATAGGCCGTAGGATGGACCGGACCCTCAAAAAGGGGCCGTGTGTCCTCAAAAAGCTGGCCGACTTTTGCGAAAGCGCAATAGGGGTCCGCAACTTCAAGGCAGATCTTGCCGTTAAGGCCCTGGCCTTTTTTTACAATGACAACGGCCGCCTTGCTCGTGGAGGCCGCATCCCGGTATTGAGGGTCTGCAATGAAGGTAATGCTGTGTTCGTCCGCATCTTCGGGCGCGGCTACTCTTGATAGGTCAATACCGCGGGCTTCCCGCGACAGAGGCAAAGCCGCCCCGATGGCTTTCGCAATAACGGCGATCTTCACTGGAACTATTTTTCCTTATTGAGGATATTCAGCACGCGCTCGGTAAGGTCGAACGTCGGTCTTCCGTAAATGACCCCGCCCGCCCGCGCGTCCATAATGTAGTCGTAATTTTCCTCTTTTGCGATTTTTTCAATGATCTTATTTATTTTTTCAATGATAGGTTTGGTCAGTTCTTCGTTTTTTGAGAGTACTTCACCCTTTTGCCCGAACTTCGTTTGCAGAAACTCCTGGTATTCAGTCATCTTCTGTTTCAGTTTCGCTTCGATCTCGGCTTTCCGCTCGCTGCTCAAAAGAAGGCTTTGCTTGTCCAGCTGGTCCTTAAGGTCTTTGATGTCCTTTTGTTTCGCGGAAGCATCCTGTTCCCATTTCGCAACTTCTTTATCGAACTTTTCCTGTGCTTCTTTTGTTCCCGCGTAGCCTCGGAATATTTCTTCGACATTGATGAAGCCTATTTTTAGCTCCGCATTCGCCAAAAAAAGGCCCCCGCACATGAGCAGTGCCGTCAGGCATGCCACTACTTTTGTCTTGACCATGAATACCGCCCTCCTCTATATGGAATGTATAAAATAAAATTTTTTCTAATCTTATATGTAATTTTTGTTTTAGAAATAACAATTGATAAAAATTATAGTTAACGGCTAAAGAAAGCCAACATCCCCTCTCCCCTATGGGAGAGGGGCGGCCAAAGGCCGGGGTGAGGTTGATTTTTAGTTGGTCTTTTGACCTCATCCCCCTTCCCCTTCTCCCACAGGGAGAAGGGGCGTTTAAATCAAAACCCCTTGCCCATCTGGAAATGAAATCTGAACCCGTTTGCTTTGGACGAAAAAGGGTCGGAAACGCTCGTGCTTTTAAAACCATAGCCTTCGTCGAAACCCATGAGTCCCAGCATGGGCACTAAAAGCCGGACGCCTAACCCTACACCCGGGTATAAATCCGCCGGATTCACATTTTCAAGTCCCGACCAAGTGTTTCCGGCGTCCCCGAATACTGAAAAATAAAGCGTTTGTTCCAGCACCGGGAACCTCAGTTCCGTTGACAAAGCAAGCATGGCCTTTCCGAACTCCGGGTAATTACGGCCGCCGAAGGACAAATCATCATAGCCCCTGATCATGCCGTCGGTATACCACACGCCCCCGGCGGAAAGCACGTCCCATCGCGAAATATGGATGTCGCCTTCGGACCACGGAAGCGCGCTTATCATCCCGTATTTGCTATGCGCCCCTAAAACGAATTTCCAGAAAACCGGGAAATACGTATCGTAGCTGAGAATGGTTTTAAGATACTGGTAATCGCCGCCAAGGCCCGCTATTTCGGGGGAGGCCGAAATGATAGAACCCTGCGACGGGAACGTCGGCATGTCGGTGTCGTCGCGCCTGATGGTCAGTTTTAATTTGCTTTGAACGCCGTGGGGCTGCAAGTGAATGCCGTTGCTGTAGCGGGTGCTGTCTTTGTTGTAATCGTCTTTCCACATGAGTTCATAACTCAGGCCCGCGCTGAAATAATCATCGGGCCACCGAAGCTGGCGCCACAGGCCCCCGTTGAAACCATATTCCTGCGTCCAGTCGCCGGTCGCCCATTTGGTTTTGTCGTAGGAAATGCCGCCCTGAAGCGTGGTTGGACCGTTAAACGCCCAGGGTTCCGTAAAATTGAGCGAAATATTCTGCCTTAATTGTCCTAATTGTAAACCAAGATCGAGCTTTTCCCCTTCACCCCTGAAATTGGGGATTGACAGATTAAGCGTCCCCATGAACGACTCGATCTGACTGTATGCGGCGCCGACGGAAAACTGGCCGATGTTGTCTTTTTCCGTGATCCCGAAGTCCAGGTCCACGGTGCCGTCGTCGTTGGGGCTCAGGTCGGGCTTTACATTGCTGAAAAAATTGAGCTGGTAAATATCACGGACGCTTCGCATCATCAGCGACTGCTTGTATTTTTCGCCCGGAAAGATCTTCATTTCGCGGCGGACGACCTTGTCCTTGGTTTTCGTATTGCCGCTGATGGCTATCTTCCGCACGATGGCCGGTTTGCTTTCATTGATATCGAAGGTAACGTCGATGGTATCGCCCCGAAAGGACTGGCGGTCCTTGGCCTGCACCCATAAATAGCCCTCTTCACGGTAAGCGTTGGTGATAAATTCACGGGTCTCTTCAAATTTGCTTTTTTGAAAGGGCTTGCCTTTCTTGAGCACGACCAGGCGCGCCAGGCGCTGGGTTTCGAGGATTTTATTTCCGTTGAAGAAAAAATCTCCCGCATAGTACTTCCTGCCTTCATTGACTTCGATTTCAATGTACAAGTCCTTTTTATTGTCCGCGTACCAGATGCTGTCGCGGCTTACGCGGGCGTCCACATAGCCCTCGTCGTTATAGAAAAGAATGAGCGAATCAAGATGGCTTTTGTAAAGGTCCGGGTCAAAATCCCCTCCCCAGAACAGCTTCTTTTCCTTGGTTTTGAATTTCGATTTCAGCTTGCCCGCTTTCATGTCGACATTTCCCTTGAACGTTATCTGTTTGACGACGACCTTGGCCCCCTCCTTGATGGAAAACTTTACAATGACATTACCCGGGACCTTTGTGGGAACAAGCGCGTGAGTGATTTCGGCAAGCAGATAGCCCTTTTGCGCATAGAGTTTTTTAATGATGTTGACATTGTCAAAAAGGAGCGCATCGCTCAATACCTGCCCCTTTTTCATGGTCATTTTTTCTTCATAGTCTTTTTGCTTCAACTTTTTATTTCCCGAATACTCAATGGATTCGATGATGGGATATTCGACGACCTTGCACAGGAGCGATACCGCGGAGTCCGCCTCTTTCGTCACGAAAAAATCAACGCTGCGAAACACTCCCAGTTTATAGAGGCTTTTAATGGCCATCTGTATATCGGCGCCGGTAAACTCAGCGCCCTTTTTCAAGCTTACGGCGTTATAGATCGTGTAGGGCTGCTGGATAAACAGGCCCTCGACGGCAAGCGTGTCGAGTTTTTTCGAATAAGCGACAACGGAAACGCATGCAATGATCACCAGGATTTTCTGAACGGGGATTTTCATCGGTACTCCGAAGGCGAAAAACTTAAAATTTCAAATATTTTCTGATATTATTCAACGGCAGCCGCAGCTGCAAGAGGAGCTGAGGATTAGATTCCAGCGTTTTTCCTCCTTGTCGGATTCCATAATTAACGTCCATCATAAAATAACTCAGGGGCTGAAATTCAAAACCCATGGTGTATTCGGGTGTAAGAAGCGTATCAACAGGTATCAGCTCGGTCCGCCATTTTAAAAACACTTTGTCATACAGGATATAGCGTCCGACGGTAATACCTACGTTTGCGAATGCCAGATAATTCCAATCGTTGGCAAGCGTTAAGAATTGGCGATTATAAAGCTTATTAAAATAATTCGAAGCAATGGACGTTTCAACGTTAATCACATCCAGTCCCAGCCTTTTTGCCAGCCGCTCTTCAAGATTTTGCAGCAAAAACCGGTGCAGATACTGTTCTCCCAGCGAAGAAACAAATTCTCCAGCCCCTTCAACGCTGGCCATTCTTTTACCTTCCTGGTTAAAAAAACTCAGTGCCGTGTCGCCGGGCATTTCCTCCGCATCGGACGAGACCCTGAAGCGGATATCGTAAAACCTGCCCCTTTCCGACAATGCGTTAGTGACGGAATCGCGGGTAATAAGCGTCAGTTTGACCCTTTCGAAACGGTTATTGTCCGCTATCGCTTCGGCGCTGCCCCAGATTATCGGCACGTTATCAAACCCTTTTTTATCAGGAAGCTGCTTTGGAACAAATTCGAGTCCAGCATCAAAATTCCGGTCAAATGTCCTCCTGAAAAAAACCGACCCCGTGGAGGAATGAAGGCCGCCGAGGATTTTAAACGTCGCGTCCTTGTCCCGTCCCTTCAATGAAATCATGGAAACCGGGTCTACATAGCATTCGACGAGCCGGACCAGTTTGCGGTTCCTTCCGGTACCATAGTAATATTTCAATTTTCTGTTCCCTGGCCTTAAATCCAAATCCCACGTTATATAGGGAAAGGGGTCAAACGGTATGGCGGTCTCACTGTTGACAAGGGGCGGAAATGTAAAATCACCATTCCGCAATATCCAGGTCCCGGTGATGCGAAGACGGTCAAAAGGACCGGAAAGCGTAAACGCCGTTAAGGGCGTTTTGGGCCCGAATTCAACTTCGCCGTCCACTCCCGGTTCCATAAGACCGGGCAAATGAATTTCAATACCATGCTTGGGAGTGCTTACCTGGAAAACTCCCGCATCAAGAAATCCGATTTTAAACGGTTCGAATCCATCAGGCGCCTTATGGTTCGAATAAATCCGGACAGGTCGTTTGGCAATCGTTCCGCTTGCTTCAAAGGAAACCTGCGCGGATACCGTCGAACTATTCGAATCCTCCGTCATGGTGTCTTGACGGTCCATGGTCATGTTCATTGAAAAATCTTTTATGTCCTCACGCACATAAGGCCTCAAACGAAGCCTGCCTTTGGGAATGCGGCACATGGCCTTGCATACATGAATGTTTCCAGGGGCGCCCCGCAAACCAATTTCGATTGACCCCGTTCCCGTCCCCGAAACCGGCAGGTAAAAAGGCCCGCTGACATTTTTTTCAAATGAGGCGAGTAAATCCCCCCGAGCGGAAATGGTCAGGTTCATGGTGTCCAGAAAAGCGGACGCTTCGCTATCGCGCACCGTGTTGGTCAGCAGGGCCCATGGAACAACGCCCGTGCACGTAAAATGCACCCGATTTCCATCAGCGGCGGAAAATTGCTTGACAACTATCCTATTTTCCCCGATTTCCATGAATGCCTGTATCGAATCGATCCGCCACTTGTCCATCCTCACCTGAGGAGAAAACACATGCACGGCGATGGGTAGACCGGTTTGAATTGATTTGAAGGTCCCCGAAAGCGCTCCCTTCACCTCATTGTCCCCGGAAACATACTCATCAGGCACGGCGCCGATGAGAACCGACCGTATTTCAACGTTGTCGAATCGTCCGGAAAAGGAAATCCCGGAGGCGTTTGATATCGTGTCAAGTGAAACCAAAACAACCCCGTCTTTTTTAATGGTCATGGGAAGGATGGTAAAAAGAGTATCATTACTTCTGCACACGACATCGGTTTCCATGTTTGATAAATACCCGACCTCGCACTTTCGCGCATGAAATTCCGATTCGGTAGTAATACGTCCGTGTGCGCCCGATATTCTCGTGCCTCCAAACATGGCGCCGTTTTTTATCGGCAGCCGGCGTTTAAACAACCACGTATTCATTGCGCCAAGCGGTATATCACGATATTTTAAATTAATTTCAAGGCCGCCTAACGTTCCTAAATCCACATGCCCCGAACCTCGCACGCCGCCCAGCGCATGAAGGGTATCGATATTCAACGTTTTTTCATCGAAGGTCCCCGCGGCCATGCAATACGAGAGGCTGTCATTGATAAAAAGGTCCTTCGGACCAATCCTCCATTGCAATGCCCCGGCATTTTTTATCTTATCTACTTGAAAAGGGAGTATACCATGTACCACGGACGAACCTATGCTAAGCTCGCCATGCATAGTGAACGCTGACGCATTCCCGGAGCAGGAAACGTTGATCCGGGTTGAATCGATTAACCTTGCCAGCGCTGGAATGTGGGCCCCCAGTATTGACAATACGGTGTTTTTTCCCATCGTAGCGGTCGCGGCGAATGCCGGCGCTTTGCTCAGCACGCCGTCGACCGTACCTGACATGGAAAAAACGGGGTCGTTTTTTTGTAACCATGAAAAGGCGATGCGATTAATATCGCCGCTTTTAAGGAAGATCTCGGAAGGGCCGAGCTTATTGTCGAAAAGGCATGTCCGCGGCGTGCTTAAGGTTGCTTCACAGCGCGCTTTGGGACCAAGGCCTGAAACGGAGCCCGATGCAAATATCTGCCCGCTTCCCCTCAGCGCGGCAATGCCGGGCAGGGAGTCCGCGTGGAGCGAAAACGACAGCATATATGCCAGGGGCGGTTTTTCAAAATTAAGCACGCCTGAAGCGGAAACCGTAAAAGCATGGCCCCTGATTGTGCATGTGTCAAGCGCCAGATGGTTGCGCTGAAGATTTGCCTTTGCCGAAATGAGGAGGGGCGCGCCGAAAACGCTTATGCCGCCTCCGTCAAGCTTGAGCTCGCTGCCGATGATGCTGTTTTTTTTTGACAGGGTAACGGCGGCCCAGCCAAGACCGCGGACCGGGCCGAAGGCGCTAAGCGCCTCTTTGGGAAAAAGCCCTTCGGGGCGGATTCCCTGGCACTGTATGGTGATTGCGCTGAGAGGATCGCGATCATGGGCAATGTCCCATATTCCCGAGCCCCGCAGCGAAACCCCGTTCCACCGGCAGGAAAGTGAATCGAGGCGTACCCGCGGGTTCGACAGGGCGACGGAAAGCTTTATGTCCGTCACCGGCATTTTTATGCCATCGACGGCGGCGGCGCCTCCGCTGATATGGACCCATCCGTTGGATTCGATGCTTTTAAGGGATATCGTATCCGGAAAAGACAATTCACAGACGCCATCAAGGACGCCTCCCGATATTTCGATGTTCCTCAACCTGAGGGGCTCTTTAATGCGCGCTTTGTTGAGGCGCAGCGACAGTCGGTTCAGCCGGCCCCGTTTTGAAAAAGAACCGGAAACAAAAAGGTTTCTTTTCTGGGAAACAAGCCTTCCCCGCACGTCAAAATATATACCTGCTTCATCTTCCTTGAGGTTGCCCGACAAATCTTCTCCGGAAATGAATTTTCTTCCGTTGCCGGCAAGGACCCTCACCACGCCTTTGCGTATCATAAAATGGTCCACCGGAAAGTCCCGGAATTGCGAAAGGACGTCGCTACTGCTCAGCAGAAGCAACTGCAAATGAGGTTGGTCTAATGGGCTGTTTACGGGGAACAGGTCCATTTCGGGGGAAACAAGGACAATTTCACTGACGCTCCGTTCGAAAGAGCCGCGGTTTTTTATAAATTTCCAGGGAGAAATTCCCACTTTGATGTCGCGGACTTTTACGGAAAAAAACCGCGTGCTGAACGCTATTTTCACGTTTTGAAGATACACCGAAAAAAAACCGATTGTTATGTGTTCGGCGGAAATCTGGTTGCCCGTGGCGGCGGAGATTTTTTGAATGAGGAAACGTTCTATGTCCTTTTTTTCAAGGAAGATAGTGCATGCGCCCGCCACGATACCCACAGCGCACACGCTAACGCCCAGGAAAACGAACCATTTACGGCGTTTCATCAGCCGGGCTGGTTTTTGAAAAAGTCAATTCACCGTTTCCGGCATCAACCGTGACCGTATCACCATCGTCAAACCGTTTGTTGAGGAATTCCTCGGCAAGCCTGTCTTCAACAAGCTTTTGAATTGAGCGTCTCATCGGCCGGGCGCCAAGAATAGGATCAAATCCGTGTTCAAGGATGAATTCCTTGGCGCTCTGGCTTACCTCAAGGCTCACATTACGCTCGGAGAGTTTGCCCGAGACCTCCTTAAGCTGGATGTCCACTATCTTGGCGATTTCTTCTTTGCCAAGCGGATTGAACACGATCGTTTCATCGACCCGGTTCAGGAATTCAGGGTTAAAAATACGCTTGAGCTCGTCCATGACCTTGCCTTTCATGGACTCGTAGTCGGAAACGTCGGTCGATTTGCCGAAACCCACCGACGCGGTTTTCCGCACGTCTCGCGAGCCCGCGTTGGACGTCATGATGATAATGGTGTTCTTGAAATTAACGTGGCGGCCGTATGAATCGGTAAGGATCCCGTCGTCGAGTATCTGGAGCAGTATGTTGAACACGTCGGGGTGCGCTTTCTCGATTTCGTCGAGCAGTATCACCGAATAGGGCTTTTTCCTGATTTTTTCACTGAGCTGTCCGCCTTCCTCGTAACCCACATAGCCGGGGGGCGCGCCGACCAGGCGCGAAACGGCGAATTTTTCCATATATTCCGACATGTCAATTCTCACGAGCGCGTCCTCGGTATTGAACAGCGCCACCGACAAGGTTTTTGCCAGCTCGGTTTTCCCCACGCCCGTCGGGCCGAGGAAAATAAACGACGCGATAGGCCGCTTGGCGCTGTGAAGACCGGCACGGGAGCGCCGGATGCTCTTTGCGACCGCCTCCAGGGCCTTGTCCTGGCCCACGACCCTTTTTCTCAGCTCGTCTTCCAGTTTGAGCAGCCGGTTCGATTCCTCCTCCTCGAGCCGCGAGAGCGGAATGCCCGTCATGGTGGCGATGATCTCGATGATAGTGGCCTCATCGACCAGGAGCCGTTCCTCCGCCTTCGATTTCCGCCAGAGCGCTTTTTTCTCAAGCAGCGCTTCCTTCAGTTTTTCCTGTTTGTCGCGCAATTTGGCGGCGCGTTCGAATTCCTGGTGCTCGACGGCCTTTTCTTTTTCCTTTATGACATCGTTGATTTCCATTTCAATCTGCCTGATTTCGGGTGGGATTTCCATGCTTGACAAGCGTTTACGGGCCCCAGCCTCGTCAATCACGTCGATTGCCTTGTCCGGAAGGAAACGGTCCGAAATATAGCGTTCCGAAAGCTTGACGGCCTCCTCAATGGCCTTGTCGGTATACGTGACCTTGTGATGGTCTTCGTAGCGGTGCCGCAGGCCCGCCAGGATCAGAATGGTTTCTTTAACGCCGGGAGGATCTACCATGATCGTCTGGAACCGGCGCGCCAGGGCGCCGTCTTTTTCAATATATTTACGGTATTCATCGAGGGTCGTCGCGCCGACGCATTGTATCTCCCCGCGCGAAAGGGCGGGCTTGAATATGTTCGATGCGTCAAGACTCCCTTCGGAGCCGCCGGCGCCCACGATGGTATGAAGTTCGTCGATAAAAATAATGACATTGTCGTTTTTCTGCAGCTCGACCATGAGCGCCTTGATCCGCTCCTCGAATTGTCCCCGGTACTTCGTTCCCGCGACGATCGACGCCATGTCGAGGTTCACCACGCGCTTGTTTTCGAGGACTTGCGGGATGCTCTTATCAATGATCTTCTGCGCAAGCCCCTCGACAATGGCGGTTTTGCCTATTCCGGGCTCGCCGATGAGCACGGGGTTGTTTTTCTTTCTGCGCGAAAGTATCTGCACGACGCGTTCGATTTCTTTCTCGCGGCCGATGACCGGGTCAAGTTTTCCCTCACGCGCAAGCGCCGTAAGGTCCCTGCCAAAATGGTCAAGAAACGGAGTCTTGCTCTTTTCCTTGGGGGTGGAAGCGGTCTCGCCGCCCCGAAGGACCCTGTTGATTTCTTCCTTGACCTTATCATATTCAAGGCCCGCGGAAGCGAGGGCGTTGGAGGCCGTTGATTCGGTGTCTTTCATGAGCGCCAGAAGCAGGTGCTCCGTGCCGATATACTTGTGCGACATCGACCGCGCCTCGTTGGCGGCGATTTCGAGGACTTTCTTTGCGCGCGGCGTAAAGGGCAGCATCTGCCCGATGGTCATCATGCCGCCCGTGGAAGTGATCGCTTTTTCTATGTTCGCGGAAAGTTCCTCAAGGTCGACGCTCATGCTGCGCAGGACCGCCACCGCGACGCCGTCACCTTCTTTGACAAGGCCGAGCAGCAGGTGTTCGGTGCCCACGTAATCATTGCCCAGACGCACGGCTTCCTCGCGCGCTATCTGCATGACTTTTTTAACCCGGTCGGTGAACATGCCATTTACCATAATTTTATTGTCCTTTGGCTATTTTCTTTTTTTTAGGCTATTTATGTATTCCACTTACCTTCTTAAAAATAATACAATCCTCATTGCACAGGTTATAATAGCGTTCCAATAGGAATTCGTGCAATGGGAGGGAATATTACATGCGCCGTGTCTTCTGCATTTGTCTTCTTTCTTTTTTTCTTCCTTCCCCTCTCCACGGTGGAGAGGGGATCGAGGGGTGAGGTTCTCTGATCGGGGGATGAGGTTCTTTTTCGCCGATGCAACCTCACCCCGGCCTTCCCTTCGACACTTCGGCTCGGCTCAGTGCAGCGCTTCGCTCAGGGACCACGGCCACCCCTCTCCGCCCGGAGAGGGGAACCTCTATTTCTTAAGTCCGCGATTAAGAGCTGTAGATAAAATAATCTCGATACATTGATCGATAATATTCAGGACATCGTTATTCTTCAATCGTAAAGTGCAAATCCCCCTCGCATTGAATACTTTTTCCCGATGTTCATCGATCTTTTTCTGTTGTTCCTCATCATGAACGCCGCCATCAACTTCGATTGCCAGTTTCGCTGACTCGCAATAAAAATCAGTAATGAATCCGTCAATTATTTGTTGCCTTCTGAATTTAAACCCGCCAACACGCCTGTTCCGTAATCGTTCCCAGAGAATTCGTTCTGCTGGTGTGCACTTTCTTCTGAGAGATCGAGCTTGTTCCTTTTTAGATTCGTCGATATATTGAAGCGCGGTTACGCCGCTGGATATGGCTCTTATCATTGAATAACCTCACCCCGGCCTTCGGCATCGGGATCGTTTTGCCGACGTCAGCAAAATGATCGGATACAACCTGACCTGCATTTTTGTATGCGATTTTTGCCTTTTCAATGACCTGCTCAAAATTTCGCCATTGAGTATAGTCTAATAAAACCTGAATCTCTCTTGCAAGCCAATATTCAACCCCATTTTCACTGTATGCAGCACCCTCAAAAGAAGAAGAAAGCTTTGCAACCAATTATTTTTCCATATCACTCAATTTAACTTGTTAACCATTTCGTTGACCTCAACGAAATGGTTAAGCGGTTTAATTGCGTTTATTGAAAATTCCATTGTATCCTTGAATATCGTTCTTGTTTCCGTTTCCGCCTTCCTGTAGAGGTGAAAGTCCGGCACTTCACCTCTACCACCTTTGCCCAATTCGATCATTTTGCCTGCGCCGGCAAAATGATGCGGAACCAGAACCAATGTTCGACACTTCACTATTTTCTTTATTTACATTCTTGTTCAAATAAGCCTCCATCGAGCCATTCCAAATAAATTTTCTTAGAGGTATCATCGTTGTTGATACCGTTGAAAAGCACAATTCCATCAGAGTTTAAAATACTTATACGAGATGATCATTTCATAGAGTTTTAAATAGTAGAATGTCAAGAAAAATCATCGGTTTTATTTCTTTAAGCCGCCGCCTCTTTTTTGCTTTAAGAACAGGCAGCAGTGCATCCAAACGTGTGCGCAACTGAGTGCTTTGGCCGGATTGCCGAGATGACGCCGCCAGTGGAGCAGGACGGTGACGGAGGGCATCAAACCGGGCATTGCATCTCTTGCGCTGTTGATTATCTTTTTGGGCACCCCTTGTCTTTGCGACGCGCGATTTTCCTGGATTTAATTTCCGGCGGTGGCGTCTTCTTGTTATTCTCTTTTGTATTTCTGGCAGCCCATCCAAATTCTTTTCTTGTTTTCGCAGTGCCCCCCCCTTCTTAATTCTTTGCGCCGAAGCGGAGGATGAGCGGAGGCGCTCTTGAATTTTATAGAGTTGTCTTCAAAATGCAGATTGTTCAATATCTCGCATTGCGCTGTCGATATGGACATATAGCGCTTTTGTAATTCTCCCGACAATAAAATTCATCCCATAAAGACCACCACCAATTTTATCGCCTGGATTCGGAAGCAAAATGCGTCTTTGGATTAAGTCGTTCATCATGGCAATAAGCCCTTCAATCGTGTATGCCTTTTGCAACTTGGTTTCAGCGAGTATGTATTCTTGCCGTTCAATTCTTAGATTGTAAACTTGTGGTGTCATTGGTACAGGACTTTCAATATCTAAACCTGGAGCCAAAACACTTGCGCCAGTCAGTATCTTGTTGCAAAGAAGCCAAAAGAAACGGATTTCACTTTCCGGAATAGAATCTAAAGCTGATAACATTATTGCCTCATCTGGTGTTACATCAAGACGGATATTTTCCCTGTCGATGCTATTACCCAGTATACTCGCAATAGTGAGAATCGCCGTAGGGGGGCGCATTCCCGTTTTGTGGCCATTTTATTTGAAAAAGATGTTGACGGGGCATTTTTTTTGTAGTATATTACCGATAGCAATAATATAGCTATCGGAAAGGAGATCGTATGTCCGATGAC
>Ga0182017_10000526_pt1 | contig 30314 bp, 27 predicted proteins | sample 712E3DmetaG_FD_120492 | JGI IMG/M metagenome (GOLD analysis project Ga0182017, IMG submission 120492) | Permafrost microbial communities from Stordalen Mire, Sweden - 712E3D metaG | ecosystem: Environmental > Terrestrial > Soil > Wetlands > Permafrost | place: Sweden: Stordalen | collected... | reverse complement strand
TCAGGGAAGGAAATAAAATTTGTGCGAAAAGAAAGAGCTGTTTATGCTTCACTCCCGGATTCCCTGATAATTGATAATTACTATTCAATTATTGTCAAATATGGAGGTTCCCCGGTAAAGGCAAAAAAACCTCCATGGATTGGAGGAGTTGTTTGGAAAAAAGACAAGAATGGCAATCCATGGATCGGAGTGACGTGCGAAACAGAAGGGGCCAGCATCTGGTTCCCATGTAAAGACCATCTCTCCGACGAACCCGACAGCGTCAGACTTCATATGACAGTTCCTGCCGGATTGCAGGTTGTTTCAAATGGCATAATGGAGAGCCATAAATCTGAAGGTGGCAAAGAGATATTTACCTGGTCAACTCATTATCCAATAAATATATACGATATTACCTTCTATGCCGGGAAATTTGCACATTTCAGTGATACAATGCGTACCAGTCAGGGCATTCTGAATCTTGATTATTATGTCATGCCCGAAAATCTGGAAAAAGCCAGGGAGAACTTCAGACAGGTAAAAGATGTTATTAATATTTACTCAAAATCTTTCGGATCCTATCCCTGGATTAAGGAGGGATACAAACTTGTGGAAAGTCCTTTTGAAGGTATGGAGCATCAGACTGCAATTGCCTATGGAAGCGGTTATACCAATCTCAGATGGTTGGGCGGCGATTATATAATTGTGCATGAGACTGCCCATGAGTGGTGGGGTAATGCCGTATCAGTCAGCGATTTCAGCGATATATGGCTGCAGGAGGGTTTCGCCTCTTACTCAGAAATGCTATTTGCAGAAAGTAAAAAAGGATATGACAGCTCACTCTACTATGCAGAACGCTTTCTCACCGGCACGATAAGAAATAAACTTCCGGTAGTTGGACCGCGTGACGTCAGCTATTGGGATTACAGGGACATTGATGTGTACACTAAAGGAGCAATGATTCTTCATACAATTAGAAATATTATAAATGACAGTACTATGTTCTTTGATATCCTGCAGACTTATTACCAGGAACATGCAGCTAAATCTCATGTGACAACAGCCGATTTTATTGAGGTCGTCGAACGAAAAACAGGGAAGGATTGGCATAAGTTTTTTGATGCTTATCTATATGGTCGAAAGGTTCCGTCTCTTCACTGGTTTTATGGTTCCTATGACATGGGTCCGGATCAGGACTCCGGGATTAAGACAAATATTCCATTTGTAGTAGCAAAATGGATAAACGTTCCGGAAGGATTCAGTATGCCTGTAACTCTTGATTGTGTAAATACTAACGCCTCACTTACTATAGATGTAACAACAAAACCGGATGTTTTTTTTCTTAAAGACATGACTTCATGTAATTCATTAACGTGTAATAAAAGACTATCTTATTATGATGTAGTAAAAGATGATTCTATTTTGAGGGAATTCGAAAATTTGGAATCCAGAAATAAATAGTTGCAGGGAGTCCGGAGAATTATTTGCAAGAAGGAATACCTTTCAATGGTTGGATAAGACCAGGGATAAAAAGAAACAACTATTAAAGAATGCCCACGTGAAAATGAGAGGAAGCAATTTAATTGCAAAGAGGTCAATATAAAAGTTGAGAAATTAAAACCACGTTACCGTTAAGACGCTAAGAATAATTATATTATTTATCCGGGAAAAAAACATAACTTAGATTAACATTTTGATAATTAACCCTGTTAAACCTATTATCATGAAAATACTGACTGCTACCCATCGTGGAAACAGATTGCTTATGGAGGTAATTTTCCTCTCATTTTTAGCTTTGTTAATTACCTTAATTACTTCCTGCACCGGAAAACAAAAGAATTATTCCATAATTGAATTTACCGGAGATGGTGGTGTAATGAATTACTCAAAGTCATTTTACCTTTATTCCCAAAATTCAGATAGCGCCAATCCGACAGCATTAATTGTTGGTGCAGGAGACCTGATAACGTATGGTGATGATAGATTATTTTACTGCAGGGAAACGACTCAAAACAGGTTTTCATTTAAAACCATTAAGAATGTTGATTTTATTAATGGAAAAATCAGTACTGTAAATATTCCGGGCAATGAGGATATGATCCCATGGTTTAAACAGATGAAAAACACCGATATTTCAGCTCTTGAATTTCTAAACTTTAAATCAAAGATATTGGATAAATATATTCCTTATCTGACTGAGTTATCAAAAAGCAAACCCTCGATTGGTCTTGGCTACTCTGGTGAACTTAAAGATATGGAAGGTCTTTTTAGAATTTTTAATCCGGGTTTTATTATAGGAGTAACTCTTTCAACTAAAGATTTTAAGTATTTATCCGGATTGACTAACCTTGAATTCCTTCTGGTAAATTTAAATGACTCTTTATACAGGGACCCGCTGCCTCCAATGCCCCGGTTAAAACAGCTTATTATAGGTGATAGTAAAAATGCATTTAATGAAGATGCTGATTTCCTGATCAATAATAAGCAAATTGAAAAGTTGATAATTGTGACATCCGGCAGGTTTAATTTTTCAGTCATTAATCCGCTTGATAATCTGAAAGAGTTAATTGTCAGTGGATTCGATTCAGTTGAAAATTTTGATCAAATCAAAAGTCATAAAAGCCTTGAAGTTTTGTCAATTACAGGTGAGAAAATAAGATATGATTCGACTTTGAATGAATTGCCGGATATACATTGGATGGCTTTTTCTCCAAACACATCGCAAAAGGAATTTAATCAATTTATTAAATTTCACCCGGACCTTGAGGTAGTGGAAATACTTAAGAATAAGGAAATAAGTAGTCTGAGACCTCTGTTGCAGCTGAAGAGATTCTATGGATTGACGATTACTGATACTCTTACTGACATTGCCACAATTAAATTGCTAAGAAATCTAAAATATCTTTCTCTCCCTAAAGTTGTCCTGAATGATAGTTTAATAAAAGCCGGATTGCAAAAATCTTTGCCTGACACCAGAATAGTAGCAAACCAGGGTTTTTGTCTTGGTTCAGGCTGGTTATTACTGATTATTCCTCTTATCCTGCTTTTCAGGGTCTTTGAAAATCATAAATCCGGCATGTTCCGGAACAGGATTTAATCTTTCATTTAACTCGATGGCCTGGGATAAAAAGTATATCATCTTATCTGAAGCAATTCTTTGCAGCTCGGGGTTAATGGTTTTTTCCTTTTTTATTCATTTTGAATTTCCATTTCGACTTATTTCTTTTGCAGCCCTTATGCTACCAGCTTATTTCTTCAGCCGGAACCTGAAATCTTTTTCAGACTTTAAAGAAATAGCAGGTAAATCTATCTCGCTGCAAATAACCATCTTATACAGTATTGCCGGATTATTGTCTGGTATGCTGCTTGCAATTTTTTATCGATGGTATCTGGGAACTGGATTATTTCCAAAATCCTTTCATTTTTTTTTACTTGTGGCTGCTATAATAGGAATCCTTGAGGAACTGGTTTTCAGAGGATTTATCCAGGAATATTTAAAAAGTTTAAAGTCACCGTTTTCAATATTATTCAGCACGCTTTCACACACAGGGTACAAATGCTGTTTATTTTTATCTCCTGTTGTAAAAGGAGATATTAACATTGGTTTTTTAGCTCTATGGACAATAATTGCAGGTCTGCTGTTTGGTACAATAAGACATTTTTCAAAAAGTATCCTGCCTTCTGTAATCGCGCATGCCCTGTTCGATATTCTTGTATATGCCGAATTTGTCAAGGCCCCGTGGTGGGTATGGTGACCTTTATGTCCTAACCCTGAAGTACCAGATATCTCCTTAACACCTTTAAAAAGGAATAAAACCTAAATTATGTAAATCCCTGAAAATAAAACCATAACTTTGCAGACAATTTTTATAAACCAAATATCAATTTATGGGAAGATCACAGGAAACATTTAATAAGAAGGAAGTTAGGAATAAAAAAGAGAAAAAGAGAAAAGATAAAGAGCAAAAGAAGCTGAAGAAGAAGGAGACAGGGACAAAGAGTAGCTTCGATGATATGATTGCTTACGTCGATGAATTTGGCAAGCTTTCCTCCACACCTCCCGATCCTTTAAAAAAAATGGTAGTTATTGCAGAAAATATCGAACTTGGAGCAACCAAAGATGATAATGCTCAAAAATCAGATTATATACGAAAAGGAGTAGTTACTTTTTTCAACGATTCGAAGGGTTATGGCTTCATTCGTGATCTGGAAACAAAACAGAGTGTGTTTGTCCATGCGAACAATCTCCTTGATGCAGTAAAAGAGAATAATATTGTAAGCTTTGAAATAGGCAAAGGGCCAAAAGGGCCCACTGCTTTAAAAGTTAAGCTGTTTGTAGAACAATAGCTTATCTTTTTATCGACTTCAGAAAATACGGATCAGACATCGAATTGCATTCCTTTGTTCATGTTTTGAGGAGAGTTCATCCTTCGCCGAAACAAAGAATTCCTTTTAATTATAGTTTCCTGCTCAGGAGTGAGCGTTGCCCGAAACTCTAATCTCATGTTTTTCATTTCTTCTCTGTGCGATTTGATCATTGCAACCTGCTGATCAGTCAGAGAGGCCCTGAATGCCTTCATTCTTTCTGCCGGCATTACTCTGGGATCTCCGAAAATATCCTTTTGCTTTTGAGAAATTGAAGATTTAAATTCTGCTCTGAAAGCTTTGACCTTTTCAGCTCTTAGCTTCAACATCTCTTTCTGCTTATCTGATAAATTAAGCATTCCTTTCCCGGCACCCTTAACCGGTGCCTTTGGTAACTCCTGAGAAAATACATTTCCAGTTAAAAGAAGTATAAAAAGAAGTCCGAATCCTGTTGATTTAATTATTGTTTTCATGGCTTTTAAATAAAGTTTTCTTTAATCTTTCCTTTGATAAGAAAACTCAGTCAAGGTTTAATCTCCTGGTCTAAATAAAATGTTATTTGTTGTTAAGATCAGGTAAGTTATGATCCTCAGTCCGGGACTTGAAAAACAGTCCAAAAATAATGAACCCAAATCCTGCCAGAAAGAGTAGTATACCCATCCAGAACCTGGGAGAAAAACGATAGGAAACAAATTTATAAGTACTATACTGAATATAAGTTAGAATAGAGATAAAAAGGCCTCCTCCAATTAATATGAATCCGGTTTTAATTGGAGTGAATTTCTTTTCACTGGCACGATCTTTAATGATTTCTTCTTTCCCCGGATGAATAATCATGCCGGGAATCCCTGTCTGACAATTCCAGCAAACACCGAACTCCATTCCGACCAGTTCATTGCATTTGGGGCATTTCCAGAATTTCTCGACTTCCTTTTCAAGTTCTGCGACATTTGCAGGATCACAGAGAGGATCCGGCTCATTGAAGTATTTTTTTATCTCATCCAGTCTTATTTCCACATCACTTCTTAAAGCTGCTTTTGCGTCTTTAAAATATTTTGTAAAATCAGTATCAGAAATAAGCTCCCTCTCTTTTGCAATTAACAGAACAGCATGATAGACATCTATCACGATACCTTTGGGGTCTTCAAGAATATCATAGATTTCATCATCCTGATAATCCGACAGATACTCTTTGAAAGCATTATCAGCCTCCCAGTTATCATGTTTTACGCGCTTGTTATGAGATGCAAAATTTGTTTCAATCTGTTTTAATAACTTCTCTTTCAGATCATACGAAATCAACCCTTTGTTGACAGAAACAATTAAAGCTGCTTTTACTGTCTCAGGTTCATATCCGGTGTACCGAGTTATTATCACTTTTAGTTCATTCCCTGATTTTTCTTTCAGCTTTTCTGTAAATGAGCTTACTGTATCTTCACTTTTGTAACCTCTATCAATCAAAGATGCATTCTCTTCATTTATGATAGTCCCTCCTCTATAATTTTCATTTTGATTCAAAATTTCCTGCTCTGCAATGGGATAAACTGCATTACGTTCTGATAATATATCATATATGACATTTATGACTTCAGGAATATATTCAATCCTGTTTTTAATAATACCAAGAAGGTTCTCAGTTGAATAAGTGTTGTAGTCCTTGTAAATCTTTCTTTGCCTGGAATTATAATCCTGCTTCATATTACGCTGGTTTTTCAAATGTATCGCGTTTCTCCTTATCTGTCAATCCATTTTTTAAAAGAGGCCACTTTATCGCGACTGATAACAAACAGATCGCTTTTCTCTTCGTTAATTAAAGTCAGTTGAAGTCTGCTTGAAGAGTAACTATGCATCAGCCTGATTGCATCAATGTTTACAACACAATCACGGTTGATCCTGAAAAACTTACGTGGATCAAGAATGCCTTCCAGCTGTTCAAGCGAATAATCAACCCCATAATCAATTCCCTGGAAATCTTTAAGAAAAACATTTTTTTCGCAAATATGAAAATGATTTATCTCCTTCACTGGTATTGATCTGAATTTGTCTCCTGTCCTGATCAGAAACCTGGATTTAAATTGATTTCTGAACTCATTCAGCAGCTGCCTGAAATCTGTCTTAAAAGGAGATTTGTCGGCATAAAGCTTTTTATATTTGGACAGGGCTCTGGTGAGAGATTCTTCATCAATGGGTTTCAGCAAATAATCAACACTATTCACCTTAAATGCTTTAAGCGTATAGGTGTCAAAGGCTGTGGTGAAGATCACCGGTGTGTCAATCTTAATAGTTTCGAATATCTCAAAACAGAGCCCGTCATCCAACTGAATGTCCATTAAGATCAGATCTGGATGTGTTTTTTCCTGAAGCAGGTTAATGGCTCCCTCAACAGTCTCGACTATACCTGTAACAATTGCAGATTTGTCAACTTTCTTCAACAACCTGACGAGTTTATCGGCAGCAGGCATCTCATTCTCAACAATAAGTATGTTCATGATAATAATGGTACTTTTACCTGAAAATAATCATTTGTCTCTTCAATCACCAGGTCCCTGCCGCAAATAAGCCTGACCCGTTCTGCTAAATTCTTCAGACCGATACCTGTCGATTTTATCTGTGTAGCCATTCTTTGCAGGTTGTTCTTTATCACTATCATATCATCTTCAATAAAAACAGAGATATGAAGCGATTCCTCTATGGTGGCCTTATTATGTTTAATGGCATTCTCTACCAGGATCTGCAGAGAAACAGGAAGAATTTCATATTTATCCAACTCATTTACAACTACTTCAAGATTAATTTTACCATCATCACGTATCTTGTGAAGGAAGAAATAATCCTGGATAAAATCAACTTCGGCTTTCAATGGAACTCTATCCCTGGTTCCGTTTTCAAGAATATACCTGTATATTGAAGACAGTTTTTGAATGAACTTTTCAGCCATTTCGGGCTGTGCCCCGACTAAGGCCGATAATGTATTCATGCAATTAAAAAGGAAATGTGGATTTACCTGGCTTTTTAATGTTTCATTCTGAAATATAAGATTCTCCTCTCTCAGCTTCTGTTCCCTCTTCAGGGCACTTTGCCATTGAATAAAAATAAATAAAGCTATGGCGAAAACAAAACCCAGAATTGTTCCTTTAGACCACATTTTGAATTCGTTATGAAAAAAATAGTAAAAGGTATTTGACGGGCCTGCTCCGGTAATCATGTGCTCTGCATACAAAAACAGCAGTATAACTATCAGAGCAATTAAAAAGCAACATACAAGGAAAAGGCCAAATCTAAAGAGTACAGTTCTGGTTATATCTCTTCTTGTGGGCTGGATGTTTAACGCAGGCCGGTTGAAAATCAACCCTGCTGCAAAGATAAATAATTCAAGCTGGATAAATAAGAGAATAAAAAAGCTGATCTGATGTCCGGGAAAATCTGATCCCGGCTTAATAATGTACGATATTAGCGGAATAAACACCGAAATACCTAAGATCAATAAATGGGAGGTTAGTCTTTTCTGATCAAGAATTCTGTGCATTGTAAATGTTTCCATAATAACAAATTTAACTTTTCTTTACCCAAAGTAAAAGCTAAAGTGCCCAGATGAAAAATATATTATGCCGACTGGCATAAATAAGATGCCGGATCGTAAAAACTGGTAGCTCAGTCGCCAGAAACAGATCTTTTCTTATGGCTATAGAGAATCCAGTAACCAGAACCAGGGTTCGGGCAACTGTTTTTGACTATGCGTTTGAAATACCCGGTTTTTGTCTGATAAATTGTTCCTTTTCTATGCAATCAATCATAAAATTGGCAACGGCTTGCCGACTAATTGAAGAACCGATCTTGCCGACCCCCTTTATATTATATAGTATAGAAATATTATCACTTTTATCTGTAAGCATTACCGGTCTAACGACAGTCCAGTCAAGACCTGAACTCTCAAGCACTTTCTCCTGTGCGTCATGATCAGCATAGGAATATTTAATATTGGTTATTCTTAACATAAATCTGAAAAATGCCGGTATCTCTTTAGCTGAATCACCAACTCCGAGGGCAGTCATCACCACGATACGTTTGATGTTTTTTTCTTTCATCGCCTTTAAAGTGTTTTTCATACTTACAGACATGACATCAAGAGGTGTTTTGATCTTCCGGAATAATCCGTCCGACTGACTAATACTACTTAATACACTTATTACTGCATTGCAGCCAACCAGTGCCGTTCTGACTGTTTCAAAATCATAAGGTGTCCCTTTAATGATTTGGATGTCTAAAATATTTACATTGTCAGGATTACGTGCTATCCCAACAACATCATGACCGCGTCTTAATAACTCTGTTGCAACCAGTTTGCCAGTCCTTCCGGAAATTCCCAATATCAGTATTTTCATTATATTATGTTTTTTATTTTACTATTCTGAAGCTAAAGGCACCGGTCTGAAGTAATCCCTGTAATCTCAACCAGATAAGGAGAAGGGATTCTGTTGCCCTGGCTGCGGTAATATCGCCAAGATCAATCAGATTCTCATCTTTCCAGCCAATTTGTCTCAGAAGGTTCTTTACTTTAGTCCTGGCTGCTATGTCGTTCCCTGAAATATAATTAATATGATCTCCACCTCCTATCATGCCAGGGTTAACCATTAATCCACACCACATCGTATTTAAAGTTTTTACAACCAGTGAGTAAGGAAATGTTTTCTGGATTTCTTCACCCAGTGAATTTGTATTATTCAACCCGGGCAATAAGCTCGGGGGCATACCTTTACTGAAATCCAATGGGTTAGAAATGTCTATAAGGATTTTCCCTGAAAGGTTTTTTGCTTCAGCAAGCCTCAATGCCTCAATTGAACTGCCTCCATGTGTCGCATTGATGATAATCTCACCGAAATAGGCTGCTTTTGAGAATGTTTCAAGCCTTACTTTACTGTTTGCCTTATACCAATCACTGAAAGGAGGATTTCCATAATTGTCTTTTTCGGTTGTCGCAAGTTTTTCTGATACATTGCGGGTCCCCATAAAAACTTCATGCCCCAGTTCTATTAGTTTCGAAGCTAATGTCCGACCGACAGTTCCTGTTCCGATAATTGAGATCTTCATTTTGCTATTTATTATGAGTTGTTTGCACCAGTTTCTCCTCTAATTATTTACAGGGAGACATTGTTTTATGGAAACAATCCAGAATGGAAAATGTTTATGAACTTACCTTCCCCGGGAATATGCTCTGTTTCCTTTAGGCATATTGGTTCTTGGGCGATTATGATCTCCCCGTTGTTGTTTGGGCGCCTTGACCGGATTATGATCAAGTAAAGGAAAAGGATGATCATCCACAACCTGAATTCTTTTTGTTATCAGTTTTTCAATATCCTTCAGATAGGTTTTTTCTTCAGCATCGCAGAATGATATAGCTGTACCGTTTGCGCCGGCTCTTCCTGTCCTTCCGATTCGATGAACATATGTTTCGGAGATATTGGGAATCTCATAATTAATTACATACTCAAGATCTTCAACATCAATCCCTCTGGCAGCTATATCAGTTGCCACAAGGACACGTGTCGATTGAGATTTGAAGTTTGAAAGAGCACGTTGCCGTGCGTTTTGCGCTTTGTTACCATGAATCGCTTCGGCAATAATATTTTTTTGCTTAAGTACACGGACTACTTTATCTGCGCCATATTTGGTCCGGGTAAATACAAGAGCAGTTTTGATTTTTTTATCCTTTAACAGCTCGAGCAGAAGAGCATTTTTGTTGCCCTTATCAATGAAATAGACATACTGGTTGACAATGTCAACTGTGGATGCGGAAGGTGTAACCTCCACTTTTACAGGTTTATAAACAATAGAACCTGCCAGTTTTACGATTTCAGGAGGCATTGTTGCAGAGAAAAAAAGTGATTGTCTCTTTTTCGGCAGAGCTGCAATTATTTTCCTTACATCGTGAATAAAACCCATATCAAGCATCCTGTCGGCTTCATCAAGGACAAATATTTCAATATCTTTTAAGGAGATAAATCCCTGATTCATAAGATCTAGCAACCTTCCTGGTGTTGCCACCAGAATATCCACTCCGTTTCGTAAAGCCGATGTTTGTGGATTCTGATTCACCCCTCCGAAAACGACAGTACATGTCAAACCTGTATACCGTCCATATGCTTTAAAACTTTCTTCAATCTGTATTGCCAGTTCCCTTGTCGGCGTAACAATAAGGCTCCTGATCTTTTTCTTCCTGTCGAAATGCTTATCAATGCTTAATAACTGAAGGATAGGCACCGCAAAAGCAGCAGTCTTTCCTGTACCAGTCTGTGCACAACCAATAAGATCTATTCCCTGGAGAATAATTGGTATAGCCTTTCCCTGAATTGGAGTTGGTATAGTATAACCCTCTTCTTTTACGGATCTGAGAATTGGTTCAATAATATTCAACGATTTAAAATCCATTTAATTAGTTTTCGTAAAATAATGTGAAATAAAAACTGCCGGATAGGGCTGGAATTATTCCATTGTTAAAATCGGACAAAGGTACTACTAATTAACCGATAATCTGTTATAACCCCAAGGCAGAATCCAGGTACATAGCTTTCTTCGGATATAAATAAGTACTTTTGATTGGATTAAAATTTTAAGAATCTAATTTTAAATAATGTCTCAGGAAAGTCAATATGATCTGATCAAAAAGCTCAAACCGGCGAGGATTATTATTCCTATTGTAATCGGACTGGCAGTAGTGGTCTGGCTGATCATGAAAGAAATCAGTACCGATGCCTTGAGTTTGTTAAGATTTACCTGGGGATCAGCTTACTGGCTTTTTGTGGCTTTCCTGTTTCTTGCTTTCAGGACCTGGTTCTATATGGCAAGAATCAGAATCCTGACAGATAATGATCTTTCCTGGAGACAGGCCTTCAGGGTTATAATGCTTTGGGAATTCACTTCAGCAATTACTCCTTCCACTGTTGGTGGAACTGCCTTTGCAGTAATATTCCTTAACAAAGAGGGAATATCTGTAGGCAGAAGTACCTCAGTTGTTCTTGCAACTTCATTTCTCGATGAACTATATTTTGTAATCATGTTCCCTCTTCTTTTGCTGTTAATCGGTGGAAGAGCAATATTTATCACATCAGTCCATAATATAGGAGCATCCTTAATGAATAATCTGGTGACAGTCGCAATAATAGGTTATGTAATAATTCTTGCATGGGTGGTTCTTATCGGTTATGGCTTGTTTGTCAATCCGGTCGCAATTAAAAATCTGATTATAAATTTCTTCAGACTCCCGTTTTTCAGAAGGTGGAAGGAATCTGCATCTAAAGCCGGAAATGATATTATCGACAGCTCAAATGATCTGAAAAGCAAATCGTCAGGTTTCTGGTTAAAAGCATTGGTAACTACTTTCATATCATGGACTTCCAGGTACCTGGTGGTAAATGCCATCCTGCTTGCTTTCTTCACCATAAATGACCATATTTTAATATTTGCCAGGCAACTGGTCCTCTGGATAATGATGATAATAAGTCCAACGCCTGGTGGAAGCGGCTTTGCAGAACTGATACTCGGCAAATATATTTCTGATCTCATACCTGTAGATCCATCCGTATCAGTAAGCCTTGCACTTGCCATGGCAGTTATCTGGAGGATTATCAGCTATTATCCCTTTCTGATTGCAGGAGCAATTATTATTCCTTCATGGATAGAAAGAAAATTTATTCCGACAATTGTAAAAAAGAAATAGTTTTTACTAACTTGGGTTTTTACAGAAAATCATAAAGGTCTCTCTCTTATGAGTGAAGAAATTCTGAAAGCGCTGATGGAACTTTTCGCCCTGATTGTGAAGCAGGACGAAGGAATGCTTCTTAATGAGAGAGACTATGTATCTGACTTTCTTAACAAACAACTGAGTAAAGAAGCTGTAAGCGAATATCTTGATCTTTTCGATCAACTTGCAGGTCCGGTTCTGAAGCACAAGGTTAAACAGGTTATATCTGCTCCTTCGGTAAAAGATTCGGTTAAAATACTTGGAATATGTAAAAAAATAAACCGGACTCTTAATCAGGAACAGAAAGTAGTTGTTCTGATGAGGCTGTATGAGCTGGTAAATGCCGACCGTAAGTTCACCCTCCAGAGGATGAATATTATAACTACTGTTGCTGAAGTATTTAAAATTTCCCAGGATGAATTCGCTGCGATTGAACAATATATAAAAAACGATAAGCCTGAAAAGCTTGATAGTCCGGCTATTCTGATACTCAGACCGGGAGAGGAGGAGTGTGAAATCTGCAAAAAGATGCGTACCGGTTATCAGGATACAACAATCTTGGTCCTGCGAATTTCAAGTGTGGATCTTTATTTTATAAAGTACTATTCAACTGATCAGTTGTACCTTAACGGGCTTCCAATATTTTCAAGACAGGTATATTCTTTTGCTAAAGGAGGATCAGTAAAATCCAGGCAAGGACATCCGATTTATTACAGCGACATCAGTTCAAGCTTCCTTTCTGAGATTAATATCTATAAGCTCTCCTTTAACGTAGAAAATCTTACGTATAAATTTAGGGAAGGTCATGTCGCTGTTAACAATGTGAATTTTTCAGTTGAAGAGGGGAAACTTATTGGCATTCTAGGCGCCAGTGGATCAGGAAAAACCACCCTGCTAAACCTGATGAGCGGCGTACAGATTCCTACCTCCGGAACTGTAAAAATAAACGGACTGGATATTAACAAAGATTATGAAGCTATTGAAGGTGTATTGGGATATGTTCCCCAGGACGACCTGCTAATTGAAGATCTTACTGTCTTTGAAAACCTGTATTATGCTGCATGTCAATGTTTTGGCAAAAAGACTAATGAGGAGATCACAAAGCTTGTCAATCAGACACTTGCCAACCTGGGTTTATCTGAAAAACGCAATCTGAAAGTAGGTTCTCCGTTAAATAAGGTTATCAGTGGCGGTCAGCGAAAAAGATTGAACATCGCCCTTGAACTTATAAGAGAGCCGTCAGTTTTATTTCTTGATGAACCCACTTCAGGGCTTTCATCAAGGGACTCCGAAAACCTTATGGATCTTCTTCGGGATCTCACCTTAAAAGGCAAACTTATTGTAACGGTTATTCACCAGCCATCTTCAGAAATATTCAAAATGTTCGATAAAATAATCATTCTTGATCAGGGTGGTTATATGATATATTTTGGCAATCCTGTGGAATCTGTCATTTATTTTAAAACCCTTAGTGCTCAGATCAACTCATCGATAGGTGAATGTCCATCATGCGGAAATGTTAATCCTGAGTCAATTTTTAATATTGTTGATATACAGGTCGTCGATGAATTCGGAAGGTATACTGAAAAACGCAGGGTAAAGCCTTCAGAATGGGCTAATTCTTTCATTTTGAAGTATCCGGTTACAAATGTTCCGGAAATAAAAGATCCACCTCATAAAAACCTGGAAAGACCCTCCCTTTTCAGGCAGTTTATAATTTATCTCTCGAGGGATTTCAGAAGTAAAGTTGCAAACCGACAGTATTTACTCCTTACGTTACTTGAAGCGCCTGTTCTTGGATTTATTCTCTCTTTCATCATAAGGTATATCCCCGACCCCAATTCAGTACAGTATGTATTCTTTGAAAATGAGAATATTCCTATATATATCTTTATGAGCCTGATAGTCGCGCTCTTTCTTGGGCTTACAATAAGTGCAGAAGAGATCTTCCGTGACAGGAAGATCCTGAAAAGGGAACGTTTTCTTAGCCTGAGCCGGCATAGTTACCTGACATCCAAAGTTGTAATACTAATTTGTATATCGGTAATCCAGGTTCTGCTCTTCCTGATAATTGCTAATTCAATCCTCGAAATAAAAGGACTGTTTTTGCAATATTTTCTAGCCCTTTTTGTAACTGCATTTTGTGCTAATATGCTGGGATTGAACATCTCTGCTAGCTTTAATTCAGCAATCACAATATATATTGTAATTCCTTTGATAATAATCCCCATGATGGTTCTGAGTGGTGCAATGTTTCCATTCGATAAACTGAACCGGAAGATTGGAAGTGTCGACAAAGTGCCTGTTATTGCCGAGCTTATGCCTACAAGATGGACTTATGAAGCCCTTATGGTCAGCCAGTTTAAAGACAATGAGTATAATCAGTTCAGTGACAGCCAGTACGGGAGACGAGTATATGACATAAAAAAAGATCAAAGTATTGCCTATTATTATTCCATTAATCTAATTCCACATCTTATTTCGGCTCTTGAAAAAACCGACTCGCTATATATGAGCGCGTTACAGGCCAGGGTCGATCCGGGAAGAGCGCCAAGGATTGATAATATTAGAAATTCAGACAAGCTGGCATTGATTAAAAATGAACTGGAAAAGCTTACAAGAAAATACCATACACTGCAACCATTTAAAAATCTGAATGATCTTACTCCCGAGAAATATAATCATGTTATTTATGTAAACCTTCAGAAATATTTAAATTTTGTCGGAAGTACATTTGATCAGTTCGGAAACAAGGCGACAAATGACTGGGATAATTTTTTTCTAAAAAATAAAACTGAAATTAAAAAACTCGAAAATTCATATAGAAATGAGAAACTCGAGGAAATAGTTACGAAGTATTATGAGAGGGACAGAATTCTTGAGTACAAGAATAACTATGTTCAGAATTATGAACCGATTTATCTTGATCCGGAAAAGAGAGGTTTTTTGAGTTTCAGAACTCATTTCTTTGCACCTTCCAAATATATTTTTGGTATTCTGACAGATACTTTTATCTTTAATATCACCATTGTTCTGCTCAGTACAGTTTTTCTTTACATCTTGCTTTATTATGAATTATTGGGAATGGTGGTTAAGTTTTTTGAAAATTTTAAGTTCAGAAAATGAATAATCAATGGCTTCGTAATCTGAATTTTTGTACATTTGTACATTGTAATGCATCCTCCTAAATGATTGGAAGGTTATTAATTATCGGGCTAATAGTTATATTGTCAGTTTTTTCCTGTAAGAGTTCTACAAGGAAAACCGCGGAATTTGTTTTCCCTGCGGCTGACTCTATTCCTGTTTCAGAAGCTGAAAAACTTTCTGATGAAGCTATTGATGATATTTCAAAAAACATGTCATCACCTGTTGAGATTGCAGATATTCTTCAGAGAAGTAAAGTGCCTTATTCGACAAACTACCTTGCTTCATCAATAGATGCAAGCAGATTAAGTACCAGTTTTGAGAAAGCATTAAAACTCGGCATCCTGGGAGCAGATCTTGGATATCTTAACATGTACGAAAAGACTGGTACCGCCATTGATGTTCTTACTTCAATAAAAAAGCTTGCCGATGGCATTAATGTCGGTCAGTTTTTTGATTTTGAAACAATTAAACGATTATCACTGAACAGATCCAATCTCGATTCTCTTCTTTTTATTTCTAAAAATTCTTATAACCAAATTGATAAGTACCTTCGTGATAAGGGACGTGGACAACTTTCTGCACTTATGATTACAGGCGTTTGGATTGAAGGTCAATATCTTGCCACTCAGGTTCTTAAACAAAATCCTGATACTTTATTAAGAAACCGGGTAGGAGAACAAAAAGTTATTCTTAATGACTTACTTCTGCTTCTTGCTCCCTATTGTAAGTCCAGTTCTCAGTTTACTTCCATGTGCCAGAATATGCAGGAATTAAAGGAAAAATACAGGGACATAGTTATTTCATACACTGTTGGTGATCCCATTATGGTAGAAAAAAATGGAGCCCTGGTTGTAAAACAGACTGAAGAAAGTAAAGTTGAAATGAATAATGAACAACTTGTCGGAATAATCGTTTTATCACGTAGTATCAGAGACAAACTGATTTTAAATAATTAGTATGAAAAAGCTTATTGTAATTTTATCACTGTTGTTTATAGGCCGGCTTCTTTTACCGGGACAGACAACAGATCCTCTGGTAACCAAGTGCGCAATGAATTCAGGCTCAAATACAGCATACCTTAAAGACTTCAGAATTCAGCTTGGAAAAGGATCTGCACAGAATGAACTCAGACAAAAAGAGGTATTCCCGTTAAGTAAGAATATGAGGTACAGATTTACGTTATGTAATGCGGATAATTCATTAGGACAACTGATAATGAAGATTAAGGATAGCGACGGGAGGGTTCAACTTTCCACATTTGATCTGAAATCAGGTAAACTTTATCCAAATCCAAACCCGTATATTGATTTTGAATGTCAGAAAACCGGTCCATATACGCTCTATTTTGATTTCAAGGATTTTCAACAGGGAATAGGTTATGGAATTGTCTCACTGGTTAAATCCAAATAGATAACTGATCTATCTTAAATACCAGATTTGCATCATTATAATTATAATAAACAGAGCTGCGAAAAATATTTCGGGAAGGAGTTTTTTTGTGCTGACAATAAAATAATGAGCCAAAATATAGCTGATTGGAATTGCAGCTAACCAAATAAGTTCAACAGAGGCTGATGGTAAAACAAAATAAACCACAAAAGATATTATCAAGGTACAGATCAATACTGTAAAAGTCTTCCTGGCTTTGATTTTTTTATTGTTAAGCTGGAAAAGAAGATGAATCAGACTTATTAGAATAATTAACCCTGACAGTAATAGTCCGACTATCGTTAATCCTGAAAAATAATACTCGCCTGTTTTGACAAAAAGATTATCAGTCAGAACTACCCAAAGTGATAAAACGTTCTTCCCCAAAGCATAATAAATACCGGCTGTGAGCAGGGCCGGGGTTATCAAACCTATTACCAAAATAATGAGTTCCTTAAGATTTCCGGTCCGGAGGATAGCAATTCCTATTATTGCAATTAAAGCGAACCATAAAAGGTTTGCATAGAAAAGAGATCCAGTACCAATGAGAAGTGAAGCATCAAAGAAATTAAAGGCTGTACCGCTTATTCTGTACGCATCCATTATTCTGCGAATGGCAAGTAAAAGAAATAACGAAGCTGGCAATACAGGATTAAGCAGTTGGTAATGAGGAAATAAACCTGTAAGCAGGATATAAATTACCCCTGGGAGAAATGTTCTTTCGTTAATAAAGAAATGGCTGGTATTGAAATTGACTATAAGGAATGACATCAGTAAAACCAGCACAAATGAAAAAATAACTCCATATAATGCATTTTCACCTAACAACATTCTGAGCAGGTTGTAAAGAGGCATAGGATTTTGGTAGTATTGAAATGAAGGAGCCAGGTGTGGATTGATAAAAGCACTTGCCCAGATTCCTGCGGCTGTCAGAAAGATAAGGATCACCTCTCCGGGACCTGTCCCCCTGAAAAACTTTAATAACATATTATTTATAAGTCAAATCCGATATCTGTTCTATAGTAACTTCCCTCAAATGACAATAACCCTGCATTGCTATAAGATTTCTTAAGAGCTTCCTCCAAAGAGCTGCCCCAGGCACTGACTGCAAGAACCCTTCCTCCATTGGATAGTATTTTATCGCCCTCTCTTTTTGTTCCTGCATGAAAAACTACCGACTCTGAAGTCATATCAAGCCCTGAGATGATCTTCCCTTTTTCAAAAGTTCCCGGATAGCCTCCGGAAACCATCATTATTGTCGTAACAAACCTTTCATCAATATTAATTTCTCTTTTGTGAAGATCACATTTTGCAACGCCTTCAATCAATTCAAAAAAATCAGATTTAATTCTTGGAATAATAACCTCAGTTTCCGGATCCCCAAGTCTAACATTATATTCAATAACATAAGGATCATTATCGACATTAATAAGTCCGAAAAAAATAAATCCCTTGTAGATTATCCCCTCTTCAGCTAAACCCTTGATTGTTGGTTTTATTATCCTCTCCTCAACCTTTTCCATGAATTTTTTATCTGCAAAAGGAACAGGTGAAACGGCTCCCATACCACCTGTATTCAATCCGGAATCCCCCACTCCTATCCTCTTGTAGTCTTTGGCAGAGGGGAGCAACTTATATGAATGACCATCTGTAATAACGAAAACCGAGAGTTCGATCCCTTTCAGAAATTGTTCTATTACAACTTTTTTGCCCGCTTCACCGAACTTGCCATCCAGCATAGCAGATAATTCTCTGGAAGCCTCTTCAAAGTCATTCAATATTACAACACCCTTACCTGCAGCCAAACCATCAGCTTTCAGAACAAAAGGAGGTTTCTGCCTTTTCAAAAAGTGGATGGCATCTTTCCTGGTGGCATTATCAAATGTTCTGTAAGCTGCAGTCGGAATATTGTTTCTTGTCATAAATTCTTTTGCAAAATCCTTACTTCCCTCAAGCAATGCTGCTGCTTTAACCGGGCCAATAACAGGAACATTATTCAGTTCCTTATCATCAAGAAAAAAATCGTGGATTCCTTTTACAAGTGGTGCCTCAGGTCCAACAATGACAATATCAATCTTATTATGCAATACAGCACTCTTAACCTCCTCAAATTTCTCGGGATCCAATTTAAGATTGACCCCGAAAGAGGTTGTTCCGGCATTTCCAGGACCAATAAATAGCTTTGAAACTTTTTTACTCTGACTAAGTTTCCAGGCAATTGCATGTTCACGTCCGCCAGAACCAAGAATGAGAATATTCATTTTCAGGAGTTTAATAAATCCAAATGTAGCATTTCATTCCGATAAAAAAAACCGGTCAGCTGATGATTGGTTCAAACTGGAATGTCAAATCTGTAACCTTCTCCGTAAGCGAACCTAATAAAAATGTCGAGAAATTCTAATACAGTACTTTGGGGGCTATCATGAAGGACAATAATGGCGCCCGGGCAGATCTTGTTTTTCAATATTGACAGTGATCGTTCTCCTCCGAATTTTCTGTCAAAATCGTAAGGCATTATATCCCACATAATAATCTTGTAGGATCTCTTTATTGTCCGGTACTGATTTATTTTTATGCTTCCGTATGGAGGACGAAAGAGGCTGTCTGAGGTAAACTCTGCAGCTTTTTCAATATCAATAAGATACCTGTGTTTCGAAGTTAACAGGCCATTGAGATGGTAATAACCATGGTTGCCTATAATATGTCCCTCAGATTTAATCCTTATAATAAGATCGGGATTTTCAGAAGCTGCTTTGCCCGAACAGAAGAAAACTGCTCTGACCTTATTCTTTGAAAGGATATTAAGTAAAGGTATTGTTGATATAACATCCGGCCCATCATCAAAGGTCAGATATAAAACCTTTTCAGTTGTCTTTCCCCTGAAAAGAGCTTCAGGGAAAAGCCTCACTGCTAAAAAACCCGGCCTGAAAAGCCTCATATTTAATTTGTTCCGGAATACAAAGCAGAATAGAATTTATTCAATTCAGGTTCGATCTTTTTGACCATATCATCTAATTTGAGTCTTATCCCCATTCTGTAAATCTCAATCATGCTTTGCATATTAATACCTATAGGATATTCCAGGCCAAAACGGCTTTCAGGTTTGAGTGCAACAGCAAATCTGAGGTAATCAGATGAATACTGGATTATATCATCAAGTAATTTTTCACCTTCTTCCTTTTTACCGCAACCGATAAGAACTTCAGCGAGTCCTACAGAGAAGTAATCATTTGGGAGTTTGTCAATGGGTACAATGCCAAGTCCACGGTGAGCAACATCAAGAGCTTTTGCAGTGTCTCCCCTGGCTATCAACTCTTTTCCAAGGTTTCCAAATAACCTCCTGAAATTACTGAACATCCTCCTGTTATTTTCATCAAGATAAACGGATGGATAAGATACATTCCCCCAGGAAAATTTATTCATAAGATTATCATACATTACTATCGGATCGATCATACCGAATTCACCAGGTTCAGGCTGACTTGTTTTGACAGGGACAAGCCTGTAAGCCAGGCCTTCCTGGACAAAGAATTTTTCAAGTCCTTTATACTGAGTGGATGGAACTGTAGTTGAAAAATATATAGGTCGCTTCCAGTTGTTATTTGCTAACAGATCCATTATTGCCAGATCTCCTTTAAAAGCGTCGGTTTCTGAGTAAACCCAGGTCATTGGAGACAAAAGACTATCCTTATAGTAGTCTTTTACCGTTCCATTGGAAAGAACCGTTTTTGGATCAACATCAATTAGAAATTTTTTAGTGGGAAGATAATTCAGCCAATCACCTCTTCCCGAAATATCTACCTGAGCTTTTTTATCATCTATTCCGGCAAAGTTGACCACTTCCTTTATATTAACGGCTTTATCTAATCTGTCTTCTACCGGCATCTGATTCCGTTTGCCCTCAAGATACTTTTCGGAACCAAGTGAGAATGGAAGAGGGTCAGAATCATATGCTTTCTGCCTCATCATATCAATATACCAGCCGGCCTGGATATAGCTCAGATTAGCTACTCTTACATCTGTTCTGAATCCTTCTACATCCTGAACATACCAGAGAGGGAAAGAATCGTTATCTCCATATGTAAAAAGGATTGCATTCGGGGCTACAGATTTCAGATAATCTTCACCTATATCTCTTGCGGTATAACGTTTTGAGCGATCATGATCATTCCAGTTCTGGTTTCCCATAAGAGCCGGGACGGCCATGAATACCAGAATAAAGGTTAACCCAAGAGACAGTTTATCTCCCAGGTATTTCTTCATTAAATCGTATACAAACATGAAACCCATACCAATCCAGACAGCAAAAGCGTAAAACGACCCCGCATACGCATAGTCACGTTCTCTTGGCTGGTTAGGATATTGATTAAGAAATAGAATTATTGCCAGGCCGGTCATAAAGAAGAATGCAAAAACGAGCCAGAAACCGTTTTTATTCTTTTTATAATGCCAGTACATTCCTGCAAGCCCGATTATTAAAGGTAGAAAATAATATGTATTTTTCCCCGGGTTTGTTTTAAGATCCACGGGCAGTTTATCCAGACTTCCGAGCCGTGCTTCATCTACGAATTTTATCCCGCTGATCCAGTTCCCCTGCATGGGATTACCATTACCCTGAATATCATTCTGCCTGCCGGCAAAGTTCCACATAAAATACCTCCAGTACATGAATCCAACCTGATATCTGAAAAAGTATCTCATGTTTTCACCAAAAGTCGGACAGATAATTGTTTTCTTTCCAGATTGGGAATCAACTGAAAATTTTCTTCCAGTGACATTTCCCCAGTATTTGTAAGCGCTTTCATGGTCCGGATCTGAACTGTACATCCTGGGAAATATTGTTTCAAACTGCTTACTGTACTTGTATTCGGGTTTGTAATAAGGCTCATACCTTCCATTTACCTGATTATAACCTGCAATAACCTGTTTCACATCAACAATAGGAGAACTGTAATAATTTCCAAAAAGTTTCGGAGATGAACCATATTGCTCCATATTGATATAATAGACAAGCGAAAATACATTTGAAGGGTCATTCTGATTCATAGGAGGTTTAGCCGAGGACCTTATCATGATCATCGCATAGGAAGAATATCCGATCATTATAACAGCCAGTGATGTAAGAACATAATTCAGAATAACTTTTTGTTTTTTCAGGGAATATATTATCCCAAAAACCAAACCTGCAATAATCAGGATCAGATAAAAATAGAGTCCCGAATTATAGGGTAAACCTATCCCGTTAACAAAAAGCAGCTCAAACCACCCGGCAGCTGTAGGGATTCCAGGCATCAGAACAAATACCATAATCCAGAGCATAACAACTGAAACAATCAGAGTTTTAATAATCCCTTTTGTTGTTACTTCATACATCCTGAAGTAATAAACAAATACTGCTACAGGTAATATAAGAAGATTCAGACGATGGATTCCTATTCCAAGTCCCATTATATACATTATAAGTATTATCCAACGTCCGGCATATGGTTTATCTGCCTCATCCTCCCATTTAAGCATTCCCCAGAACACAAGTCCCGTAACAAGTGAGGATAGTCCGTACAATTCACCCTCAACTGCAGAAAACCAGAAAGTATCAGAAAAAGTGTAAGCCATTGATCCAATTATTCCACTGGCCATGATTGGCAGGATGTACTTGTCATCAATACTATTTTCTTTAACAAACACCTTCCTGACCAGATGAGTAATTGTCCAGAATAATATCATAATAGCCAGACCGCTGCATATTGCTGTCAGTGTGTTGACCGAAACTGCAACTTTAGAGGTATCACCTCCTGCAAAGAGTGTGGCAACCCGGTTCATCATAAGAAAAAGAGGAGCTCCCGGAGGATGACCTACCTGAAGTTTAAAGGAAGAAAGAATAAACTCTCCGCAGTCCCAGAAACTGACTGTCGGTTCCATTGAAAGAAGATATACAATTGTTGAAACAACAAAAATGGCCCATCCGGTTATATTATTCCAGAGACGGTATTTCCCGTAGATTCCATTCATAAAAAATGTAAATTAGATTTTGTCTGGAGCAAAGAACGCAAAAAAATATTAAACAGTCATTATTGGGATTCCTTTTAACATCATTTTAACATGAAGGTGATTTTCAGTTCATTGAAAGGGGTAAAACATTTGTCGGGGTCATGTGTTCAGACATAAAACCGCCATGGTTTATTCTTCCATGGTTCACCGGCATAATCAATCCCGATTCTTTTCCCGGTTTTGACAGGAGGGTTCATGCCAGCATCTTCGATCCAGATTCTGTGCGATTGAGTCAGGTCCTCACCATAATATGATCCGTTAATGCCAATTTCTCTTGTCAATATGCCCGGACCTCTAAAGCCCATGACTCCTCTTATCAGAACAGCCTGGGGGTTATCTTTTTCAGCTGTAACAACATTGAGCATCCAGTACATCCCATAAACAAAGTAAACATAGATTTTCCCACCTTCGCAGAACATTATCTCGGTTCGTTTAGTCCTTCCTTTGCTCGCATGGCATGCCTTGTCTTCATTGCCCCTGTATGCTTCCACCTCGGTTATGGGAAATCGTTTACAGGAATCATTCTCAGACCTCACAACAAATTCTTTACCAATCAGTTCAGGAGCAACATTAAGTACATCCCGGAGATAAAAGTCATTTGTAAGTCTTGAACCAAAGTTCATAAAATCAGTAGGGTATTTTATTTTCGAATCTGTCCCAGATCCGGAATACCTCAATTCCGTCGACATCTGATAACCGCTTAAATAAAATATGCCTTTTTTCATGGGAAAGGCTGATTTCATCATAAATATACTTATCGCTGAATCCAGCTGTCTCAGCATCCTGACGGTCAGCGGCAAAATATACAGTCTTAATACCCGACCAGTAAATTGCGCCAAGACACATCGGACATGGTTCACATGAAGTATATAATATACAATTGTTCAGGCAGTGAGTGGCCAGGACTTTTGATGCCTGCCGGATTGCAAGTATTTCAGCATGCGCGGTGGGATCATTTGAATGGACAACCTTATTTGTTGCCTCTGAAATGATTTCCCCGTTTAGGACAATGATTGCACCAAACGGACCACCTCCTTCTTTTATTCCATCTTCCGCAAGACGAATAGCCCTTATCAGAAAATCTTTATCTCCCATCATCTCTTTTAAAGTTCATAAATAATATTGCCAAAAACAAAAAGCGAATAAAAATAAGCAAAGAAACTTACACCGGGGTGAGTTTCCAGAGTATCTTCTCCAAATAGTGATAAGAGAATTATAATAAAAAAACAATTAAACAGGAAACTCCTGAAGACCTTCTTCATTACTGCCGGAATAAGAATGGAACAGGAGATAATAATGAATCCTATTATACCGAATGAAATCAAGAATGTAAGAAACTGGTTATGAGGAAGATAAATAAACCTGGACTCAAGCATGCTGTTTTCTTTCCTGAATTGATTCTTAAATTCATTCTTTATATCTCCGGTACCTGTTCCTGTTAAAACATTTTCTTCATACAGATGCCATCCCTTCTTCATGTATTCCATCCTTTGGGTCACTGAATGACCTGAAGGATTTCCGCCATTTATGTAATAATCAATCTGCCATATTACCTCATAAACCTTTGATTTAACTGGCTTTCCCTCAGTAAAAAGAATGTTTGTAATTCCATTCTCAATAAATCTGATATCGATATCGTGTAGCTTGGCCAAACCCGCAGAATCTTTTGTCAGTCCCGTGGAAGTAAGGTATCTTATAAGAGTATAACGCAGTTTCTGGTCTCTGAAGTCATTACTGTCATATTTGATCAGACTACGTGAATTCCACTCTTTTCTCAACTCATCTTCATTTAGATATATCCAGACTTGATTTCCGTTTTCAATATCTTTTCTTTCAGGATAGTGCTGGTAAGGATTCCCGTTTACAGTCTGATTTTTAAGAGGATAACTGTAAGCACTTCCTTTTTTATAAAAAGACTTAATCTCACCGGAAATAAAGAATACGGTTGAAATAAATGACGCCGCAACAATTAATATCAATGAAATTTTTAATATGGAATTTTTTGACTGTCGGACAACCAGAAATAGTGAAATTATTAGAAGAATTGCAAATATTATAATACCTGTCAGAGAAAGAAGGAGAAAAAGAAACACAGTGAGCCAGATAGCTGCAAGCAGGTAAATTAATCTATTTATTCTGGTAGTATCCGTAACATAGTACCATGCGGAACATACTACTGAAAAATCAGTCATAAGTGCAAGCCTGATATGAGATATAAAAGGTGATATCTTCCTGGGATTGTCAATATCCGATATATCTTTCCCGAAAGAATAAGCAATAATTCCAATAAGCGATGATAGTACGACTCCAGCTATAAAAAATGAGAGAATAATTTTTATCTCCTTTTTGTTCAGCGGTTGAGATAAACCTATCACCAGAGGAAAAACCAGCAGTGGAAGTTTCAGTTTCAACTCGCGAAGACCAAAACCCAGATCAGATGTCTTTATCATCCAGATCAGATAGACAAGATATATTCCTAAAAAGATCAGGATTGATATTTTGTCTTTTCTTAAATTCCCAATTCTCCTCAATCCGCCATCAGCAATCCACACCAAACCCATCGCAATAATAAAAAAAGTAAGAAGCCAAACCGATAATGGCATAAAAAAAGCAGTCGCCGATAAGGTTCCGATATAATATTTACGGAGAATCTGTCCGTCTAACATACAGCATTAATATTAAGTTAAAGGTACAGCATTGAATGGGTAAAAGATGAAATTAAAAGGAGATTCTTCACTTCACTTCGTTTCGCTCAGAATGACAGACATTTATGTTTATGAGGTAGGGGGAGGATGGAGGCCGTGCCTCCATCCTCCCCCTACCGACTTGCTGTCTCTCTAATCGATTGTCATTCTGAGCGCAGCGAAGAATCTCATAATTTTATTCTGTTAGTACTTTTAAAGGTACATGATATTATATTTGCAGCAACTAAAATTTCAGAACCCGGGTAAGAAAAATGTTCCTGGAGATGGCAGATAATGATATACTCTTGTATATATTTAATAAAATCTGACCATAATTCTTTTTTTTAAAAAATATATTGTATTTTTGCAGACCCCAAAATATGGGGTTTTACATTATGTATAAGTGTATCAATTAAAAACTTAAAAGACTAGTGAACACCTTAAGCTACAAAACAGTTTCGGCCAATAAAGCAACTGTTAACAAAGAGTGGGTACTTATAGATGCTGAAGGCGAGATTCTTGGCCGCCTGGCAACTACAATAGCCATGATGCTAAGGGGGAAGCATAAGACAAATTTTACTCCTCACGTTGATTGTGGTGATAACGTAGTTGTTATCAATGCCGATAAGGTCGAATTGTCAGGCACAAAATGGTCTGATAAAGAATACGTCCGACATACAGGTTATCCTGGAGGTCAGAGGTTTACCCCGGCTGATGAAATGATGAAGAAAAATCCTATAGCTCTTGTTGAACATGCCGTCAGAGGTATGCTTCCAAAGAGCAGACTTGGACGGGCCATTTTCAAAAACATGCATGTTTATGCCGGCAACACTCATCCTCACGAAGCTCAGAATCCAAAGAAAATTGAATTAAATCATATTAAGTAACAGACATGGAACCAATCAATGCTATTGGAAGAAGGAAAGCAGCCGTTGCAAGGGTATATTTAAGCGATGGTAAAGGTAAGATAACTGTAAATGACAGGGATTATAAAGAATATTTTGGTGCCGGAACACTTCAGTATGTTGTAACACAGCCACTTAATCTTCTCAATGTTGCTGACAAATATGACATCAATGCCAACCTCGATGGCGGTGGCCCGAAAGGACAGGCTGAAGCGCTTAGACTGGGGATCACACGGGCCCTTATCAAGATCGACGCTGAATGCAAACCGGCCCTTAAAGCAGGCGGATTTATTACCCGCGACCCGCGTGAGGTTGAAAGGAAAAAACCCGGTCAACCAAAAGCACGGAAAAGATTCCAGTTCAGTAAACGATAGATAATCAATGGTCAGTCAGTATAGATGCAGGTTTAGTATCTAAATTGCATTGACTCCCGCAAGGCGGGACTACTTTGCAATTGATTTTAAAGAATGTAAACTTAAAAACAAAAAAATGTCAAGAACAAATTTCAACGAATTATTGGATGCAGGTGTTCACTTTGGCCACCTGAAAAGAAAATGGAATCCTGCAATGGCTCCTTATATATTTATGGAGCGTAATGGAATTCATATCATTGACCTTGAAAAAACAGCAGCGAAAATTGATGAGGCTGCTTCTGCAATGAAACACATTGCCAGGTCAGGTAAAAAAATATTATTTGTAGCAACCAAAAAACAGGCAAAGGAGATTGTCGCTGAAAAAGTAAAGGCAGTGAACATGCCTTATGTTACTGAAAGATGGCCAGGTGGTATGCTTACAAACTTTCCTACAATACGTAAAGCGGTTAAAAAAATGTCATCTATTGATAAGATGGCAGTAGACGGAACATTCACCAATCTGTCAAAACGCGAGAGACTTCAGGTCACCAGGCAGAGAGCCAAACTTGAAAAAAACCTCGGTAGCATTGTTGATCTTACGAGACTGCCTTCTGCACTTTTTGTTGTTGATGTAAGCAAAGAACATATTGCTGTAAGTGAAGCAAAAAGGTTGGGAATCCCTGTATTTGCAATGGTTGATACCAATTCTAACCCTTCAAATATAGATTTCGTTATACCTGCCAATGATGATGCGTCAAAGTCAATCTCCCTTATTTTAGGCATTCTGTGCTCTGCAATTGAAGAAGGTCTTAATGAAAGAAAAATTGAAAAAGAAAAAGAACCAGGTCTGAAAGACAAAAGAATAATCAGAAAAGAACTCGAGACAAAAGCAATTCCGGACGCAATTATTGAAGCAATAGTTGAAGAGGAAGAAGAGGTTGAAGTTGAGGAAGATCTGGTCGAACTGGATAGTGATGAGGAAGAAGCCGTCGTTGACGAAACTGAAGAAGAGATTGAAGAATAATTATAATTATTGAATTAATTTAAGAAATCTAATGGCTACAATAAATGCTGCAGATGTTGCAAAATTGAGGAGAACCACTCTGGCAGGTATGATGGATTGCAAGAAGGCTCTTGAAGAAGCTGAAGGCAACTTCGAAAAAGCTATCGAAATAATTCGCAAAAAAGGACAGGCAGTCGCCAATAAACGTGCCGATAAAGAGGCAAGTGAAGGTGTTGTTTTGTCAAAAGTATCTGCCGATGGCAAACGTGGAGCAATGATAGTTCTTAACAGTGAAACCGATTTTGTTGCCAAAAATGCTGATTTCCTTGCTCTTGCAAATAAAATCCTCGATGTCGCATTGCTGAAAAATCCGGCTGATCTCGAAGCTCTGTCAGCGTCGCCGGTTGACGGTATTAAAATTGGTGATAAGGTTGTGGAATACATCGGTATAATCGGCGAAAAACTGGCCCTTTCATATTTTGAGAAAATTGAAGCTGCTCATGTTCAGGCTTATATTCATCCGGGAAACAGACTGGCGACACTTGTCGGATTCACAAAAGCAGGTCTGGATGTCCAGGTATATAAAGATATCGCGATGCAGATAGCCGCTATGAATCCTGTTGCGATTGATAAGAATGATGTTCCAGAGAATATTATTGCCCAGGAGATTGAAATTGGTAAAGAACAGGCTCGCCGTGATGGCAAACCTGAAGAGATGCTCGAGAAAATAGCACAGGGAAAACTTTCCAAATTCTTTAAGGAAAGCACTCTTCTGAATCAGGATTTTGTCAAAGACAATAAAATGACAATCAGACAGTATCTTGAATCAGCCTCAAAAGATCTTACAGTTTCTGCCTTCAAACGTTTTACTCTCAATTTATAGACATAAGTTCATAATACAATAGCAGGGGGGTGTCTCAAAAGCCCTCTTTTTTTGTTCTTACCCCTAAATCCCCCAAGGGGGACTTTTTGATTTACAGATAGTTATAATCCCCCCTTGGGGGGTTAGGGGGTAAATCAACACATTTGAGACCCCCTCTATTTTTTTATACCTATGTATATATATTTCGTTTGCAAATTATTACTTTCGTTTTTTGTTGTCAAATATGATTATTTGAATCTTACCTGATTTTTATGAACTACAAAAGGATCTTACTTAAGCTCAGCGGGGAAGCTCTGATGGGGAAAAGCAGCCATGGAATCAGCAAAGAGGTTCTGGAAATATATGCCTCCCAGGTAATTGAGATTGTAAATGAAGGTTGTGAGGTTGCAGTGGTTATCGGAGGAGGGAACATCTTCAGAGGACTCAACGGGACAGAATCTGGTTTTGACAGGGTTAAGGGTGACCAGATGGGAATGCTGGCAACAATAATAAACAGTCTTGCCTTCGAAAGTGAGATAAAGAGACAGGGGTGGAAGGCCATGGTTTTCACATCAATAAGGATGGAACCTGTTGGGGAACTCTATAACAGAGACAGAGTGACCGAAGCTCTGAAAAACAGCACAGTTTGCATTCTTTCCGGCGGAACGGGGAATCCGTTTTTTACAACCGATACAGCTGCTGCTCTGAGGGCTGTAGAGATTTCTGCTGACGTTTTACTCAAAGGGACCAGGGTTGACGGAGTCTATTCTGCTGATCCTGAGAAAGATCCCAAAGCGAAAAGATTTGATGAAATTTCTTTCTCAGAAGTAATCAGCAAAAGGCTTAAAGTGATGGATTCCACTGCTTTCACCATGTGCAGAGATAACAACATGCCTATCATTGTATTTGACATGAACACCAGGGGAAATCTGAGAAAAATTGTAAACGGAGAAAAAAAGGGAACATTGATTTCCTGAGCAGACGGCTATTGCTATTCCGGCTATTTTATTATTTTTGTTTCACCTTTTAAAAAATGAGTGTAATTATTCTTATCCATAAAATATGAATGAAGAGATTGAACTTATAATCGAAGAGACCAGGGACCGGATGGAGAAAGCCCTGGAATATCTTGAGCATGAGCTTGCCAGGCTGCGTGCCGGCAGAGCAACTCCTGCTCTTCTTGATGGTATAACGGTGGATTACTACGGCGTTAACTCACCTCTGTCACAGGTCTCAAATATTAATACACCCGATCCCAAATCAATTCTTATTCAACCCTGGGAAAAAAATATGCTTGGAATAATTGAGAAAGCTATTATGGCTGCCAATATCGGGCTTACTCCCGTGAACAACGGGGAAGTAATCAGAATAAACGTTCCGGCGCTGACCGAAGAAAGAAGACATCAGCTGGTAAAACAGGTCCGGAATGAGGGTGAAACTGCCAAGATAAGTTTAAGAAACTCACGTAAATGGGCAAATGATGAATTGAAGGTACTTCTTAAAGAAGGTCTTCCGGAAGATCTTGAAAAAAATGCCGTTGAAGAGATACAGCAGATGACCCACGATTTCACTTTAAAGATTGACAAAATCATGGTAACCAAAGAGAAGGATATAATGACAGTTTAACCCAATACCGTATTATTATTAGAAAGAGGGTGTCTTAAAAGCCCTCTTTTTTTGTTCGACCCCTAAATCCCCCAAGGGGGACTTTTTGATATACAGACATTTACAATTTCCCCCCCTGGGGGGCAACTACCCTTTATACACCTCTTTTTATTATATTGATTTAAAGTTATACTAGG
>Ga0182017_10000525_pt1 | contig 30363 bp, 45 predicted proteins | sample 712E3DmetaG_FD_120492 | JGI IMG/M metagenome (GOLD analysis project Ga0182017, IMG submission 120492) | Permafrost microbial communities from Stordalen Mire, Sweden - 712E3D metaG | ecosystem: Environmental > Terrestrial > Soil > Wetlands > Permafrost | place: Sweden: Stordalen | collected... | reverse complement strand
TCGCTTCAAGGGAAGGGGGGCCTCCTATCGAAAAGCGCTTGCCGCCGCCGGGGCTTCGCAGGCTATCGCCCGGGCGATCATCGCAGACGAGCTCAGAGAGCGGACGATTGCCGCCACGCTGCCCGTACACAAACCCTCCGCCGGCGCGATCAAGCAGTACTACGACGATCAGGGAGGCCAGCTCGTCCGGCTCGTCCAGGCGACTCCGGCTCCCGAATGGCTCGGCGGGCGGGGGAAGGGCTACGCGCTCGCTTCGCGTTCACCGCGTTCGCTCTACGGGCTCAAAGCCGGCTCCGAGCAATCTCTGCGGACGGTACTGGGAACCTTCCAGGTCACCCCGGTTGGACCGGTCACGACGCTCGAGAGCCTTCCGCTCGGCGCGGTCCGCAGTGCCATTCGTGCGGCGCTGATCGAAACCGCGCGGGATGACGCTTTCGCGGCCTGGACGGTCAAAGAACAGCTGGGCGGTCTCAATCGCACCCGCTGCGTCCGCGATCAGATGCCGCTTGCCAGCGCCCTGGAGCCGAGCGAGGAGCTCCCGTTCCTGTCGCTGCAGGACGCCTACCCCGTCGGTGGGTAGCAAGCTGGCCCGGCGGAAGGAAGCGTTTACACCCCAAAACCTCGGCTCTTCGCTACGCTGTGCGTCTGCCCGTTCGCCTTAGGTCGAAGATGGGCAGAGAAGTGGTGGCCGTTTGACGCTGGAGTTGGCCTCCGCTAGCATCCGCAATCCGGTTGGCGGGTTGTCGCCCGCCGGCCTTTGTTGTGTAAGGAGACAGTCTCAGACTAAAAAATGCCCACCGTAAACCAACTCGTTCGCAAAGGTCGCGTCTCGAAAAAGGCGAAGACGAAGACGCCCGCGCTCCGCAATGCACCGCAGAAGCGCGGCGTCTGCACGCGCGTTTACACGACCACGCCGAAGAAGCCGAATTCGGCGCTACGCAAGGTCGCCCGCGTTCGCCTGACCAACGGTATGGAGGTCACGACCTACATCCCCGGCGAGGGTCACAACCTGCAGGAGCACTCGGTCGTGCTCATCCGCGGCGGTCGCGTCAAAGACCTTCCGGGCATTCGCTACAAGGTGATCCGCGCCGCCCTCGATACGGCCGGGGTCGGCGATCGCCGCCAGGGTCGCTCTAAGTACGGCGCCAAGAGGCCTTAGGACGAACGATGCCACGCCGCGCTAAGATCACGCCTCGCCTGATCGAGCCCGATCCGGTCTTCAGCTCCCGTCTCGTCACCCAGGTGATGAACCGCGTGATGTTCGAGGGCAAGCGCTCTCTAGCCGAGAAGATCGTCTACGACGCGCTCGCGATCGTCTCCGAGCGCAGCGGCCGGGCTCCTATCGAGGTGCTCGAGCAGGCAATCAAGACTCTGACACCGGTGCTCGAGGTTCGCTCGCGCCGCGTCGGCGGTGCCAACTATCAGGTTCCCGTTGAGGTTCCGGCGCGGCGCGGCCGCACGCTTGCCGTTCGCTGGCTCGTCTCTTTCGCCCGCGCACGTCGCGAGAAGCGGATGCCCGAGAAGCTCGCCGGCGAGATTCTCGACGCGCTCGAGCAGCAGGGCGGCGCTTTTAAGAAGAAGGACGACATCTACCGGATGGCGCAGGCCAACAGGGCCTTCGCCCACTATCGCTGGTGATGGCCACGATGACGAAGATCAAGACGGCCGCCGGCCTCGAGCGCGTGCGCAACATCGGCATCATGGCCCACATCGACGCGGGCAAGACGACGACGACCGAGCGCGTCCTCTACTACACGGGTCGCACCCACAAGATGGGCGAGGTGCACGAAGGCGCCGCGACCATGGACTGGATGGCTCAAGAGCAGGAGCGCGGGATCACGATCACGTCGGCGGCGACGACGGCGGAGTGGCGCGGTTTCCGTATCAACATCATTGATACGCCCGGGCACGTGGACTTCACCGTAGAGGTGGAGCGCAGCCTGCGCGTGCTCGACGGCGCGGTCGCCGTTTTCGACGCTGTGGCGGGCGTTCAGCCCCAGTCCGAGACGGTCTGGCGCCAGGCCGACCACTACGGCGTGCCGCGCATCGCGTTCATCAACAAGATGGATCGCATCGGCGCCGACTTCTTCGGCTCGGTGCAGTCGATGGTCGATCGCCTCGGGGCCATACCGGTTCCCGTACAGATCCCGATCGGTCAGGAGGATCACCACACCGGCGTTGTCGACCTCGTCGAGATGCACGGTGTCGTCTGGACGGACGTGCTCGGAGAGAACTTCGAGATCGTCGAGATACCGGCCGAGTTGGCCGAACAGGCGTACGCCTATCACCACCAGTTGATCGACAAAGTGGCCGAGTTCGACGACGAGCTGATGGAGACCTACGTCGAGGACGAAGAGTCGGTTACTCCCGAGATGCTCAAGCGCGCGCTCAGGCGCGGCACCCTGGCGAACGTCGTCACCCCGGTACTGCTGGGCTCCGCCTTCAAGAACAAGGGCGTTCAGCCGCTTCTCGACGCCGTAGTCGACTACCTGCCCAGTCCGCTGGATGTGCCGCCGGTGCATGGCATCGACCCCAAGAAGGGCGACGAACTGGAGCGGTCGGCCTCCGAAGACGAGCCCTTCGCGGCGCTCGCCTTCAAGGTCATGTCCGATCCTTACGTCGGTAAACTCACCTACTTCCGCGTCTACTCCGGCAAGATCAAGGCCGGTCAGCGCATCCTCAACGTCTCGAACGGAAAGACCGAGCGCCTCGGCCGCATCCTGCAGATGCACGCCAACCACCGTGAGGAGCGCTCGGAAATCTTCGCCGGCGAGATCGCCGCGGCGGTCGGGCTCAAGTTCACGACCACCGGCGACACGCTGGCGATCGAGAGCGCACCGATCCTGCTCGAGTCGATGACCTTCCCCGATCCGGTTATCTATGTCGCGATCGAACCGAAGACCAAAGGCGATCAGGACAAGCTCACGACGGCCCTCGTCCGTCTGGTCGAGGAGGATCCGACCTTCCGCGTTCGCCAGGACGAGGAAACCGGGCAGACGATCATCGCGGGCATGGGCGAGCTGCATCTCGAGATCATCGTCGACCGACTCCTGCGCGAGTTCAACGTCGACGCCAACGTGGGTCGGCCCCAGGTCGCCTATCGCGAGACGATCTCGAAAAGGGTTGAGAAGGTCGAGGGCAGGTTCGTTCGCCAGACAGGAGGCTCCGGGCAGTACGGCCACGTTGTCCTCAACGTCGAGCCGGACGACTCGGGCGAGGGCTACGTGTTCACGGACAAGATCGTCGGCGGGAAAATCCCCAAGGAATACATTCCGGCCGTAAAGGCTGGAATCCAGGAGGCCATGGCCTCGGGCGTGCTGGCGGGTTATCCGGTTGTGGACATCAAGGTCGAGCTGATCGACGGCTCCTACCACGAGGTCGACTCGAGCGAGCGCGCTTTCAAGATTGCCGGCTCCATCGGTTTCAAGGAAGCGATGAGGCGGGCGAAGCCGAAGCTACTCGAGCCCGTGATGGCGGTTGAAGTCGAAACACCGGAGGAATACCTCGGTGATGTGATCGGGAATCTGAACTCGCGCCGAGGCCGGGTCGAGCATCTGCAACCGACCAAGACCGCGCAGCTCGTTAAGGCCGGAGTCCCGCTCGGCGAGATGTTCGGCTACGCCACAGATCTTCGCTCGATGACGCAGGGCCGAGCGACGTTCACGATGCAGTTCGACCGCTATGCCGAAGTGCCTGCGGATCTTCTGCATAGTATGTTGCGAGACCAAACCAAATAAGGATTCTTTACCAGTCAGACAAGGCGTTTTTTCCGGAGGAAAAAACATGGCAAAACAGAAATTCGAGCGCTCCAAGCCGCACCTCAACATCGGCACCATCGGTCACATCGACCACGGTAAAACGACGCTGACAGCGGCCATCACAAAGGTCCTGCAGGAGCAGGGGTTGAACACGACCTTTCGCTCCTTCGACTCGATCGACAACGCGCCTGAAGAGCGCCAGCGCGGGATCACAATCAACACGGCGCATGTCGAGTACGAGACGCCGAATCGTCACTACGCTCACGTCGACTGCCCTGGGCATGCCGACTACATCAAGAACATGATCACGGGCGCCGCTCAGATGGACGGCGCGATCCTGGTCGTCTCTGCTGCCGACGGTCCCATGCCGCAGACGCGTGAGCACATCCTGCTCGCTCGCCAGGTCGAGGTCCCCTACATCGTCGTCGCCCTGAACAAGGCGGACATGGTGGACGACCCCGAACTTCTCGAGCTGGTCGAGATCGAGGTGCGTGATTTGCTCACGAAGTACGAGTTCCCCGGCGACGACATTCCGGTTATCACGCTTTCGGCGCTCAAGGCGCTTGAAGGCGATCCGGAGTGGACGCCCAAGATCACCGAGCTGATGGAGGCCGTCGACGCCTACATCCCAGAGCCCGAACGCGACGTCGACAAGCCCTTCCTGATGCCGATCGAGGACGTCTTCACGATCACCGGCCGCGGCACCGTCGTGACTGGTCGCATCGAGCAGGGCAAGGCCGAGACCGGCAACGACGTCGAGATCATCGGTATCCATCCCGAGATCACCAAGACGGTCATCACGGGCCTCGAGATGTTCAACAAGACGCTCGACTACGCCCAGGCCGGCGACAACGCCGGTGCGCTTCTGCGCGGCGTCAAGCGCGAAGATGTGGAACGCGGACAGGTGCTCGCGAAGCCGGGCTCGATCACTCCGCATACGCACTTCAAGGCCCAGGTCTACGTCCTCTCGCGCGACGAGGGTGGCCGCCATACGCCGTTCTTCAACGGCTACCGGCCGCAGTTCTACTTCCGCACCACGGACGTGACCGGCTCGATCACGCTGCCCGAGGGGCAGGAGATGGTAATGCCGGGCGACAACACCGTTATGGAGATCGAGCTGATCCAGCCGATCGCCATGACCACCGGCCTGCGCTTCGCCATCCGCGAGGGTGGACGCACCGTGGGCGCAGGCGCCGTCACGGAGATCATCAAGTAGGTCTCCTAGGAGACCAGGGAAGGACGCGCCGGTGCCACAGCACAAAATCCGTATCCGCCTAAAAGGCTACGACTACCAGCAGCTCGACCGCTCTGCTTCGCAGATCGTCGAGACGGCTCAACGCACCGGCGCGACCATCACCGGTCCTGTACCTCTGCCCACGGAACGCAACGTCTACTGCGTGATCCGCAGTCCCTTCAAGGACAAGGACTCGCGCGAGCATTTCGAGGTGCGGACGCACAAGCGCCTGATCGATATCCACTCACCAACCCCGAAGACGGTCGACTCGCTGATGCGGCTCGACCTACCGGCGGGCATCGACATCGAGATCAAGCTCTAGGCGCACTGGAAGGAAACGTGAAAGGGATAGTCGGCAAGAAGCTCGGGATGACCCAGCTCTTCGATCCGGAGAGCGGCGTCGTCACGTCCGTAACCGTGATCCAGGCCGGTCCCTGTCCCGTCGTGCAGGTGAAGACGCCCGGCACGGACGGCTACGAGGCTGTTCAGCTCGCCTTCGAGCCGGTCGCCGATCGCAAGCTCAGCAAGGGCGAGCTCGGCCACCTGCGCAGGGCGGGCACGTCCGCGCACCGGCACCTGGTCGAGTTCCGCGGCCCGAGCGAGCTCTCACCCGGCGACACTGTCACGGTCGAGATCTTCCAGCCCGGCGACAAGATCAAGGTCGCAGGGATCGGGATCGGCAAGGGCTTCCAGGGCACGATCAAGCGCCATAACTTCGCAAGCGGCCCCAAGTCGCACGGCTCGCACAACATCCGCAAGCCCGGCTCGATCGGTGCCTCGGCTTATCCCTCGCGCGTGTTCAAGGGAATGAAGATGCCCGGTCGCATGGGCGGCAAGCGCGCCACCCAGGTCGGGCTGAGGGTGCACGGGATCGATCCCGAGCTGAACGTGATCATGGTCAAGGGCGCGGTTCCCGGCCCGAAGAACGGCATCGTCGAGATCCGCGAGGAGGCGAGATGAGCCCCGAGAAGGCGCTCAAAGCTCCACTACTCGTGCCCGGCAAGGCCTCGGGCGAGGTCTCGCTGAGCTCGGCGGTGTTTGCCGCCGAGACCAAGGCGCATCAGCTTCACCACGTCGTACGGGCCGAGCTGGCGGCTGCGCGCCAGGGTACGCGCGGAACCAAGAGTCGCGGAATGGTTGCCGGCGGCCGCTCCAAGCCCTGGCGGCAGAAGGGCACCGGCCGGGCGCGGGCCGGCACGACCAGAGCTTCGCAATGGAGGGGTGGCGGTGTCGCTTTCGCGCCGGTCATGCGCTCTTTCGAGTTCAAGGTCAACCGGAAGGAGCGCCGGGCCGCACTCGCAGGCGCCCTTTCTGCCCACGCGCGGCGCGGTTCGCTGGCGGTCATCGACGGTACGGCGCTGACGGAGCCCTCGACGAAAAGTGCACTGGCGCTACTCGCCGGCTGGGAGCACAAGCTGCCGCTCCTGATCGTCGCTCAGCCCGAGGAGCAGGCGCTCATCAAGAGCTTCCGCAACCTCCCCCGCACGCTGGTGATTCCGCCCGCCGAGATCGAAGTCGCGGCGCTCGTCTGGGCCCGCTCGCTGCTCGTCAGCGAGGCGTCGCTCCCGCTCGTTCAGACGAAGGCCGAGACGGCTTCGCGCAAGGAGGGGTCGAAGTGAAGCTGCACCCGACCCAGATTCTGATCGCGCCGGTGGTCTCGGAGAAGAGCTACCACATGATCAACGAGCGCAAGTACTGCTTCCGCATTCACCCAGACGCCCACAAGACGCAGGTGCGCCAGGCCGTGGAGGCGCAGTTCGAGGTCAAGGTCGAGTCGGTCAACATCGTCTCGATGCCGTCCAAGCCGAAGCGGCGCGGTGTCAGCGTCGGCCGGCGACCGGGCTGGAAGAAGGCCATCGTGAAGTTGCGCGAAGGTCATACGATCGAAATCTTCCAGGGTGCCCAGGTCTAGGAGAGGGGATCGAGCGAGATGCCAGTACGCAGATACAAGCCAACCAGCCCGGGGCGCCGCTTTATGTCGGTCACGACCTTCGACGATGTCACCAAGACGACACCCGAGAAGAGCCTGCTCGAGCCGGTGAAGAGGAAGGGCGGTCGCAACGCCAACGGTCGCATCACGACCCGGCACCAGGGCGGCGGTCACAAGCGCCGTTACCGCAGCATCGACTTCAAGCGCCTCAAGGACGGCATCCCTGCCAAGGTGGCGGCGATCGAGTACGACCCCAATCGCTCGGCTCGAATCGCGCTCCTGCACTACGCCGACGGCGCCAAGGCCTACATTCTCGCTCCGGCTGGGCTGACCGTGGGCGCACGGGTCGAGTCGGGCCCGAGCGCGGACATCAAGCCCGGGAATGCGCTGCCGATCGCCAACATCCCGACCGGCACGATGCTGCACAACATCGAGCTGAAGCCGGGCAAGGGCGGCCAGATCGCTCGCAGCGCCGGTTCGAGCGTGCAGTTGGTCGCCAAGGACGACCCTTACGGCGTGCTGCGTCTCCCCTCGGGCGAGATGCGCCGCGTGCCGCTTACCTGCCGGGCCACGATCGGCCAGGTCGGGAACGTCGACCATTCGAATATCACCGGCGGTAAGGCGGGACGCAGCCGTTGGCGCGGAATACGCCCGACGGTACGCGGCTCGGCTATGAACCCGGTCGACCATCCGCACGGCGGCGGCGAGGGCAAGTCGAAGGGTGGGCGCCATCCGGTGACCCCCTGGGGCGTTCCGACGCTCGGCAAGCGCACGCGCCGCAAGCACAAGGAATCCAACAAGCTGATCGTTCGCCCGCGCAGGCGTGGCAAGGAAAGAAGCCGTTAGCGCTCGGGCGCCAGGCTACGAGATCAAGGCAGAGAGAGGGATCTGAAGCGTGAGTAGATCGTCAAAGAAGGGACCGTTCGTGGAAGAGCGCCTGCTACAGCGGGTCACCAACCTGAACGCTTCCGGCGCCAAGCAGGTGATCAAGACCTGGTCGCGCACCTCGACCATCTTCCCGGAGATGGTTGGGCACACGATCGCCGTCTACGACGGGCGCAAGCACGTGCCGGTGTTCATCGACGAGGCCATGGTCGGGCACAAGCTGGGCGAGTTTGCGCTCACCCGCACCTTCCGCGGTCACGCCGGCGACCGGCAGGCGAAGGTCAAGAGGCACTGAGACAACTGAAATGGCAGAGACGCAAGCAACCAAGACCTCCGAAGTGCGGGCTCAGGCGAAGTGGGTTCGCTGCTCGGCGCGCAAGGCCCGGCTCGTGCTGGACACGGTCCGCGGTCGCACCGTGCCCGAGGCGCGAACGGTGCTTGCCTTCTCGACCCGCGACGTGGCGCGCGAGGTCGACAAAGTGCTGCGCTCGGCTGTCGCCAACGCCGAGGCCAACCACGGCCTCTACGGCGACGACATGTACATTTCTGCCTGCTACGCCGACGAGGGTCCGGGTCTGAAGCGCTGGAAGCCACGGGCACGTGGCCGCGCCGACCGGATCGTCAAGGGAAGCTGTCACATCACCATCAAGCTGACCTCGCTCGGAGCGGAGTCTCCGGGCAGGTCGACGAAGCCCGGCGCTCCTTCAAGCGAGCGCGCCAAGCCGGCGCCGAGCAGTCCCCCGACCCCGGCCCCAGAAGCTGAGGCGGCGGAGACCGCCCCGGCCGAGACGAAGCCGGCCGAGACCGCGAGCGAGGCGAAGCCGAAGGCGCAGGGAAAGGCCGCCGCCAAGCCGCGCGCCAAGAAAATCAAACAGGGTGAAGCCGAGCCGGAAGCGGCAACCAGGCGCGCGCCCGAGAGCGAAAAGGTAGAGGAGTAGGCATGGGCCAGAAGGTTCACCCTGGTGGTCTCCGCGTCGGCGTCATCCATGACTGGAAGTCGAACTGGTTCGCCGGCCCGAAGGAATTCGCCAGCTGGCTGATCGAGGACGTGCAGATCCGCGATCACATCTACGGCAAGCTCGCGCACGCCGGACTCTCGGACATCCTCATTCGTAAGGACAAGCAGCGCGTGACCGTCGACATCTACACCGCTCGCCCCGGAATCGTAATCGGCAAGTCGGGTGTCGAAGTGGATGCGCTCCGCCGGGAGCTGCACGCGATCACACACAAGAACGTTCACATCAATATCAACGAGATAAAGCGGCCCGAGCTCGACGCCAAGCTGGTCGCGCAGTCGGTTGCAGAGCAGCTCCAGAACCGGGTCAGCTTCCGTCGCGCGATGAAGCGTGCGCTGGCCTCGGCGATTCGCTCGGGTGCTCAAGGGATCAAGATCGCATGCGCGGGCCGCCTGGGTGGAACTGAGATGAGCCGCTCGGAGAGCTACTCCGAGGGCCGCGTCCCGCTGCACACGATTCGCGCCGATATCGACTACGGCTTCACCGAGGCGCGCACCACTTTCGGCCGTATCGGCGTCAAGGTCTGGATCAACAAGGGCGAGATCATGCCCGAGGGCTTCGAGAGCCTTCAGGGTGGCCGCGAGTCGAGGTTGGGCGAGCAGGATCAAGCCCGCCGGCGAGGCTCGGGCGGCGAAGGGCTCGCGGCTGCGCGCGAAGGTGGTCGCGGTCGCAATGTCGACCGGGAAGGACTGGGTCCAGTTCGCCAACGGCGTCGTTCCGGCTCCCGCAGTCCGGGTCAGCGCCCACCGCGGCCGCGCCCGGAGCAGCAGCCTGCCGAGGGGCAGGCGGCCGCAGCGGAGAGCGCCGAGGCTATGGCTCCGGCTCCCGCCGTCGAGGCGCCCGTGACCCCGGTCGAGAAGCCGAAGGCTGCCGCCGCCGAGAAAGCGGAGACGACCGCCGCGAAGCCGAAGGCTGCCGCGAAGCCCAAGTCCACGGTTGAGGAGAAGCCGAAGGCGACCACCGACAAGCCGAAGCCGGACGCAAAGCCCAAGGCAACCGCCGACAAGCCGAAGCCGGACGCAAAGCCCAAGGCAACCGCCGACAAGCCGAAGCCGGACGCAAAGCCCAAGGCAACCGCCGCCGACAAGCCGAAGACGGTCGCGAAGCCCAAGGCCGCAGCCGAGAAGCCGGTAAAAGCCGCCGCGAGCAAGGTACCGGCCAAGCCGGCCGCCAAGCGCTCGCCGCGCAAGAAGCCGGAGACAGGTAGCGAGGCGAGTAGCTGATGTTGCTACCGCGGAGAACGAAGTTCCGCAAGGTGCACCGGGGCCGGCGCCGTGGCTACTCCAAGGGTCAGACGACCGTGCAGTTCGGCGATATCGGGCTCAAGGCACTCGAGGCGGGCTGGATCACGAACCGGCAGATCGAAGCAGCTCGTATCGCCATGACGCGCAAGATTAAGCGCGGCGGCAAGGTCTGGATCAACGTCTTCCCCGACAAGTCCTTCACCAAGAAGCCAGCGGAAACGCGCATGGGCTCGGGCAAGGGCTCGCCCGAAGGGTGGGTGGCCGTGATCAAGCCCGGTCGCGTCATGTTCGAGCTATCTGGCGTATCGGAGCCGCTGGCGCGCGAAGCGCTCCGGCTCGCCAGTCAGAAGCTCGCCGTCAAAGCGAAGATCGTCACGCGAGAGAGTGGTCCGTATGAGAGCTAAGGAACTGCGCGAATTGAGCGACGAGGAACTGGAGCACAAGTTGGTCGATGCGCGTCAAGAGCTCTTCAACCTGCGTTTCCAGTCGGCGACCGGAGCGCTCGAGAACACGGCGCGGATCCCGCTCGTAAAGCGCGATATCGCGCGCATCATCACCATCCGCGGCGAGCGGCAAGCAGCGCTGGAGAGGCAGTAGATGGAAGAGAACAAGATCAATCCGAGCGAAGAACAGGTCGAGACCGAGACCCCGACCGAGGCCGCGCCTGCGGAGCCCGTGGCCGAAACTGCGCCAGAGCCCGCACTCGAATCCGAGATCCCGGCAGAGCCCGAGGCTGCTCCCGCAACGGAGCCCGCTCCCGAGCCGGCGCCCGAAGAGCCGGTAGCTGGGGCTGCGCCCGAGCCCGAGCCCAAGCCCAAGCCCGAGGCTATTCCCACAACGGACCCCGCTCCCGAGCCGGCGCCCGAAGAGCCGGTCGCTGAGACTGCGTCCAAGCCCGAGGCTATTCCCACAACGGAGCCCGCTCCCGAGCCGGCGCTCGAAGAGCCAGTCGCTGAGACTGCGTCCGAAGAGCCGGCCTCCGAGACCGCGCCCGAGTTGGAGCCCGAGGCTGCGCCCGAAACGCCGGCTGCTGAGGTTGCCACTGGAGAGCCGGGCGCCGAGACTGCCCCCGAGCCCGCTCCCGCTCAACCGGCCAAGCGCGCGCGAAGCCGCCGCCACGTTCCTCGTCACGAGCGCCGTCAGCGCACCGGCAAGGCACAGGCGAAGAAGCCTGCGAAGCGGGGCGAGCGCAAGCCGATCGTTAGCCTGCCCAAACGCGAGTCGGAGCGCGGCAACCGCCAGGAACGGCGTGGCGTGGTCGTCTCCGCGGCGATGGACAAGACCGTCGTCGTCAAGGTCGACACCCTCAAGGCGCACAGGAAGTACGGCAAGGTGATGCGCCGCTCGAAGAAGTTCTACGCTCACGACGAGGCGAACAGCGCCAAGGTGGGCGACATCGTCCGGATCGTCGGGACGCGGCCGCTATCTGCCACCAAGCGCTGGCGCATCGTGGAGATCTTGGAGGCGGCGAAGTGATCCAGCAGGAATCACGTTTGCGTGTGGCCGACAACACAGGTGCCCGCGAGATTCTCTGTATCCGCGTCATGGGTGGCTCGCATCGCCGTTATGCGCGCGTCGGCGACATCATCGTTGCCACCGTCAAGTCGGCGACTCCGCACGGCCAGGTGAAGAAGGGTGAAGTCGTCAAGGCAGTGGTCGTGCGGACCAAGAAGGCCTACACCCGCGACGACGGCACTCAGATCGCCTTCGACGAGAACGCGGCCGTGATCATCGACAACCAGCGCAATCCGCGCGGCACGCGCATCTTTGGCCCGGTCGCTCGCGAGCTGCGCGAGAAGAACTTCATGAAGATCGTCAGCCTTGCCCCGGAGGTTCTTTGATGGCAGCGGCCAAGCTCAAGATCAAGAAGGGCGACCTCGTCCAAGTCCTTAGCGGCAAAGATCGCGGCAAGCAGGGCCGTGTCCTCGAGGCGCGCCCCGGCGAGGGCCGGGTCATCGTCGAGAACCTGAACATGATCAAGCGCCACACGCGCCCCCGCGCCATGAAGGACGCGAGCCGCATGGGCAGTCCACAGGTCGTACCCGGCGGGATCATCGAGAAGGCAGCTCCGCTCGACGCCTCGAACGTGATGATCGTCTGCCCCGTGTGTAACAAGCCGACCCGGGTTGGCGTGAAAATCGTCGAGCGCAAGGGCGAGACGCACAAGGTGCGCGTCTGCCGGCGCGAGGGTTGCGGCCAGGAGATCGACCGATGAGCCCCAAGAAGACCGACGTTTACGCGCCGCGCCTCAAGGAGCGCTACGACCAGGAGCTTCGCCCGAGGCTCAAGGACGAGCTGGATCTCAGCTCGATCATGCAGGTACCTAAGCTGACCAAGATCACGCTCAACATGGGGGTCGGCGACGCCAAGACCGACGCCAAGGCGCTCGACCTGGCGCTCGACGAGCTGACGATCATCGCCGGTCAGCGCCCGCAAGTTAGGCGTGCGCGCAAGTCGATAGCGGCCTTCAAGCTCCGCGCCGGGATGCCGGTTGGGGTGCGAGTAACGCTGCGAGGCGCGCGCATGTACGAGTTTCTCGATCGGCTCGTGTCGGTGGCTCTGCCGCGCATCCGCGACTTCCGTGGGCTCGACCCGGGCTCGTTCGACGGCCGCGGCAACTTCTCGCTCGGCATCCGCGAGCAGATCATCTTCCCCGAGATCAACTATGACGACGTTGTCCAGATTCACGGGCTCGACGTCACTATCACGACCACGGCCGAAGGTGACGAGGCGTCGCTCGCGCTCCTGCGCGGGCTGGGCCTGCCCTTCGCCACAGAAAGAAGAGAACGCTGATGGCCAAGAGATCCCTAGTTGTGAAGCAGGCAAGGCCGCAGCGCTTTCGCACGCGCTCGTACTCGCGCTGCCAGCGCTGCGGTCGCCCGCGCGCGGTCTTTCGAAAGTTCAAGCTCTGCCGTATTTGCCTGCGCGAGCTTGCCCATCAAGGTGTCATTCCTGGGATGACCAAGAGTTCCTGGTAGGAGGGTGAGACCGTGCAGACCGATCCCATAGCCGACATGCTCGCTCGTATCCGCAACGCCAACAAGGCGCTGCACGAAGAGGTGCGCATGCCGACCTCGCGCATGAAGGAGTCGATCGCCCGCATCCTCGTGGAGGAGGGCTACGTACGCGACTGCCGCATCGAGAAAGGCGAGAGCTTCGACACGCTGGTCATTCAGCTCAAATTTGGGCGCAACCGCGAGCGGGTAATCAGCGGCCTGCGCCGCATCTCGCGCCCCGGTCGCCGCGTCTACGCACGTAACGACAGGTTGCCACGCGTGCTCGGCGGCATGGGCACCGCTATTCTTTCCACCTCCAAGGGCCTAGTCACGAGCCGTCGTGCGCAGGAAGAGGGCATCGGAGGCGAGGTCGTCTGTTTCGTTTGGTGATCGCTGCCGAGAAGGGCGTTAGTTGAAGTGAGTCGCATTGGAAGAAAACCGATCGAGGTGCCGGGCGGAGTTACCGTCACGGTCGCGCCTGGGCGCGTGGACGTGAGCGGGCCGCTAGGCGATCTCTCTCAGGTCGTTCCGCAGCGGATGAAGATCGAAGAGAAGGACGGCCAGATTATCGTGACCAGGCCGACCGATCGCGGCGAGGACAGGGCCTTGCACGGACTCACCCGCACGCTTGTGGCCAACATGGTCGAAGGAGTCGCCAAGGGCTTCTCCAAGCAGCTCGAGATCCAGGGCGTTGGCTACCGTGCCGCGCTCAAGGGGAAGGACATCGAGCTCGCGGTCGGCTTCTCGCACTCGGTCGTCATCCAGCCGCGCGCCGGCATCGACTTCGAGGTCCCGGTTCCGACCCAGATCATCGTCAAAGGCACCGACAAGCAGATGGTCGGGCAGACTGCCGCCGAGATTCGCGCCGTGCGCCCGCCCGAGCCCTACAAGGGCAAGGGGATTCGCTACACGGGCGAGCACGTGCGCCGGAAGGTTGGTAAGAGAGCGTGAGCAGTCTCACTACGCGAGCAGCCCGCATTCGCCGTCACCGGCGAGTGCGCAGGAAGATTGCCGGCACGGTCGAGCGGCCGCGCCTGGTCGTGTTTCGCTCCAACCGCGGAATCTCCGCACAGCTCGTCGACGACGAGCGCGGGCAGACGCTCGCCTCGGCAACCTGGATCGGCCTGCCCAAGAGCTTCAAGGGCGCGAAGACCACCCAGGCCGCCGAGGTTGGAAAGCGCCTCGCGGCGAGCGCGAAGAAGGCCGGTATCGAGACCTGCGTCTTCGACCGCGCCGGCTACCTCTATCACGGTCGTGTCAAGGCGCTCGCGGACGCGGCGCGCGAAGGAGGACTCAAGTTTTGAGCAATATCGAAGCATCCGAGCAGCGTGAGCTCAAAGAGCGCGTGATCGAGATCAACCGCGTCGCCAAGGTGGTCAAGGGTGGCCGGCGCTTCTCCTTCACCGCGCTGGTCGCCATCGGCGACGGGGTCGACCGTGTCGGCGTCGGCTACGGCAAGGCGCGTGAGGTTCCGCTCGCCATCACCAAGGCGGTCGAAGACGCCAAGAAGAACATCTTCACCGTACCCAAGCATCGCACCACGATCACGCACGAGACGATCGGTAAGTTCGACGCGGCTCGCGTGATGCTCAGGCCGGCGAGCGAGGGCACCGGCGTCATCGCCGGTGGCGGCGTGCGGGCGGTACTCGAGCTGGCCGGGATCCACGACATCCTCGCCAAGAGCCTCGGCACGACGAATCCGATCAATATGGCCAAGGCGACCGTGAATGCCCTTAAAAGCCTGCGCCGTCCCGAGGACGTCGCGCGCATTCGCGGCAAGTCGATAGCCGACGTACTGCCGCTGCGGGCTCCCACCAAGAAAACGGAGGCGTCCGCTTGATGGCTCGCTTGCGCATCACTCAGATCCGTAGCGTAATCACCCAGAGCCGGAGCCATCGCGGCACTATGCGCGCGCTGGGTCTGCGCCGCATCGGCCGCTCGGTAGAGCACGAAGAGAGCCCGCAGCTGGCCGGTATGCTCAAGAAGGTCCGCCATCTCGTCAAGGTCGAGGAGGCCTGATGAGCGACGAGCTCAATCTCTCCAATTTGAGTCCGGGTCAGCCGCGCAAGGCGCGCAAGCGCATCGGCCGTGGCCAGGGCTCCGGCAAGGGTCGCTACTCCGGGCGCGGGCTCAAGGGTCAGAAGTCCCGTGCCGGCTCGCACAAGATGCGCGCGGGCTTCGAGGGTGGCCAGATGCCGCTGGCGATGCGCCTCGGCAAACTGCGCGGCTCGACCTCGAAGGACGCGATGCCGGTCGGTCCCTTCCGCACGGAGACTCAGCCCGTCAACGTCCGCGATCTGGAGCGCTTCGACGCCGGAACCGACGTGACGCCCGAGCTGATGCTCGCACAGGGGCTCGTCTCGAGCGCGCGCATCGACGTGAAGGTGCTCGGCGACGGCGAGCTGACCAAGAATCTGACCGTAACGGCACATCGTTTCTCGGCCAGCGCGCGGGAGAAGATCGAGAAGGCGGGTGGCAAGGTCGTGTGCCTGCGCGAGCCGGTCGCCAAGACCGCCGCGAAGCGTGCGAAGGCGAAGGCTGCGCCGAGCGAAGAAGAGGCTCCGGCCGAAGAGCCGGCGGCCGAGTCCGAGGAGTAGCGAGACCGCATGTTCTCCTGGCTCTCTAACGCCTGGAAGGTTCCCGAGCTCCGCAAGCGCGTTCTCTTCACCGCGCTCATCCTCGCGATCTACCGGCTCGGTTGTTTGATGCCCGCTCCGGGCGTCAACTCCGCCCAGATCAAGCAGGCTTTCCAGAACCAGAACGGTACGGTTTTTAGCTTGCTCAACATGTTCTCGGGCGGCGCGCTCTCGAAGTTCTCGCTGTTCGCGCTCGGGATCATGCCCTACATCACCGCCTCGATCATCATGCAGCTCCTGACGGTGGCCGTTCCCAAGCTCGAGCAGCTGCAGAAAGAGGGCGAATCGGGCTACGCGAAGATCACTCAGTACACGCGCTATTTCACCGTCGTCCTGTCGGCGATCCAGGCGATTGGCTGGACCTACCTCTTCCACCGCCAGGGCTATCTACCCGGTAATACCGGTCGGTTCCTGCTGATCATCCTCACGCTCACCGCCGGCTCGGTGCTCCTGATGTGGCTCGGCGAATTGATCACGAAACGCGGCGTCGGCAACGGCATCTCGCTGCTCGTCTTCGCTTCCATCATTTCCGGGCTCGTCGGTGGTACCCGCGTCTGGATCAACGGGGGCTCCACCGAGCGGCTTATCTTCCCGTTACTCGTGCTCGGTGTGATCGTCGCCGTCGTCTATGTCCAGGAAGGACAGCGCAAGATCCCGATTCAGTACGCCAAGCGCGTCGTCGGGCGCCGGATGACGGCCGGTGGCTCGACCTACATGCCGCTACGCGTGAACATGGCGGGCGTGATCCCGGTCATCTTCGCCGCGGCGCTCATGTCCTTCCCGCCCACGATCGCTCTCTTCTTCCCGGGCACGCAGCACTTCATCAACACGAACTTCCGGCCGACGAGCAACTCCTATCTGCTTGTCGAGGCGCTCCTGATTATCGCCTTCACTTTCTTCTACACCGCCGTCCAGTTCAATCCGCTCGACCAGTCCGACAACCTGCGCAAGAACGGCGGCTACATCCCGGGCATCCGGCCAGGCCCGCCGACGGCGCAGTATCTCGATCGCGTGATGACGCGCCTGACTCTTCCGGGCTCGCTCTTCCTGGCTCTGGTTGCCGTCTTCCCGGTGCTCGTGATCCATTACTTCGGCTTCTCGCAGTCGAGCCGGCGTGCCCTCGGCGGCACCTCGATCCTGATCGTCGTCGGCGTTGCGCTCGACACGATGCGGCAGATGCAGTCCCAGATGATGATGCGTTCCTATGAAGGGTTCTTGAAATGAGCGAGCTGAATCTGGTCATGCTGGGCGCCCCGGGCGCCGGCAAGGGAACTCAGGCGGTTCGCATCGCCGAGACGCACGGCGTCCCCCATATATCGACCGGCGAGATGCTACGCGGCGCGATTACGGCCGGATCGGAGCTGGGGCAGAAAGTGAAGTCGATCGTCGAAAGCGGGGCGCTCGTTCCCGACGAGCTCGTGATCGACGTTATCCGCGACCGCCTCGCCCAATCCGACACCCAGAACGGCTTCGTGCTCGACGGTTTCCCGCGCACGCTCGGCCAAGCCGAGGCGCTTGATCTGCTTCTGACCGAACTCGGTCGCCCGCTCAAGATCGTCCTCGAGCTGGAGCTGGCCGAGGACACGGCGGTCGAGCGCATGCTCGGCCGCGCTGCCGAACAGGGCCGAGCCGACGACACTCCCGAAGTGATCAGAAACCGCTTCGAGGTCTACCGGCGCCAGACCGAGCCGCTCTCCGAGCATTACCGCAACAAAGGAATCCTCGTCGTCGTCGACTCCACACCGAGCATGGACGAGGTGTTTGCAGCGATCGAGCGTGTGCTCGACGGCGTCGCATGAACTCATTTCGGAATGAAGACCCGCTGACTGGGTGTGATCGGTGAGTGCGAGGCTAGGACGCAGCGCCTCGTTCGTAGCCAAAGCTACGGGCGAGGCCGAGGACAACGCATCGCGCTTGCCGAGCGCGGCCAGGCAGTGGAGTCCTTCGTTTTGAAGGGAGTTCTGTGATCATCCGCAAGTCCGCGCAGGAGATCGAACGGATGGCACGGTCCGGCGAGCTCGTCGCCCGGACGCTTGCGCTGATCGGAACCGCTATCGAACCAGGAGCGACCACCGCCGAGCTCGACGCTCTGGCCGAGGAATTCATCCGCGCGCAGGGTGCCGAGCCGACCTTTAAGGGCTACCGCGGGTACCCCGCCTCGATCTGCGCCTCACCCAACTCGATGGTCGTACACGGCATTCCGGGCGACTACACGCTCGTCGAGGGCGACATCCTCTCGATTGACGTCGGTGTGACGCTGAACGGCTTCGTCGGCGACGGTGCCTTCACCTTTCCGGTCGGGGAGATCGACCCGGAAGCGCGCCGGTTGCTCGAGGCCTGCCGGACGGCACTCGCGGCCGGGGTGGCGCGGGCCGGATCGGGCAACAGACTCACCGACATCTCACACGCTGTGCAGCAGGCGACCGAAGGGCCAGGGTTCTCGGTCGTGCGCACGCTTGTCGGTCACGGAGTCGGCCGGGTGATGCACGAGGATCCGCAGATTCCCAACTACGGTGAGCCCGGCCGCGGTCCGGAGCTGGCGGTGGGGATGACTCTGGCGATCGAGCCGATGATAAACGCCGGCTCGCCTGACGTCTACGTGCACGACGACGAGTGGTCGATCTCCACCTCCGACGGCTCGCTTTCCGCTCACTTCGAGCACACGGTGGCGATCACCGCCGAGGGGCCCCGTATCCTCACGACGGCGCCCGATGTCGATCTGGCCGCTATTTCAGGGCTCTCAGCGGGTTGAAGGTGGTCGAAAGAAGCGAGGGCCGGGCAGGAGCTGCTACGATTCCCTGCCGCCGCGCAGCGCGTCGAACTGTGCGCGCGTGCCGTAGGCATTACCGCGCTCCAACGAGCGCGGTTTCCGTGAGAAGGATGGCGAAGAGCGAAGAGAAAATCGAGGTAGAAGGCGAGGTCGTCGAAGCGCTTCCGAGCACGATGTTTCGGGTGCAAGTCGATGACGGACACAGCGTGCTTGCAACCATTTCCGGAAAGATGCGCAAGCACTACATCCGAATTCTCCCCGGCGACAAGGTGAAGGTCGAGCTCTCGCCCTACGACCTGACACGAGGCCGGATCACCTACAGACACAGGTAAAAAAATGAAAGTTCGTCCCTCAGTAAAACCGATTTGCGAGCGCTGCCGAGTCATCAAGAGGCACGGCACGGTGATGGTCATCTGCTCCAACCCTCGTCACAAGCAGCGGCAGGGCTAGGAAAGGCATAGATGGCACGGATCGCCGGCGTCAATTTGCCGAACCAGAAACGACTCGAAGTCGGGCTGACCTACATCTACGGAGTGGGGCGCTCGACCTCGGTCAAGATCTGCACCGATCTCGGGCTCTCGCCCGACACCAAGGTGCGCGATCTCACCGACGAGGAAGTCACCAAGCTTCGCAACTACATCGACCAGAACCTCGAGGTCGAGGGCGATCTTCGCCGCGATCGCCAGCAGGCGATCAAGCGCCTGGTCGAGATCGGTTGCTACCGCGGTGTCCGCCACAGGCGCGGCCTACCGGTCAACGGGCAGCGGACGAAGACGAACGCACGCACACGCAAGGGTCCGAAGAAGCTGATCGGTAAAGGTAAGAAGGGAAAGTAGTTGGCACCTCCTAGAAAACCGACGCGCGGTCGTTCGCGCCGCCGCGTCAAGAAGAACATCGCCGTCGGCCAGGCCCACATCAAGACGTCGTTCAACAACACGATCGTCGCCCTGACCGATCGCGAGGGCGCCGTCATAGTCTGGGAGTCGGCCGGCTCGGCCGGCTTCAAGGGATCGCGCAAGTCGACGCCGTTCGCCGCGCAGGTGACGGCGGACTCGGCTGCGCGCAAGGGTATGGAGCACGGTCTGCAGAAGGTCGAGGTCTTCGTCAAGGGCCCCGGCTCGGGACGTGAGACGGCGATCCGCTCGCTCCAAGCAGCCGGGCTCGAGATCCTCTCGGTCAAGGACGTGACGCCCCAGGCCCACAACGGTGTTCGCCAGAAGAAACGAAGGCGCGTCTAGTGGCCAGAAACCTGGAGCCGAGGTGCAAGCAGTGCCGCCGTGAGGGTCTCAAGCTCTTTCTGAAAGGCGAGCGCTGCCTGACCGAGAAGTGCGCCGTCGAGCGACGCAGCTATCCGCCGGGCGAGCATGGCCGCGGCCGGATCAAGCAGAGCGAGTACCTGCTGCAGCTGCGTGAGAAGCAGAAGGCGCGCCGCTACTACGGGCTGCTCGAGAAGCAGTTCCGCGGCTACTACGAAAAGGCGGCCCGACGCTCGGGCATCACCGGCGAGAACCTGCTGCGCCTACTCGAGGCACGGCTCGACAACGTCGTCACTCGCCTCGGTTTCGCCTCCTCGCGCGCGCAGGCCCGGCAGCTCGTTCGCCACGGCCACTTCCACGTCAACGGGCGTCGCGTCAACATTCCGAGCTACCAGATCAAGCCCGAAGACGTGATCGCGGTGCGCTCGGGCTCTTCTGCCGAGCAGTTGATCCGGGATGCCACCGATCTCACCGCCTCGGTGCCGGGCTGGATGCAGGCCGATCACGAGGGACTGACCGGAACGATTTTGCGCTGGCCCGAGCGCGAAGAGATCGACACGCAGGTGCAGGAATCTTTGATCGTCGAGCTCTACTCGAAGTAACCGACTGGGACACGTTTTCAGGAGAGGGAAAGGAACGGCAACTTGGCCACTCGCATGAGCCTTATGGAATTCCAGGTTCCGAAGATCGTCCACGAGGAAGTGGACGATCGCCGCGGCATCTTCGTGATCGAGCCGCTCGATCGCGGCTTCGGATACACGTTCGGGAACTCGCTCCGGCGCGTGCTGCTCTCCTCGCTCGAGGGCGCCGCTGTCACCTCGGTGAAGATCGAAGGAGTAGCGCACGAGTTCACCACCATTCCCGGTGTGCGCGAGGACGTGACCGACATCGTTCTCAACCTGAAGAATCTGATCTGCCGTCTCTACGGCGACTCGCCCGAGATCGAAGTTCGGCTCTCGAAGAAGGGCCCGGGCTCGATCACGGCCGGCGACCTCGAGGCGCCTGCAGATCTCGAGATCTTGAACCCGGAGCTCGAGCTCGCTCATCTCTCCGAGCGCGGCAAGCTCGAGCTGACGCTGACGATCGGCCGCGGCCGCGGCTACATCCCGGCCGAGCTCAACCGGGGCCCCGAGCACACGATCGGCGTGATCCCGGTCGACTCGATCTTCTCGCCGGTTCGCCGCGTCTCCTACGACGTCGAGGCGGCTCGTGTCGGCCAACGCACCGACTACGACAAACTGCGCCTCGATATCACAACCGACGGCTCGATCGATCCGCGCGAGGCGATTGCGCAGGCGGCCGAGATTCTCATCCGCCAGCTCGCCATCTTCACCGATATCGAAAAGATCGAAGGCCTAACCCAGGCCGCCGCCGCCGAGGCGGCGCCCGAGGTGACGGCCGCGCACGGGATGGAGAACTTCCCGATCGAAGAGCTCGAGCTGGGCGTTCGCTCTTACAACTGCCTGAAGCGCGTCGGCATCGAGACGATTGGCGATCTGGTCTCGAAGACCGAGAACGAGCTGGGCGCGATTCCCAACTTCGGCAAGAAGTCGATCGAAGAGGTCAAGGAGACGCTGGCAGCCCACAGTCTGGGTCTACGCGGCGACGACTGAGCGACCATGCGGCACCAGCGCACAGGTAAAAAGCTCGGTCGCGACTCCGCGCACAGGCGGGCGCTCTACGCCAACCTGGTCTGCTCGCTGATCGAGCACGGCCGTATCAAGACGACCGAGGCCAAGGCCAAAGCGGTCAAGCCGTTCGCCGAGCAGATGATCACGCTCGGCCGCCGCGGCGATCTGGCTGCGCGCAGGCTGGCGATCTCCAAGCTTCGCTCTGTCGACGCCGTGCACCTGCTCTTCAGCGAGGTCGCACCCCGTTTCGTCGACCGCCCTGGCGGCTACTCGCGCATCGTCAAGATCGGCCCTAGGTCGGGCGACGCCGCCGAGATGGTCTACCTCGAGCTCGTAGACCACACGCCCTAGCTAGCGCGTTTGAGAAACGAAGCACGCCGCCACCTGGCCGCGCTCGGTAGGAGGGAATACGCCCATCCACAGGATCGTGACACGGTCTTCTCGGAGGCCCACCGGCGGGGCACACCTCCGGTCCCCCCACCCACTCACGGGGCGGAATACGGTATCGAGGAAAGTCGCCCGGGAATGTCGCGGTTTCGTGTCAAAACACCGCGTCGTTGCCAAGTCCGTTCACTCTGCACCGATTCCGTAAGCGCGCCTCGCCCTCTCGGGCGGCGAGTTACGACGTACTAGTCTGTCGGCATGCTGCTGCTGATTGCGATCCTGCTGGCGGTCTTCTTCCTGCCGTCGCCCTGGAACGTTCTGGTGCTCGCGCTCGGGCTTTTCGGCGAGGTGGGGGAGGTGGTGTTCGGAATCTGGTACTCGCGCCGGCGGCGGGCGACGACCGGGGCCGAGAGCATGGTCGGCGGCACCGCGAAAGTGATCGAGGCCTGCCGCCCGAACGGGCGCGCCAGCTTCAAGGGCGAGCGCTGGGAGGCCGTCTGCGACGAGGGCGCCGAGATCGGCGAGCGAGTGCGGATCAAGGCGGTGGACGGGCTGACGCTGGTCGTCGAGCGGATACCGGCGCCGTGACGGCGCAGACCGAAGAACTCGCGATTCGGCGCTTCCAGGAGAGCGATCTCGAGGAGGTCTGCAGGCTGGTGCGCGCGACGGTCGATACTAGTTACGCGGCCGTTTATCCGCCGCGCGTGGTCGAATTCTTCCACCAGTATCACGAGCGCGCGATCATCGTCTCGGATGCGGCCGGCGGGTACACGCTCGTGGTGCGCTCGGGCGAGAAACTTGTCGCCACCGGTACTCGTGTCGGGACGACCGTGCGGAGAGTTTTCGTTCGCGACGACTGGCAACGCCGGGGTATCGGCCACGCGGTGATGGCGGAGCTCGAAGTCGAGGCAGTCAAAGCGGGAGTCGCTCGGCTCGACCTGAGCGCCTCGCTCCCGGCCAAGGACTTCTATTTGCGCCTCGGCTATGAGATCACTTCGGAGGAGGACTACGAGGTCGCCCCCGGCCAGCACCTCGAGTACTACGAGATGGCCAAACAGCTCGCGGCGAGCGACTAAAGGAAAGGAAGCCGCCCGCCCTCTCTGAGGAGAATGGACAGGCAGACCAAGGCGATTGAGGACGTCTACGCCCGCCGCTATCAGGGCTTTCGCGGCGCGCTGGCTGGGATAGTCGGAAGCCACGAACTCGCCCACGACGTAGTGCAGGAGAGCTTCGCCCGGGCGCTCAAGAACCGAGGCGACTACCGCGGCGACGGTGCGCTCGAGGCGTGGATCTGGAAGATTGCGCTCAGGGTCGCGTTCGAGATGCGTGGACGACCGATCGAGCAGGCGCTCGTCGATGCGTTCGAACCCGAGCTTCCGCAGCCCGACCGGGACGACGAGCTCGCGACCGCGCTACGGGCGCTCTCGCCGAGACGCCGACTAGTGATTTTCCTCCGCTATGTCGCCGACCTCGACTACGCGGAGATCGCTCGGGTCTGTGAGATCAGCGAGGGAACCGTGGCCGCGACGCTGGCGCAGGCGAGAGCCGCGCTGGCTACGTCGCTCAACTACGCGAACCCGGGACTACACGAGTTGCGAGAGGCGGAGTGATGAAGAGGCACGAGACAGACAAGCTGGACAGGATGCTTTCCGAACGGCTCAAGAAGGCGCTCGGTAGCGACGGGCCCGCGGACTGGCTCGATGTTCGTAGGCGCGCGGGAGAGGCGAAGACGGCGCTGTACTGGTCACGGCGCCGGGTACTACTCGTTGCGGGTGTGCTCGTGCTGGCGGTCGGCGCCTGTGCCGGGAGCACCGGTGTGATCCCGTGGCTCAACAAAGAGCCGAAGTCTGTTCCCTTCCGCCCTCAGATCCTCCCCATCTGCTCTCCGAAGAATGTCCAGGCGAAGCTCTATCTCCAGCGGCAGAAAGCGAGTGGGAATCTCACTGGGTCGATAGTTCTTGCCAACACGGGCCACACTCGTTGCGCTGTCGCCGGCCAAGCCAAAGTCTCGCTCGTCGGCTCAGCCGCCCGGGCGACGCACTGGCGCGTCGAGCTGCCGAAGGACCCGTCGGAGCCCGGGCCGTTGTTCTCTCCTGGGCGGATTCAGCCTCAAACCGAGCTCGGAATGACGCCGGCAGTACGCAGAGGGGGCCACTCGAGCGTTTACCTGTGGTGGGAGAACTGGTGTGGGCCTGGTTCTGGCACGGACGGCTTCGCCGGGAAGCCCGCCTTGAAGTTCGAGATCCCGAATGGGAGCAAGCTCGTCCTCCCTGTCTACAGATTGCCGGGCTGTAGCAACTCCCGAAAGCCGTCGCTTTTGCGCGTGTTTGGCGCCACTCCTGCCCTGCCGCCCATGCACTGGAAAACGAATCTCCCCCTGCGCGCGGCGATAGTCGGGGCGCAAACCACGAAACGCTTCCGGCTTCAGCGCGGAGAGACCTTTCACTATCGGGTTGCGTTGACCAACACGGGCACGAGTCCCGTCCGGTTCGGCGACTGCCCGAGTTATGGAGAGGACGTGTCAGTTCCCGTCAAAGGAGACCCGAAGATGATGTTGCCCATCATCGTCAACGGCTACCTCCTCAACTGCCGCCCGGTGAAGGCGATCGCGCCCGGGAAGACGGTTACCTTCGCAATCGAGCTGCCGGTGCCAAAGAATCTTGGCAGCGTCGATGCCCCGAAGACCTCGAAGTTCTTCCCGCTCGACCGTGGCACGTTGACGTGGACGCTGAGTACAGGTTCGAAGAGGCCGCCAACCGCTACGGCTCCCGTGAGAGTCGACCGTTGAGAGGAGCTCTTTCGGCTCGCCCCGGTGTTTCCGTTGTCTCGGCACGCTTCGGTGTCTGACACGCACGGCTACTCCCGAATAGGATCGATACCGGGGAGGGAGGAGTGGCGGCCTCCCGGCGCGGCGAACGCACCGATAATCGCCTCTGGCGACTAAAGGGAACAAGTTCGCTCATCGTCTCTTAAGCGGATGGACAAACTGACAACGGCAATCGAGGACGTCTATGCTCGCCGCTACCTCCGCTTCAGGAACGCGCTCGCCGGTGTTACGGGCAGCTACGAGCTGGCGCACGATGTGGTGCAGGAGAGCTTTGCTCGTGCGCTCGCGGCTCGCCGCAGCTACCGCCAGGAAGGGCCGCTCGAGGCCTGGATCTGGAAGATCGCGCTCAGGGTGGCGCTGGACATGCGGCGCAAGCCGGTGGAGGAACCGCTCGTGGATGCGTTCGAGCCCGATCTTCCCGAGCCGGAGTACGACGACGAGCTGGCGGCGGCGCTGCGCACGCTCTCGCCGCGACGGCGGCTGGTGGTTTTTCTGCGCTACGTGGCTGACCTCGACTACGCCTCGATCGCCGAAGCCTGCGAGATCAGCGAGGGAACCGTGGCGGCGACGCTTTCCCAGGCGACCGTCGCACTCATGAACGCACTCGGTCCAGAGCAATCCGGCTCGCGAGCCCTGAGGGAGGCGGCTGAGCAATGACGAAGAAGCGAAACGAGATCGACGACCCGATCGGCGTCCTTTCCCTGCGCCTGAACGCCGCCTTCCAGCGCCGAAACGGCGCCGACTGGCTCGACGTGCGCCGGCGCGCTCGACGGCAGAGGGCGCCGCTCAGCTGGTCGCGGCGCCGCGTGCTCGTGCTTGCCGGGGCGCTCGTACTGGGGGTTGTCGCCTGCGCCGGGAGCACCGGCGTCATTCCCTGGCTCAACCACCATCCGCTGAAGATCCAAGCGCCCTCGCTGGCGCCTCCCTGCCGGGTGAGCGACCTCCGCGTCAGTCTCGGATACTCCGTCAATCTGCGTAGCACCGACGGCGGGTTCAAGCTCGAGAATCGGGGCCGCCGCGCCTGTTCGCTCGCGGGTCGTCCGCGGGTGGCGCTGGTCGATCCTCGGGTGAGTGGATCGCGTCTGCACGTCATCTCCGAGCCGCCCCAGAAATCGCCGCCAGGCGCGCTGGACTTTTGGCCTCCGAGCCTGCTGCGGGCGGTCCCACCCGGGAAGGCCGCCGTCGTCAGCTTCACGTGGAGTAATTGGTGTGGCCCTGGAGCGGCGCCCAAAGCGGTCGAGTTCCGGCTTCCGGACGGCGAGAGGATCGTCCGCTCTTTCGCCTCCTCGCAGCGAGATCCCCATAGTCAGCTAGGGCCTGGCAAGACGGCGCCCCGTTGCTATCGATCGCGCGGGCAGACGTCACTCGAGTACGACGCTTTCTTCCCCGCCTGGACGCCGAGCGAAGTCCTTTCGACCTATCAGTTCAACGCTCGGCTGCCGCTGCGCGCCACGTTGATCACAAAGGGGCTGGAGACGGTTCGCAAGCGGGTGGCGCCAGGTATGTACGACACCTATTTCCGCCTCCAGCGCGGCTCGGTCTTCCACTATCGAATCGTGCTCCGGAATACGAGCCGGCGCTCGTTCCACTTCACCGAGTGCCCGCTTTACAGCGAGACGCTAGGGGGCCCCGGCAACGCGAGCAACGCGTACCGCTCCGAGACGTATGTGCTCAATTGCTCTTCCGCCGGAACGATCAAGCCAGGTGGGCGTGCCTACTTCGCGATGGAGCTGCGCGTTCCGAAGAACCAGCAGCTCGGGATGAGCGACCTGATGTGGTTGCTCCATGATGGGAACTCCCCCAGCGGAACACCGGATATCACTACCTGGGTGGTGCCGTGAGGCTGCGGGAGCGTTTCCGGCTTGTCTCGTTTCGCTCGCAGGCGCGGGGTGTGTAGCTAACTGTCAGGTGGGAAATACCTGACCTCATGTACGACTACCTGATCGTCGGAGGAGGGCGAGCGGCCGTCGCGGCCGCGGAAGGGATTCGCGAGCTCGACTCCTCGGGCTCGATCTTGATCGTCGGCGCTGAGGCGCACCTTCCCTACGATCGCCCTCCGCTGAGCAAGCAGCTCTGGTTTGGCAAGAAGACCGTCGACGAGATCTTCATCCACGACGCCGGCCACTTCGAGAGCGAGAATATCCAGCTGGCGACCTCCGAGCGGGTGAAGGAGGTGCGGCCCGCCGAGAAGACGGTCGTCACCGATCGGGGCAGACGTGAGAACTACGGGAAGCTTCTGCTCGCCACCGGCGGGACGCCCAGGCGCCTGCCGATTTCGTGTGCCGGGCTGGATGGAGTCATCTACTACCGCACGCTCGATCATTACAACGCGCTCAGCCGCGACCCCGCGGGCAAGTCGATTCTGGTCGTCGGGGGTGGCTTCATCGGCTCGGAGATCGCGGCCGCGCTGAGCCAGCACGAGGCTCGGGTGACGATGGTCTTTCCCGGGCGCTACCTCTGCGAGCGCGTTTTCCCCGAGTCGCTCGCCCGCTCGATCCAGATCGACTTCGAGGAGCGAGGCATTCGCATCCTGGGCGGAGAGCTGCTGACCTCGATTGCGCGAAAGGGCGGAGGGTTGGTCGCCCAGACGCAGCGCGGCAAGCGGCTCGACTGCGACACGATCGTGGTCGGAGTCGGGATCGAGCCCGACATCCTGCTGGCAACCGGCGCCGGGCTCAGCGTGGGGAACGGAATCGAGGTCGACGAACGGCTCGAGAGCACCGTAAGCGGCATCTACGCCGCCGGTGACAACGCCTCCTTCCCCTACCAGGCGCTCGGCAAGCGGATGCGCGTCGAGCACTGGGACAACGCCGTCTCGCAAGGGAAGGCAGCGGGCCGCAACATGGCCGGCGCCGGGGAGCCGTTCACCTACATGCCCTACCTCTACTCCGACCTGTTCGATTTCGGCTACGAGGCAGTCGGCGACGTTCGGTCGTCGCTTACCACCTTCGCCGACTGGGAGAAGGAGAACGAGACCGGCGTCGTCTACTATCTGGCACGCGGGCGGGTGCGCGGCGTGATGCTCTGCAACGTCTGGGGGAAGCTGGACGAGGCGCGGCAGTTGATCAGAAGCGGTGTCGATGTGAATGAGCGCGACTTGCGCGGCGCCGTCCGTGCCTAGGTCGCCCTACGAGGAGGCAAGAGATGGCGAAACAGAAGAAACTCGAGCGGATGTCCAAAGCTCAGGCGACCGAGCTGATGGCGTCGGTGCCGGACTGGACGCTTGAAGACGACGCCATCTCACAGAACTACAAATTCAAAGATTTCCGTGGTTCGCTGGCGTTCGTGGAGCGTGTCGCCGACATCGCGGAGGAGCAGGATCATCATCCCGACATCGGCATCTCCTACAACCAGGTGCGCCTCGTGCTCTCTACGCACAAGGTCGGAGGACTGACCGAGAAGGACTTTGCGCTTGCGTCGGCCATAGATCGTCTGCTCTGATCCCTGCAGCATGGCTGTGACAGAGAGGAGACTCGAAGGCAAGAACGCGCTCGTCACGGGCGCGGCCAGGCGCATCGGGCGCGCGATCTCGCTTGCGCTGGCGCGCGAGGGCGCGAACGTCGCCGTCCACTACGAGAACTCCGAGAAGGAAGCCGCCGATCTGGCCGCCGAGATCGGGAGTCTGGGCGCGCGGGCGGTAGCTATACGGGCCAACCTGTCCGACTCGAACGACCTGGAAGGCCTCGTCGATCGCGCCCGCGAGGAGCTCGGGAAGCTCGAGATCCTCGTCAACAACGCCTCGATCTTTCCCTCCGATACGTTCGAGACGATCGACCTGGAGAGCCTGGAGCGCAGCGTCGAGATCAACGCCTGGGCGCCGCTGGTGCTCACAAGGGCGTTCGCGGCCCAGACCGAGCGCGGCCACGTCGTCAATCTGCTCGACTCGCGCGTCTTGGGCTTCGATCGCACGCACGTCGCCTACATCCTGAGCAAGCACGTGCTGAGCGCCCTGACCCGGATCTGCGCGCTCGAGCTGGCGCCCGGGATCGCCGTCAACGGGATTGCGCCGGGCCTGATCCTGCCGCCACCGGGAAAGAACGAGGACTACGTCGACCGCCTGGCACGCACCGTGCCACTCGAGCGCCGCGGCGCACCCGAGGACGTCGCCGCGACGGCCCTCTTCCTCGTCACGAGCGAGTTCGTCACCGGCGAGACGATCTACGTGGACGGCGGGCGTCATCTCAAGGAGTATTCAGGCGATGGACCGGATAGTCGTTAGCGACCTCGTCTGCCGCTGTGTGATCGGCGTCGAGGAGTGGGAGCGGCGCGAGCCCCAGGACGTGCTCGTCTCGCTCGCGCTCACGGTCGATCTAACGCCGGCCGGCAAGAGCGACCGGATCGAGGACTCGGTCGACTACCGCGCGCTCAAGAAGAGGGTGCTGGCCGAGGCCGAGGCTTCGAGCTTCAGCCTGATCGAGGCCCTGGCCGAGCGCGTGGCCGCGATCTGTCTCGAAGACGAGCGGGTGCAAGAGGCGTGGGTGCGGGTCGAGAAGCCGGGCGCGCTTCGCTTCGCTCGCACCGTTGCGGTCGAGATCGACCGGCGCCGCGCAGGGTGAGCACGCGCGCCTTCATCGCCGTCGGCTCCAACGTCGATCCCGAGCGAAACGTGGCGGACGCCCTGGAGCTACTTGGTCGCCACCTGCGCATCGTCGCCGTCTCCAACTTCTACCACACGCCCGCTCTCGGCCCGGCCGGCCGACCAGACTTCTTGAACGGCGTAGTCGAGATCGAGACCGAGCTGAAGCCGCTCGAGTTGAAGCGACAAGTCCTGCTCGAGGTCGAGGATGCGCTCGGGCGCGAGCGCGGCGACGACAGGAACGCTCCGCGCACGATCGACCTCGACCTCGTTCTTTACGGCGACGTGGTCAGCGACGAGGCGGGGATCGTGCTACCAGCCCCTGAGATCCTCGAGCGCGCTTTCGTGGCCCTGCCGTTGCTCGAGCTCGAGCCCGATCTGGTGCTGCCGGGGGCGATAAGACCACTCCGCGAGCTCGCCGCCGGGCTATCGTCGGAGCAGATGGAGCCGGCGGAGTTGTTCAACGCTCGCCAGCGGCGGGTAGATCGGTCTGGGAAGGAGAGCGCGTGAACAGGGAGAGAGTGGAAGAGCTCGTGCGCGAGCTCCTGCTACAGATGGGCGAGGACCCCGAGCGCGAGGGCCTCGAGCGAACGCCGCGGCGCGTCGCGGAGTCGTACGAATACCTGACCTCCGGCTACCACGTCGGCCCCGGCGAGCTGATCAACGAGGCCGTCTTCAGTCACGAGGCCGATCAGATGATCATCGCCCGCAACATCGACGTCTACAGCCTCTGCGAGCACCACCTGCTGCCCTTCTTCGGCCGCTGCCACGTCGGCTACATCCCCGGCGGAAAGGTGATCGGCGTCTCCAAGATCGCGCGCCTGGTGGACATGTACGCTCGCCGCCTGCAGATTCAGGAGCGCCTGACCGAGCAGATCGCCCACGCCATCAACGACGCGATAGGTGCCCACGGCGTCGGCGTCACCATCCACGCCCGCCACCTCTGCATGGCCATGCGCGGCGTCGAGAAGACCGACTCGCTGATGGTCACCTCTTCGGTGCTCGGCTCCTTCCGCGCCTCCGAGGCGACCAGAGCGGAGTTCATGGCGCTGATCAGGCAGTCGCAGTAGCCTTCGTTCATCAGCCGATTCCATCGGATCCGTCTCGGAAAGGACGAGAACTGGAAACTTTCGAAGCCATCCGCAAGAGGTGCAGCCTCAAGACCCACCTGTCTAAGAAACCCATCGAGCCGGACAAGGTCAACCTGATCCTCGAGGCGG
>Ga0182017_10000524_pt1 | contig 30381 bp, 21 predicted proteins | sample 712E3DmetaG_FD_120492 | JGI IMG/M metagenome (GOLD analysis project Ga0182017, IMG submission 120492) | Permafrost microbial communities from Stordalen Mire, Sweden - 712E3D metaG | ecosystem: Environmental > Terrestrial > Soil > Wetlands > Permafrost | place: Sweden: Stordalen | collected... | reverse complement strand
GCGTGAAGTACAATCCTGCCACCCAAGGAGAGCGACTGACATGAGCGAGAATGTTCCCAACGAACTCCTCTACACTGAGGACCACGAGTGGGTTCGCCAGGAAGGCAACCTGGTCACCGTGGGCATCAGCCAGTTCGCCGTTGACCAACTCGGCGACGTGACCCAAGTGGATCTGCCCAGCGAGGGTGAAACCCTCAAGCGGCACGAAGTATTTGCGTCGGTGGAATCGGTCAAGGCCGTGTCCGACGTCTACGCCCCGGTATCGGGCAAGGTGGTCAAGGTCAATTCCCCGCTGCGGGATTCTCCCGAATACGTGAACGAGGAACCCTACGACGGCGGCTGGATGGCCCAAGTCGAGATGTCCAACCCTGAAGAGCTGAAGGGGCTGATGACGAGCGCAGCCTACGAGGAATTCCTCAAGGACCACGAAGGCTAGATGCCGTCCCCACTCGATCCGACAGACCTCTTCTCCCAACGCCACATCGGGCCCGACGATGACGACCTCGTCGCCATGCTCAAGGTGGTGGGCGTCCGCTCGCTCGACGAGCTGGTCAGTCAGACGGTCCCGGCCGCCATCCGGGCGACTGCGCCACTCGACTTGCCGCCGCCGCTTTCCGAAACGCAGCTTCTGGCCGAAGCCCGCCGCCTGGCCAGTCACAACCGAGTGTTCCGTTCGTACATCGGCGTGGGCTACCACGACTGCATCGTCCCGCCCGTCATCAAGCGCAACATCCTGGAAAATCCCGGCTGGTATACAGCGTACACGCCCTACCAGGCGGAGATCTCGCAAGGCCGGCTCGAGGCCCTGCTCAATTTCCAGACCATGATCATGGACCTGACCGCCATGGAGGTCGCGGGCGCTTCCCTGCTCGACGAGGCCACGGCCGCGGCCGAGGCCATGCATATGTTTGCCGGCCTGGCCGAGCGTGACGACTCCAACCTGTTTTTCGTCTCAGAATTGTGCCACCCGCAGACCCTGGCGGTGGTGTCGACCCGGGCCGAGGCGCGCGGAGTCGAGGTCGTGGTGGGCAACCACGAGCGCTTCGCCTTTGACAACCGGGTCTTTGGGGCGTTGGTGCAGTACCCCACCACCGACGGCAGTGTGGTCGACTACCGCGCCTTCTGCGAACGCGCGCACGCTGCCGGCGCGCGCGTGGCCGTGGCCGCGGACCTGCTCAGCCTGGCTCTGCTCTTGCCCCCAGGAGAGTTCGGTGCCGACGTGGCCCTGGGAAGCACGCAGCGCTTTGGCACGCCGCTGGGCTACGGCGGCCCCCACGCCGCGTTCTTCGCGACCCGCAAGGAATTCGTTCGTCGCATGCCCGGACGACTCATCGGCGTGTCCGTCGATGCGCACGGCCGGACTGCCTTGCGCATGGCTTTGCAGACTCGCGAACAACACATCCGGCGCGACAAGGCCACCAGCAACATCTGCACGTCCCAAGTGTTGCTCGCCGTAATGGCGAGCATGTACGCCGTGTACCACGGGCCGGCCGGAATTCGCGCCATCGCGGATCGGGTCGCCCGTTTGACCGCTGTGCTGGCCGAGAGCCTGGCTCGGCTCGGGTTGCGCGTGTGGCGCGGGCCGTTCTTCGACACGGTTCGCGTGGAGGGTCCCACCGCTGACGTGAAGAACTGGCACGATCACGCCGAGGCTGCGGGGATGAACTTTCGGCCGTTGGGACCGGCGGCCATCACTATCTCTCTCGACGAGACTACCAGCGAAGCCGACCTGTCAGAGATTCTGGCCGCGCTGGCGCCCGCGGGCCGCAAGCTTCCCGACGTGGTAGCCCTAGCCAGAGACATCGAGCCGCCGATTCCCTCGGCGCTGTTGCGCAAGAGCGCGTATCTGCAACACCCGGTCTTCGCGCAGTACCATTCCGAGACCGAGATGTTGCGCTACATCCGGCGGCTGGAGGCACGCGATCTCTCACTGACCCACTCCATGATCCCGCTCGGCTCGTGCACCATGAAGCTGAATGGCACGGCCGAGATGGTGCCGATTAGCTGGCCCAAATGGGGCCGGCTGCATCCCTTTGCGCCGACCAACCAGGCCGAGGGCTACCAAGCCATATTCCGCGAGCTGGAGCATGTTCTGGCGACGGTCACCGGTCTTCGGGGCGTGTCGTTGCAGCCCAATGCGGGCTCGCAGGGCGAGTACACCGGCCTGTTGGTGATTCGTCGCTATCACACTCGACGCGGCCAGGGCCATCGCGACGTGTGCCTGATTCCGGCGTCGGCCCACGGCACCAACCCAGCGTCTGCGGTCATGGCCGGGTTCAAGGTCGTGGGCGTGGCCTGCGACGCCGGAGGCAACGTCGACGAAGCGGATTTGGAAGCCAAGGCCGTCGAGCACAAGGACCATCTCGCCGCGCTCATGCTCACCTATCCCTCGACTCACGGCGTGTTCGAGGAGAGCGTGAAGCGGTTGTGCGCCATCGTGCACGAGCACGGCGGCCAGGTGTACATGGACGGCGCCAACATGAACGGCCAGGTCGGGCTTTGTCGGCCGGCCGACATCGGCGCTGACGTCTGCCACATCAATCTGCACAAGACCTTTGCCAGCCCCCATGGCGGTGGCGGCCCGGGCATGGGGCCCATCGCGGTGGCCAGTCACCTGGTGGAGTTTCTGCCTGGCCATCCCGTGGTGCCAGTGGGCGGACGCGACGCCATCGGCGCGGTCGCGGCAGCGCCCTGGGGCAGCGCCAACATTCTGCTCATCGCGTGGGCCTACGCGCGCCTGATGGGCGCGGAGGGACTCAAGCGCGCCACCGAATTCGCCATCCTCAATGCCAACTACATCGCCGAGCGGTTGCAGCCGCACTATCCCGTGGTGTATCGGGGCAAGAATGGCCGCGTGGCCCACGAGTGCATCGTGGATCTGCGGGCGCTCAAGAAGAGTGCGGGCGTCGAGGCCGAGGACGTGGCCAAGCGGCTCATGGACTACGGCTTCCACGCCCCTACCATGTCCTTCCCCATCGCGGGAACCTTGATGATCGAGCCGACCGAGAGCGAATCGCGGGCGGAACTCGACCGTTTCTGCGAAGCCATGATCGCCATCCGGCAGGAGATTCGCGAGATCGAGTCAGGCGCGCAGCCCCGCGAGGACAACCTGCTCAAGAACGCGCCCCACACTGCTGAATCGCTGCTCACCGCCGACTGGACGCACGCCTATGCGCGCGAGCGCGCGGCCTATCCCCTGCCCTGGCTGCGCGGCCGCAAGTTCTGGCCGTCGGTGGGACGACTGAATAACGTATTGGGCGACCGCCAATTCGTATGTTCCTGTCCGCCGGTCGATGCCTACGATCCGCGTGGGGAGCCGGCCGGCTTTGCCGGCCGCGCACCATCGCGCGAGGCCGAGCGAAGCGAGCGGGGCGGGGTGGCGGGTGGGGGGCCGAAGGGTTTGGGAACCCTTTGAGGGTTCCCATTCTGAAGTAGCAATGTCGAGCACCAACCTGACTTTCTCGTCGCGCGAAGCCCACCGGGCCTGGCTTGCAACCCAGGCCATTCTGCCGGCGGGGTTTCGCGTGGGCACGACGTCCTTGTCTTTCATTCCGGCGGAGGTCCCCAAGCCCGCCAAGATGAACCTGACCTTGGTCGCGCTGGATCGACCTACCCCCGATTTCGCCGGCGTCTTCACCCGCAACGCGCTTCCGGGCGCGCCGGTGATCGTCGGGCGGCGGCGGCTGGACGAAGCGACTGTGGGTGCGATCGTGGTCAACAACAGGATTTCGAACGTGTGCGCGCCCAACGGTGTCGCCATCGCCGAGCGCTGGTGCGAGGCCGTGGCGAGCGGGCTCGGTCTACAAGGCCGCCAGGTGCTGCCCAACTCGACCGGAGTGATTGGCTGGCGCATGCCCGTGGATGCCATGTTGGCTGCACTGCCCGATGCCGTGGCATCGCTGGGACAGCGATCCTTGCTTGACGCCGCCACGGCCATCATGACCACTGACCTGTATTCCAAGGTCCGCCGCGCATCGGTAGGCCGGGGCAGCATCGTGGGCTTTGGCAAGGGCGCCGGCATGGTCGAGCCCAACCTGGCCACCATGCTGGTTTTCCTGCTTACCGATATCGCGATTCCGCGGGCCGAGTTGCGCCGCATGCTGGTCCCGGCCGTGGATGCCAGCTTCAACTGCATGAGCATCGATTCCGACACCAGCACATCAGACACCGTGCTTCTGCTTTCCTCGGGCGCTGTGCCCTGCCCTGACCCGGCTGCGTTTGAGCAGGCGCTTGCACAGGTGTGCCAAGATTTGGCGGAAGACATGGTTCGCAGCGGCGAGGGCATCCACCATGTACTGCGCGTGCAAGTCAGTGGCGCTCCCAGCGAGGCCCTGGCCCGCGGCGTGGGCAAGTCGGTGGTCAATTCGCCCCTGTTCAAGTGCGCGGTGTGTGGCAACGACCCCAACGTGGGCCGCCTGGTCTGCGCCATCGGCAAGTACATCGGCCCGGCTGCACCTGACCTCGATCTGCGCAACCTGCGCATCCGCATGGGCGGTCTGCCCATCTTCGCCAGCGGCAGCTTCCACCTCGACTCCAGGGTCGAAGCCGCCCTGATCGCCCATCTCAAGCAGGCCGAACTCTACGCCAGCGCCCCACCCGTCGACGGCGTGTTCCGTCCGCCTGTCGATTACCCTGCGCACGAACGTTGCGTGGAAGTCGAGATCGATCTAGGTGCGGGCAACGCGAGCACCACCGTGATCGGCGCCGACCTGAGCCACGAGTACGTCAGCGAGAACGCGGATTATCGGAGTTAGTCTTCGAGGGCCGCGGGATCTGCCAGGACGCTCATGCGTGCCGCGATCCTGGTCAGTCGCTTGTCTCCCGTCCAAATGACATGCTTGCCGGCCATCGCGCTCGCAAGTAAGTGTGCGTCGATCCAACCGATGCCCGACGCGCTCAGCTGTCTTGTCTCAATCATGGCAAACACCTCGTCATCGCCAATGACCGGCGCGCGGGGAAGCTGCGAGAGCAGCCGGAGAACCTCGTCCCGTCTCGTGATACTGCCAAGGGCGATCTCACCCCGCACTGCCGGGTGACAAACCACGCGATTCGCCGCCAGCAGGGACCGAAGCTCCAAGGCAGAGAAACGCCCGGCCAGGAAATCGATCCATACCGTCGTGTCGGCCAGGATCACGACCGTCGATCCAGCCGACGCCGGGCTGGCGCCTTTGCCCCGGGGTCGGAACCGTAGAGCGAGGCCAGTCGCTCGCGCGCGGCCTTGGCCAGCAGCTCGCGCAAGCCCATCTCGATGGCGGCGGTCTTGGTGGACGCGTGTGTCGCGCTCATGGCTCTGGCGACCAAATCGTCATCAAGGTTCAGGGTCGTCCGCATGCATACGATCTTACCCATCCCATCTGCATATGCAAGGCATATGCCCTGCCCCAACACGGTCGGCCAACTCTTCTGCTATCCGAACCCCTTCCCCTCCGACCTCTGTGTCCGCTGTGCCCTCTGTGGTGAAAAAGCTAGCTTCGCCCTGGCACGCGCGCTGCATTTGCGCCGGCCATGCGCCTTGTCTTTGACCAAGGAACCATTCTCCTCCTCGAACCAGAATCTTCGTCGGCGCTCGCAGATCTTCCGGGCGCACTGTGGGATCCGCGGGTGAGCGCCTTGCGCTTGCCGGCGCGATTTCATCAGCGACTGCTGGCTGAGCTTGGCCGGCGCGGTGTCCGATTCGAGGACGAAGTGGCCGGCCCAGCGGACGACGTGCCGGCCCTCCGGCCCACTGATCTACGTCCGTACCAGGAGGCAGCACTGGCAGCGTGGGCGCTGACTGACCGACGTGGAGTGACTGTGTTGCCTACGGGCGCGGGCAAGACGCGGCTGGCGATTGCGGCCATCACGCGTCTGCGCGTGCCAGCGCTGTGCCTGGTGCCCACGCGCGTGCTCCTCGATCAATGGGCGCGCGCCATCCATGAATGCACTGGGTTCTCTCCCGGCCGACTGGGCGACGGCGAGCATCAGGTCGAGCCCATTACCGTGGCCACCTTTGAGAGCGGCTGGCGCCACATGCGCCAGCTCGGCAACCGTTTTCAGCTTCTGGTCGTCGACGAGGCCCACCACTTCGGCGCGGGTCAGCGCGACGAAGCCCTGGACATGAGCATTGCGCCCATGCGTCTGGGATTGACCGCCACACCACCCAAGGGTCAAACAGCCGCGCGCCTCGCCGAGCTGGTCGGCCCCACGGTCTACGAGCTGCGTATCGACGATCTCACGGGCGAATTCCTGGCCCCCTTCGACTCCGTCGTCTTGCACCTCGATCTGACCACAGCAGAACGCGCCGAATACGAGGCACTCATGACAACCTTTTGCGAAGTCCTGCGCCGCTTTCGCGCCATTGATCCGGACGCCAGTTGGACGGAATTCGCGCGAGCCGCAGCCAAGACCGACGAGGGGCGCCGGGCCTTGGCCGCCTGGCACCGCTCGCGCCGCTTGCTCGCCTTCCCTCAGGCCAAGCGCCAGATGCTCGCCAACTTGCTGGCCCGCCATGGCGAAGCCCGCGTGATCGTGTTCACCGCGGACAACGTCACCGCCTACGCCGTGAGTCGCGAGCACCTGATCATGCCGCTCACCTGTCACATCGGCCGCAAGGAGCGCGAGCGCGCCTTGACGCTATTCAAAGAGAGCAAGCTGCACGCTCTGGTCTCGGCTCAGGTGCTCAACGAAGGCTTGGACGTTCCCGACGCCGAGGTTGGCATCATCGTGGCAGGCAGCAAGGGCGAGCGCGAACATGTGCAACGGGTTGGTCGTGTACTCAGGCCGCAGCCAGGCAAGCGGGCTTTGGTGTACGAGTTGGTGGTGCGTGCCACCGGAGAAGTCGGACAGTCCCGTCGCCGGAGGAACGCCCTTGCTGCCTGACGCCGCCATTCCAGCGCGCATCCAAAGCGGCCGCGTCTTGCCCGCCTTTCTCGACGAGCGCGATCAACCCTGGTTGCACGTCCTCATCGACGAGGTGGACCGATTCTGCGGCCGGCCTTTGCGCGAGCTGCAGCAGCGTCTGCGCGAGCCCCTGCCCTGCGCAGTTCCTCACTTCAAGTTGCGCGCGGCCATACAGTTTCTGTTGCGTATGGGCAACGCTGAGATCAAGTCCGAAGTTTCTCCGGCCGAGGCCCGCGAGGCACTCTTCGTCGAGGCGGCCATGCAAGCCGGCAAGCCACGCACGGCAATTGTTGCCAGCGCAGCTTCGACCCTGGGACTGGCACCGGCGGCGCTGGAGCGCGCGCTCTTCGCCGATCTGCCTGGTGAGCGCATCTTCACCGGCCCCAGCAGTCCGGTGTCACCCCACGAAGTCGCCCTGCGGGTCAATCAGCTCATTGCGCGCAGCCTGCTCGTTCGCGCCAGCCGCGTGCGCATTCGCGCCGAGGGAGCTCTGCGTCCAGTGGTTCGCCAGGCCAAGCTGCGCGGCCTCATCTGCACCGTTGAGGACGGCCAGCCGCCGGTGCTGGATTTGTCCGGGCCATATGCGGTCTTTCGTCGCACTCTGCTCTATGGCCGAGCCTTGGGCGAGCTGCTTCCCTTCCTGGGCTGGTGCGCGCGTTTCGAACTCACAGCCATCTGCATGCTGCGCGGCCAGGAGGGCGAGTTGCACTTGCAGAGTGGCGATCCGCTCTTCCCTGCCAGCACGCCCAAGCCCTTTGACAGCAAACTGGAGGCGCGCTTCGCCCGCGATCTGAAGAAGGCTGCGCCCGACTGGGATCTGGTGCGCGAGCCCGAGCCTGTGCGCGCCGACGGCACCATCATCTTCCCCGATTTCCTGCTGCGCCACCGGTTCGATTCCAGTCGCCAGTTTCTCGTCGAAGTCCTCGGCTTCTGGACGCCCGAGTATCTACAGCGCAAGCTGTCTCTGCTTCGCGCTGCCAAGCTGGACAATCTGATCCTGTGTCTCGACGAGGAACGCTGCTGTGCCGACGGCGATCTCCCGAGCGGAGCACGCGTCGTGCGCTTCCACCGGCGCATTGATCCCGAGGCTGTCCTCCAGGCCGCGGGCTGGAGCGGGTAGCAACGTCACGCACGTAGGCCGGGCGCCTCGTGGCCACTGCGGGCTACATATTCCAGGTAGCCGCCGCCGTAGGGGATCACGCCTTCGGGCACCAGTTCCAGCACGCGGTTGGACAGGCCGGCCAGGAAACGTCGGTCGTGCGATACGAAGAGCATGGTGCCCTCGAAATCGCGCAAGGCCGTCAGCAGCATCTCCTTGGTGGCCATGTCCAAATGGTTGGTGGGCTCGTCCAGCACCAGCAAATTGGGGCGATCGAAGAGCAGCCGCGCCATCACCAGGCGCGCCTTCTCGCCGCCCGAGAGCACGCGGCAGATCTTGTCGATGTCGCTGCCCGAGAAGCCGAAGCAGCCGCCCAGCGACTTGATGGTACCCACCGAGGCCAGCGGAAACGCCTCTTCCAGGGTCTCGTACACCGTCTTGTCCGCGTCGAGCAGTTCCATGGCGTGCTGGGCGAAGTAGCCCAGACGCACGCCCGCGCCCAAGGTCACGCTGCCTTGGTCGGGCGCAATATCGCCCGCCACCAGTTTCAGCAATGTGGACTTGCCCGCGCCGTTCACGCCCATCACGCTCCAGCGCTCTTTGCGCCGGACCATGAGATCGAATCCGTCGTAGATGACGTGGGATCCATACTGCTTGTGCAGGCCTTCGATCTTGATCACGTCCTCGCCCGAGCGCGGCGCCTCGGGAAACGCAAAACTCAGGACGCGGCGGCGGCGTGGCGGTTCCAACTTCTCGATCTTGTCCAGCTTCTTCACCCGTGACTGCACCTGCGCCGCGTGGCTGGCCTGGGCCTTGAACCGCTCGATGAAGCGAATCTCCTTGGCCAGCATGGCCTGCTGGCGCGCGTACGCAGCCTCGGCCTGGGTCTCGTTGAGCGCGCGCTGCTTCTCGTAGAAATCGTAGTTGCCCGAAAATGTGGTCAGCACGCCGCCGTCGATCTCGATGATCTTGCTGACCACGCGGTTCATGAACTCGCGATCGTGGGTGGTCATCAAGAGCGCGCCGTCGTAATTCTTGAGAAAACCCTCCAGCCAGATGATCGATTCGATATCCAGGTGGTTCGAAGGCTCGTCGAGCAGCATGACCTTGGGCCGCATCAGAAGAATTCGCGCCAGGGCCACGCGCATCTTCCACCCACCCGAAAGATTCCCCACGTCGCCGTCCATCATCTCTTGCGAGAAGCCGAGGCCGGCCATGATCTCGCGCGCCCGCGCTTCCAGCGCGTAGCCGCCCAGCTCGTCGAAGCGCGCCTGCACATGGCCGAAGCGGTCGACCAGGGCGTCCAGCTCGTCGATGCGCGTCGGGTCGGCCATGGCGTGTTCCAGCTCGCGCATCTCGGTGGCCATGGCTGACACCGGCCCCGCGCCGTCCATGGTCGCGCCAATCGCGGAGATGCCCTTCATCTCGCCCACGTCCTGGCTGAAGTGCCCGATGGTCACGTTGCGGTCGATAGATATCTGGCCCTCGTCAGGCGACTCCTCGCCCATGATGAGACGGAACACCGTGGACTTGCCGGCACCGTTGGGCCCCACCAGGCCGATCTTCTCGCCGCGCAAAATGGCCGCGCTGGCCTCGATGAACAGGATCTGCGGGCCGTGCTGCTTGCTGATGTTGTCGAGGCGAATCACGAGAGCCAGGGTGTTTACTACGCCCGGCGTTGCGGTTCCAGCACCGCCAGCCACTGATCGCGGCTCAAGATGGCCAGCCGAGCGAGGTTTTGCTGCTGACCATGTGCCTGCGCGAAGGTTTCGGGCCGATCCCCCTAAGCCTGCAAGCGTTGCCTGCCGATATAACGCAGACAAGATGAGCTCTCGACCGCCGCCCATACCGGAACCGACAGCACACCTCTCCTCCCGTGCAATCGGGCGCTATGTCATGTACGACGAGATCGCATCCGGTGGTATGGCTACCGTCCATTTCGGACGGCTGTTGGGCGCGGTGGGATTCTCGCGCACGGTAGCCATCAAGCACCTCCATCCCCAGTACTCGCGCGATAACGATTTCGTCTCCATGTTTCTCGACGAGGCGCGGCTCGCGGCCCGGATCCAACATCCCAACGTCACGGTGCCGCTTGATGTGGTCTTGCTGGAGGAGACCGAGGAGATCTTCTTGGTCATGGAGTACATCCATGGCGACAATTTTGCGCGCTTGCTCCGGGCTGCGCGCGCTATCCACGCCCCAGTCCTCCCCTCCATCAGCGCGAGAATCGTGAGCGACGCATTGCACGGCCTCCACGCCGCGCACGAAGCCGTGAACGAGATCGGAGCCCCCCTCAACATCGTTCACCGCGACGTATCACCGCAGAACATCATGGTCGGGGTCGACGGGGTGTCGCGCGTCGTTGACTTCGGCATCGCCAAGGCGGCGTCACGATTCCAGTCGACGCGCGAAGGTCAGATGAAGGGCAAGTTCGCCTATATGGCCCCCGAACAGATGGGCTCCGGCGACATCGATCGCCGCGTCGACATCTTCGCAGCGGGGATTGTCCTCTGGGAGGCGCTCGCGACGAAGCCCCTCTTCCATGCGGACGATCCGGGCGGCGTCGTCGCCAAGGTGATGAGCGCAAGGATTCCGCGGCCGAGCTTCATCAACAGCCTTGTGTCGCCTGACTTGGATCGAGTCGTCATGAAGGCCCTCGATCGAAACGCCAACACTCGATTCCAGACGGCCCGCGACTTCGCCACGGCCATTGAGGAAGTGATTACCGTTTCCGGGCCGCGCAAGGTGGGCGACTGGGTCGCGCAAATGGGCGGCACAGAACTAGCCCAACGCGCAGCTACAGTGTCAGAGATCGAAGTCTCGTCGTTCGATGCACTCGTGTCCAGCGACCCACTGCAAGTGCTCAAGTCCAAGCGGCTGGTGAGCGTGCCGGACGTGGACACGAAACGAACCGGGAAAGCCAGCAACGAGAACGCCGAGCAAGCGGCTGGCCTGAGCAATCCGAAGCAAATCACGATTACGGAGTTGTTGCCCAGGACGCCCATCGGTATCTCGCCAGACGTTTCGCCCTTCGCACATCGGATGCGCCTGGCGATCGCAGGCGTCTTTCTGCTGGCCCTCGCTGTGGTTGTGGGCGTTGTCGGGCTGTCGCACCGGGGAGGCGTGAAGGGGGCCGGCGGGGTCAGCGTCGTCCACGCGGCCGTCAGCGTAGCAGCTCTGCCCGAGCCACAGACTCCACCGCAGACGAAGGTAGCGAGTTCTGTCGTCGCCGTCCCGACGCAAGCACCGGCAACAGCGCCGGTCGCTGCGCCCATCGCACTTGCCGTTCGCGGACTGCCAGCCGCTGCAACCGCGACCGAGCCGAGGAGCCGGGCCCCCGCGGGCGACCACCGCCCGAATGCGAAGACCGCGGTTGCCGGTCTGTCGAAGACCGGCAGACTGCAAGGAAAAAGGAATTGCGATCCTCCCTATTTCATCGACCCCAGCGGCATCCGTCGGGTGAAGCGAGAATGTCTTTGAGCCCACCCCCGCCAATCGAGAGCTGACATGAAGATCTATGCAACATATGTGGTTGTTCTAGCGAGTGGCGCATCACTCTGCTCGGTCGCAGCGGCTGCGGAATCGACGACGTGCACCGATTCCTACGAGAAAGCGCAAGAGGAGAAAGTGGCCGGGCACCTCAACGCTGCACTCGTCCATCTCAAGAATTGCATCGCCCCGGCCTGCCCCAAGTTCGTGCGTGACGATTGTAGCCGGTGGATGGACCAGGCGGAAAGCGCTATTCCAACCGTCGTCTTTGCCGTTCGGCGAGATGGGAAGGATCTGACGGAGGTCGAGATCTTCTGCGATGGCACGCCGCTGCTGATCTCACTCGACGGCAAGGCGGTGCCTGTGGATCCTGGTCTGCGCCACTTCTCGTTCAGTGTTCCTGGTCTTGACCCTATCCAACAGCAGACGATCATTCGCGAGGGCGAACGAAATCGAATCATCGAGGTCGAGTTCGGCACTCCGAAAAAGGGGGATGCATCGCCGAAGCCGACCGCGGACGCGGACCTCTTGGCCAAGCCCGACGAACGCGGAATGGTCATGCGCTACTTGCCCTACGGAATGGCGGGTCTCGCCGCGCTGGGGGCTGCCGGTTTCGCCCTGTTCGCCATCGAAGGGAGCAACCAGAAGGGAGATCTCGAGCGTTCCTGCTCGCCCTATTGTCGCTCGAGCCAGGTAGACGATGTGAAGACGAAGTACGCGCTCGCCGACACTTGCCTGGCGGTGGGCCTCGTTTCGGCTGGTGTTGCGACCTATCTGTTCCTGACGAGACATAGCAAGAAGACCGATGGTAACGACCAGACGACTTCGGTCGGCTTTGCTCCTCGAGCCTCCGGCGTCGGAGGCGTTTTGCAGGTCTCGTCACCTTTCTAGTCCATGCACGGCGGAGGAGATTCATGACTTCGGCATCAACTGCGACGCGATTCTCTTCGCCGCTGGTAACCGTGATGACGGGATTGGTCTGCACTCAGGCGGCCTGCAGCCTGCAAAATCTTGACTATCTGAGGAATGGCGAGCGGCGGGACGGTGCGCTCGGTGGCAATCAGGAAACGGGCACGTTCTCTCCAGACATGGCGAGCCGAGACGGCACACTTCTCGACACGACCCATTGGGACAGCGCTGGCCTCGGCAATTTCGACCTTGACGGCCCAATTCTCGACGGTCTGTTCACCGAGCACAACCAGGGCATGGACGCGTCCATCCCAGACGTGGCTCTCTTGGACGGTGCGGAGCCCGACGCCCCGTTGCCTGATGCGCCCGCAAACCTCGACAGCACCAACCCGGCGAAACTGGACGCGAATTCGGGAGCCGACACGGCTTCCGGAGGAACAACAGGAACGACAGACGCCGGAACGCCGCAAGGTGGCGCCGGAGCAGGCGGAAACACTGCTATTGGGGGGCACGGGGGCACGGGCGGAGGCACGGGTACCGGTGGCGCTGGCGGCACGAGCCTGATGGACGGCGGAGTGGACAAAGACACCGCTACCGGAGGGCAAGCGGGCTCGGGCACGGGCGGAGCCACCAATACCGGTGGCACCGGTGGTGCGAGCCTGATGGATGGCGGAGAAGAGGGAGACACCGCCACCGTGGAGGTCGGAATGGACGTGGGCACGGATACCACGACATGCTCGGGGGTGCCTCACGCGGGCATCTGCTGGTACCTTGGCCCCCAAGGAAATAGTTGTCAGCAGGTCTGCGCAAGCCACGGTGTGCCGGCTCCAGAGGCGGCGAGCCACGTGGGCACAGCGACACAGGGCGGAAGCAATGCGGAGTGTAAACTTCTTCTCGGGCTGCTGGGCAGCAGTGGCACACCCCAAAATGGTACACGCCCGCAGGGCGGACTCGGCTGCCATTTGTACTCAGGCGCCCCTTGGTGGCTGGAGTCACCCAACTTCAGTATCTCCGCCAGCGACCCAGATTCGAGATTGGTTTGCGGTTGCACGATGTGAAAGCTCCAATCTGACTGCGGCAGGCGCGGCCTGCGCCGCGTTCAGCACGTTCATGGCATCGGCCGCAACGAACCGGGACCGGGTATGATTTCGCATCTATACTCCCGCACCCCCATGGCAATCCTTGCCACAGTTCAGGACCTGTCCAAGTCGTTCGGCGCGCGACCGCTGTTCGACGGGATCAGCTTCACCCTGGCCGAGGGTGAGCGCGTGGGGCTCATCGGGCCCAACGGCGCGGGCAAGACGACGCTCCTGCGCATTCTGGCCGGCGCGGACACTCCCGATCGCGGCGAGCTGTCGCCGCGACGCGGGCTGCGCGTGGGCCATGTGGCGCAGGTGCCAGTCTTCACCTCAGGGAGAACCGTGCGCGAAAGCATCATGGAAGGTGCGGCCGGGATCGCCGATCACGACCTGGGCTGGAGGGCGGCGGCGCGCGTCGATGAGTTGATCTCTCGGCTGGATCTGGGCGGCGCGCAGGCGGGCGCGGACGCCCCGGTGGATCGCCTGTCCGGCGGCTGGCGTAAGCGGGTGGCCCTGGCGCGCGAGCTGGTGCGCGAGCCAGAGCTACTGCTGCTCGACGAGCCCACCAACCACCTGGACGTGGACAGCATCCTGTGGCTGGAGAAGCTGCTGGCCGCGGCGCCCTTTGCCACCGTGACGGTCACCCACGATCGCCTGTTCCTGCAGCGGGTGGCCAACCGCATTCTGGAACTCGACCGGCGTAATGCCGGCGGGCTGCTTGCCGTGACGGGCGACTACGCCACCTTCATCGAGCGCAAGGCAGACCTGATGGCCGCGCAAGAACGGCGCGAGACTTCGCTGCGCAACACGCTGCGCCGCGAGACCGAATGGCTGCGCGCAGGCGCGCCGGCCCGCTCCACCAAGCAGCAAGCGCGTATCCAGCGCGCCGAAGTGCTGGCAGGCGAGGTGGACGAGCTGGCCGGCCGCAACGTCGTGCGCACCGCTGACATCGACTTCGTCGGCACCGGCCGCAACCCGCGCCGCCTCATCGAAACGCGCGGCATCGCCAAGTCGTACGGCGACAAGATCGTTTTCAAGGAACTGGACCTGTTTCTAGGCCCGGGCAGCCGCGTGGGGCTCATCGGTCCCAACGGGTGCGGCAAGTCGACCTTGCTGCGCGTGCTGGTCGGTGACGAGCCGCCGGACGTTGGGCAGATCCTGCGCGCCGACGGTTTGCAGGTGGCGTACTTTGCCCAGCACCGCGAGGCCCTGGATCCGCAGCAAAGCGTGGTCGACACCCTCTGCCCGAGCGGCGACCATGTCACTTTCCGCGGCGTGCGTGTTCACGTCAGCGGCTATCTGGCGCGTTTCCTGTTCCGCAGCGAGCACGCCAAACTGGCCGTGGGCCAGCTTTCAGGCGGCGAGCAGAGCCGCCTGGCCCTCGCCCGCCTGATGTTGCGACCCGCGAATGTGTTGGTGCTGGACGAGCCGACCAATGATCTCGATTTGGACACGCTGCAGATCCTGGAGGACTCGCTGCTGGGCTTCGACGGCGCGGTCTTGCTGGTGACCCACGATCGCTATTTCCTCGACCGCGTGACCACCAAGCTGCTCGCCTTCCACACGCGGCCGGGCGCCGAAGGCCGCATCACTTCCATGGTGGGCCTCAGGCAGTGGGAGAGCTGGTACGCCGAGGAGGCCGAAGCCGCCACGGCCCCGAATGCCAGCACGCCCAAAACGCCTGCGGCGGCCAGCACCCCGCGCCGCAAGCTCAGCTACCATGACCAGCGCGACTGGGACACCATTGAGGCGCGCATCGCCCAGGCCGAGGCAATCTTGGCGGCGCTGCGGGCCGAGCAGAACAGCCCGCAGGTCGCCTCAAATCATGCCCGCCTGGTCGAGCTGGAGACAGAAATCAACGCTGCCCAGGCAGAAGTGGACCGCCTCTACGCCCGCTGGGGCGAGCTGGACTCGCTGATTCCGCGATAGCGGTGGGGGTAGCGCAAGCGCTAGGGCGTGCAGCCGCCCTCATCACAATGAGAGCCCATAAAAGTGGACACTGGGTAGACAGCCAAACAAGACGGATCGGTTGCCACCTCCTGAGCGCCCGTGCAAGTGACCAAGTAGTAGGTGAGCGTGTCGTCGTATCTCACGGTCGCCACCGTCGCGCCGCACGCATTCTTCACCGTGATGGAAGCGCCCATGCCGTTGGTCACGTCGTTCCCTTCGAACACTGTGGAAAAGCAAGCCGAGCCATTCTTCTTCACGGTCAGCGTGGTCACATTCGTGGTGTCCAGAACCGCGCTCTCCGTAACCCCGTTCGGGTAGCAGGTATTGAAGTCATTCGTGGAGAGGTCAGTCTCCGTCGCGCAAGTGCCAGTTTCAACGCAGTCAGTGCCGAGATACTTGAGACAGTCCGGCAGGCTGCAGGAAGCCGAGCCGTTCCCGCCGCCAGTGCCGGTCGTGGTTCCGCAGTTTCCGCCTGTCGGTGTCGTGCCGCTGGCGCCGCCGCTGTGGCCGCCCGTGGGTGTCGTGCCGGCGGTTGCACCGCCGCTGTGGCCGCCCGTGGGTGTGCCGCCGCTGCCGCAAGCCAGGGCAAACGCGACAAGGCTAGCCGAAACCAAGATGCTTAGATTTCTCATGGAAACTCCTTCTTATTGCCGAGAGCCCATTCGGGCGATGCATTCGAGGCCAGATTATAGGACGAATTTGTCACTTGGCAGGAATCCGCGATAGCGCGCGGCGACGCGAGACGCGGCTGGCCTGGCTACATCTTGTATTTCAGGAACCTCACGCGCGGTGAACCGGAGATCTCGAGATAGAACCCGAAATCGAAGTCGATGAGGCCAGAGGCCTGCACCAGCTGGCGAGGCGGATTGGGGAACGGCTGCGCCTGCTTGAATGCCTCGATGGCCGTGTCGTCGAGAAAGTCCACGCCGCAGGTCTGGGCCAGCGAGACCTTGGCCAGCGAGCCATCGGCTCGGAGCTGGACGTGCACCTGGGTCAGGCGGTCCTGCGCACCGTAGATGGCGCCCGTGGGGTCGCGGCGCTGGTACTCTTCGACCGGCTTCCAGCGGTCGCGCACCTGTTCCTTGACCCGGTTGAAGAAGGTCGCGAACTTCCAGCGTTTGGCATTGAGCGCCGTCTCTTCGCCCTCGTCGACGTCCCTCAGGTGGTCCTGGGTTCCGCTGCCCACGGCGCGCGCAACCTCTTCTTCCGAGGGCAGCAGCGCGGCTGCGCCCGGGCCGGGCGAGAGCAAGGGTTCGCCTTCGCGCGTCTGCGAGGGAGCCCGGCGCGAGCCACCGCCGCCCGACGGGGCGAACAGTCCCTCGGGGTCCGAGGGTCCCGAAACCTGTTCGCCAGCTTCGCCAGGATCCTTCTCGGGATCGCCAACCGCTGACATGGGCCTCCTGTGCGACGGCATGCGCATGGCCAAAGCACCTGCCGAGCCCGGCGGCTTGGGCGAGCCTGCAGGCTCAGACACCGCCACCCGGTTGCGATCGCTGTCGCCGCGCGAGCGCTGCAGTTCGTTGGGATCGAACCTGCCGTACTTGCGCGTCTCGTGCTCGACCGAGGAATCGTACTCGGCGGCAAAACGCGCGTTCTCGGGCCGCTTCTCCTCGCGTGGCCGGGCCAGATCCACGACCTGCCCGGGCGCCTTGACCGACTCTTCTTCCTTCTTCGCCTTTTCCTCTTGCGCCTTTTCCTCCAGGCGCTCCATGTCGGCGATGAGCTTTCTCGCCGTGGCATCGTCGACCGTGCTCACCGTGATGGGCTCAGCCGCGCTCTCGGCCGCGGCCCGCTTGCGCGCTGCCAAGATGTCGGCGTCGCGCGGAGCCCAGATGTGCAGCGCGACCCCAGCGACCAGCAGGAGCTGCAGGTGGATGAGCACGGCCAGCGCGGCCCATCGGCCGAGCGAGGAGCCCTTCCGTCGCTGGGGTGAATCGAAGATGGCCATGGCGCAAAGCCCGCCTTACACCCATAAGTGTAACCACTTTTTCGCGGGGGCCAACCATTGCGGCCGGTTGCGGAGAACGGGATCCGGAGGACGTCGGTCTCTGGTGCTATAGAGTGGCTGGTCCACGCGATGAGCCGCCCCGTACAAATTGGCGATCCCATGCAGCCCGCCCACCGGACAGCGCAGCTTGAGGAACGCGACCTTCTGCATGACGTGGGACGCGCTGTGGCGCACTTCGACCTCATCTCAGATGGTGATCGCATCCTGGTGGCAGTTTCTGGCGGAAAAGACAGCTACTCCCTGCTCGCCCTGCTGGAAATACTGCGCCGGCGGGCACCGGTGCATTTCGACCTTCTGGCCGTGCACCTCGACCAGGGCCAGCCGGGCCACGATCCCGCACCGCTTGCCGACTGGTTGCGCGCCAATGGCTTCGACCAGCGAATCGTGCGCGAAAACACCTATTCAATAGTGGTCGACAAGATCCCGGAAGGCCGCACCTATTGCTCGATGTGCGCGCGCCTGCGCCGCGGAATTCTCTACCGGCTGGCCAGCCAGTTCGGGTGCACCAAGATTGCGCTCGGGCACCACCGCGACGACGCCGTGGAGACCCTGCTGCTCAATGTCTTTTTTGCGGGCAAACTGGCGGCCATTCCTGCGCGCCTGGTCAGCGACGACGGCGCGTCCATCGTCATAAGGCCGCTCATCTATTGCGCCGAAGAGACCTTGGCCCGCTTCGCCGAAAGCCGCCGCTTTCCCATCCTGCCCTGCCACCTGTGCGGCTCGCAGCCCGATGCCCAACGCAAGCAGATGAAGGCCCTGCTGTCGCGTTTGGAGGCCGAGCACCCCAACCTGCGCCAGACCATGCTGGCAGCGCTCGGTAACGTCAATCTGTCGCACTTGTTGGATCGCGAGGCATTTGACTCGGCGACCAGAACCGGCTAACCGAGCGCAGGCTGGAGCTAAACTGATAGACTAGGGATGGCATGTAACTCTCCGTAGCAATTGGGCAATCTTCGCGTATCCGTCAACGGTCAGTCGGCGTCGGGCGAGCGAGCCGTACGCTGTGAGTCTTTCCCTCGGCAACCTCCAAGTCCGCTATTATTTCGTCGGTCGGGTAATATGTGCGAAAGCAGAGGTACGACTATGAACGCAAATCGTTTGAACCTATGGCTGGCTGTTTCGCTCCTGCTCGCCGCGGGATGCGGCGGGGCGCGCACGCCGCTTGACGAGTTGGACACTGAAGAATTCGGTGGCTCGATTAGTGGCGGCGGCGCCGTCCAAGGTGGCGACACGGGTTTGGTTGTCGGGGGTGGTCTCGGCACAGGCGGGATGGGCGCAGCCGGTGAGATTGGCTTTGCGGGCGCGACAGTCGGAACTGGTGGAGTGATCGCCCTGGGCGGCACGGGCGGGTACTCTCCATTCGGTGGCACAACAATCATCGTGCCGCCGGGCGGGACGACTGCGCTCGGTGGCCGCGGTGGCACGGTCCCCCTCGGCGGCACCGCCGTCCCATACGGTGGCTCCATTGTGTTGGGCGGCTACACCGCCAGGTCCGGCGGCATGGGCGGGTTCTCTCCACCAAGCGGCGCCACGGCACTCGTCGGCGGCAGCGCCGGCGGTCGCGGCGGCTCGATCCCAGTTGGCGGTACGCTTCCCGTGGGCGGCACCGTGGTCGGCGGTCGCGGCGGCACCGTTCCATTGGGTGGCACCGTGGTCGGCGGCCGCGGCGGCACGTTTGCGACGGGCGGCGCTGGCGGGACAGGCGGGATCGTGACCTGCCTGGCTGTGCAGGCCAATGAAGAGCTGATCGACAACATGAACGATGGCGATCGCTTCATCCCGCAAGTCAACGGACGTGCCGGGGCTTGGAAAGACAGCAACGACGGCACGCCGGGCGCGACTATGTTCCCTGATCCAGCGGGACCGTTCACCATGACCAACACGGGCGACGTCTGCCGCAAATACGCGGCCTACACGTACGGAGGGCCCTTTGTAGACACGGGCGCCACCGTTGGGTTCGGGATCGGCGGACCCTACGACGCGTCCAAGTACGACGGCATCAGCTTCTGGGCCAAGATAGATAGCGGCTCATACGGGCTGCGCGTGGCGTTCCCCGACAAGGACACCTCGCCTGATGGCGGGCTCTGCCAGGGGAGCGTCGCGGGGAATCAGTGCTACGACCACTACGGCTACCGCATAACCAACCTCACGACTGCGTGGACCAAGTACACGGTCTACTTCAATTCACTCTCCCAGGACGGATGGGGCCGCTCAGGGGGCGGCTTCGACCGGTCAACCATCTTCGAGCTGCAGTTCCAGATTCCGAAAAATGGCACGTTCGGAGTCTGGATCGACGACGTCTCATTGGTGATTGGACTTAGCAACTAGAGTCTGAGTCGCCTGAGAGGGCGACCTCGGTGCTCCTCGTGGCGAACCGGTACTACGCCGCGCCGCCACGGCGAGGCGGCGTGACCACGTTGGCCCCGCGCGGGGAGGCGCCGTGGCCCGCGGCCTTGGGATGGGCTAGCGGCCGGGTCAACGAGATAAGCAAGGCCTCATCCACGCTGTGCACCGGCTGGATCTTGATCCGCTCGCGCAGGTGAGTGGGCAGTTCGCTCAACTCCGCCATGTTGGTGGCTGGCACGATGGCCACGCGCATACCCGCGCGTACCGCCGCCAGCAGTTTCTCTTTCAGACCACCGACTGGGAGCACCCGCCCGCGCAGGGTGATTTCTCCAGTCATGGCCACATCCCGTCGCACTGGAATCCCGGACACCAACGACACCAGAACGCAGGCCATGGTGATCCCTGCCGAGGGACCGTCCTTGGGCACGCCGCCCGCGGGCACGTGAATGTGAATCTCGCGATCGGAAAGGAAATCGCTGCGCAGCCCCAGCCGCGTGGCTTGTACCCGCGCGAATGACAACGCCGCTTGCGCCGATTCCTTCATCACCTCGCCCAGCTGGCCGGTCAAGATCAGGTTGCCCTTGCCCGGCATCATCTGCGCTTCGACGTGGAGGACTTCGCCACCGACCTGGGTCCACGCCAGGCCGTTGGCGATCCCAACTTCGTCAGCGCGCTGGCGCTCGTCGGGAATGAACTTGGGTGGTCCCAGCAGCTTGGCCAGGTCATCCGCAGTCACTGTGACTCGGCTGGCCTTGGCCTTGCGACCGCTGGCCGGTGCCTGGCCACTCTCCACCAGACGCCGCGCCATCTTGCGTGCCAGCTGCGCGATCTGCCGTTCCAGCTCGCGCAGCCCGGCCTCGCGCGTGTATTCCGCAATGATCTTGCGCAGCGCCGGCCGCCCCAACGAAAGATCGCGTTCACTCAGGCCAGCCTCAGCAATCTGCTTGGGCACCAGGTACTTCTCGGCGATGGCCAGTTTCTCTTCCTCGCTGTAGCCGGCCAGGCGCAGGGTCTCCATGCGATCGCGCAAGGGAGGCGGAATGGTGTCCGCCAGATTGGCGGTGGCAATGAACATTACCTTGGACAAATCGTAGGGCACACCCAGGTAATGATCGCGGAAGGCGTGGTTCTGCTCGGGATCGAGAACCTCGAGCAAGGCTGCCGAGGGATCGCCGCGGTAGTCAGAGCCCAGTTTGTCGACCTCGTCGAGCATGAACACGGGGTTCTTGCTGCCCGCCTGTTTCATCCCCTGCAGAATGCGCCCCGGCAGCGCGCCCACGTAGGTGCGGCGGTGGCCGCGAATCTCGGCCTCGTCACGCACGCCACCCAGGGAGATGCGCACGAACTTGCGACCCAGGGCCCGCGCGATGGAGCGCCCCAGCGAGGTCTTGCCCACGCCAGGCGGGCCGAGAAAGCAAAGCAGCGGACCATGGACCCCGCGGCGCAGTTTGTGCACCGCCAGGTAGTCGAGGATGCGTTCCTTCACGTGCTCCAGGTCGTAGTGATCCTGGTCGAGCACGGTGCGCGCGGTACGCAGATCCACCGGATCTTCGCCCGGTTCTTTCCAGGGAAGCTCGACCATGGCATCCACGTAGCTGCGCACCACCGCCGCCTCGGCACTCTCGGGGCTCATCTGTTCCAGGCGCCGCAACTGCTTGTCCGCCTCCGCGCGCGCCTCGGCCGGCAGTCCCCCCGCTTCGATTTTTTGGCGCAAGTCCTCGATCTCGTCGCGGAATGAATCCGCATCGCCCAGCTCGTGCCGGATCTGGCGCAACTGCTCGCGCAGGTAGTAGTCGCGCTGGGTCTTGGACATTTCCTCTTTGACCCGGCTCTGGATGCGGTTCTGCACCTCCAGGATTCCGACTTCGTTCTCCAGGGCCTGGTTCACCTTGGCCAGGCGCTGCACCGGATCGTCCATCTCCAAAATGGCCTGCGCGTCGGCCAGCTTGAGCGTCAAATTTGACGCAACCAGATCCGCTATGCGACCGGGCTCGTCCACGTTTTGCAGCACCAGAGCTAGCTCGGGCTGCACGGTGCGGCCCAGCTCCGCCACCCGCTCCACGCTCTGTTTCACCGTGCGCACCAGCGCTTCCAGCTCCACCGTGGAGGCGGGCGTCGCTTCCTCCATGATATCCAGGCGAACCCGGTAGCTGGGCTGCTCCGCAATGAAACGCTGGATGCGCGCACGGCACAGACCCTGGATGAGGATCTTGAGCCCACCGTCGGACAGCTTACGCATGCGCATGATGAGCCCGACCGTGCCCGTGCGATACAGCGAGTTGGGCTTGGGATCCTCTTCAGCCGATTCGCGCTGGGCCACGATGAAACACAGCCGCTGATCGTTCTGCAGCGCGACCTGCACGGCATCCAGCGAGATGGGCCGCGACACGCGCAGCGGAGCAATCATGTACGGGAAAACCACCAGATCGCGAACCGGCAGCAGCGGCAGCACATCCGGTATCTCGTGACCCAGAGTGGGCCTGTTGCCTTCGCCCTCAGCGCTCATATTTTCCAGACTAGCAGAAACGATTAAAGCACTACAGAAAACGCTCGCGGCCAGACCACGGCTTGACAGGTCCGAAAGTGAAGACTAGCTTGGCGCCGCATTGACAACTGAATAGCGACACGGGTGCGGGGCTTCGACGGCCCCGCTGAAAAGGGAAGCCGGTGCGCACCCCAGGGTGCTATCCCGGCGCGGTCCCGCCACTGTAAGTGGGAAGTCTTTTCCGATCTTGGCCACTGGAGGGCAACCTCTGGGAAGGCTGGAACAGGCGAAGCGGCTCTGCCGCAAGACCCACGAGCCAGGAAACCTGCCCGCGTCAACCACGATGCCTTCCCGAGGAGGAACTGGGCGCCGCGCTCTCGCAGCTACGGACCCCCGCTTTCGCCGACGGAACGGGGGTTTTTCATGTGGTTCCAAAGGGTGCCGTCCGGCGCGGAGATCGCCGATGCGGCCCGTAAACACATCCATTCGCACCTGAACGCCGCATTCGCGGCGGTGGTTCTGTGCGTGGCCGCCGGGGCCGCGCGCGCGGCCGAGCCCGCCTACGAAACCGTGGTGGTGGCCGAGGCCGAGCCGCGGGCACGCCGGGATGATGCGGCCTCGTCTTCTGTGATCACGACGGCACGCACTCCGCGCAGCGCCGAAGACTTACCCCAGCTTCTTGCGGAGCTGCCCGGCGTGTCGGTCACGCGTATGGGCGGACTGGGCTCCGCGGCCACGCTCTCGTTGCGCGGATCATCGGCCAACCAGGTCGAGGTGTACTTCGACGGAGTGCCGCTTTCGGCAGCTTCAGGCGGCGGCGTGGACGTCGGACTCATTCCCGTGGTCGATCTCGAGTCGGTCGAGGTCTACCGGGGAATGAGCCCCATCGCGTTCGGCGCTTCAGCCATCGGCGGCATCGTGTCGCTGTCTAGCGCCGCGGCGACGGATTCTGGCGTGCGCGCCTACGCGGGCGGCGGTTCTTTTGGCACTGGGTTTGCCGGCGCGCAAGCACGCTGGGCGGGCCGCAAGCTGCGCGCACTCGCCAGCGTGAACGGGCTGGGCTCTGCCGGCGACTTCAGCTATCGCAACGACGACGCCACCCTCTTCAACACCAGCGGCGCTTCCATCACGCCTCGCCAGAACAATGCCCTCCGGCAGATTGATGGCCTGGCCCATGTGGTCGGGCTGCTGCCTGGAAGTCGACAGATCTGGGGCACGGTCAGTTTTCTTCACCGCGATCAGGGCGAGCCCCCGGAAGGCTCGGTGAATGCCCGTGGAGCGTCGCTCGGCACTGACCGGTTGCTGACCACTGTGGCGTACGATTCGAACGACGATCTCGGGCCAGGCAGTTCGTTGCGCGCCCAGCTCTACGACGTCGCGACCTGGCAGCGCCTCGACGACCCAAACGGCGACTTGTCGAGCAACGTGCCCACGCAAACGCGTGACCTTTCTTCCAGCTCGGGCGCGACGCTGGCGGGATCGAAACCGTTGGCCGGGTGGCTGAAGCTTTCTGCTGTTGCTGCCGGCCGCTATGAACGTTTCGCTCCGGCAAGCGTCCTTCCCGGGGCGGCTTCCATTCCTCCTGGGTCGCGCGCTGGAGGCGCCGGTGGGGTCGAGGCACGCATGGTGACCCAAACACTACGCCTTGCCGTGATCCCGTCGCTGCGCCTGGAAGCAGCCAAAGACACCATCACGCGCCCCGAACGCTATCGGCTGATGGGCGCGGACACCCAGCCTGCTACCTATTGGCTGCCCAACGCGCGCCTGGCCCTCGTGCAATGGGCGAGCGAGCAAGTCACTCTGCGCGCAAATCTGGGCCGCTACGGTCGCTTGCCTTCGCTGACCGAGCGCTACGGCAACACCGGCCTGCTGCTGGGCAACCCCAACCTTGTGCCCGAGAGCGGAACCAACGCAGACGTCGGCGCGAACTGGACCCGCAAAGGCGAGCGGCTGCGGCTTTCTCTGGACGGCGCGCTGTTTGCGGTCTGGGCGCGGAACCTCATTCACTTCCTCCTGGCCGGGCCCTACTTGCGGCCGGAAAATGTGGGGCGCGCACGCATCCTGGGTGCGGAAACCTCGGCCACGGTCGACTGGCGACGCCGTTTTCGGTTCTTCGGGCAGACCACGTTCACCGATGCCCGCGACCAGGAAAACGTGAGCGGAAGCTACGGCAAGCAGCTTTCCTTTCGTCCGCGCCTGCGCGCCTATGCGCGGCCCGAGCTGCGCGATCTTCCCCTGGCGGGTCGCTGGCGCTGGGGGCTATACGCCGACCTGGACGTGACCGGTGGCAACTACCTCGACTCCGCCAACCTGGTCGAGGTCAACACGCGTGTGCTCTTCGGCGCTGGTGGCCAGATCAGCGCGCCCCACTGGGGGCTGCGTCTGGTGGCAAGCGCGTACAACCTGGCCAACACGCCCGTCGTCGACTTCACCGGGTATCCCCTGCCCGGCCGCTCGATCTTTCTCACCATGCAGTGGTCCACGCCCGATACAAACAAGGAGACATTGGAATGAGTACCCGATCCCGCCCGCTCGAACTTGGCTTGATCCTTTCGCTGCCCACGCTGTTCGGCCTGGCTTGCGGCAGTGACGCTCCGACGGCCTCAGGCAGCGCCGGCCCAACCGGGTTGGCCGTCATCCACGGCAGCAGCGACTACACCTCGTCGCTGCTGTCCCTCGTCGATCCTGCAACGGCCACGCTAGCGTACGACAACTGCCTCAATTCGGGCAGTGTGGCGCCGCAACTTTCTCAGGCACTCTCCGGGAGCGTGGTGCTGCCCGGCGCGCCCCTGCCCGGCCATCCGCTGGTCCTCATCGACAGCACGAACGGCGCCCTGGTGTGGGTGAATCCCGCGGACTGCACGGTCGTGCGCCAATTGAGTGTCAGCACTGGATTCAAGGCCTACCCGCACGACGTGGTGGCCGTGTCGCCCAATAAGTTTTACGTGACTCGCTACATGACAAACTCCAGTCCCACGACTGACCCGTCGGATCTCGACGAGGGCGGCGACCTCTTGATCTTGGATCTCGATCTCGGCAAGGCCGTGGCCCGCATAGACCTGGCGCCCTACGCGGCGGGCGGAGTCGGCATCAATCCCAACCCGGATCGCGCTCGCGTTCTCGACGGCAAGATCTACGTCACGCTCAACAACTTCAGCGCTGACATGACCACGCAGGCCGGGCCAGGCCGCGTGGTCGTCGTGGATCCGGCAACGGACACGGTCACCTCGGTCATCGATTTACCCAACTTCAAGGACTGCAGTGCCATTGTTCCGGTGCCCGGGCAGCAGGGAGCGCTGGCCGTGGCTTGCTCGGGGTTCTTCAGCGACGGCGCCGATCAGATCAAGTCCTCGGGCGTGGCCCTCATCGACACCTCGGTGTCACCGGCCACGGTGCAGCCCCTGATGGCCGCGGCCTTTGGTCGCTTCGTCTCATTCGCTGATCTCGCCGTGGTTAGCCCCACCCTCGCCTTCATCATTGTGCCCGGCGATCTCTTTGGCTCGGCACCGGACCAACTATGGCAATTCGACTTCGCTCGCGGCGTGCCGCAGAAGCTGCTCGACGCCAGTACCGCCTGGGTGCTGGGAGGTCTGGTCTTTGACCCGGCCACGCAGCGATTGTTTCTGGGCGATGCCGATGCGCAATCGCCCAAGCTGCATGTGTTTGACGTGAGCGTCTCGCCGCCGGCCGAGCTGGCTTCTTTGAACAGCGATCCGGCAAAGGGTTTGCTGCCGCGGTATCTGGGACTGTACTGATCCATGAAGACGGCGCTCACCTACCTGGTTCTGCTCGTGCTCCTGGTTGGGGCCGTGGCGCTGGCGCTGTTGGTTGGTCACGGCAGTCTGGCCGACCCAACACTGCGCTCGACGCTGCTCGGCCTGCGGGCCACGCGCGTGGGCGCAGCCTTGCTAGCGGGCGCGGCCCTGGCCACGGGCGGGGCCGTGGTCCAGGGCGTGTTCCGCGATCCGCTGGTCAGCCCGTCCATCTTGGGCACCACAGCCGGGGCCAGCCTGGGCGGACAGTTGGCGATGTTGGCCCTGGTCTCCGGCTCGCCTCTGGCCAGCCTGGCTGTCAGCGCCGAGATGGTGTTGCCACTCGGTTGTCTTGTGGGCGCCGGCCTGTCGCTGGCCATCGTGCTCAGCTTCTGTCGCGAGCGCACCGGCACCCTGACTCTCATTCTCACCGGCTTCATTCTGTCGTCGCTGTTTCTCGCGCTGTCCAGCTTCATCACCAGCCTGGCGCAGGATTCCTGGGACATGAGTCGGGCCGTGGTGTCCTTCACCCTGGGCGGCGTGGGCGGGGTCAGCGCTCGCCAGCTTTTCGCGGCCTCGCCTCTGGTCGGGATCGGCATCGTCGCTTGCTGGCTGTGGAGCGACAACCTCGACCTGTTGCTTTCGGGCGAGGACGAGGCCGCCAGTTTGGGCGTCGAAGTCGGCCGCGCCCGACGCTGGGCCGTGACCTGGGTGGCGGTGCTGGCCGCTGCGGCCATCGCGGTGGGAGGCAACGTGGGCTTTGTGGGTCTTATCGTTCCGCACACCCTGCGTCCCCTGGTGGGCGTGCGCCACCGGCGCCTGATTCCCGCTTGCGCGTTGTTGGGTGGAGCGTTTCTCGTCGCCTGCGACGTCATCGCGCGCGTCTTCCCCAGCCGGTCCGAACTGCCCCTGGGCGTGATCACCGGCATCATTGGTGCCCCGGTGTTTCTGATTCTGTTGGCGCGCTCGCAACGCGAAGTGAGCCATGGCTGAGCAAACCGTCATCGAGGCCCAAGGGCTCACCGTGCAGCGGGGAAATCGCGTGCTACTCGACAGGATTTCCTTTTCCCTGAGGCCGGGTCAGGTGGTGGCTCTGCTCGGGCCAAACGGCGCGGGCAAGAGCACCCTGCTCAAAACTTTGGCAGGCCTGCTGCCGTTCTCGGGTGAGTTGCAACTCGACGGGCATCAAGCTTCGCAGCTTGGCCGTGCCGAACGCGCGCGGCTGGTGGCCTATGTGCCCCAGCATTCGGCGCTGGACGTGGCGTTGCCGGTGCGCGACGTGGTGGCTCATGGCCGTTTTGCTCATCGTGATTTGTGGGGCCGGCCTGGTCGCAGTGATGAGGCGGCCATCGATCACGCCATGGACCTGACTGATACGCGCCGTTTAGCCGAGCGTTCGTTCAATCGCCTGTCCTACGGCGAGCGACGGCTGGTGCTGCTGGCGCGCGCCCTGGCCACCGAAGCGCACGTGCTGCTGCTCGACGAGCCCACGGCGGCGCTGGACGTGACTCACGCGCTCGGCTTGCTGCACTTGCTGCGCGACCTGGCCAACCGCGGGGCTCTGATCGTGGTTGCGCTCCATCAACTCAACGAGGCGGCTCAGGCGAGTGATCAGGCGCTGCTGCTGGCAGGTGGGCGTCTGGTTGCCGCGGGCCCGGCGACGGAGGTCATCTCGGCCGATCCCGTGCGCCGGGTGTACGGCGTCGAGATGGTGTCTGCAGCTCAGTTCGGCTTCCGCCTGCCGGTGCAGAAAGATTCGGCTCCATGAACCGCGCGACACTGGGCAATGCCTGTGCCCTGGCAGCGGCAATCGCGCTGACCATTCAACTTGGCCGCAGCCACGGCCGGGGACTTGGCCCAACTGATTCTCGGGATCGCACGAGCCTCGTCGATTCCACCGGTCATTCTTTGCCGCGACGGCATTACGCCCGCATCGTGTCCACCAACCTGGTCACCGATCGCCTGTTGCTGGAACTGGCCGAGCCCGACCGCATCTTGGCGTTCAGCCGCGCTGCCAGCGAGCGGCCGCAGGATGGCTATCGCTACCAGGGCAAGCTGGTCGTCGACGGTTTCGGCCCAGTCGAGGCGCTGATCGCCTTGCGGCCGGACCTCGTGCTGACCAACAGTTTCGGCACGCCGGGGCGAGCTGCCAAGCTGCGTTCCGCTGGTATCGAGGTATTCGATCTGGGCGAATTGCGCGGTGTCAGCAGTCTGGTCCGCGCGACCAAGACGCTGGCCGAACTGCTGGGGCAACCAGAGCGCGGCCAGAACTTTGCGCACACCTTTGAGCAGCGGATGAACAACGTGGCAGCCGGACTCGCGGGCCGGACGCGCAAGACAGCGCTCTTTCTGTCGATCATCGGCAGTCAGGTTCAGGGCGGCACCACGGGAACCGCGTTGCATGACGTCCTGACCGCAGGCGGCCTGGTCGACGTCGCGGCCGAGCGCTATCGCGACTGGCCTGCCTATTCAGCCGAGCAATTGCTGGATCTGGCGCCCGACCTGATCGTGACCAAGCAAGGAATGTCGGCGGCGGTCTGTGCCTTTCCTGGTGCTGATCACTTGGCCGCGTGCCACGAGGCCGACCGAATCATCGAGCTTCCCGCCGAGCTACTCGACGAGCCTGGCCCGGCCATGCTGGAGGCCGCCGAGGCCATCTACCGGCGGGTCTACGGCGAGCAGCGATAGTTCAGTTTGCGCCACGCCTCGATCCTGTCATGGGATGCATTGCTCAGAGTCATCATACCGCGCACTGCTACCCCGTCGCACTTGACCTGCTAATCTGCCAGAGTCAGTGGCACCACCTCGCTCCCATGCCGACGCCCACTGACAAGACTGCGCCTGCCCGCTGGCAGATCGTCTCTCCCAGTCGCTTGCGCCCTACCCTGTTCGCGCGGAGAAAGTACTGGGCGCAGCGATTCGGCGTCGCGCCGGTCTTGCCCATGTCGTGCGCCGAGATGGAGCAGCTAGGCTGGGAATGCTGCGACGTCATCCTGGTGACCGGCGATGCCTACGTCGATCATCCCAGCTTCGGCGCGGCCCTGATCGGCCGCGTGCTGGAGGAACAGGGGTTTCGCGTGGGAATCATTGCTCAGCCCGACTGGCGCTCGGCCACCGCCTTCGCCTGCCTGGGCCGCCCGGCCCTCATGTTTGGCGTGACCGGCGGGAACATGGATTCCATGGTGAATCTCTTCACCGCGGAAAAGCGCGTGCGTAGCGACGACGCGTATTCACCCAACGCCAAGCCTGGCCTGCGTCCCGAGCGCGCTGCCACGGTCTACGCACAACGCTGCCGCGAAGCCTTTCCCGACGTGCCGGTCATCCTGGGCGGCATCGAGGCCAGCCTGCGCCGGGTCGCCCACTATGACTACTGGTCGGACAAGGTTCGGCGCTCCATGCTCTTCGATTCCAAGGCCGACCTGCTGGTGTACGGCAACGGCGAGCGCCAGGTGGTCGAGATCGCGCATCGTCTCGCCGCGGGCGAGCTGGCCGCGGCCATCACCGACGTGCGTGGTACCGCCGTGGTTTTGCCAGCCAAGGCGCCGCGTCCCGAAGAAATCGATTGCACAAGCATCGGGCGGCGCGCCAGCGGCAAACACCGCGGCCAAGCGATCCGCCTGCCCAGCTTCGAGGCGGTGGCCGAGGATCCGGTGCTCTACGCCCACGCCTCACGCGTGCTCCATCTCGAATCCAACCCAGGCAACGCACGCGCCTTGCTGCAGCGGCACGGCGACCGCGATCTATTGGTAAACCCGCCCGCCTTGCCACTCACCACGGCAGAGTTGGACGCCGTCTACGATCTGCCATTTTCGCGCCGTCCCCACCCCAGCTATGGCCAGGCATCGATTCCCGCCTATGAAATGATCAAGTGCTCGATCGCCATCCTGCGAGGATGCTTTGGCGGGTGCACCTTCTGCTCGCTCACTGAACACGAAGGCCGCATCATCCAGAACCGCTCGCCCGCGTCGGTCTTGCGTGAGATCGAGTCGGTGCGCCAGAAGACGCCTGGATTTACCGGTGTGATTTCGGATTTGGGCGGGCCCACCGCCAACATGTACCGACTCGCGTGCAAGAACCCCTTGCTCGAGGCCGCGTGCCGCCGGCCCTCGTGTCTGTTTCCAGGCATCTGCCCCAGCCTCGACAGCGACCACGGTCCTCTCATTGATCTCTACCGCCAGGCGCGCCAGGCCCCGGGGGTGAAGAAGATCACCATCGGCTCAGGCGTGCGCTACGACCTGGCGCTGGCCTCGCCCGCTTACATCGAAGAACTGGTCAGGCATCATGTGGGCGGCTACCTCAAGGTCGCGCCCGAGCACAGCGAGCCCGAGCCGCTGGCCAAGATGTGCAAGCCGGGCATTGTCGCGTTCGATGAATTCCGCGCCCTG
>Ga0182017_10000523_pt1 | contig 30419 bp, 26 predicted proteins | sample 712E3DmetaG_FD_120492 | JGI IMG/M metagenome (GOLD analysis project Ga0182017, IMG submission 120492) | Permafrost microbial communities from Stordalen Mire, Sweden - 712E3D metaG | ecosystem: Environmental > Terrestrial > Soil > Wetlands > Permafrost | place: Sweden: Stordalen | collected... | reverse complement strand
CCTTACCGTCAGCGCTGATCCGAAAATCGCACAAATTTTTACCTCGATTATCGAATATTTGACAAAAGCTGCTTGACTCCTCCCTAAGTTGCATCACATTTTTATGCAACGCTGGGGTAAACTGTCAAGAGCTTGATGTCAAGGAAGACGGGGAAAGACCTGCTTTCGCTTCCGCTCGGGCAGGCAAGGTGGTGACCTGCTTCCCTTCTGAAACAGTTCACTGCCTTGAGGCTGAAGGATGAGGGCGGAAGGATGAAGTGTGAAAGGCGGATCAGGATACCCAGGATTTGTGGGATTAACAGGATGGGGAAGGAAAAACCTTTGAATATTATTTTCCTTCCGAAGAAATAAGCGAGTCGTTTACAAAAACGAGGTTTTGAGCGCTATAGACCCAGGTTTCCTTGTTTTTGGAAGCGTTAGGCAAAACCGCCTTCGGCCGCCCCCAGCTCATGCGGACCTGCTTGCGGTTCATGCCCGTGACGATGGAATGGTTGTTGATTGTTTCCCAGATAGTTTCGTCCCAGGAATAAAGCTTTTTCGGATCGGTTTCCAGGATGTCGTCGTCCCACGGAACGGAAGCGCTTTTATTGTCGATCATTTCATTCACCCAGCTTGTGCGGGTCGGTATAAATCCCTTTTCCCCGCTCTGCGTTTCAATTATTATCCACAGCGGCCTGGGCGGAAGTGGCGCTATGCCCCAGCGCACGCCGGTAACCCTGAGCGGTTGTTCGATCTTGACTTTAATGTTGTCCAGTTTCCCGGAAGCCGAATCATAGACGTCGATGAACCGCCTCGCGGAAAAAACGAATGCGCCCGGCCATCGCTTTATTGCGCTGTCGATGTCCGCGGCAAAGGCAATGCCTTCGATCGAGCCATCATGCGTCTTTCCCCAAAGCCCCACACCGCTTTGTTCGTGTTCGAACTTCACCAGATGTTCTTTGCCGGAAGGTTTTACTTCCTTGACAATAATATAAGAGCGTTCAATTTTATCACACCGCACATGGCGCTTGGGAGTTTCCCACGCCGGGTCGATTTTCTTTTTACTGAGGCCAAGCTCCGGGGAAAGATAGAGTTCGAAGCCGAATTGACGGACAAGTTTCTGCTTTTCAAGAACAAAAAACTTTTTTCCCACCCAACGGGTGACCGGAAGATCAAAGCCTTGTCCCACGAGTTCGATTTTGGTCAGGGCCTGTTTTTTCTTTGGTGATTGTTTTGCCTTTTCCGCAAAGGAGAATTGACAGATAAATAAAACAATAAGCGTAACAGGAAATAAAAAAACATGCCGGGAAGATCGCATGATAAAAGTATACCATTCGCAGTTACGCCAGGGAAGGATGTTGGGAAAGTTTTCTCCATTGGCGGGAATTGCGGTATTTATTATATTGTAAAATCTGGAGAAAACGGACAAAAACAAAAAAGAAGGTTTCCGATGAAAAAAACTGTTTCAGGTTTCATTGGCCTTATGTGCCTTATACCATTCATGGCGGTCGCCTGGCAGATGGACAGCAGTCCATTCAGGTGGAGCACCTCGTCCATAAAAAGCTCCGGCGCTCCGTCGGCTTCGCAAATCGTCCTTCAGAACAAGGTGAATATGGCAAGCGGGACGGTGACAATAAATTATAGTCTGCCTTCCGGCGCCAAAAACGCGAAACTCCGGATTTACGGCATTTCCGGAAAGGCGGTCAAAGAGTTCGATCTTCTGCCGGGGACCGGGACAATGCAATGGGACATCACAAAGGAAAACGTCGCAGCTGGAATCTATATGGCATGCATGCCGTTCGGAAGCGTCGTTAAAAAAGCCGTAATAGCCATCGTCAAGTAAGGAGACTGACCAATGAAAACTCTGAAACTATTTGGAATACTACTTATCGGTTCAATCGCCGCCGATGCGGACCTGACCGCGGTTGTTGTCGACAACGCCATGCTCCACAATCCCAGCGCGGGAGTGGGAGTCGCTTATAGCGGAACGGTCCAGTATACCCTGGCGCCGATGGCGAATGATTCGATCATCGTGGCGCTGTCCATTATTCCCTCGGCCGGCGGCAATGCGCTTACGTTGACGGAAGTACGCGGGGACATAGGTCTAATAGCCGTCAATACCAATCTGCCCAATGCCGGGCGGATTTATACAGTTAATTTCCAGACGGCAGGGGCCCAACCCGGCGTTGACTACATCGCGCGGATAACGGCGAACGCCCTTACGAGCAGGGCGTCAACGAAAGCAGACAGTTTGATCGGGGTGTTGACGAAAAACAATAAGGCGACGCTGATGACCCCTTCCAGCAACATGCAGAGCAACAGTGCCGGAGGTGTCCCCGGTATTTTTATGGCCGACGGCCCTCACGGAGTCAGGGGCAACGGCAACGCGACCTGTTTTGCCACGTGCGCAGGGTTGTGCGCCACCTGGGACACGGCGCTTGCTTTCGCACAGGGACAGGCCAAGGGCGAGGAGTTCAGGGGGCTGGGAAGAAACTGCGAGCTCGGTCCGGCCAACGACCTCGTATATCATCCGCTGGGCGGCAGGGCGTCGGAATACTACGGCGAAGACCCCTATCTCTGCGGCCACATGATGGAAGCCGATGTCCGGGGCGTTCAATCGAAGGGCTGCATTGCGACGATAAAACACTTCGCATGCAACAACAAGGAAACGAGCAGGACCACGTTAAGCGCGGTCATGGACGAGCGTTCGCTACGGGAGATCTATCTTTACAACTGGAAGCCTGCTATCAGCAGCTCGACGGGCTGTTGGGGAATCATGAACGCCTATAACAGGGTCAATACCCCTACGTCAAGCTATTGCGCTTCAAATAAATATCTCCTGAGCACCGAGCTTCGTGAAGAGTGGGGATACAAATTTCTTGTCATGACCGACTGGGGCGCGAATTTTGATAATGTAACACAGGGCATCAATTGGGGCACTGATATACAGATGCCCACGGGGAGTGTGTATACCTCGAGCAGTATTGCCGGTTATGCCGACAGCCTTGTCAACGTTCACGCAAAGAGAATCATTCTTGCTCATGAAATGCTCGGCGATATGGAGAGCGGATACAGTATCGCCGGGACGTATGCATCAACGGTAAACAGCTCCGCGCACGCACTTGTGGTGAGAAGCGTCGGAGATGCGGGCATCATTCTCGCAAAAAATACCGGCAATCTTCTGCCGATCCCCAAAACAGGGAAAACCATCGCCATCACCGGCCCCTATGCGGCAACTTGCCGTCTCGGTCCGGGCGGCAGCAGCCTCGTAACGCCCCCGGCGGCCAGCCAGATCAATCCCACACAGGGAATTACCACGCTGCTTGCCGGAGTCGGCGCGGGAGCTACGACGATCACCACCGACCTTAATGCCGCCAGTTATATCCTCGTTTTCGTTGGAGTTACGGGAGAGGCCGAAGGAAGCGACAGGTCGAACCTTGCGCTTCAGGCATCGGAGGGCGAGACCGCGGTTTCGGCGGCGCTGGCAGCAACCAATGGGGCAAATAAGACGATCGTCGTTTTCGTGGCCGGCAGCGCGGTTTCCGCGGGTACGTGGTCGACAGCTCCGGCGATCCTCTTAGCATTTTACCCGGGGCAGCAACAGGGAAACAGCATTGCCGACGTGCTGTTCGGCGACGTCAATCCGAGCGGCAAGTTGGCGGTCACATTCCCGCAGAGCGCTTCCCAATTGCCGAACTTCACGCTCAGCGGCAATCTCCTGCAATATCCGAGATGCGATACGGCGCACGGCTATTTCAGAATGGATAAAATGGGCGTAAAACCGCTGTTCTGGTTCGGACACGGCCTCAGCTACACGACGTTTTCGTATGCTAATCTGCAGGTCTATCCATCGCAGATCAAGGCCGGGGACATTGTTCGGGTCCGGGTCACGGTGACGAATGCCGGGAGCGTTGCGGGAAAAGAGGTCGTCCAGCTTTATTTGTCAATGCCGGGCAGCGCCTCCCTTCCGGCGCGCGTGCAGGACCTTCGAGGGTTCAAGAAAGTTTCACTCAATGCCGGAATCCCCGCAACGGTTGACTTTGTGCTTACGCAGGAAGAGATGCGGGTGTATAATCCGAATGGTACGGATTTTAACGGCACCGGTATCTGGACCGTTCTTCCGGGGACATACGGCGTACGCGTAGGTACGTCGGCCGACAGGACCGAAATGCCGTCCGTAAGCGGCAGTTTTGTCGTGCAATAATTGTGTATTCACGTTAATGATTGGCAGGCGGTTATTCAGCCGCCCGCCCGATAGTAAGCTCTATAAACGAAAGGAGCGGGTAATGTTCAGGAAAATCGCTTTTTCTTCCATTTTTATTGTCTTGTCGTTTTTTTTCATGCTCTTAGCCGAGGAGGAATCCCGGATAGACCTTCCCGAAAGCGTTGTTTTCCGGCCACATCTGTACGGCCATTTTCAGACAGGACAGATAGTGCAAGGAACCCCTCGACAGGAAGACCGGGATTTCTTGGGCTATGCACCGGGCCAACATATAAGTCATCTCTGGTACGAAAACGCGATCATTGAATCCGGGTTCGACGCAATCTATCGAGACCAATTGAAATTGACTTTTTCCCTTGGCACAAAACTCTATTTTTCTTTTCCAGTTTTGCAAACGGCAAGATATACTCAAAACCTTAGGCAGGACGTTTATCTGGATGAGCTTTATGCCAAATACCATATTGGCGACGCGGCTATGCCGTTTTTCCTCGGTCAGGTCGGTTTTTTCAAATTCAAATATAATCCTGACGGCCGCGATTTCGGCGACTATCTTTTTCGGACCGGAACGTATCCGATATGGTTCGACATGCCGTTCGATTTTCCCGCCGCGCGGCTGCTCGGATTGCACGAACAGAGCAATTTTTTCGAGAGCCTGAAATTGGATCTCCTTCTTATCAGTTCAACGGTCACTCCGGCCATGAACTGGTCTCTGGCCGGAATCGCCGATTACGATGTGGCCCGCCTTCATCTGATCGATATCGGCGCGGGTATTGACTTTGCTCACCTTTTCTCCGTGTATAACAATCAGACATATCCCAAGTTCGGCGGCGACCCGACGACGCCGTCAACGCCATCAACCAACGACAGATTTCTCACCAACATGCGTGTCAATGGCGTCGATACCGCGTATGATACTGCATACTATACCTTTAAAGGCACAAAAGTAATGGGGCGCATATCCATTGATCCGAAAGCTCTTTTCCCCAAGGAGGTCAGCCAGTTTTTCGGGGAAAACGACCTCAAGCTTTACGGCGAGGCTGATATCATCGGACTTAAATCCTACCCCGATTCAGGGTTGACCCAAGGAGACCAAAAAGACCTAGTAGCTCCTTCGTATAATAAACTATTGCAAAAGATGCCCGTTACCGTGGGATTTAATTTCCCGACGTTTAAGCTGCTTGACGTGCTCAACGGTGAACTGGAGTGGTTCGGCGCGCAGTATTATAACGATGCTTCGTACGTTATCAATAAAGGCCAGAATGCCATGCCATTGCCTTATGACGTTGGCGCGGAATTCTGGAACACCGGAAACGGAGTGAAAAGCCAGATAAAATGGTCCATTTACGCGAAGAAAACCCTCGCCGGCGGCCATTTTGCGATAACCGGCCAGATCGGGCGCGACCATATACTGTTGCCCTGCGCCGCCTATGACAATCAATTGTGGAACGAACTCGAGGTCGAGGCCAAAGATTGGGGCTGGAACCTCAAGACAAGCTGGATGTTTTAACGGGAGCAAGGCCGAATTATTTAATAAAAATCCCCCCTTATTTTCTGTAAATACCTGGATTTTATCGGCCCTTGTTGGTAGTATTAAAACAAGGGCCAGTTACCTGCATTATTTTTAAATGCAAGAAAACCCCTTCGGCAAATCAATAAAACCGCTTAAGGTTATTGTCAATTAATCCAAGGAGAAATGTTCATCATGAAGTTTCAATTCCATGGCGCCGCGCAAACGGTCACCGGGTCGATGGTCATCCTTACGGTCAACGGGCACACGGTCATGTTCGAGTGCGGAATGTTCCAGGGCCGCAGGCAGGAGGCCTTTGAAAAAAACCGTACCTTTAAATTCGATCCATCAACAATAGAAGCGTTGGTGCTTACCCACGCGCACATCGACCACAGCGGCAACATCCCCAATCTCGTGCGTAAAGGGTTCAAAGGCCCGATTTACGCGACGCCTCCCACGGTCGACCTGTGCAGGATCCTGCTCAGGGATTCGGCCTATCTTCAGCAAAAAGACATCGAATTTGTCAACAGGATACGAAGCAGGAAGAACGAACCGATGTTCAAACCTCTCTATACGATTGAAGACGCCGAAGCCGCCATGCACTTGTTCGTTGGCGTTCCCTATGATAAAAGTTTCCCTTTGTGTGAAGGGGTCTCGGTTACTTTCCGCGACGGGGGGCACATCCTCGGTTCCGCCGGAATATCAATGGAAATCACGGAAAAGGGACGGATGACGCGGTGCGGATTCACCGGCGACATAGGCCGGGCCAACATGCCTATTTTGCACGATCCCAATATCATCAGGGACGTCGACGCCCTTATTATGGAGTCAACCTACGGCAACCGGCTGCATGGCGCCATTGCCGATGTGGAAGAAGAGCTTGTCCGGACGGTGACCTCGGTGGCGGCAAGCGGCGGGAAAATCATCATCCCCGCTTTCGCGGTGGGACGGACCCAGGAGATCGTTTACCACTTGCATAAGCTCTTCGATGAAAACCGGATGCCTGACATACCGGTGTTCGTCGACAGTCCAATGGCCTGTGACGCCACCAAAATTTTCAGGGAACATCCCGAATGTTTCGACCGCGAAACCAACAGGGTTTTTATCAATAACAATGAGGACCCCTTCGGGTTCGGAAGGCTCACCTATGTTCACGATATTGCCCAGTCAAAAAACCTTAACGGCCTGACCTATCCGCATATTATCATTTCGGCGTCCGGGATGGCCGAAGGCGGACGCATCCTGCACCATCTGCGCAATAACATCGAGAACCCTAAAAACATGGTTTTGTTCGTGGGATATGCGGCGCAGGAAACGCTTGCCCGTAAAATGATGGACGGGGCGCATACGGTAAAAATATTCGGGGAAGAACATACCGTGAGATGCAAAATAAAGACAATGGATGCATTCAGCGCGCACGCGGATTCCAAAGATCTTCTGGATTATGTTTCCATGACGCCGCCCAAAAAGCTCAGGAACGTCATTCTCATGCACGGAGAAAAAGACCAGAGCATACCGTTTCGCGAGGTCCTGAAGGCCATGGGGTACCAAAATGTGCATTATCCGGCGCTCTATGAAACTATAACCATTTAACCTGCCGGGGAGCGTATGCGGGTTTATTTAATAGACATTTTTCCTCCATGGAACTATAATTTAAATTAATTTATTAAATTGTCTTAAGGTTGCGTTTTGACATGTAAAATGCAACTGGTTGAATTTTTTCCATAGAGTTTTTTTAAAAACCACCCGCATCCGCACCGTCAATTAATAATGCCTAAACAAAAGTCCAACAACAAGATAGAAATGCTTGAAGCAGGGCCCCAGGCGCACAGCGCCATGGATGAAGACCTGCTCATCGCCCGAAAAATCCAGAAGGCAATGGTCCCTCAGTGCCTGCCTGCCGTGGAGGGACTGGAAATGGCCTCACTTTATCTTCCGTCCGGGGCAGTGGGCGGAGACCTTTTTGACGTCATCCAGCTTACCGAAGACATCCTTGTTCTGGTCATTTTTGATGTTGCGGGACACGGCGTTTCGGCCGCGCTTATTTCCGCCATGGCCAAAGTCTCCTTCAGCAACCATATCCGGTCCGTCACCTCGCCGCGCACGGTCATGGAACGCGTCAATTCCGAAATGATCCGGAACATTTCAGCCGATTATTATCTGACCGCACTCGTTGCGTATCTTGACATGCACGATAATAAACTCACGTATTGCAACGCGGGGCACACCTACCCCATCATTTTCAAAAGGAAAGAACGGACGCTCGTGCCGCTGTGCTCGACCGGCGTGTTCGTCGGGGTATCGGACAAAGGATACTATGAGGAGAAAAGCGTCCATCTTAATCCCGGCGATTGGCTCTTTTTATTTACCGACGGCATCTATCGGATGTTCAAGGCCGATAACGAGCTCTTAAGCCGAAAGCTTTTGGAAAAGGAAATCCTGAAACTTACGGCGGACGGGTCTCCGCAGAGTTTTGTGGCCAGCCTTCAAAAGCGGCATGATCGCCGGAGCCTGGACGATGATATGGACGATGACGTCACCGCCGTGGTCGTGGAATTTCTGACCCAATCAAGGAAAAACCAGATCAAGGAAAAACTGGGGTTTAAGTTGGACGATCCCGTGTACCTTCAATATATCAGCTATTTTGAAGAAATGGACAGGGCCGCGGCGATCATCCTCAGCGGCATGGATTCCCTCGGATACCCCGATGAGAGCATCAGGAAGATGAAAATCATCCTTACCGAGCTGTTTGCAAATGCCATTTACCATGGGAACAAAGGGGACCATTCAAAAAAAGTCACGGTAGGGCACATTATCAATAAGAAAAAAATCCTCGTGTCCATCATGGATGAAGGCGACGGATTCGACCCGAAAATCATTCCCGATCCCACATTGCCCGAAAACCTTATAAAAGACTGCGGCCGTGGCCTGTACATCGTGCACAGCTATGTTGACAAAGTCGAGTTCAGCGGAAAAGGAAACCGGATCACCGTCACAAAATACCACAGTGGCGCATAGCATGGACACGACACGGATCGGCATCGCGGGATTCATGGGGGCCGGGAAATCGACGTGCGCTCGTTTTTTGTCCGAAACATGCGGGACGTCCTTAGGCGCCGCGGCGCTCATCATCGACGCCGACGCCGAAGCAAAGCTCCTGATCCAAAACGATAAGGCCATAAAAACAAAACTGGTCGAGACATTTGGCGCGGCAATCATCTCCCGCGACGTTATAATCAATCCGGCGCTGGGCGAAGCGGCGTTCAAATCAATGGAAAATCTCAAGGCCCTCAACGGGATCGTGCATCCGGCACTTGTCAAGAGACTTGAAGAGAGGGCCTTTTCAAACGTCGGTCGGCGCCTTATTTTCGACGCCGCATTGATCCCTTTGTGGCATATTGAAAAATGGTTCGATGTTCTGGTCTGGATACGGGCGTCGTTTGAAAAACGATATGAGCGGCTTAAAAACAAAACAGGACTTCCCGCTGAGACGATCAAGACCCGAATGGAACTCCAGCAGGCGTTGTTTGATGAGCCGAAACGGGCGCCATGGAACATCATCGTAAACCAGGGCTCTCCTGAAGAACTTAAAATAAAATTGCGTTCCTGCAAATTTACCGACTGAGAGGAGTATTTCATGAACCGTCGAACGTACGTTTTCGTTGCAGGAGCATTTTTGGTGATGATAATGGATTGTGCGGATCGGAAAAACGACGATTTCCAATGTATCTGCACGCTGGGGACCGACACGCTCACACCGCACCGTATCAGGCAGCTCGTACCCGATTCCAGTTCGATGTCCGCGCAGGCCCGTATGATGCGCGCCATTTTTGAATGCTTATATGCAAACCGGACGGCGGCAAAGAACGCGCGGGACAATCAGTCCGCCAAACAGCTTGGCATTGACCTGGCCCAGCAGCTTTCGCGCCAGACCGCTGATGCGTGGACGCCGGAAGCGGCCCGGACCCTTTACGATGCGGCAAAATTCCTTAAAAGCAAGGCGGGGGACGCGCGGTCGATACCCGTGGCGCTTGCCTGTTCGGAATCGCTCTTTACGACTGCCGCGGTCTTCCGCGATACCGGAGAAAAAAGGAAAGCCATGGACTGCAAAGACTCGCTTTTCAAGGCCTGGCGCTCTCAACAAACCGTTAAAAGCACGGAAGACCTGCTGTCGCTTCTTTTACTCGTTCCGGCCCCGATATCCCGGATAGTCTGCGATTTTCTAAATACCGAGGAAACTCCGGCGCATAAAGGGGCCGAGGTGCAAACGATGATAAAGGGGCTGCTCTTCGACAGCTCTTCCCGTCGGAAAACGGAATCGCGGCCGGCGCCGGTCCAAAGCTCGAAGGACAATTCCCGGATGGCGCTCAAATTTCGGTCGGAACAGTCAATTAAGGACTCTATCGCCAGGCATATCCCCTCTCTTGAGGCGCTTTACAAAAAGCATCTCAAGATGCACCAGTCCATGGCCGGCACCGTGTGGGTGACTTTTCAGATAAGCGCGGCGGGCGCGGTGCTTTCCGCCCAGCTGAAAACAAATTCGGTCCGCGAAAAGGATTTTCTGGTCCCTTTTCAGGACTATCTCATTGAAAAGGTCCGATTCAAGCCCGTCCCGGATGATGTGGGGACCATGGCGTTTACGTTCCCGTTCGAATTTTCTCCGGAGAATTGATCAGGATTCTCAGGATAAAAAAGGACGACTCATGGAAGTACCCGAAGGGGTATTTACCTGATTTTACTGAGGAAAAAAGATTTTTTATATCCCTTCAATAATGAGCTTCAACCGTGTTTAAAGATCATCCATCTTTTATAAAGCAGACGTCGGCGGCCGTGGATTGTGTGCTGCTTATGTGCGCCTTTTACATTTCGTACGTAATTGTTTCCATGTTCAAGCCGCTTTCGGAAATACTCAACTACTGGTTCATGGTTGTCGGCTTTATAGGGTTCTACCTTTATTTCGGCTGGACACGGTCGCTTTTTTCAATCCTGCAATTTAACTGGATGGGGCATTTACTCAGCCGGGTCGTCATGATTTTTCTCAGCGCCGCTTTTTTAGGCGCCGCGATCCTCTATATGGTGCCCGATACTTTCAACAGCAGGACTTTGTATATTTTATTTGCAACGATTTCTTTTGTTTTTATCGCGGTGGAAAAACTCACCCTTAAAAAGTTCTTTGTGATAATCAGGCGCCACAACCGCAACATAACCCCCATAATAATCATCGGAAGGGGAAGAATGGCCGCACAGATTTATAAAGAAATATCCTCGCACCCCGAATGGGGTTTTCGAATAGTTAAATTATTCGATTTAAGCACTACCCCCCTGCAATTCGAAGAAATTCTGAAGAACAGCTATGTCGAAGAGGTTTTTTTCTGCGTGCCCCGCGCAATGACGAAAAAAGGGTTCGTTATCGATTCCTATTTGCAAATTTGCGAGGAAATGGGCCGAACGGCCCGGGTTTTCATGAACATTCTGGCATCGACCCGGTTGGCAACATGGCAATACCACAGGTTCATGGATAGGCCGACGGTCATCTCGTCAACGGCTGATTTGGACCCCGACCAGATGCTCTTTAAAAGGATTTTTGACGTGTGCGGAGGGCTTATAGGGTTAACGGCCCTTGTCGTGAGCTATCCGGTCCTTGCGCTCCTGATAAAGCTGAATTCCCCCGGCCCCGTATTTTTCAAACAGGTCAGGGTCGGGAGAAACGGCAAGCGGTTCATCATTTTTAAATACCGCACCATGTCCATAGACGCGGAACAGAGGAAAAAAGACCTCATGGACAAAAATGATCTCGATGGCGCGGTTTTTAAAATGAAAGACGATCCCCGGATAACCCCGATTGGAAAATTCATGCGCAAGTTCAGTCTGGACGAGCTGCCGCAGTTTATCAATGTGCTTAAGGGTGAAATGGGCCTCGTGGGGACGCGGCCTCCGACACCCGACGAGGTGTGCCAGTATCAGAAGTGGCACCACAGGAGGATAAGCATCAGGCCGGGCCTGACGGGGCTGTGGCAGGTAAGCGGCAGGAACAGGATATCGAATTTCGACGAAATTGTAAAACTCGACTTAAACTATATTGATTCGTGGAGCATGTGGCTGGACATTAAAATCATTTTTAAAACCATATTCGTGCTATTTCAGCGAGATGAAGCGTTTTAAACTAACAGCACTTTTTGCCGCCGTTTTCATGGCGCACACGGCCATTGGCGTACAGCTTGAAAACTGGCGGTTTCCATATTATCAGGCAGGATCGCTCATAACCAACGAGGGGTCATCGCCTAGTGGATTGTTCTGGGACGACATCGGAGGACAGACTTTTTTGGACCCGGCCTTGTGGCCGGATTCCGCCCGGTTCCGGAAAAACCATTGGAGTTTAGAACCTTCGGTTTCTTTTTCAGTCCGCCCGACAGATACCCTTTTTATTGACACGGCCCCTCCGATCAGCCATTATGTAAACGATCGGAAGCAGGCGGGACAAACCCAGACAACAGGGTCATTTTGGACAAGCCAGGTTTTAAATGATATACGCTATAAAAACATCCTGGTGCGTCAGGTACTTGACGTTGATTCGCGGAACAAAACCGATCTTGACTACCGGGGCAAAACCGACAGGCTCGCGGCAGGCAGTATAGCCGAGGCGTATTGTCAGGTCGACTGGAAATACGGTTTTTTCCGGCTGGGCCGCCTGAACCGAAACTGGGGACCGTTTCCCGACCGCAGCCTTATTCTTTCGTCAAACACTCATTCCTACGATGCTTTAGAATGGCAGCTCTCCTCGTCATTTTTCGAGTTCCGGCAGATGTTTACGGCGTTCCCCTACAGTAATTCGTACATTGACGCCCAAGGAAACAGCACGTACCGGTATCTTACGGCGCATTCGCTCAATTTCATGTTCGGCCGGTTCGGCAGCGCGGGCATTACCGAAACCATGCTTTTTTCCCGGCCAAGCGGGCTCCCGGATCTGCAATTGGTCAATCCGTTTTCCAGCTATACGGTCATCAATACCAACGGGGAAGGCGACGGCAACCTGATGCTGTGCCTTCAGTGGGACGTACGCCCGTTCGCCAACGTGTCGCTCAAAGGGCAAATTCTCCTTGATGATTTTCAGATTGACAATAAGGGCCCCGCCGACCAGGAGCCCACGGATTGGGGAGGGGATTTCGGAACGTACTGGTCAAATTTCCTTCATGTAAAGCAGTTGCACACACTATCGCTCGAATACCGGTATCTGTCCCGGTGGCTGTATAATGTCTCCGCCGCGGACGCCTCTCTTGGCCAGCGGTATATGTACCTCGGGCGCAGCCTGGGATATCCCACGGATGACGGAGACTGTTTTAACCTTTCTTTTTTTATTGCCGGAACTGATTTCTGGACCGGGACCTGCGGCGTCCGGTACATGCGCCAGGGTGAAAATTCACTGTGGACCCCATGGAAGAACATGAGCGCCGATTCCCTCGTCGCGCCTGGCGCCCTGGGATATCGCACGGAGAAATCATTTCCTTCGGGCACGGTCGAAAGCACGTTCGATCTGTATGTTGACGCGCGGGGATATTTCAGGAACTACGCGGACATCCGTCTTCAATTGGATAACCGGTGGGTCAGAAACAAAAACAACCTGGCAACGTCTTCGGCCGTTTATGATCCCCGGATTTCTGTTTCAGCCTCTCTTCATTATTGCGATTTATTCGTGTCTTTACCAAAATGATGAACACTGTACGACGAGTAACCGCTTCACCCGGGAACAAGCCCTTGCTTTCCGTTCCCCGGCCCGCGCTTGATTTACAAAAAACAATCATGGCCCGTTTGAAAAAGCTCATTGCCCGCCGTTATAAGTCCTGCTTGTGTAAAGGATTTAAAGCGGAATACTCACGGATCATGGACCTTTTTGAACGATACCAGCGAGAGGTCATTCAAGCGGGGCCTTATCACATTACCTGTAAAAAAGGCTGCGGCGTCTGCTGTTATCACTGGGCCGAGGACGTTTATTCCTTTGAAGGCAGAATCCTGGCCGAGCATATCCAAAAAAAACGCGGATTAGAAATTGCGTCGATAATGACAATATTAAAACAGGATGCCCTGTGGCGTGAAAGGATCAAATCGGCCGTGACGGCGTCAATGAAAAATCCTTATTATAAAAAGTCCCTTGGTAAAACCGACCCCTATGATATTGTTTTATCGGGTTTTTATCAATTAAAGCGGTCCTGCCCATTGTGCGGGAAGGACGGCTCATGTTCGGTCTATGCTATCAGGCCCTTGACATGCAGGATTTATGTGAGTTTTTCACACCCCAGGTATTGCAGGCCGGAAAATATCAATGACGGGAAAGCCGAAACGTATCTGCTTGACCTCGAAAAAGACGCTAGTGATTTATTTGACGAGCTCCATTTCATGTATGACGAGTGTGAAGGTGAAACAGGCTTGAGGTCGATGATGTTAAAATTGTTATCCAAGCCCCCTGAAGGGAAATTTTTATAATATTTTGAAATTGTAGGGGCAATTCGCGTACCGCCCCTACAATATGGTATTTTCCATAGCGGAGGTAAGAAAAATGAAAACAAAAAAAACACTTTTAATTGTTCTTACGGTATTGTGGGTGTTTTTGATTCTCGTCAATCCGATGCTCGGGGTGTTTGGCGGCAATAAGATTTTAAGGTCACGCCGTCCGTTTAATTTTTTATATGATGCCGTGCGCGGTTTGAGGTCAGCGACCATGTTTTTCCTTATCGTGATAAATATATTTTTAGTATTGGGTTTGCGCGAGGATTATGGAAAAAAACATCTATTTAGACAATAACGCGACAACCATGGTGGCGCCTGAAGTTTTAGACGCCATGCTGCCGTTTTTTAAAGACCGCTACGGCAATCCTTCCAGCATGCACCGCTTCGGCGGCCTGGTCCGGAAACATGTTGATAAGGCCCGGGAGCAGGTGGCCGCATTGCTTGGCGCCGACCCATCGGAAATCTACTTTACCGGTTGCGGCTCGGAAAGCGACAATATGGCCATCAAGGGGTTTTGCCACGAACATCCGAGCAGGGCGCACATTGTCACGTCGTCCGTTGAGCACCCCGCGGTCCAGAACTGCTGCCAATTTTTAAAAAAAGACGGCGTGCCGCTTACCGAAATCGGCGTTGATGACCAAGGAATGCTTCACACCGAATCGTTTGACAGGGTCCTTCTCAACAGAGACACTCTCGTTTCGCTCATGTGGGCGAACAACGAAACCGGCGTTCTTTTTCCCATCGAAAAGCTCTCCGAACAGGTCAAGTCTCAGGGGGCCTTCTTCCATACCGACGCGGTACAGGCCGTAGGGAAAATACCCATTGATTGCAAGAAAGTCCCCGTCGACATGCTGTCGCTTTCGGGTCATAAACTCCATGCCCCCAAAGGCGTGGGCGCCCTTTTCGTGCGCAACACGATGAAAATCGCACCGCTCATCGTCGGGGGGCATCAGGAAAAAAGTCTGAGGGCCGGCACGGAAAATGTCGCTGGTATCGTGGGGCTGGGCGCGGCGTGCGAACTTGCCGCGAAACATTTCGACGAAGAAAATACGCGGGTAAAACTGATGCGCGACCGGCTGGAGGGGGAGCTGCTTGCGAAATGTAAAGGCGCCAAGCGTAACGGCGACCCTGTTTTTCGGCTACCCAACACGGCCAACATCAGTTTTGAATTCATCGAAGGCGAAGGCATCCTCCTGCTTCTGGATGAAAAGGGGATTGCCGCGTCGTCGGGTTCCGCGTGCACGACCGGTTCTTTACAGCCGTCTCACGTCATGATGGCCATGGGAATCCCTTACACGCTTGCCCACAGCTCCATACGTTTCAGCCTGAGCCGGTATAACCGCGACGCCGACATCGATGCGGTCATCGAAGCAATGCCGGGAATCGTTGACCGGCTTCGGGCGCTTTCACCATACATTCAGGAGCCTGCATCCGGAAAACAGGACCTTTCGTGACAGCCGTTGGTGACAGAATAAAAACACTCAAGGCCGCGAAGAACGCAGTTATCCTTGCGCATACCTATCAACCGCCCGAAGTACAGGATTGCGCGGACTATGTGGGCGACTCATATGGCCTGAGTGTGGAAGCAACGGCAACGCAGGCGGAGACGATCATTTTCTGCGGCGTCATGTTCATGGCCGAGACTGCCGCAATCCTCAATCCCCATAAAACCGTGATAATCCCCGAACCGCGTGCCGGTTGCCCCATGGCGGAGATGATCAGGCCGTCGGACCTGGTAAGCCTTAAAGCGCGGAATCCCGGCCATATTGTCGTATGCTATGTCAATTCAACGGCCGAAATCAAGGCATTGTCGGACGTCTGCTGCACAAGTTCAAACGCGCTCGCCATCGTGGAGAATCTACCGATTGACAAGGGAATAATTTTCGTGCCCGATAAGCACCTGGGATCGTATGTCGAGGAAAAAACCGGACGCGCCATGGTCCTGTGGAACGGTTTTTGCCCGACCCACGCGAAAATCACGCCCGAACTGGTTTTGAAGGCCCGCACCGCTCACCCACGCGCCATTGTATTGATGCATCCCGAAGCGCCCCGTGTATCACGGGCGCTTGCCGACCAGGTCCTGTCCACCGGCGGGATGTGTTCATTTGCAAAGAAAGACATTCACGAAGAATTTATCATCGCCACTGAAAGCGGCATCATTCACACGCTTGAAAAACAAAATCCGGACAAACATTTTTTCCCGGTAGCAGACGGCCTTACATGTCCGAACATGAAAAAAACCACCCTTGATCTGGTTCTGCGCTCGCTTGAAGGTTCCGCTGGAAAAAAGGTGGTCGTAGCCCCGGCAATCGCCGAAAAGGCCCGCCATGCGCTCGTGCGCATGATGGAGATGAGTGGAAAATAATTGATTTTTTATGTTGGGGCGCGGTTATCGCGCCCTTACTGAAGGCCGCCGAAGTATTCGATGTTTGTGCTTAGAATATGGTTGCTGCCGGAAATATTGAGGGTGATTCTGGTCCGCGCGTTTTTCCATGCTGCATGGCAGGTGAGGAAACCCAGGCTTATCGCAAATCCCCAGTTTTTCTCATCCGCCTTATACATTTCATTTGTCCAGGTGTTTTCGTCGGAAACGGGAAACCCGTAGAGCCCACGCAAATAAGATCTTAAAGACTTATAATCTTCATAGAATTTCGCGGGATTGACATCGTCCTGTTCGATGACGTATTGGGACCCATTGAGCCTTGTTTTGCCCGATTTATCGGGTGAGAATTTGTAAACAATTTTGCTGTCGAGCCCGATAAGCTTGAATTTGTATTCAAGGGAATTCTGTGTTTCCTTAATGAGTTGCAGCGTTTCCGACCTTTTAACCTCGGCTTTTTCCATTCCCCACATTGCTTTTCGTATGTCAAATGTTTTGTCTCCCTTGACCACGTCCAGAAACCCGGCACGGTCGGGCTCATCCGACGAATGCGATTTCATCTGGATACGGGGGCTGTTCGGCTCGTCGCCCTGTGTGTCTGTTTTTTGTTCTTCCGATGAGGCGGGCTTCATTAATTTGACGGCAACGATGTCGCTTTGCGTGGCGAATTTCCATGAGCCATCTTCCTTAAGCAGCACTTTTTTCCCGTCTTCCGTCGTTGCGATAATGGGTGCGCCGGAAACGCCTCCACAAATGATCCCAATGAGTACGAACACAATAAAATCAATACGCATAGTATTATGGTACATTTTTATCCTGTATAAGTCAATGGAATGAAAATCTGATTGAAAATGAAATAAGTAATGAACCTATATTACGGATATCCTATATTATAAAATGAGATAGAATTATTTATCCCCCTCTTAGAGGGGGAATAAAAGGGGGAGGCTTATTTCGTTGCACCCTTCGAGTGCCTCAGGGTGCGAAGTATGTTCATCTTGAATGCGATTTTGTATAAGAAATATTTTCCCGGAGGAGGTCGTATGAAGTCCATTGTGATGGTGATGTTTGTTTTATTGTCCCTGAGCTTTGCTCAAAAATCAACGATCGATCTTAATAAGTTCAAAAACAACAAAAACTATGCTTTTGCCGAGGTCCCGTTAAAGGTCGGCGCGCACACCTTTTCCCTCATCAACATCAAGCCCCTCGCAAAAAGCGACACCGCGTGTGTTTCCGCGATCATTATTGACAAGAGAAAATATGTGCTCTATGACATCGGCGTCGAGGGCGGAACGTACGGGCTCTTTGTCTGCAAACAGCAACCGCTCAAGGAGGGAATAATCGTTCTGAAGGCGTCTCCCACAGACGGAAAGACCTTCATCTTTTTATCGAACGGCAAATTAGTTTCCCTTCCCGGCGCAAGTTGTTTTGTCGATACAACGGGAAAAAACATCTATTGTGTGTGGGAAAACGACAAACAGTACCGGTTGACGGTTTTTGACTATAAAAACATGCGCATCGCCATTCCCACGACATTGATTTCCCGGCCCGTGGCATGGTACAATAACGGAATTTCCTATTGCTTCACGGCGCCCGATGAAAAGGGCTATTCTAACGTGGATATGTTTACAAAAAGCGTTACTAAAAACAATGAAGCCGAGGGCGCGCTGACGCCGGTGGCGTATCTGATGGATTTCGGCAAGGTAAATGTTATAACCTGTTGCGGGGCGCAGGCGTTGAAGAGATAAACAAATTCCACTTTGTGGGTTATTTAAAGTCCCTGTATATTTTTAAAATTTCTTTTAAAACTTTTTCCGGTTCGTGCGATTGGTTAAGCGGCCTTACCATACAGAAATTCCGCGCCCCCGCACGTAGAACATCGGGCAGGTTTTCCAGGATTATCCCGCCGATCGCGACTGCAGGGACCGTGGCCGCCGACATCATGGCGCGCAGGGTTTCGACGCCGATTACAGGGTCGGGGACTTTTTTGGTGGGCGTCGGAAAAACCGGGCCGATACCGATGTAATCCGGGAAAAGGGCACATGCTTGTTCGACCTGTATGACCGAATGCGTGGAAATGCCGACGATCGCCTTTTCTCCAATAATTTTTCTGGCGTCACGATAAGACATATCGTTTTGGCCTATATGGGCCCCATCGGCGCGAACCCGCGCGGCAAGGTCGGGGTCGTCATTAATTATCAGTTTTGTCTTTGTTCCCTCGGTCAGTCGACGCATTTTTAACGCAATGGGACTTATATATGAAGGCGGGGCGTCTTTGATGCGAAGCTGCACGCATGCAATTTCATGTGCAACAAACACCTCGGTGAGGTATTCATATCCGCGGACCGGTTCGGTCAGGATGCCGTAGAACCCAAAATGGGACGGGATTTTAACTTGCATAAAATAAAAATATATGATAGAATATTAGTAATTCATTATGCTATTTTTATAAAGATAGTCAGAACCGTTATATTTACGTCCGTGTGACCACGAAAATATTGTAGTTGAAGTAAACCCAAAACACACATGCTAAGGGTATAATTGCATCATATGGAGAAAAATCAATTTCTTACCGAAGAAAATTCCCTGGCGCTTTATTTAAAAGAAATTGGCAAAAATAAGACCCTCAGTATCGAGGAAGAAGCCATCGCAGCGGTCCGGATCCGCAAAGGCGACCGCAAGGCCCTTGAAAAATTAGTCAAGGCCAATCTTCGGTTTGTCGTGAGCGTGTCGCGCAATTACCAGAACCAGGGGCTGCCGCTTTCCGATTTAATCAACGAAGGAAACCTCGGGCTCATCCGGGCGGCCAAGCGGTTCGACGAAAAGAAGAACTTCAAATTCATTTCCTATGCGGTGTGGTGGATCCGTCAGGCAATATTGCAGGCGCTCGCCGAGCAGTCGCGAATTATCAAGCTTCCCCTGAACAGGGTCGGCACGATCCACAAGATCGGCAAGGCCCAGAGCAAGCTGGAACAGAAATACCGCCGCAATCCCGCCGTGGAGGAGATCGCCCGCGAGCTCAAGCTTGACGAAGAGGAAGTCCGGGAGACGATAAAAATCGGCAACAGCCACATGTCACTCGACGCGCCGCTTGTCCACGGCGAAGATTCGAAACTCCTGGACCTTCTGCGGGACGACGACCAGGAGTTGCCCGACGACGGCGTCATCGAGATATCGCTCCAGGACGAGATCAACCAGACGCTCGATACGCTGACCGAGCGGGAAAAAGAGGTCATCAAGCTCTATTTCGGCATCGGCGAAGAGACCGCGCACACCCTTGAAGAGATCGGCCAAAGGTTCAACCTGACCCGTGAGCGCGCCCGGCAGATAAAGGAAAAAGCGCTCCGCAGGCTCAAACATTCCTCGCGCAGTCAACGGTTGAGGATTTACAGGTCGTAGATTACAAATCTTCTTTTGTCAAATCCCTGATATGGCCCCGTAATGCGTCGAGGAGTTTATTTTCCGGGACCTTTTCCACGGGTTTGCCCTTTACAAAAATCTGGCCCTCGTTTTTTCCCCCCGCAATGCCGACATCGGCGTCGCGGGCCTCGCCGGGACCGTTTACAATACACCCCATGACCGCTATTTTTATCGGGGATATAAGATGGGCAACCATTGCCTCGACCTTTTCCGCGAGGCCCGAAACGTCGATCTGTGTCCTGCCGCAGGTTGGGCAGGCAATGACCACGGGCCCTTGCGCCAGGCCAAGTGATTTGAGGATCTCTTTCGCGACGAAAATTTCCCGTACGGGGTCTCCCGAAAGCGAGACCCGTAGGGTGTCGCCGATGCCTTCGGCAAGCAGCGCGCCGATACCGACCGCGGACCTGATTGAACCCGATCGAACGGTCCCCGATTCAGTGATACCGATGTGCTGCGGGTAATCGGTGTGACGCGAGAGCAGGCGGCATGCCTCGATGGTGGTGACGACATCGCTTGCTTTAATGGACAGTATTATGTCGCCGAAAGAAAACGATTCCATCATCCTGATATAACCCCGCGCGCTTTCAAAAAGCGCCTGGGCGGTAGGGCCCGAATATTTGTCGAGGAGTTGTTTTTCCAGGGAGCCCGAATTGACGCCGATGCGTACGGGAATGCGCGCCATTTTCGCGGCGTCAATCACTTTTCGGACGTTGTCCGTCGACCCTATGTTGCCCGGATTGATGCGGACCTTGTCGGCCCCGGCCTCGATTGCCGCTATGGCAAGCTCGTGTTGGAAATGGACGTCGGCCACCAGCGGGACATCGGTTTGCGAACGTATTTTCGCGAACGTTTCAACAGCGGCCGGGCTTGGCACCGCGACGCGCACGATCCGGCACCCGGCCTTTGTCAGCGCTTCTATCTGGGCGAGGGCGGGCTCCACTCGGTCAAAGGGCGTGTTGATCATCGACTGGATGATGACCGGCGACGTTCCGCCGATGGGAACGCCCCTGACCATGATTTGCTTTGTCAATACGCGCATTGCAGTTCTTACATGACCTGCAGGATGATTGAGATTTTCAATCCCTTGACGTTGGAAACGGAAAGCGAAGCGCCGCCGGACTTTAATTTGTATCCGTCAATTCTCGTGCAGAACCCGTTGGCGTTGCCTTTGTATTGGACATCGACCATAAGCACCTTGCTCTGACCGTCCCAGCTTCGTTCCCGCACGGCGCCTACGTTGGGAACCGCCTGGAACGTCTGGATGAGGTCGTTTTTTAGCCTGAACGAGTGTACGCCGGTCACGGTTAAGTTCATGGTAATGCCGTTGTTCTGCTGGTTCTGCCAGTCTTTTATAATGGCGTCCAGAAGTTTTTCCATGGCTTTCTGCGATGCCTGCGCAATGGCCTGGTTCCCGGCTGTGTTGGCGCTTATGTGGACCCTGGCGCCATGCGCTTGGGAACTGCCCACAACATCGGCTGTCGCGCAATTGATCGCCTTGAGTGTAACATCGGCCTGGACCGAAACCATGCCGCCGAGGTTTTGCGAAAGGTTTTTGGCCTCACGGCTGACGGCTGTCCCGCAGATGAGCATTTCCGCTCCGCTCTGTGAACCGATGGTCGCGGCAACGGCATCATCACCCGTCAGCGCGGCCATTTTTTTCTGGGACGCTCGGACCGAGGCGGCCATTTTGGGGTCCACGCAATCAAACTGGTACGGGTCTTTTAAAAACTGGAGTATCGTCGATTCCGCGGTCTGGTTTGAAGGTTCGTCTAAGCCCACGTTGTTTTCGTCGATGACGACCATGACCCGCGGCTTGTCCATTGACTCAATGAGAATATGAAAGGCCGCAAGGTCCTGGCGCATGGAGCTTTTGGAGAGCACCGCCCTTATTTTTACTTGAAAAAGCCCGTCAGCGGCCTTGCCCTCCGACAATTTTTCATAACTTTTGACCGAGCCGATCGTTTTGGTGATAAGCTGGTCGCGCTTGACCTGGAAATTCTCAATTTCAGTCTGGGAAAGCAGAATTATCCCGATGCCCTTTTCTATGGCGTCGCGTTTTGCCGCCAGAAGCGCTTCTTCGGCGCTTATGCCTTCACCGCTGCCTTCGGCGGTTATATTGTCGTCCTGGGAAAAACAAAAACCGGACAAACAAAAAAACCAAAGGAAAAAAACCATATTGATTTTTTTTGACATATGCATAATCCTTCCGAAACAATTTGCTGACAAGTTTTTTTAAAAAGCTATTTGTAAATATATATTAAAATACAATTTGAGCGGATTATTTATGTGGTCAATCTATTTGCGATAAAACCATTCCACTTTATGCGTCCTCGCATTTTAATTCTTTGATCAGATCCGAAGGATTTTCGCATCGCATGAGCGACTCGCCTACTAAAAGTCCCCGGACCCCGGCTTTAAGCAGCGCCTCGGCATGCGCGCGGGTCCGGATTCCGCTTTCAGAAATGCATACGATGCCTTGAGGGATGCGCGGAGCGATTGCAAGGGTCACGGCGATGTTCGTTTCGAATGTCTTGAGGTCCCGGTTGTTAATGCCGATGCACCGCGGAGCCGGAGAAAGCCCGAGCACGCGCTCGCACTCGTCAAGTGAATGGATTTCGATGAGCGGGTCGATCCCGAGCTCAAGCGCTGCGCTGTAAAGTTCTTCCATTTGTCCTTTGCCGAGTATTGCGGCTATTAAAAGCATGGCGTCGGCGTTGTAAACGGCGCTCTGCTGCACTTGCAGGGGATCGATGATGAAGTCCTTGCGCAGAACCGGAAGCGGTACGGCGTCTTTGACCATCGTAAGATATGAAAGCGTACCTTTAAAATATCTTTCATCCGTCAACACGGAAATTGCCGAAGCATTACCCTTTTCATACTTTTGGGCGATTGCCTCCGGATTAAAATCCGCATCCGCGGAAATAACGCCTTTTGAAGGCGAGGCTTTTTTTACTTCGGCGATAATGCCGAGGCCCCGGGCTTGAGCAATGGCCTCGATAAACGGGCGTTTTTCCGAAGTCCGTCCGCCGTGGATGGATTTGTTTGTCCTAAGACGGCGCACTTCTTCTTTTTTTGTGGCAACGATGTCGTCAAGAATATTCGGCATTGCCCACGACGTACCTTAAAATAAGTTCTTTTTTATTAGTCAAAATCAGAGGAATCATTTTAATCAGGTTAATCCTGGTCATATATTGGAAAGAAAGTTTTTCAGCAGCGTTTTTCCCACTTTTGTAAGGATGGATTCCGGATGGAACTGAACACCCTCTATCGGGTATTTCTTATGCCGCACGCCCATGATGATGCCGTCGCTCGTCTGCGCGGATATTTCAAGGCACTCCGGGCATGTTGCACGCTCAATGATGAGGCTGTGATACCGCGTTGCGATAAATGGATTGGGAAGACCGGCATAAATTCTTTTCCCGTCATGATGGATTTCGGAGACCTTGCCATGCATGAGATACGGCGCCCGCACAATGGCGCCGCCGAAAGCATAGCCGATCGACTGATGGCCAAGACAGACGCCCAAAAGCGGTATGGTCGGCCCCAACTGTTTGACCGTTTCAACGGAAATGCCCGCTTCCCTGGGGGTGCACGGACCGGGAGAGATAACGATGGCCCGCGGCTTGAGCGCCCGTATCTCAGCAACGGTTATTGTGTCGTTACGGAACACGCGCACGTCGCCGTACAGTTCTCCAAGATATTGGACAAGATTAAAAGTAAATGAGTCGTAATTATCAATCACCACTATCATGCGGTGTCTCACTCTCTGCCGATGATGGCGCCGGCGTCATGAATTGCCGTTGTCAGGGCCTTGGCCTTGGAAACGGTTTCGTCGTATTCCCGGGAAGGCACGGAATCCGCGACGATCCCGGCCCCGGCCTGAATGTAGGCGACGTTGTCCTTGAACAGCAGCGTACGGATCACGATGCACGAATCAAGGTTCCCGCCGAAATCGATATATCCAAGCGCGCCGCCGTAGATCCCGCGGCGGACGTTTTCCAGTTCGTCGATTATTTCCATGGCCCTGATTTTCGGCGCCCCGGAAAGCGTGCCTGCCGGAAATCCCGATAAGAGCGCGGAAAGGGCGTCGTTGGGCGCTTGAAGTTTCCCGCTGATATTTGACACAATGTGCATGACGTGCGAATATTTTTCAATATGCATCATGTCTTCAACTTTCACGCTTCCGTAAACGCATACCCTGCCCACGTCGTTTCTGCCGAGGTCGACGAGCATGATGTGCTCGGCCATTTCCTTGGGATCGTTTTTCAAATCGTGTTCGATGAGCAGATCTTCCTCGTCGTTTTTGCCGCGGGCATGGGTCCCGGCGATAGGCCTCAGCTCGACCGTGCCGTTTTCCACGCGTACAAGCATCTCGGGTGAAGCGCCGACAATGTGTGCGCCGCTCACGGAAAGATAAAACATGTACGGCGAAGGGTTGATGGTGCGCAGGACACGGTATAAATCGAAGGGGTTTGCTTCGACCTTGACGCTGAACCGCTGCGACAGAACGACCTGGAAAATATCGCCCGCCTTGATATATTCCTTACATTTGTCCACCGCGGCCTCGTAATCTTCCCGTTTGAAATTGGAGGTTATTTCGCCCGCTTTTTTTATCGAAAGCGCGGACGAGGCCAGCCGCACGGAAAGCTTGTCTTCAAGGCTGCCCAGGCGGAACCGCGCCTCTTTGTAAGCGGTTTCGAGCGAGGGGCTTTCTTCGGTAAAAATCGTCGTAATAAGCAGGAGTTTGTGTTCACGGTTATCAAACGCCACGATGTCGCTGTAAAACCCGAAAAAAACGTCGTCGGCCAGCAGGCCGTCCTTCGGGTTCTTATCGGGTATGTTTTCACTGAGCCGCACGGCGTCGTATGAAAAATATCCCACGGCCCCGCCGCAGAGCGGAGGCAAATCAGCGACCTTGACCGAGCGGTATCGGGCAAGGAGCTCCCGAAGTTTTTGCAGCGGGTCGCCGCTGCCTTTTTCATTATGTTTTCCTGAAATTTCCCAGCACCGCCCGGAGCTCCGGAAAATTAAAAAAGGACTGCCGCCGATGAAAGAATACCGGGCGACCTTATCGCCTCCGGTCACGCTTTCGAGCAGGAAACTATACGGCGTTTCGGAAAATAGTTTCATCCACACGGTCACCGGGGTTTCAGTGTCGGCCAAAATGCGGTTGCACACGGGGAGAACGTTCCCGGTTTTTGCGAGGGTTTTTATGTGGTCAAGGGACGGAAAAATCATCGGTCAATCCTGCTTTTTTATGCCGTTTACCGCAAAGCGGCAAGGTTCTTTTCCAATTTTCCAAGATTTTGAAGAATGCCGTTGAGCTTTTCTTTTTCCTTGTGCACGACTTCGGCCGGAGCTTTGTCGAGGAAATTAGTGCTTTCCAGACGCGCCCGCGTGCCTTCGCATAATTTTTTAACGCGGGCGATTTCTTTTTCAAGCCGCTGGCGTTCAACGTTTATGTCAATGAGACCTTCAAGGACCAGATAAACCTGGTTTCCCATGATGACGCTTTGACCGGCAAGCGTCGGTTTTACGGCGCTGCGGCTGACGGTGGTCTGGGAGAGGCGCCCGAACATATTGATCATGTCGATATGCGCGGCAAGCATGCGTTCCTCGGTCTCGGAAGCCGGTATAATTATTGCAACGGCTTTTTTATCAAGAGGAATGTTGTTTTCCGCACGGATAGTACGCAATGCCACGATCACTTCTTTAAGCAACGCAAAATCTTTTTCAACGGCCTCGTCGATGAATGTCTCCATGCAAACGGGAAACGCGGCTGTCATTATCGTTTCACTGTCGATGAGCAGCGGGAATTCGATGGCGCCGCGGAGGTGGCCCCATATTTCCTCGGTGATGAAAGGCATGATCGGATGAAGCAGCTTGAGAATAGAACCCAGTACAAAACTGCACAGGTTTAAAGCGTTTGTTTTACGTTGCGGATCGTCGCTTTGATATAAATCAGCCTTTTTTATTTCGATATACCAGTCGCAGAAATCGTGCCAGGTAAAGTCATAGAGCGTATGCGCCATTTCGTTGGTGCGAAATGTCGAGAGGGACGCCGAGACGTCCCGAATGGTTTTATTGAGCCGCGACAGGATCCACGTGTCCTCGAAGGACAACGACCCGGCGGCGGGTAACGCCTCAAAATGGGGCATTTGGGATATGTTTTCAAGTAAAAAACGCGATGCATTCCATAACTTATTGGCAAAGTTTCTGCCTATGTCGAAGGTGTCCGTGCTCAAAAAAACGTCGGCTCCTTGTGCGGTAATGTTGATCAGGGAAAAACGAAGCGCATCGGCGCCGTGCGTTTTTATGATTTCCAGCGGGTCTATCGCGTTGCCCAACGACTTGCTCATTTTCCTGCCGGTTTTGTCACGCACGGTAGCGGTAAGGAGGACGCTGGTAAACGGCAGCTTTCCCGTAAAATGCAGGCCCGCCATGATCATCCTGGCGACCCAGAAAAAAATGATTTCCGGAGCGGTAACCAGGGTTTCGGTGGGATAGAATTTTTTCATGAGGCCGCTGTCCTGCGGCCAGCCCATGGTCGAAAACGGCCACAGCCAGGATGAAAACCATGTGTCAAGCACGTCTTCGTCCTGGACAATTGTAGGGCTTTTACAAGACGGGCAGATGTCGGGGTCTTGCTCGGCGACGATGACCTGACCGCATGCCTTACAATACCAAACGGGAATCCGGTGGCCCCACCATATCTGCCGAGAAATGCACCAGTCACGGATATTTTCCATCCAATCGATGTACGTTTTTTTCCAGCGCTGGGGTACAAAGCGCACTCTGTCTTCCTGCGCGGCCGTAAGGGCCGTTTCGGCAAGCGGTTTCATTTTTACGAACCACTGGTTCGAATAGCTGGGTTCAACCACCGTATGGCACCGGTAGCAATGCCCCACCGCGTGCGGATGGTCTTCGACTTTTTCAAGCAGTCCCAGCGCTTCCATGTCTTCGACCACGGCCTTTCGGCATGCAAAACGGTCCATCCCTAAATATTTTTGCGGAATCGGACCGCACATATGACCGGTCCCATCAATGACTTCTATGGGTTCCATGGCGTGGCGCCTGCCCATCTGGAAATCGTTGGGATCGTGCGCGGGCGTGACCTTCACCGCGCCCGTTCCGAACTGGCGGTCCACGAAATCATCCGCGATGACGGGGATTTCACGATTTACAAGAGGCAATACGAGCGTTGTGCCCACAATGGGCGTATATCGTTCATCCGCGGGGTTGACGGCCACCGCGGTGTCGCCGAGCATGGTTTCGGGCCGCGTCGTGGCGACGCTTACGAATCCTTGCCCGCTTTTAAAAGGGTATTTGAAATGATAGAGCTTGCCCTGCACCTCTTTGTGTTCGGCTTCCTCATCCGACAGCGCGGTCTGGCAGCGAGGGCACCAGTTGATGATGTATTTGCCCCGGTAAATGAGTCCTTCGCTATAAAGCTGAACGAACACTTTGCGCACGGCCCTGGACAGGCCTTCGTCCATGGTAAAGCGTTCCCGGTCCCAGTCGCAGGAGCTGCCGAGTTTTTTAAGCTGGCTTGAAATTATCGAATGGGACTGTTCTTTCCATTTCCATACTTCCGCGATAAATGCTTCACGGCCCACGTCATGGCGGCTCTTGTGCTGTTCCTTGGCTATTTTTTTCTCCACCACGTTCTGGGTCGCTATGCCCGCATGGTCCGTGCCCGGCATCCATAGGGTCTCGCGTCCGTTCATATGGTAATACCGGATGAGAATGTCCTGGATCGTGCAATTGAGCGCATGTCCCATGTGCAGTATGCCGGTCACGTTGGGAGGCGGTATGACGATCGAATACGGTGGTTTCGCAGACGTTTCATCGGCGTGAAAAAGCTTGTGCTGCGTCCAATAGGCGTACCATTTGTCTTCGACAAGGGACGGATTGTACTGTTTGTCCATTACTCTAATTCCTCCAATTATTTTTAAAATATAATATAACAGTGATGGATTTTAGGGATTAATGATTATTCTTAAGGGGCGCCGGAACCTTTTTTATTCTTGTCGAATACCCTTATATCGCTTATTTTAATCATGCTCAATTCCGCCAAAACCCGGGGAAAATACCATGACCGATCAAAATTTCAAGATTTATCCGTATCGCTGGGTCGTGCTCGCCGTTTTCATGCTCATCAATGTCATGGTCCAGGTTTTATGGATCTGCTACGCTCCCATCGCATCGTCGGCCGCCGCTTCTTATGGCGTCAAGAGAGAAGACGTCGATATGCTGGCGAACATTTTCCTGCTTGTCTATTTACCGGTGGCGTTTCCCGCGGCATGGGCCATCGACTATTTCGGGTTTAAAAAAGCCGTGGGTTTCGGCGCCACGCTCATGGCGATTTTTGGTCTTCTCCGCGCGTTTTTTCCTTACAATTATACCGTCGCGCTTATCGGCTCGATTGGGATAGCCGTGGGGCAGCCTTTTCTGCTTAATGCCTTTACCAAGCTCGCGGCGCAATGGTTTCCGCAGAAGCAAAGGGCCACGATCACGGGGATCGTTTTCCTTGCCATGTTTGTGGGCATTGGTTTGGGCGAAGCGCTCGGGCCGGGCCTTTTAAGCGCCTTTCAATTCAAGGGCATGCAGATGATATACGGCGTGGCCACGCTCATCGCCGTGGCGCTTTTCCTGGTCTTCGCCCGTTCGAAGCCGCCGACCCCGGCCGGCCCCGCCGAAGACGAAACGCGGGCGCTGGTCCTTGACGGATTAAAAAGTATGCTTAAACAGCGGGAAGTCTATTTCCTGTCGTTGGCTTTGTTCCTTGGCAGCGGGATAGTCAACACGGTATTTACCCTGATCGACGGGTTCGGCAGGGAAAAGGGATTGACAACGGAACAAGGGGTCGCATTGACGGTAGCTTTGCTGGCGGCGGGGATCGTCGGAAGCATCGTTTTGCCCATGTTCTCCGACGCAATCCGCCGGAGAAAACCGATCATCCTCCTGGGCATTTTCGGCGCAGTGCCCGCGACCCTGTGCCTGGCAATGGGAAAAGGGTTTAATTTCGAGGTCATTTGTACCATTGTTTTAGGTTTTTGCATCACCGGCGCGACACCCGTGGCTTACCAGTACGGCGCCGAAATCACCCATCCGGCCCCGGAAGGCACCAGCAACGGCATTTTCGCCGTGGTTGTCCAGGCCTCGGGACTGATTATCGTCATTATGGACGCACTTAAAAACGCGTTCCACAATTCCTACGTCCCGCCGCTTGTCGGGCTTGCGGTCTTGATCGCGGGAAGCGGCCTGCTTTTCATGCTGGCAAAAGAATCCCCCGAAATGCACAGGCGACAAGCGCTCAGGGCCGTGGCGCAACCTCAGACGATACCGCAATGATATATTTTAGCAATTGTCATGAAACATTCCGCCATGATAGTTGCCATACCCATTGTCCTGTTTTTATATGCGGCCGTGAATTATTATTGCATCAGGCGCACGGCGCAGGCATTGACCGGGCTCGGGGTTTTTAAAACTGCCGTCGTCGTTTGCCTCATTTTCTTTACCTGCGCCCTTCCCCTGGGCCGGATTGCTGAAATCTACGCCAGGAACGCGCTTACACACCTACTCGTAGTTGCCGGTTCGCTCTATCTCGGGGCCATGTTTTACATGGTTCTTATCGCCCTCCTTGCCGATTGCGTAAGGCTCGGCGACCATTTGTTCCATTTCTTCCCGCGTTCATTTCTTGACAATCCGTATCCGGCCCTTCATATCGTATGGCTGACGCTTGCCGGTACGCTCTGCGTGACCATAGGCATCGGCACTTGGATTGCCACGCACCCTGTTCTTCGCTGTATCGACCTGACCGTTGCTAAAAAATCATCAACCATGAGCGATTGTACCCTTGCCGTGGTTTCTGATATCCATTTCGGCACGGTCCTGGGGGAAGGACACATGAAAAAAGTAGTGCGCCTTGTCAAGGAGGCCCATCCCGAAATCGTGCTCCTCGCGGGCGATGTGTTCGATGAAGACATCGACGATAAGCAGCGCCCCGCGATCATCGGGCTCCTCAAGGAGCTTGCCTGTCCGATGGGAGTGTACGCGATAACGGGCAATCATGATTATTACAGCGGTCTTGCAAAGGCTATAGCGGTGCTCGGTGAGGGGGGCGTGATCGTTTTGCAGGACAGTTCCGTGGTGATAAACAAGGCGTTTAATCTCATAGGCAGAAAAGACCTGACCGCGAAGCGTTTGGAAGAGGGACGCAAATCGCTCAAAGAAATCATGGAACCCATTGACCGCAATCTCCCCTGCATTCTCATGGACCACCAGCCTTTTCATTTGGAGGAAGCCGAAGCAAACGGGGTTGACGTGCAGTTTTCCGGCCATACGCACCATGGCCAGTTTTTTCCGATGAACCTGCTCTATCGGTGGATTTACGAAACAAGCTGGGG
>Ga0182017_10000522_pt1 | contig 30422 bp, 20 predicted proteins | sample 712E3DmetaG_FD_120492 | JGI IMG/M metagenome (GOLD analysis project Ga0182017, IMG submission 120492) | Permafrost microbial communities from Stordalen Mire, Sweden - 712E3D metaG | ecosystem: Environmental > Terrestrial > Soil > Wetlands > Permafrost | place: Sweden: Stordalen | collected... | reverse complement strand
TAGTTAACTTGGCATTTGTCATACTGAAACCTTGTCCCTCAGGATTATATGTATATACTCCAATCATAACATCAAAAGTTGGTTCCTGATCGAAACTAAACGAGGCATAACCTAAATCCTGCGGATTCTTGCCAATAGCATTGGTAACCTGAAGTTTCATTTTAACTGCCTGACTATTTTCAATACTAAAACTGAGGGGTAATAAATCATCATTAGGGTCGCTTTTCTTTGAATATCCATAAGGGACAGCATGAATTACCATATTCTCCTTATTAATTACCAAAAACTTGGTGAGTTTATATGTGCCAGCTTCAATTTCAAAGGGCTCACTTATATAATTACTGTCGTTTTTAGAAATTGACAATCGTTTATTACTGAGCACTACTTTGCCGTCTGGGGTTTCAATACTTAATACGATATCAGTAGCATCAGTAACCGTATCAGTTTGAGCACTTTTTAACAATTCTTCCTGTTTATCTAATGCAAATGTAAACTCGATAGAACTTTTTATTTGAATAATACCATCTTCTTTTTTGTTGCACGAAAACATCACTAATATAAGGGCTAGAACAATGGGGTAAAAATATTTTGTCTTCATCATGGGAGTAATTTTATTAATTTCTGGTTATTAATACGCTATTTGTTCCAAACAGTAATATTTTTTTGATAAAAGACTATTGGGTGGTAGTAAACTTCAGAAATTGTGTGATGAGTTTAATCAACTTTATATTATCCCAAGGTATAGCATTATCATTAATAGTAGTGCAGTCATAATTACCTTCACATATTTAATTTATCAATTTACTTTTGCCTTATTTCTGTAATAATTTATATTTTTTTAATAACAGCCTTAGGTGTAAATTTGTCTTATAAAATTTAATAGTTGAATGTATTTAACTGAAGGAAAAACAACGGTTTCAGCAGAAGGGTTGAAACTTTCGGAGGAACTGGTTTCAGGTACTCAAAAAGTGTACATGGAAACCTATGGCTGCCAGATGAATGTTAACGATAGCGAAGTAGTAATGTCCATTTTAAAACAAAGCGGTTACGAATATACAAGCAAGATGGAGAATGCAGACCTGATCCTTGTGAATACCTGCTCAATCCGTGAAAATGCTGAGCAAAGGGTACGAGGAAGGCTAGATGTATTCCGTCTGCAAAAAAAAAGGAGGCCATCGTTGCTAATCGGTATTATAGGTTGTATGGCCGAGCGCTTGAAAGAGAAATTGCTGGAAGAAGAAAAAATGGTTGACCTGGTTGTTGGTCCTGATGCCTATCGTGATTTACCTAAATTAATACAACTTGCAGGAACCGGTCAAAAGGCAGTCAATGTCTTGTTATCTCGAGAGGAAACTTACTCGGATATTAGCCCGGTCCGCTACGATTCAAACGGCATATCGGTTTTTGTATCGATCATGCGAGGATGCAATAATGTTTGTGCTTATTGCGTAGTGCCTTATACCCGTGGCGGCGAGCGTAGCCGCGATTCTCATACTATCCTTAAGGAAGTCCGGGATATCTTCGATATGGGATATCGCGAAGTTACGTTATTAGGTCAAAACGTTGATTCTTACCGTTGGACTGACCCTTCAACAGGCGATATCATCAATTTTCCAAAATTGCTTGGCCTGGTAGCGCAAATTAATCCCTTGCTCAGGGTGCGTTTTTCTACGTCGCATCCTAAAGATATGACTGACGAAGTATTGTACACCATAACTCAGTACTCCAATATTTGTAAAAGCATACATCTTCCTTTACAATCAGGAAGTTCTAAAATTTTAGCATTAATGAAACGCGGTTATACAAGTGATTGGTACCTTAACCGAATTGAGGCTATCCGTCGCATTATTCCTGATTGTACTATAACAACAGACATTATTGCTGGCTTCTGTTCCGAGACTGAAGAGGATCATCAGCAAACCATTAGCCTGATAACAGAAGTAAAATACGATTTTGCCTTTATGTTTAAATATTCTGAAAGGCCAAAAACCTACGCACAACGAAAATACAAAGACGATGTCCCTGAAGAAATAAAAAAACGTCGCTTGCAGGAGATTATTGACCTTCAGCATAAGATTTCTGCCGAATCGAAGAAACAAGATGTCGGGAAAATTGTTGAAGTACTGATTGAAGGAAGTTCAAAAAAATCTTCTAATCATTTGTGTGGACGAACTACGCAAAACAAAGTAGTAGTTTTTCCTCGCGAGAATTGCTCAAAAGGACAGTATGTTAAAGTTAGGATCGAAAATTATACTTCGGCAACTTTAAAGGGGAAAATTATAGGGTGACACTATTTTTGGGGGTCATTATATTGTCTTTAGTAACCTCAGCCTTATTTACTCAATTCTAATAACTTATGGTATGAAACTACGGAAGAAAATTTTATTAATTCCCATGTTGCTTATTTCGGTTATCGTATCTGTTGCGCTTATAAACTATAATTCCGATGACCTACAGATTAATAGAATTCTTAACCAATTAAACCTTTTTAGTACCAGGTACAGGCAACAAAAAATTTACCTGCATACCGATAAAAATATTTATATAGCAGGTGAAACTCTTTGGATGAAGGTTTACCTTATGGAGGCATCTTCTTTGTTACCCGATTCGGTTAGTAAAGACATTTATGTTGACCTAATTGATTTTAATAACAATCATATTCAAAGTATTATCCTTCGTAACCAAAATGGTTTTGCGAATGCTGATTTGTTATTGAGCGATACATTAAAAGAAGGTACTTATCAATTGCGAGGTTACACAAATTGGATGCGAAATTTCAATAGCGATTTCTTTTTTAACAAAGCCATCACTATTAAAAATCCGAATTACGAGAATGTAGTAACTAACGGAAGATTAAAGGATATAAAGCAGTTCAACCGAAAATACAAACGGTCGGAAAATCACAAAACTGTTCAGTTTTTTCCGGAAGGGGGCTACTGCGTTTCCGGATTTCCGAACAAAGTGGCCTTTAAAGCCGAAAACGATTTAGGGCAAAGCATTCATATCCAGGGAACTATCTTTGAAGATAAGAATACTCAACTCGTTAGCTTCGAAAGTATTCACCAGGGTATGGGTATTTTCGAATTCATTCCAAAGTCAGGCAGGAAATATATTGCTGAAATCAAATATGACGATGGAAAAAACGAAAAGTTTTCATTACCTGAAGTTATGGATAAGGGCTTAGCCATGTCGGTTGACCCTTTTGCCGGCGAGAATATTATAGTTACCATACAGTCGAACCGTCCCTCATCGGAAGATATCACCTTTAACGAGGTGATTGTTGTTGCACAATCGCGTGGTCGGGTACAATATGTCTCTAAGGATGTAGTAAAAAATGCACCTGTTGTTTTTTCTATTCCCAAAAAATCGTTTCCAGGAGGTATTGTACAAATTACCCTATTCGATGGTCGTGGTGGGCCACAATGCGAAAGGCTAGTATTTATCGATCCCCAATCAGAGATACAAACAAATAAGGTCGATGTGTTTTCGCAACTCAAAAATGACAGTATCGTTTACCAGGTAAAACTTACCAGACCTGATGGGACGCCAGTTAAAGGTAATCTCTCACTGGCAGTATTAGAAACTTTAGACAATGTCGAAAATCCGGGAGAAAATATAGGGACCAACCTCTTATTTACTTCCGACTTAAAAGGGAGAATTGACAATCCTTCATTTTATTTTAATAAGTCCGACCCTAATGCAAAAAAATATCTTGATTTGGTAATGCTCACACACGGCTGGCGCAGATTTGTGTGGAAAGACATCATGGCCAGTAAATTTCCGCCTATTCTATATTCTCCCTCTGAAGGTATTACCATAGCTGGTAAAATTATAAGGGATCACTTTGGTATTCCAATTCCCAACAGCAAAGTTCGCTTAACAATTTTAAATGCGTACAACGATGAATTTGAGACCCAAACTGATAGACGTGGCAGATTTTCATTCTCAAATTTAAATTACGAGGACACTATTAATGTTAAAATAGAAGCATTTAAACCCTCAGGGGGCAAAGGGTTGCAAATTGTAATTGGTGATACGGTTATACCTGAGATTTCAACAAAAGTTTATCCTGCGCCTCAGAACTATAAGTTTGATAAAAATAAACTCAAAGCTAATAATCGTAGGGAAAGAATCGAATTTAACAAAAATTATAAAGGCAAACCAGAACCAGATATTGAGGCAACTAAAATACATGAAACTCCTAACGATGTAATTTACGTGGGTGAAGATGCCTCTCAATACCCTAATATTCTTCAGTATATGCAGGGGAAAATAGCTGGGGTACAAATTAATGGTAATAGTGTTATTATTCGGGGAATAAATACATTTTATGGCAGCACAGACCCTTTGTTCCTGTTGGATGGAGTACCGATAGATGCGAGTGTAGTTACAAGTTTGAACCCAAGCGATATTGAAATTATTGAAATTTTGAAAGGCCCGGAAGCTGCCATTTATGGAAGTCGTGGTGCAAACGGAGTGATTGCCTTTTATTCGCGCAGAGGACATTTTATGAAGCGTGGTGTTATAGAATTTGGAATGCTTGGGTATTACAGGGCCCGGGACTTCTACGTGCCTGCTTACAATTCATGGAATTATAAACCAACAGACTATAATGTACCTCGTACTTTGTACTGGAAGCCTTACGTAATGACAGATTCTGAAGGTATAGCAACCATCCGCTTTAAAAACAGGCTTAAAATCTTAAAATACATAACAACTATTGAAGGAATGACCTCAAATGGTGAAATAGTGCTCTTTAAGGAGTAAAGAGGTCGTTTATTCGCCGAGCGCATCGTTCTGGACATCAAGCCGGAGCGCTGAGTCTGTACATAATGTCATAAATAATTATGATTTTATATAAATTCTAATAATAATTTACACAAAAATATTTTATAAATTCCTAAATTAATGAATTTTACAGTCTTGATTCTTGTATCTTGGTTCTAAAATCTATATAAGATACTTCTAAAATCAAAAATCTGCAATCCTTGTTCATTATTCAAAAAAATTTAAGTTTATAGACAACCCCTATATAATAAGTTTGAACCCTTTGCCATGCACATTTAATATTTCTACCGAGGGTTCATCTTTGAGGTATTTACGAAGTTTTGTGATATACACATCCATGCTTCGTGCATTGAAGTAACTGTCGTCCACCCAAATATTTTTTAATGCATAATTGCGTTCAAGGATATCGTTCATATTATCGCATAACATTTTAAGCAATTCCGATTCTTTAGTGGTAAGTTTATAAGAAACGTTATCGGAGGAAAGGGTTTGTTTCTGAAAATCAAATGTATATTTTCCAAGCTTATAAACTGTCTGTCCGGTAAGTTTGCTTTCAGCTTTAGTACGGCGCAGAATGGCTTCGATGCGGAATAAAAGTTCCTCCATACTGAATGGCTTGGTAAGGTAATCATCAGCACCGAGTTTGAATCCAAGAAGCACATCCTCTTTCAACGATTTGGCGGTGAGAAAAATAATAGGGATGTCCTTATTGATTACCCTGATTTCTTTTGCCAGTTGAAAACCGTCTTTTAACGGCATCATTACATCAAGGAGACAAAGGTCGTAAAAATTCCGCTGAAAATTCTTGAACGCTTTTTCCCCATCATGCACCAAATCGGTCTCATAATCTTTAGCCAAAAGATATTCTTTCAACAATACACCTAAATTTTCATCGTCTTCAGCCAGTAATATCCTTATTTTATGGTTCATGGTTAGCTATTTTTGACCCGGAGGCCTAGTTATTCGTTTTTGCAACTGGTATCTGTATTTCAAACTTAGTACCTATGTTTAGTTCGCTTTCAAGCGATATTTTACCATTGTGTTCTTCCACAATTTTCTTTACATAGCTTAGTCCAAGTCCAAATCCCTTCACATCGTGTACATTGCCGGTCGGGACACGATAAAATTTTTCAAATATCCTTTTTTGGTTGTCTTTGCTAATTCCAATACCCTTGTCTTCTACAATAATTATCATACCTCCTTTTTTGTTGAGAGTACTTACAGTTATATGTGGCTGACCTTTGCTGTATTTAATAGCATTATCAAGCAAATTTAGCAAAATATTGGCAAAATGAATTTCGTCAATATTTACAATAGAATATTCGGCATCCAGATTTTTAATAATTTGTCCCTCGCGGTTTTTCACCTGGATAATAAAGTTTTTTACCACATTATTAATAAGTTCATGTATATCGAGTCTTCGAAGTTTTAGATTAATTCTGCCTTTTTCGAATATAGCAGCTTGCAAAACCTTTTCTACCTGATAGCCTAGTCGTTTGCTTTCGTCATTGATGACTCTTGAGAGGTGTTCAATGTTTTTCATCGCATTAGGAATACTATTGTCATTAAGCATTTGCGAAGCCAACGAGATAGTTGATATGGGGGTTTTCAGTTCATGGGTCATATTGTTTACAAAATCATTGCGAATCTCCGAAACTTTTTTCTGTCTGAGGATAATATAAATCGTAAACCCAAAGGTGATTAGGATTACAAATGTAAGTAGCACCGAAGATATCCCCATAAATCCTAGCGATTTAATAAGATAATTTTTTTGAGTAGGGAAATACAGTGTTAATATATTTGGTGACGACATTAAGTCGTTAGGACTAAGTCTTCCACCGAATAACTTTGCCTTGGTTTTGGTATTAAAAGCCTCAGATTGCATCACTATATCGCGCTTGTTATCGAGAACGGCAAATTCGAATGGTAAAAAAATCCCGTTATGGTCCAGCTCGTTTCGAATCAATGACTTAAATCCGGCCGGAGAAATCCTTTCCTGGAGTTGCTTAACGGGTTTGCTCATTTTTTGCAGAACATGTTCGACAAATTGCCGACGATTCGAAATTTTTTTTGATAACTGCTGTTGAATATTTTTATTTAGATAAATACCTTGCGCGTAATATTCTTCATAATATTCTTGTCTTGACCAGGACGAATCCGTAAATGTACTACTTTCTGAAGTTATGGTTAGCTGAGAATTATAATGTGCATCTGAAGGGAGGTAAATAATGTCAGGATTAGCGCTAACTTCTTTTGTTTTTTGATGAATTGATGCAGGTGTATCAACGGCAAATTTCAGATTTCTTTTATTTGGGAATGAGTCTTTTTGTGCATCAACCACTTCATTTAATATATGATCAACCGTTTCATTCTCCTGAATAATATCTGAAATTTTGGATATAGTTGTGTTAACGAGTTGTCTGAACTGTAGCTCATTTAGATTGTATGCATTTTTAATCCAAAACCATTGAACTGCAATTAACCCTAACATGGCAAGACTAATTAATCCGATCAATATAGTAATTCGCTTCTGGTTCATTATATATGCAAAGATAGTTGCTAGCTTAAATGTAATCTAACAATTTAACAATCTTTAACATTCGTTAAGTTTCATTAACCTTAGTCAGGAGAATTTTGTAGTAATTTTACAGCATGATTAAAACAATTTTTTGCATTTAATGTCAACAATGGGTTAGTTTTTAAATAAAATTCATAGTGTTTTTTAGATATAGGTTTGATTGGTTAGTTAGTTAGTTAGTAGAAGAAAGGCAATCGTGAGATTGCCTTTCTTCTTTAATTTAAAGGATATGCGGCTTTTTTTTTAACGACGATAAATCAATTGAAAAAACAGCCGATATAAATGGAATGGCTTTGATTTTAGCAATGAGTTCCTGAATCGGCGTCGATATTTCTTTTTCTTCAATAATCAGCAAAAAGTCAATATTTTTTAGTTCTTCGATTAAAAAACCATTATCGCACCGGTTTGATATTAAGCGGTATGTATTTGAGTTTTCATTTTTGGTATAATGGGAAGTCGAAAATTCTTGCAATTCCTTTAGACGTTGGTTTAGCACCTTATGATTTTCTGTTTTTGTAAAACGGAACCCCAAATGCTCATTCAACGCCCATGAGATACGGTAATCGTTTTCATGCGAGGAAATGCCAAGTAAGATAATGGTTATCTCAGCTTTGGTTGAAAGCTTATGAACATCTTTTTTGCCCATAAAAGCTTCAGTTATTGGTTTATTTGACTTTTACTTTATCGTTGTTGTTTGGCCTGTTGTAATAACACAGTAATAGGCCTGTTCTGCTGCATTCTGTTCAGCCTCTTTCTTCGATTTACCTGACCCAGAACCAAGTAATTGATCACTTATTTTTACATGGGCAATGAAAGTGGGGGACTGTTCAATTTCGGTATATTCTTCGGTGGTTTCTAACAAAATGATTACCTTGTTTTTTTGTCCCCATTCGATAATCCGACTTTTATAATCCGTTTCTTTGCTGAGCAGTTCCTCGAGGTTTATATAATTCTTGAGTACATAGTTGATAATATACTTTCGGGTTTTTTTAAAACCTTTATCGAGGTAAATAGCCCCGATCAGGGCCTCAAAAGCATCGCCATAAAGGTGCTTCTTATGAAAGTTTCGATGGGTTTTGGAAACAATTAAATAGTCGATACCAAGCTCCCTTGCAAGAATATCCAGATTTGCGCGTTTAACAATTTTTGAACGCATTTGGGTAAGAAACCCCTCTTTTTTTCTGGGAAACTTTTTAAACAAATAATCCGCAATAACAGCATCAAGCACCGCATCGCCCAGGTACTCAAGTCTTTCATTGTTCACAACAGTGCCATCGTAAAAGGAAATTGATGCCGAACGATGAAGGAATGCTATTTCATATAATTTAAGCTTGCCCGGAGTAAGCTTTAATTGATTTCGTAAAAGTAAATAGAACTTCTTATTGGGAGTAAAAAGAAGTTTTATGGGATGAATCAAATACTGTATCAAATTACTATACGAATTTTTTAACGACAATACAAGTGTTGTGGCCGCCAAAACCGAAAGTATTGCTCAAAGCATAATTCACTGTACGTTTTTGAGCTTTGTTAAAAGTGAAATTGAGCTTGTTGTCAAGCTCCGGATCGTCGGTAAAATGATTGATGGTTGGAGGGACGATGTCATATTTAGTGGCAAGGATAGCTGCAATAGTTTCTACCGCTCCTGCGGCACCAAGAAGATGTCCGGTCATTGATTTGGTAGAACTGATATTAAGCTTATAGGCATGTTCTCCAAATACCCGCTTGATAGCTTTTGCTTCAGCAATGTCTCCGAGTGGTGTAGAAGTACCATGAACATTGATATAATCAATATCGGAAGGTTTCAGTGAAGCGTCCTCTAAAGCAAGTTTCATAACACGGACTGCTCCATCACCTTCAGGATGAGGTGCAGTGAGATGATAAGCATCGGCTGACATTCCTGCACCAACGATTTCAGCATAAATTTTAGCTCCGCGTGCAACAGCGTGTTCATATTCTTCAATGATTAAGGCTCCGCCACCTTCACCCATTACAAAGCCATCCCGGTCTTTATCAAAAGGCCTCGACGCGGTCTTATAATTTTCATTATTGCTAGACAATGCCTGCATTACACTAAATCCACCTACACCGCTTTCGTTAATGGCAGCTTCCGAACCTCCGGAAACGAAAATATCGGCTTTGCCAATGCGTATATAGGTTAATGCGTCAATAATAGCATTGGATGATGAGGCACAAGCTGAAACTGTGCTGAAATTTGGCCCCATTAATCCATACTTGATAGAAATATGTCCTGCGGCTATGTCAGAAATCATTTTAGGAATAAAAAAGGGATTAAACCGAGGAGTCCCATCTCCCCTGAAGTATTCCTTTAATTCCTGGAAAAAGGTATTAATACCGCCAATTCCAGAAGCCCAAATAACTCCGGCTCTCTCCCTGTTAATTTTTTCAAGGTCGAGACCGGAATTTTTGATAGCCTCGTCCACAGCCACCATGGCATACATGGAATAGAGATCATATTTTTTGGCCTCTTTTCTTTCGAAAAAGGCAGCGGGATCAAATTTTTTTACCTCGCAAGCAAACTTTGTCTTAAATTTAGATATATCAAAACGAGTGATAAGCTCAGAGCCGCTGACTCCATTGATCAAACTATTCCAGGTTTCCTGAATATTATTGCCAATCGGGGTAAGTGCTCCGAGGCCTGTAACAACTGCCCGTTTTAATTGCATAAAATTCTAATTTAAAACTACTTTTACTTCACGTTGGTTTCAATGTATTTGATAGCGTCGCCAACTGTGGCAATGTTCTCAGCTTGATCATCAGGAATGCCAATGTTAAACTCTTTTTCAAACTCCATGATTAATTCTACAGTGTCAAGAGAATCGGCACCCAGATCGTTTGTGAAGCTTGCTTCGGGAGTTACTTCACTTTCGTCAACACCTAACTTATCCACGATAATAGCTTTTACTCTTGATGCAATATCAGACATACGTTTAAATTTTAGTTAATGATAATTATAAAATTATAACAATTTTTTAATTGTGCAAAGAAATGCATTTCTTCAAAATTATCAAATAAAAAAATTATCTCAGACGACTTTTTTTGAAAAAAATATGCTTTTTTTGTGTTTTTATATTTATAACTTTTTGATTTTTAATATAATATTTTTAACCTTTTATTTACCTCATCATGAAGAAAATTGCCATTTTTGCATCGGGATCGGGGACAAATGCTCAAAAAATCATCGAATATTTTAATGTAAACCCAGTTGCAAAGGTGGAAATTATTCTCTCAAACAAAAAAGACGCTTACGTACTTGAACGGGCAAAAAAATTTAATATTCAGACCTATAGTTTCTCCCACGACGAATTCTATAATATCGATACCATACCCCAATTGCTTTTCCATCATAATATAGACCTTATTGTTCTGGCAGGTTTCCTTTGGTTGGTACCCAAACAACTTCTTCAAAAATATCCAAACCGCATTATCAATATCCATCCTGCCCTATTACCCAAATATGGCGGAAAAGGAATGTATGGCATGCGGGTGCATGAGACAGTGATTGCCAATGGTGAATCATATTCCGGAATTACTATACATTACATTAATGATAAATATGATGAGGGTGATGTTATATTCCAAACCAAATGTAAAATCGAATGCAACGATAATGCCGAATCACTGTCGGTAAAAGTACATGCCTTAGAATATGAGCATTATCCAAGAATAATTGAAGAAACGTTGCTAAAACTATAAATTGGCTGGAATAAGTTCATACGATCGAGTTCGTCCATCTGATCTTTTACAGCCTGGGCCGAATTGTGAAGCATCTTTATTTCCTCGTTGTTGAGTTTTAATTCCATGATTTGCTCAATCCCGTTTTTGCCAAGTTTAACAGGTACACCCACAAATACATCGTTCAAACCATATTCGCCATTACAAAGGGCACAAACTGGAAAAACACGTTTCTGATCATTCACAATGGCTTCTACCATTTGAGCTGCAGCAGCACCAGGTGCATACCAGGCCGACGTACCCATCAGGTTAACAATTTCGCCACCACCATTACGGGTCCTGTTTACAATTTTCGCAATTGTATCGTGTGACAACAAATCAGTGATTGGGATACCGCTTACTGATGAGAAGCGCGGAAGGGGAACCATGGTATCACCATGTCCGCCAAGTATCATAGTTGTAACGTCAAGTGCCGAAACGTTAAGTGCTTCAGCTACAAAGGTTTTAAAACGGGCAGCATCGAGAATGCCAGCCATACCTATTACCTTGTTTGCTGCAGTTCTGGCAGCCCTGTAAGAAGCATAGGTCATTACATCGAGTGGGTTCGAAACTACAATGATGACCGCATCAGGCGAGTACACCATTACTTTTTCAGTAACTTCCTTTACTATTACAGCATTTGTTTTGATAAGATCATCGCGCGACATACCTGGTTTTCGGGGAATACCCGAAGTAATAACAACGATACCTGAGCCTGCAGTTTTGAAATAATCGTTTGTTGATCCTATTATTTTTGTGTTGTAATTATTGATCGATCCCGTCTGCAAGATGTCAAGGCATTTTCCTTCGGCCAGCCCTTCTTGAACATCAACCAACACCACCTCTTTGGCCAAATTCTTATTAGCAATCACATTAGCACATGTTGCACCTACATTCCCTGCACCAATTACTGTAATTTTGTTCATACGACATTTATTATGTTAATCCTTCAAAATATCCTCAGTGTCTTCTAAAACACCTCAAATCCTAAGTTGTTCAGCAAATAATGAACTTCTAAAATAACAACCTTCGGGTATAAAAATGGTTTAACGCTGCAAAGATAATAATTTATGCTGTAAAACATAATTATTTAACACAAAAATTCTGAAAATATCAGGAAAAACGGGGGGTTACCGTTATATTCAATCTAATAATTATTGAATGAGATTATCAAGGTCTTCCTGGATGGCCTGGTTTTTAAGGAAATCAAAGAGGGTAAGTTGGCGAAGTGTGTAATAATAGTTCCAATAATTTCTTAAAGCATCGATATATCCTCGTTTTGCTGAGTCTTTTTCGCGAAGGGCATCATTCAGGTTAAGCACGTCAATTTTACCAATAAGAAACCTTTGCTTGGTAACATCGTACCTTTTCTGGCCAATAGTATCAGCTTTAGCAGCAATCATTACCTGATCGTTTTGAAGATTAAATTGCATTACCTGTAAGAAAATATTTTGTTCGAAATCAATTTCATTCTGTTGAACCTGAACCTTTACTAATTCCAGATTGGATTGTGCCATTTTAACCCGGCCAAGACTTTTGCCCCAATCGATAATAGGTACGCTAATTCCGACCCGAACCTGCTCCCTGTCATTAAACGGTTCTTTATAAACTAAAGGTATATCTGCTGCTTCGCTGTGATTCAACCCATAAGAGGCAAATAAATCAATGGAACGGCGCTCTCCTTTTGCCTGGGCAACATCTCGACTGGCTTCAATTATTTGACGTTTCCTTGCAATTACATTTGGATTATTTTTCAGCGCCCAATCTAGTATTCTTTGATATTCCAACTGCAACGCTGAAATGTTGCTGGGTAATATCAATTCAAAATTCATTTTTTCGTTGTACCCCAGGAATGACCGAAGCTTTGATTTTTGCATCTCGAGGTCGATTTCAGCCTTATTTAAATCAGTTTTTGCATTTAAATAACTAAGCTGCATCTGCAACAAATCATTCTCTGCAATGGTACCGATATTGTATCTTCCCTGGGCAATTTTATATAAGGTATCGCTATTACTATAGTTAATTTGTGCAACCCTTAGATTTAACTGTGCTGCTGCCAGATCGAAAAACCTTCCGATAGCAGTCAAATTAACCTGTTCAATAGCAACAATGTAATTCTTTTTTGCCTCATCAAATACCATGGGCTGAATTTTTCTTTCCCACTTCATACTGTTATAAGCAAAAAGAGGTTGCCGAAAAGTAATACTTATAGGAGTAGAAAGATATTGAACCAGCCCTGTTGAGTCCAATTGGTCAATTCGCTGTAATTCACTGTTAATAGAAATACTGCCTCCTGTCAAACCAATATTTTGTGACAGGGAGAGGCTCCCATAATTGGTTAAACTATTACTTGTTATGATTTGATTTGTGCTAGAGTTCCATTCTATGGAACGATTTAAATCAGGCATTGTGCCGGAAAGAATAATACCTGGCAAATATGAAGCCTTAAAACTACGGTACTGCCAATAACTTGACCTAAACCGGTGACGCGCCAGAATAGCATCGGGCGATTGCTCTTTTGCAATCCTTATGACATCGTCTAATGAAAATCGTACAAACTTGTCCTGCGCAAATAAAGGCAAACCAAGGATTATAGTAAATACAAGCGATGCAATACGGTTTATAAAAATAGTTTTATTCATATCTTAGTGATTCAATTGGATCTTTTTCTGATGCTCGTTTAGCCGGCCAGTAGCCAAAGATAATTCCTACCGATGCGGAAACTATAAAAGCAATAAACACCGAAAATGGCGATATGATGGTTACAATATTGGCAAAACGAGTAATTAGTTTTGAAACGATAACACCCAAAATGACTCCAATAATTCCCCCGGTGACACTTATAAGAACTGCTTCAGAAAGGAACTGAACAACAATATCCAATTTCTTGGCTCCAATGGCCAGGCGCGTCCCAATTTCTTTTATACGCTCCATTACAGATGCAAACATAATATTCATAATGCCTATTCCTCCAACAATTAAAGAAATGCTGGCAATAGCGCCAAGCACAAAATTAAAAATTTCTTTAGTTCGCTGTTGTTGCTTAAGCAGAAGCTCAGGAACAGTAATTTCATAATCCTTCACTTCGGCATGTCGTCTGTATAGTATTCGGCTTAATACCTCAACTGTGGGAGCAACCTGCTCTGTTTCCTTTACCTGGGCAACAATTTTATCAAGCTGATGATAGTTTGCTTTTGCTGCTATACTCCTGTCAGCGTCTGACATAGACGCCGCGTTGCGGACTGCTTCGGCATTAATCAATCCCCTGTTCTGAAAACGTAATAATGCAGTTTTTACAGGAACAAAAAGGTTATCATTGACCACATTTACTCCGGAATTTTGATAACCTGTGAGTTTAATATTGTTATGTTTGATTACCCCGACAATTTTTAGCCATACTTTTCCGAACTTTAAATACTGACCTATAGGATTTGACTGTGAAAAAAATTTACTCTGTACATTAGCCCCTATGATGCAAACAGCCAAGCCGTTCTCTTCCTGGTATGCATCAAAATACGTCCCTTTCTCAAGCTTTAAATTATAGATATCAAAATAGTCGTGGGTTATACCGAAGAGTTTCGCATCTTCCTTCATTCCATATTGAACAAGATTGTTACTAACAATAATTTCAGGACTTATCAATTTTAATGCAGGTAATATGTGTTTGACGGCATTTACATCTGCCATAGTTAGTCCTGGAGAAAATTTTTTTTTCTGTTTCCCGATCTCATCATTATTTGATTCGGACGTGCTTTCCTGCTCACCGTCTTCTTTTAGAAGAGGAAGAATTACAATGTTGTTTACCCCAACCATTTTAATTTGTTCCAGGATTTCCTGCTTGGCACCTTTACCAATAGCAAGCATGCTGATTACGGCAGCTACGCCAAAAATTATCCCAAGTGCAGTGAGAAATGACCGAAGTTTGTTGGATAAGATTGAATCAAAAGCAATATTTATATCGTGGATATACCTTTTAAAAAACTTCATAAGTAAAAGATTTAAATGCATTTAATATGATGAATGTCACCCCCCTACCCTGGATATACTACGTGGAGTTCCATTGCTGCCCCCAGAATTTGTCAAATTGCCGCCTCCCTGTGGCCTGCTCATATTAGGCTAATTAATGCCATTCGTGGATTTCATCATATTATAATTTTTCTTTATCTTCTCATTTTGTTCCTTAAGGTTGCGTTCTATTTCTTCCTTTTCTTTCTTTTTCTTTGCTTCTTTTGCTTTAATTAATGGTATTAATTCTATTCCATCTTTCTTAAATTTTTCGGCTTTTTCGGGAACAGCAAGGAAAATTTCTTCGCCGGGTTTTAGCCCTTTCTCAACTATCACTTCATTATCGTTCATGTCACCAAGCAAAACAATTGCCTTAACTCTATTTTTCTTATACACAAAGGGTATAGAATCTTCGCTGTGAATGGTTTCGATAGGAACAAATGTTACATTCTTAAAAGTATTGATAATAATATTGTTACTGGTCGTCATATAAGGGCGTAAAAGAGGATCTGAGCCATCGATGCGGATAATTACTTCAAAAACTTTGGAATCACTGCCTGGAAGTTGTTCGCCGACATTCGATACCTTGCTCACTTCACCGGTATATTTTCGGTCGGGGAAAGCATCGACACCCAAACGAACTTTTTGCCCCATTTTAATTTTATTAATATCAATTTCACTTACATAAGTTCTGGAAATCATTACAGACAAATCGGGTAATGTAGCCACTGTAGGATCCCAAGGCGAAATGCTAGAGCCTACTTTGCGTTTTTCACCGCGCCATTCCTTGGCATAAATAACCATTCCTCGTTTTGGGGCAGTTATTTCAAATTTATCCATAACCTTGAGGATTTCATCACATCGTCGCTGTTGCTTATTTAAGTTAATCATCGCATCCTTCATGTTTGCCTCGGCTTGTCTTACCCTGAGTTTATAATTTTTTTGTGTATTCTCTAAAGACCTTATGGCTTTATCAACATTAATCTGGTTTTGCCGAATGGTTGCCGGAGGTTCAAATTTTGATTGCTCTAAAATAATTTTTCGTTCCTCGAGATCGAATTGTAAATTTTGAATATCATCTCGTAATCCTCTGAGCTGTATGGAAGTATCGAGCTGGATTTTCATATAATTTGATTTTTGCCTCTCTAATTCATCCTGTACATCACGTAACCGCGTTGTAATTTCGGTTTTGTCAAGCGAGGCAACCCAATCGCCAGAATCGACAACAGTGCCTTCGGGTATTAAATCCTGAATTTTCACCTGGTATAGGCGAACCAGGTCATTCCTAAGTTCTGAAGGCCCCGTGATGTTTTCCTTGTTCATGGCTTCAAGTTCTCCTGTAACAGTAACCAAAACTTCGAAAACGCCTTCATTAACTTTGCTAAATATTTCTGCTTCTTTAGGCTTTTTACTTTGGCTAATAATTATAATTGCTATTACAACAATAACCAATCCTGACAAAAAATAGACCCTTCTTTTATTCATAAATAATGCAACAATTAATATTAAACACAGGCTAAGCTAATAAAATAAACCAAAACCTACGATTTAAAAAAGAGTAAGCGGATTCTTTATTTTATAATCGCCTTTATTTCTTCAATAATGCGTAAAGCAAGCTTATCGGCAGCTTCCTTTGATTTGCCCTCTGCATAAATCCGAATAATCGGTTCTGTGTTCGATTTACGCAAATGAACCCATTCAGTAGGAAAATCGATCTTCACACCATCAATGTCATTTACTTGTTCGTTTTTATATTTTTCTTTCATTTTCACCAAGATACTATCAACATCGATACCTGGGGTCAATTCGATTTTATTTTTGGATATAAAATATTCCGGGTAAACAGCCCTGAGTTGTGAACAGGTTTTACCTGATTTGGCCAGTTGAGTTAGGAAAAGAGCAATACCTACCAGGGCATCACGGCCATAATGGAGCTCAGGATAAATGACGCCTCCGTTTCCTTCTCCGCCAATGACTACGTTGTTTTGTTTCATTGCAGCAACAACGTTCACTTCACCAACAGCAGCGGCAAAGTATTTTCCGCCATATTTTTCTGTAACATCCCGAAGGGCACGTGACGAAGAAAGATTAGAACAGGTATTCCCTTTTTGATGGCTTAGGATATAATCAGCTACAGAGACCAAAGTATATTCTTCACCAAATATTGAACCGTCCTCACAAATAATAGCTAAACGGTCAACATCGGGATCGACTACAAAGCCGGCATGAGCATGTGTTCCTTTAGTAATCTTGGATATTTCAGTTAAGTGTTCGGGCAAAGGCTCGGGATTATGAGGAAAACAACCGTTAGGTTCGCAAAAAAGCCCTATCACTTCTTTCACTCCCAAAGCTTTTAACAATTTTGGCAAGACTATACCTCCAACCGAGTTAACGCAATCAATGGCGATTTTAAAATTTTGGGATTTAATTGCATTTACATCCACCATTTCAAGTTTCAAAATCTGTTCGATGTGAGCCTGTGTGTAATCCTTTATGTTAACCTTTCCCAGCAAATCGACATCCGCAAACTGGTAATCGTCGTTTTCGGCAATAGCGAGCACTTGTTTGCCATCAGTGTCGCTTAAAAATTCTCCCTTATTATTCAAAAGTTTTAGTGCATTCCATTGTTTTGGATTGTGACTGGCAGTTAGAATAATACCGCCATCGGCTTTTTCACAGGTCACTGCAATTTCAACTGTAGGGGTAGTGGCCAGGCCAATATCTACAACATCAATACCCATTCCTAACAGAGTTCCTGTAACGATTTGTTTGACCATTTCACCCGATATTCGGGCATCGCGGCCAATTACAATGCATACACGTTGTGTAATGCTTTTGCCCGATTGTTTTTTGATCCATACGCCAAAAGCAGCCGTAAACCTCACTGTATCGAGCGGAGTTAACCCTTGGCCCGGAGGGCCTCCAATGGTTCCGCGGATACCAGAAATCGATTTAATTAATGTCATAACTAAATACCTAGAAATTTTAAATGCCTCAAACCTTAACAAGTTATGAATTAATACCACATCGCTGCATCAATGCTTTACTATATTGATCGCATCCCGGATCGCCTTCTTTAGGTGACCAGGTAGCAAAATGCTTATCGTTTGCAGAAGAATAAGGGCCATCTTTGGCCTCATAAATCACGGTGCCTGATGCTAAGGGCAGGATACAATGCCAAACACACGAAGCTATTTCTGCCCCATACACTCCATCTCCAGCTGAAATCACACAAGAAGTTATAACTTCACCTGCATTGTCGAACTCAACTACCAGTGCTTTTCCTTTTAATATGATGAATGCTTCAACTTTATCTGGATTTTCGTGTTTGTGCGGTTGAACATAAGTACCTGGTTCCATAGCATTTAACATACGTTGAACATTGGCATCGTATGTTTTATGAAAGTTATAATTGATCCGTTTCCGTGTTGATGTTTTGGCCTCTTTGATTATTTCGGTAATCATTTGATCGTGAATAATTGTCATAAAAATTTAATATTTATTTAACGAATTCGAAAGATAGAAAATTATATACAATAATTATACCCAATTAGTAGGTTATGCAATAAAATTATAAATAGAAAAACCGGGTCCATTATCTAAACATTTTAATTAATTTTGGTGTCTTAATTTAGTGAAATAACATTTTAAAATAATTTGTGATGATTAATTATAAAGAATTAGGACTTATAAATTCGCGTGCTTTATTTCAAAAAGCTGTAAAAGGGGGTTATGCTATTCCGGCCTTTAATTTCAATAATATGGAACAAATGCAGGCTATTATTCAAGCTTGTGTTGAAACTAAGTCGCCTGTAATATTGCAGGTGTCAAGTGGTGCCCGGAAATATGCCAACCAGACATTATTACGATATATGGCGCAAGGCGCTGTAGAATATGCTAAGGAATTAGGGTTCAATGTACCCATAGTGCTTCACTTAGATCATGGCGATACTTTTGAATTATGCAAATCATGTATCGAATTTGGTTTCTCATCGGTAATGATTGACGGTTCTCACCATCCTTATGATAAAAATATTGAATTAACCCGTCAGGTAGTGGAATATGCGCATAAGCACGATGTTACCGTAGAAGGAGAATTAGGCGTACTTGCCGGCATAGAAGATGAAGTATCTGCCGAACATCACACTTACACGCGTCCCGAAGAAGTAGAAGATTTTGTAAAACGTACTGGCGTTGATTCGCTTGCTATTTCTATAGGTACATCGCATGGGGCTAATAAATTCAAACCTGAACAATGTACCCGAAATGCCGATGGGATTTTAGTTCCACCACCATTACGTTTTGACATTCTTGAAGAAGTTGAGAAACGTTTACCAGGCTTTCCCATTGTTTTGCACGGGGCTTCGTCAGTTCCCCAGGACAAAGTTGCCACTATTAATAAGTATGGTGGACAATTAAAGGATACAATCGGTATTCCTGAAGATCAACTGCGTCGTGCTGCTGCATCGGCAGTATGTAAAGTAAATATTGACAGTGATGGACGCTTGGCTATGACTGCTGCAATCCGCGAATCGTTTGCTAAAAATCCCGCAGAATTCGATCCGCGAAAATATTTAGGCCCTGCACGTGATGCATTGAAAGAACTTTACAAACACAAAATTGTGGATGTTTTAGGTAGCGCCAATAAAGGGTAATTAAATATAAACGCAATAATTTATTGCAATCCTCAAATACCTTATAATTAGGGTATTTGAGGATTTTGCTTTTTTAACAGTTGTCTTTATACTTGAAATTTAACAATTAACTTGTTAGTCTAAAAAATGTTACAAAGAATAAACCCTTCTTAATATAAAACTCAAAAAGTTTTCGTATATTATAAGAAAAGTTTTAGCGATTAATATTATTAATTTAGCCCTTTAACAAAATGATAGTCAGTCGATTTCCCCACGAATTTAAGACAGATGCAAAAGATTATGGACCTGTATGCTTAAAAAACATTGCTAAATATTACGGGAGATACTATACTGTCCAGTATTTACGCGATAAATCTAGTGTAAATGGCAATTGTTTTTCATTTCTTGATTTAAGCCATACAGCCGAAAGCATCGGTCTCCGAACGCTTTTAATAAAAGCGACCATTGACGATCTGCGCGACAAGCTTGTCCTACCCTGTATTATTCCCTGGGAAGAAAATAGGTATGCAGTGGTATACAAAATTACCAGACACAACGTGTATATTTCTGATCCTGGCAAGGGATTAATGCTGTATCCTATAACTAAATTAGAGGAACAATGGTTTAACGCCGGTGAACAAGCAGGTATGCTTATGTTACTGGAGCCTATGGCTAATTTTAAACAAATTACGCAATACGAAAAACAAAAACGACGTAAAACAATCGGAAACCTGCTTGACTATTTTGTTCCATATAAACGTAGCTTTGGCGTTTTGCTTGCCATCATGCTTATCGTTACTTTGCTACAGGCAGTATTACCATTAATTTCAAGAGCGATCATTGATGTTGGCATCCATTCCAATACTATGGATTTTATTAACCTCATGCTAATAGCCAACATTGTAATCCTCGTGAGCATTACGCTTTCGAATATTGTACGCGACTGGATATTGCTGCATATTACTTCAAGGGTAAATATTTCGCTTGTATCCGATTACCTGATCAAGCTTATGAAATTGCCGGTAGCTTTTTTCGAAAACAAATCAGTGGGCGATATCCTTCAACGGGGCAACGATCATGAACGTATCCGAAATTTTTTGATGGACAACTCGTTGAGCCTTGTTTTTTCAATGTTTACTTTTTTAATATTTAGCATTATTCTGCTAACATACAGTCATGTTATTTTCTTCTTAGCAGCTATTGGAAGCCTCTTATATGTAGGATGGATAGCCCTGTTTTTAAGAATCCGTATTAAGCTCGATTGGGACCACTTTCATATTGTATCTAAAAACCAAAGCCATTGGGTGGAAACCATTAGTGGAATACAAGACATTAAAATAAACAATTACGAAAAACAAAAGCGTTGGAAATGGGAGGCTATTCAGGCCCAACTTTTCAAGGTAAACTTAAAATTACTGTCAATAAACAATACCCAGGTACTCGGTTCACAATTCATCAATAGTATGCAAATCATGTTTATCACGTTTTATTGTGCCAAAGCAGTAATTAATGGTGAAATGACCTTTGGAATGATGATTTCAACACAGTTTATAATTGGTATGCTCAATGGACCGGTTTTGCAATTTGTTAGCTTTATTCAATCAGCCCAATACGCGAAACTTAGTTTTGCACGAATAAACGAAATACAGGATTTAGCTGACGAAGACGAAAATCCAGACGCAAATAACATAGAGCTTCCTAAAAATAAAAACTTGATTGTCAATAATGTATCGTTTAAGTATAATCTTAGCTCTCCCTTTGCATTAAAAGACATAAAGATCGAAATCCCCGAAGGCAAAGTAACAGCTATTGTTGGCGATAGCGGAAGTGGAAAATCTACTTTGCTTAAGCTATTGCTGAGGCTTTATAAACCTACCAGCGGAGATATCTTTATTGGCAGCATGAACATTACCAATATCAACCTAAAACAATGGCGAGATACATGCGGAGCGGTGCTGCAAGATGGTAAAATATTTAACGACAGTATTTTAAATAATGTTGTATTAAACGACGAACATATTGATTATGATCGTTTGCAACAGTCAGTTGAAATTGCTAACATCAGGGTAGAAATTGAACAACTTCCACAGGGATACCATACTGTTGTTGGTGAAATGGGTCGCGGACTTAGTGGTGGGCAAAAGCAGCGCTTATTAATTGCCAGGGCTTTGTATAAAAACCCTCAATATTTGTTTTTCGACGAAGCTACCAACGCGCTCGATACCATTAATGAACAGAAAATAGTAAAAGCTTTGGATAGGGTATATAAGGACAAAACAGTTGTAGTTGTGGCCCATCGTTTAAGCACTATAAGGAAAGCCCATCAGATAGTCGTTTTATGCAATGGGGCCATTGTCGAAACTGGCGACCATGAATCCCTGATACAAAAAAAGGGCCACTACTACGATTTGATTCAAAGCCAGGTTGATCTTGTAAAATATGTAGAGCGATCAAAACATGAATTAACGGCCCGAAAGGAATTAGTTGAAGTATTAAAAACCAATAGATTGAAACGATTAAATAAAGTTAAAGAGGTGAACGAAGAAGTGCCTATAACTTAGCTTAAAACCGTCAAATTTTTGAAAAATACCACATACGAGGACTTAATATAAAAAAATCCGGGATTGCTCCCGGATTTTTTACATTTCCTCTCCCAACTTTTTTTAGGCATGTTGGTACATTAGTCGGTGTTTGTCCATAAAGTAGCACGAAACTGTTATTCCCCCTTTTTTAAGGGGGTTAGGGGGTATTGATAATCAAAACTTTATTTTTTACTCCTCCATCCCCCTTAAAAAGTGGGCTTAACTGGCCGACTTTATAGACAGACTCTAATCAATTGTTTCTCCGCTTGCCCTATGGCCCTGCACTAATCATTTGCCTTTGTACAGTTGCCCGGGTACAAAACCAGTTGTGTCCCATCACGATAGCTATCGGAAGCAAAATAATAGCGCCTTAGCCAGGAATTTTAATTCTGGTTAATGGTCATCTGATGACGGTGGGCTGGGCATACAACCTGTCATTACATCATTTTTTTTCATGGCATTAAAGTTTTAGTTATGGTAAAATTACCTTAATTATATACGAAACCTCAAAGCTTTTGATCTGATTTGTTATCTTTGATAAGAGGTTGTTAAAAGGTCTTATTTCAATGACCTCCCAACCCTCCTTAAGAAGGAGGGCTAACTTGGGCAGTGCTCAGTTATAGCCACTTTTTGGCAAAGCCATGCATTTGGCATAAGGGATTGGGGTTAAAATTTCTTAATTAAACGACATTGAGGTTTAATTATTCACGCGTGAGAATAGAATAGTTCACGCGAAGGCGCAAAGCCGCAAAGGATTGTATCAGCGTTTTTTCTTAGCGTCTCGGCGTCTCGGCGTGAAATTTTGATCTTTAAACTTTTATCAAATCATGCAGGCTCAGGTTTTAGTGAATATGGCTGTTATGCTGCTGATATTAACTGGTCGGTTATGGGCTGGCGACAGGGACGCTGAATTTTATAATCGGCGCATTGACCATAACCTGGCAGTTTACCGTATCGATAGCTGCCTGTATTATTCGTACCTTCTTGCCCACAGGTACAGGCTCAGTTCCGATGCTGCAAAACTGGCCAAAACGTGGTACATGGTTGCTTTTTTTAACCTGCAGCAGGAGCAATTTACGCGCGCACAGGCAGCCAGGCAAATAGCGGAACAATATGCAGCACAAGGCTATTTTTCGGGACAATTAAGCCTTTACCACGATATTTACTGGGGGCTTTACCATTATCAAAGCAGTGCTTACCATAAGGCAATCCCTTACCTGACAAAGGCAGTTAAGAACAACAGAACACTGCCCTGTCAACTGCAATACCTCTTAAACCTTTACCTGGGCGATACCTGGTATAACCTCTATCAACGGGAAAAAGGGAATAAAATAATAGAAAAAACACTTGATAAACTTGATACTGCCTGTTTTGCTTACGGGTTGGGGTATTATTTTTTAGGTGCACATGATTACTATGAATATAACCCTGATAATTGTATTAAACACGCAGAGAAAGCCATCCGTTGTTTCGAAAGCCACCATATATACAGCAAATACTGGGTGTATAGTTATCGGAATATCATCATTGCTTTATGGTACAAGGGTAAAACTGAAACGGGGTATATGTATTTTCAACAATTATCATCCATATTGAGGAGGGGAAATTTATTAAAATCTTTCTTATCCTATTATTATGTTGTTCAGGGGAGAATGAATTATTTTAAATTGGAAAGACGCAATGCACTCAATGCTTATCTTAATGCTTATAATGCCTGTAACCCTGCATTTGAAGACAAAGCGGAAATTGTGCCTTTTATTTTGAGATGTTTTTATTATTTAAACCAATACGATAAGCTAGTGCAATGGTCAGACAGTTGTGCCTTCGATATGTTGGACAATGAACAAAAGATTATGGTTGCCTGTAGTCACTTTAAAACAGGTAACCCTGTAAAGGCATATCAAATCTGCAACCAAATTCATTTACATCCCGATGATATTAGTTTATACTACGATGCATACCGTTTGGGGGATTTTTATTTAGCAGCGGGTATTGCCCCCAAAGCCGAATATTATTATAAAATAACGTTGCAATATGCTTTAACACATTTTGGTTCCAAAGGTTATTATACAGCAAATAACTATAGTACCATAGCCTATTTTAACTGGTATGCTAAAGCCGATTATGCCCAATCGCTTTATTATTATCATCGCGATGTTTACTCGCTTATCCCTGTAAAATATAGCAACAATTATTATGTATTGCCCGACATTTCAAAATCTGTTCATGATAATGTATTAGCAAATGCCATCGGCAATAAGGCCGAAGCGTTATACGAAGTTGCAAAGCAACGTAAAACCAGGGCTGAAAAATTACAGGATTTACTGGCCAGTCTTGCCCATTTTGAACTGTCGTTTGCTGTCGCGCACCGGTATAAAATGAGCCTTAACAGCGATGAAAAAAGATACGAATATGCCGATTTAAATAAATTCAGGTATCCTATTATTATAAAGGTCTGTCTCGAACTGTACCGGGAAACCGGTAACCGGGCTTATGCCAGCAAAGTTTTTGAATTTATGGAAAAAAGCAAGGCTTCGCTGTTGCTATCCACGGTGCGGGGCACTGATGCATATAAAATGGGCATGCTGCCTGACACGCTTAAAAAATTAGAAGACCGGCTTTGGACAAAAGTAGAAGAGATAATAGCCAGTAACTTTTGGGGGGAACCCACTGTACCCGGGATTAACCCCGGCCAAGTAGATCAAAACTACAGCACGCTGATTAAACTGGAACACCAGCAGGACAGTCTTATCCGGTTATTTAAACAAAAATACCCTGCTTATTACAATGCTCGGTACAATGCGGAGGTGGTAAGCGTCGATTCTCTGCAAAAACTTCTAAAGCCTAACGAGGCTATGTTACAATATTCGCTTTCTGAGGACCGCCTTGTGATATTCATGCTCACCCGCAACGAATTTAAGATAATTACCGATACCATTGGCAGACAATTTTTTTTCGATATTGAAGCATACCGTAAATTTCTTTCGCATTTTTCGTACAACGAACTGGACGATACTATTACACGGAAGTTCACCGCGCTTTCGAACCGGTTATACAACCGGTTAATACAACCTTTTGAGCGTAATCTTACTGGCAAAAGCCTGCTCATTATTCCCGACGATGTGTTAACCGAGGTTCCGTTCGAGGCATTGATTACTTCGCCAACAACTGAAGTAAGTTATCGTAACCTGCCTTATCTCCTTCGAAAGCATAACATTAATTACAGCTATTCAGCCACGTTGTATGCCATGAATCGTCATAAGGCTCATATTGTCAATCCCAGGTTACTGGCCGTAGCGCCCGATTATACACCCATGAAATTAATGAGGCTTAGCAAAAAGAATAACCCTACTGTACCAAACGATTCTTTATCATTATCTCCCATCCCTGGAACTTTTGATGAAGTAAAAAACATAAGCCATATATTCAATGGTAAAACTTTGATAAAAAACCGTGCCACAGAACAGCGTTTTAAGGCCGTAGCAAGCCAATATGATATCCTGCACCTGGCCATGCATGGTATTACAAATAACGAGTATCCCATGCTCTCGAGGCTTGTTTTTACCCCGGCAAAAGATTCGGTTAACGAAGGGTTCCTGAATACCTACGAAATCTATAACATGCAGCTTAATGCACCGTTAGTGGTATTAAGCGCTTGTAATACGGGATATGGTAAATTGCATAAAGGAGAAGGTATCATCAGTCTGGCAAGGGGATTTTATACCGCCGGCGCCAAAAGCATTGTAATGGCCCTTTGGCCGGTTGAAGATAAAACCAGTTCGGAGCTTATGGCCAACTTTTATAGTAACCTTGCCTCCAGCCAATGCATAAGCGATGCGTTACAAAATGCTAAAATAACTTACATTGATCATGCTGATGAGATTTCTGCCCATCCATATTTCTGGGCTGGATATATTCTTACGGGCAATCCTTCGGTTACTTACGAGATCAGAAAGCCAAAAACAAAATATTACCTCTTGGGCGCGATTGGGTTATTGGCAATCATAGTATTTGTTTTGGGGAAAAGAAGAATTTTTTTGAAAAAAGATGAAAAGGATTTATTCCATTTTCCTCAGTAAATCTGATGCCTTTAATTTGTAATAACTATTGCCGGCGGCTATTTTATTGAGCGCTATGGAAGCGCTACCTGTTTGGTTAGTTTTAATATAACATAATGCCAGATACCATTGCGCATTCTCTGTATAGCGCGAATTGTTCTGGTTAATAATAAATGAAAAATTTTCAATGGCTTTCCCATAATCTTTGGTTTCAATATAGGATAAGCCGCGATAGAAATGTGCAGCCGTGCTGAACGGATCAGATTGAATGATTTTATCCAACTGGTTGATAGCAGCCTGGTAATTATTTCTGTTGTACCATTGTATAGCGCTATTGAGTACTGATTTATCGGCTTCCTGCGCAGTACGGATAACCATCCTGGTATTATACTTTAAATATAAGTCGCTGAATATATGATCGTTTGACGAAATGGAAAAAGTTCTGTAAAGTACAGACGTTATTACAACAAATAATACAACCGCAGCGGCAGCAAGCATTTTCCAATTTGCAGAGCGATTGCCAGTAATAACGGGTTCGTCAGTTTCGCTTCCAATAACGTAGTTAGTCTCGATAATAGCATTATACAACTCCTGTGTATTTTTGAGTTTATTTTTAAAAGTTAAAGTAAGCTCGTCGTCGTAGTCAAGCGACAACTCAATTTCCTCTATCAGGTTTTTGTAATGGCCTAATGATTGGCTGGTGACAAGTTCCTGTTCGAACAATCGCTTGTCTTCGCTTGTCATTTCGCCGTCAATGTATCTTATCACATTATCTACATCTTTCATAATTTGCATTTATTTCTTATAACTAGATCACTTTATGTATTAATACCATTTGAGAGTTAAAAGTAACCCCTAAAATCGTATGCTATAAAACATAACTATTATCTTCGGTTAGAAAATTAATAAAAATTATGTTAATAAGCAACGGTTTTTATCTGACCAAAGAGGCATATATTTAAATTCTCCTTAACCTGTCCACAGTCTAACTGAGTAAACATGTTCTGTATCCAAGTATTAAATAATTGTTCACCGGTACTTTTTTTGTATTAACGGACTCCGACTTGGTGATTCTCTGGAATTTTTTAGAAGTTCTGAAGTACTAAAAGGGTGTTAAGGAATACTTTTTTATCGACTTATACTGATTTTTTCTATTGAAAGTGTCTTACTTTATAAAGGAACTTTTCTGCAATCTTGAACCAAACATCAGGTTTTGATGATTTCACTCAGGAAATTACCAAAGCTTTTTTAGGGCTTTTCGGAGTATTCTGGATAGAAGGAGCCTCCATATAATGTCTGCTTAGTTTTATAATGCATACCTTATACACTTCTTTCTGAATTATATGGCGAGCTCTCGATAACCTGGATCTGGAAGTTGCAGTACTAATACCGAGCATTTTGGCTATTTCCTCATGCTTCAAGTTTTCTACACAGGATAAATTAAATACTAAACGATACTTACCAGGCAGTTTATCCAAAACTTTCAATAATTCAAATTCTGATAAATCAGCCGATAATACAGTTTGAAAATCGATATGCCTTTTGTCAATTAAAACATTTCCTTCAATAAAAACAGGTTCTTCAATTGCTTCTATATATTGAAGCATGCTCATTTTACGATGGTACCTGATATACGAAATGGCTGTATTGATAAAAATACGTTTCATCCAGCCTTCAAAAGACCCATCGCCTGAATACTGTTTTATTTTTGTAAAAACCTTAATAAAGCCTTCCTGAACTATATCTTTCACTGTATGAGGATCACTTAAGTAACGTAGACAAATTCCATTCATTGTGGAAGCATACTTGTTGTAGAGCAACTTTTGAGCAAGCCTGTTATTTTGTCTGCATCCTTTTATAATATATCCTAATGAAGCCTCCATTTAATAAAGATTCAATTGGTGCATATTAGTTGTTGTCTTTGTCATTTCATTTCTTAAACTTAACAAAAGTACTTTATAATTGCCTTTATGTTAATGAGATAATAGTACCATTTATATGGTAGTTTACTACCATTTTTACTATATTTGACCATTTATTAGAAATAATTAGAACCACATGAAACAATTAATTAATAAGATAATTGGCAACGAAGAGGGTAGATCTTTCGAACAAATGCTTTTTATTGGTGGATGTATTATTGGTATTATAGAAAGCTCCGTTTTTACACTATTTAATTTTTTTAATGGAATATATTTTCAAGCTTTACTTATCTTTTCGATATGGGGTGTCTGTGTTTTCGCATACTATTTTGCCCGTTTTAAAAATCGGTATTTCTTTGTGTACCTCTTTTTGTTTATATCATTGGTGGATTATGTTTCTTATTTTAATACTGGGGGTATCAAAGGTCCTGTGCCTTTTGTTTTAATAGTATATCTTGTTCTTATCCTTGTGGCTATTCCACCAAAGTGGCACTTTAAAATTTTTTTATTTCTTACGTCTGGAGTGGTTATCGTTTTTTTAATTGAAAATATGTCTCCCCAATTGGTTTCTAATCCGTACAAAACACAAAATGCTTTGCAAATTAATTTATTGGTAGGCATCTTGATTTGTATGTGCCTGTCGTATGTTGGTATTTACTTTCTCAGAAGAAGCTATGATAATGAACGGGTAAAAAATCAACAACAAAAGGAACTTTTGGAAAAAGCCGCATATCAAAAGAGTATGTTTTTTATAAATCTTTCACACGAAATAAAAACTCCCCTTACCCTGGTTGAAAACTATCTGGATAAATATATCGGGCGCAAAGGTGAAGATGAGGAGCTTGTTATTATGCGGCAGAATATCCAAAAGATGCGCCGCGATATTTTGGATTATCTAAATTTCGAAAATCTCAAAAGGGGTAGGGTATCTTATGATAATCTGGAAGTGATTTCATTAAGTAAACTTTTGGAAGAAAAAATTTGCCTTTTTATTACCTATGCAAAAAATAAAGGGCTTAAGTTAAATTATAGCATAGAACCTGAGGTTAATGTAAAGGTAAATCTTAAAGGCATAGAACAGGTGCTGAACAACCTTCTTGAAAATGCAGTAAAATATACTCCTGAGCCGGGAGAAATAAATGTTAATCTGAAAAATAAAAAAAATACTGTTACACTCGCTATTCAAAACAGTGGCATTGTAATACCTGCTGACCAGATACCGCACCTTTTCGAGCCTTTTTACCAATTATCGAACGAAAAGCAAAATGCACAGGGAATAGGCATGGGTTTACATACGGTAAAAAAAATTCTGGACAATACAGGCGGACAAATTCAGGTGAGCAGTAGCAAAGAACTGGGAGTTGTCTTTTCGGTAGTTCTCCCTTTAAGTTCAGAACCTCAAACATTAGAACAACCTGCAAGCAGCGTAATTGCACCGAATATAAATCCGGTTATGCCAAAGGCTGCAGATTCGGCCTATTCGATCAATAAACCTTGTTTGCTGGTAGTCGAAGATCAAAACGATCTTTTAAGTTATTTAGTTGAAGAGCTACAAGAAAATTACAATATTTTTGTAGCTGATAGCGGGTTAACTGCTATTGAAAGACTTAAATCCATGCCTGTGCCGGAACTTATCATTTCAGATATAATGATGGATAAAATGGATGGATATGAATTACTTGAGAAAACTCTTGCTGATGAAAGGTTTGCTCACATCCCTTTTATTTTTCTTACTGCAAAAAATACATCGGAAGAAAAAATTTCGGGACTAGATATGGGGGCGCTTGATTTTATAACCAAGCCATTTTCCATTAGCGAATTGAAAATGAAAATCAAAACCATTATCAGTCAAAAAGAGCGTATTTCAGAAGCTGCCATTCGCGAGATTAAAAAACAATTTACAGATGCACAACATTTAAGTAAAAAACAGAAAAATGAAGAGATATTTGATATCAATGCTTTAAAATATAATTTAACGGCAAGGGAAAAAGAAGTAATCACTTATATACGTCAGGGCTTAAAATATGAGAAAATAGGAGAAATACTCCATATTTCAGAACGTACGGTTACACGACATGTGCAGAACATATACAATAAAACTGATTCCACAACAAAAATTGCTT
>Ga0182017_10000520_pt1 | contig 30488 bp, 43 predicted proteins | sample 712E3DmetaG_FD_120492 | JGI IMG/M metagenome (GOLD analysis project Ga0182017, IMG submission 120492) | Permafrost microbial communities from Stordalen Mire, Sweden - 712E3D metaG | ecosystem: Environmental > Terrestrial > Soil > Wetlands > Permafrost | place: Sweden: Stordalen | collected... | reverse complement strand
CATGGCGCTCTGGTCGAGTCTCCGGCAGACGATCTCGTAGGTTTCGCGCAGATGCGTCAGCCACTGCGTGTTCGGCGTTGCCGTGCGACGTTCGATGATCGACAGTTCGGCGACGGGGGTTGGGCTCATACCGCGAGTCTCCTCGGGTTCGATGGGGTTAGTGGGAGGGCGTGTCGCTTCCGCCTCATCCGGAGGTCCGGGTAGGTGCGGAGCAGCGTCTTGCAGGTGTGGACGGCACGGCGTGCGGGATCGACTGCGGGATCTTGGAGGCGTCCGGCGGTGGCCAAGGCGCGCAGCCGTGTCGCGATCCCGTGGGCCTCGCGGGCGGACAGGACCGCCTGTTCGAGGACCGGGGGGCCGCCGGCGGCCGGGGTCCAGCTCACGGTATATACCGTTTGCGTGTCGCGGAGTGCCTGGAGGCGGGGCAGCATCCCCGCCTCGTAGAAGCTGTAATATGTCCCGTCCGGGGCGAGGATCACGTGGTCGGTGAGGGGGATGCCGAACAGGTTGAGGGCCTCCGCCACTTCGGCCGTCAGACTCTCGTCGGCGGGGGAGGGGGCCGCTGCGCCCATGGGATGGTTGTGGAGCAAGCAGACCGAGGTGGCGGCCGTCAGGAGGGCCGTGCGGACGATCTCTGCCGGATGGGCCTCGCTCTCCAGCATGCTGCCGGCCGAGACCCGCTCGTAGGCGATCAGGCGTTTCTGGAGGTTGCAATAGATGCCGTAGAGCGCTTCCCGGGGCTCGAGGGCCAGGTGGCGAAAGGTCTGGGCGAGCGTGGCAGCCGTGGGGATCGGGATGCGGTCCGTGGGGCTGCCGCGGTGCTGGACGCGAAGCGTGATCTCCTGGAGGCGGAACGCGTCTCGTCGCGGTCGGGGTCGGGGCATTGGCGGGCGTCTCCTTCAGAACAGGGGCAGCTGTCGGACGACCAGTGCCGGACGTGTGGGGACCGGCGTCCCGTAGGGGCGGGGGATCGGCACGGCCAGCGGGACATAGGCGCTCGGTGCCATCGCCTCAGGGACTCTATCGGCTTTCTCGGGGGGAGGCAAGCACGGGTTCTGGGGCCCCGCCACTTTTTCGCGGACGGCCCGCACTTCGGTGATGAGGTCCTGAAGCTTGCCCCACCCTTCGCGGATGGCTTTGCGGGTCAGGCAGTTGATGCCGATGTCGGACGAGGTGGCCACCACCGTCAGGCCGCGGCGCCACACGATCGTGGCGGGCCACACCAGGTGGGCCCGGCACAGATTGCAGTGGATCTTGTCGGCGGGGTCGACGTGCCGGCGGCTCTTCTCATGGACGTCCCAGGAGAGGTCCTCGGGGGCAAATTCCCTGGACTTGATCCAGGTGAGATCTTGCAGTAGCTGATAGCAGCGGTCAGTGAGCAGGAGGATGTTGCCGAGGTCGATCAGCTCGTCGGCGGCTTCCCGGAGGGCGGCGACGATGTCCGGGATGAAGAGGCGGCCCTCGTGGATCCGGTGGGCCAGGTTGGAGAGCCGCTTCGCCTTGTTGAAGAAGAACCGGCGGGAGCTGGGGCTCCTGTAGGACACGGCCTGGGAGCGCTTGTAGGTGTCGATCGCGAGTTCCATGGGTTCTCACCCTTTCGTGTGGGAGGTGTCGCCCGGGGCCGGCGGCATCCTGCGGTCAGGCGGAAGTCTTGGGAGCTTCCGGGTGGTAGGGGTACCAGGTGGGGTTGGCCTGCGCTTTCCCGATATGGGAACAGTCGATCCGGCGGATCGTCCATCGGGGGCAGGTGCAGGAATACGATTCCCCCGGGTATCGGCAGACCGTGTACGTGTCCCGTCCGTTGGAGGAGGGGATGGTGAACCGGGCGGTCTCCGCCGGGTCTTCCGGGGGGCGCGGGGCCGGCTGCCAGCGGATGGCTTGGTGGGTAAAGGCATCCGAGCCGATCCAAGCGATCTCAGTGAGGAGCGCGCCGTAACGCGCGGTGGGGAGGTGGAGGTGTCCCAGTTCGGCGAGGGCCGCGGCTTCCTGCTGGAGGAGCGCCGCGAGATCCGGCAGGATCAGCGCGCCACTATGCAGCCCTCGGGCGAGGCGCAGGAGTCGCTCGATTCCTCCGACCAGGGCGGCTCGCTGGGCCGCGGGGCGGGGGTGGGCACTGCGTCGGGAGGTGCGCGTGGTGGGTGACATTGGTCAGTCCGCGGTGGGGGGTCGGTACGGATACCAGTCCGGCCGTTGCTGGGCGCGCTGGATGTGTTTGCAATCAGTTCGGGTCCGCTTCCAGGGCCAACAGGGGCAGGCCCAGGTCCCATCCTGTTTTTTGGCCACCGTGTAGTACTTGTCCGGATTGGAGTCGGAGGGCACGCTGTAGCGTGCGACCCACGGGTCCTTGGGCGGGTTCAGGGTCAGGCCGAAGAGCGCGTTGGCCACCTCGCTGTCGGTCAGGGTTCCGCGCCCCTCTTTGAGCTTGGTGCCCAGGACGTGGGAAAGGGCCGTTCGGTGCTCGAAGGCTTTGGTATGGGCAGTCTCCCGGCTGTCGCCGGCGGTGGCCTGGAAGTAGTGTTCCAGGATCGCGCGGGAGAGCGCGCTGGTGAGGGATTGTTCCTCGGAGGTGGGCGTCACCCGGGGGAAGAGCTTCCGGATGCTGCGGCCGGCTTGCAGGCGGACCTCCGCCAGACGATCGTTTTCGAGGATCGTCACACGGTAGGTCCAGGGGGTGGTCAGGGGTGGGGTGGCGGTCTCGGGCATGGCTCCCGTTCCTCGCGTTAGGGGTGATGGGTATGTGAAGAGCAGGAGCCGGATTCGATTCGCTGGGCAGCGGGTGTTCGGCTGCGGGGCTGGGCTTATGCGCTGGGCACCGGGTCCGCGGGGTCTCCGCTCCGGGGTTTGCGGACGTAGAGCGTGGTGCCGACGCCGCCCAGGCCGACGAGCCAGAGCAGATACATCGCCGGCTCCGGGGTGGCGCAGAGCGGGGGATCCGTGAGGCTCGTTCCGTAGGTCCGGTTCAGGGTGTTTTGCGGGTTCGTGAGCCAGTTCCGGAGGACGCTATCGGTCTCGAAGGCGAAGGCAAAGCCCGCGCTGCCAGCGTTCGTGTAGCCAGCCAGGGTCGGAGAGTTAATCGTGTTGTGGATGTTGAGGTTGCTAACGGGCGACCAGGAAATAATCCCGGTGTTGAAGTTGATCGCCTGCGCTGTCGTGGTGCCGGTGAGGTAGGGATTGGTTCCGTTTGCTTTGCTGGCCAGCGTGAGGGTGGACCCCGCCGCGTTCGTTAGGCTGTAGACGCCCGGGGCAATCTCGTTTCCGAGAACGTATTGATAATTGTGCGGCATGCCGCTTGATGTGAGGATCTGGTAACTGCCGATGAGCGGGTCGCTGGCGCCGCCGCCCACGCCGGCGATCTTGGCGTTGTGGAAGTCGATCTCGATGGTGCCGCTCACATTGATGAAGTGGATCTGGTCGCCGGTGGCATCGGCCTCCGCGCAGCCTGGCACCGTTGGACAGGCGAGCGCGTGGCCAGCCAGCCCCACGCAGAACGCCAGAGCGACGATGGTGAGGCTGAGAAATATACGGAGCGTGCAGCGTGGGTGGTCGGAATGCGCCGGAGATGGCGGCTGTCGCATGAGGGCTCCTTTGTGCCTCGCGGGGTGGCCCCGGCGGGCTGTCGTGCATTGCAGTGGGTAGACGGGTTGTCCACGCCTACGATCGGCTAGCCGATCGCGGAGTCGTGCAGGGTCCGGGATCGCCAGAACATGCCTCCGGCCAGGAGGGTGCCGACGATCCACAGGGCCCAGACGGCGGGCTCTGGGGTGGCGGTCAGCGTGGCTGAGTATCCGCGGGTGATGGTGCCGGTGGGGGAGCCGATCCAGTTACGGAGGGCGCTGTCGGTGGCAAAGGCCGTCGACAGGCTGCCCACCCCGTAGCGGGAGAAGTCGGTGAGGGTGGCGGATGCGAGCGTGTTGGTCGTGGTGAGCCCGGTGACGTCGTTCCAGGTTACGGAACCCGTGTTAAAATCGATCAGTTTTGCTGTGACCTGTCCCGTGATCAGCACCTTGCCTGGGGCGCTATAGTCGAGCGGGTTGACGCTGGTGGCGAGGGTGACGGGGGTGCTGGAGAGGGCATAGACGCCTGGCTTGATCGGGGCACCGAGCGTGATGTCATATGATGTGGGGTGGTCTGGGACGTAGAGCGTCTGGTAGGCGCCCAATAGGAGGTCACTCGGTCCCCCGGACACGGTGCCGATCTGGGCGGGGCTGAAGGCCAGCTCGACGGTTCCGTTGCTGTCGATGAACTGGAGACTGCAGGCGGTGGCCGTGTACGAGGGAAGGGCCACGGCCGCTCGGGCTGACAGGAGGCTGGCGAGGGTGAGGGCAAGGATAAGGATGGTGGTACACAGAGAGGACCGCGAGCGCTCTGGATGGTCTGGGCGCGCCGGGGCTGACGCGTGTCGCATGGGGACTCCTTTGTGCCCGCGGGGTGGCCCCCGGGGGGTGTGGTACGTTACAGTGGGTAGTAGGTCACGGGTCCTGGTGCTGCTTTGGTCGGCGGCGGCGGCCGCCGGGTCCTCCTCGTCCGGAGGGTGCCGGGGCGGACCGCCCGCCCCGGCCTCCGCTTTTCGTCGCTTAGGCGGCGAGGCCCATCGGCAGGGATAGGGATGGGGTGCTCTTCTTGCGCCAGAGGACCAGGCCGATCAGGGAGGCACCCAGCGGCCACAGCAGGTACGTCTCAGGCTCCGGGGTTGCGGTCAGGGTCGTGCCGTAGGCTGTCACGGCGCTTCCGGACCAGGAACTCAGGATGCCCGAGTTGGTGACCGCCAGAGCGGAGAAGGTCATCGTCAGCGCGGCGCCGCCGCCTTGGAACTGGCTCAGCGCTCCGGATCCGATGGGGTTGTCGTAGTAGTACTGGCTTCCCGGCTGGAATAGGATCGAGCCTGAGTTAAAATCTATAGCCGAGGGTGTGAAGCTCATGCCCAGGTACCCGACTCCGGACCGGCTGAGGGCCATGTTCTGGTTCACTCCGGTCAAGCCATAGACGCCAGGGGCGGTCTGGCTGCTCAGGCTGAACGTGGTGGGGACTCCCGCGAAGGACTGGTAGCTTCCGGCGAGCGGGTCCCCACCGGGTACGGTGTAGATCGAGCTTCCGTCAAAGGTGATGCCGATATTGGTCCCGTCGCCGGTGAAGGTGACGGCACCGCCGCTGCCGATCGTCCACAACGCGTGGGCGGGGGCGGCAATCAGGAGCGCGCCGAGTAAGCAGAGACCGAGGACGAGGTTTTTGATACGCATGGGATTGTTACACTCCTCTCGGGGAGCTGTCGGTCGGGAACCGATGCTCCGGTGGTAGATCTGAAGCCGCCATGGGCGGCCGAAGACCGGTGGGGCCACCGGGATGCCAGATTGGCACCGGGACTTTCGCGATGGTGATCCAACTGCCGTCCGGTCCGTGGCCCAAGTATTGGGCGACGATTGAGTCGAGACCGGCCTCCTCGGTGCGGGGCGGGAGGTGACTGGTAGTAGAGGCGAGAGTGAACGGGGGCATGTCGGGTTCCATGGGTGGCGCCACCAGGGCCACCGTGATCCACTCCTCTCGTTCCGGCGGCGCGGGTGATGCGGCGGGGGGGGTTGACGGAACTTCGCGAACTGTTTGGAATTCGCGGATCAAGCGCTGAATCGCTAAGGCGTCTGTGTTGCTATGGCCGTGGCTACGGATCGGGTCGGCGCCGCCGGTGCTCTCGACCACGACGTTCGACCAGAAGAGGCCGGTGTCGATCTTGACGGAGGCCACCTGGGAGATGCTGATGCTCTCTTCCTCGGCCCCGATCCAGCGCCCCTTGTGGCGGATCACGCTCTCGGGGGTGACCAGGAACTGGGTGGGAAAAAACAGGTTGTCCTTGGCCAGTCGGTTGGCGAAGAAGATCGTGCCGGGGGCGAATGGCGTGCTGCCTTTCCGGAGTGCCAGAAACAGCGCCACGGTCGAAAGGGCGAAGACCGCGAGCCCGACCAGCCCAACCGGGTTGGTGAGATTCTTGATGCTGAAGATCCCGAGAATCATCCAGCCGCAAAGGATGGCAAGCGCCATGACAGTCCTCCCTGCACGATTCCGTGCAGGGAGACTTTAGACACCTGAAGTGGGTGCGACAAGCGCAGGAATTTGTCGGAGGGGGTATTGCGGAGACAGAGGAGGCGAAGGTCTGAGGTTACGCGGGGTGCGGCTGGATGCTCCTCGGGAAACAGGGGTGGGCGGCGGGCGAGGTGGGCCGATCGTGACAGGTCCTGTCATGCCGGGCACGCAGTCTGTTCTTGGCCGCTCTGCGGCGATCTTAGACGGTCGCGCTGGTTGGTATGCTCGCGGCGACCTCGACGTGGAGGATCTGGAGGGAGGTGAGCGGTTCCATGTCGTGGCTGAAGCCGTTCAATTCGGAGAGTTCCAGGGCGTTTGCCACCGCTTCTCGAGCACTCTGCTGCATTCGATCTTCCAAGGGGTCGCCGGTGGCAGGGTCGCCTAGGTCATCATCCAGCAACCTGATGTCGGCCAGTACGGTCAGCGAGACGAGCATGATGTTCTCCTTGTGGGATATGGTTTGGACGAGGTACGGGGGTCTCACCGCCGGATCGCCGGCAGGTCGCGGTAGTCGGTGACACCCTCGGGGCATTCTGCGTCGTAGCAGCGGCCCTCGTGGGTTAGATAGACGTGGCCGGGTTCGGTTTCAAAATCGGTCTCGCCCCACCCGGCTTCCGGACAGAGTTCCATGACGCGATCTACAAAGAGATCGCATTCTCCGTTGTTGATCTGGGCGGGCGCGGTGCCATCCGCCGTGAACTCGGTGAGCGCTTGCTGGAAGGCCTGGGAAAATCGCATATGGTACCGGATGGGGCTAGTTGGTGCCCGCCTCTTGTTCTCCCTCGACGACCTCGGCGAGGAAGTCGTTGAGGCCGGCGGCGGCCGGTGTGCTCGCGAGATACCGTAGCACCAGGGTGATCTGTGAGTCTGCATCCCAGCCCGCCTGGTCGGCGTAGGCCGCGACGGTTTGGATCAGGGCGTCTTCGGTGCTGGCTGGCACAGCGGCGGTGGGTCCGGCCATCCCGGCCACTCCTGCCTGGATTGCCGTGGTTCCGTCCGGTCCGATCTTCTGCATGATCTTTCGGAGGTGTTCGGCCCAGCGCTGGTTGTCCCCTGCCTTGTTTTCAAGAGGGTATTTGCCCTCTTCGATGCGCTGGGCTTTGACTTCCAGCGCGTAGTAGATCTCAGACCAGTCCTCGGCGGTCAGAGGAATGGGTGTGTCCATGGTGGATCCTTTCGGGCTTGAAAACAGCACCGCTCCGGGATGCGAGGGCATCGCCGGAGCGGGAGGCGTGTCGAGGGGGTGGTGCTGAATCTCCCTCCAGCTACCGCCGGGGGGTTCTAGGCCCAGATCCCGCAGGTCTCTTCGGCTCTCGGCGTGCGCCTACACCATCCGAAGCATCCTCACGGGCAAGGGCCCTGTGCCGTGCGACCCGTTCTGGCGTCGGGAGCCCCGGCGCGGTGACGAGCACGCTCGCCACGCTCACAGGTTGAGTACGCCTCCATCCCGCACGGCCGAGCAGCGATTGCGCAGCCGGCCAGGCTCTGCGAGCCCGGCTCGGATGGAGGACGTCCGTCTCCGTCACGGAGGCCAAGAACGCGGAGTAGAGATCCCGCTGCACGACCCCCGACCCGTCCCCGAGCACGTGCCACCGCTCGCGGAGCGGGAGCTTTGTGTAGGTGTTGGTCAGGTGGTCGTACTGCGACAACTTGAGCCGCTGGGTCTTGAGGTCGCGCAGGGCGCCACCAGCTCTTGCAGCCTTGCGGCGAATCCGTGACATCAAGTCCCCAACGCCTCGGACCTTGGTGGAGCGGCCGAAGCACTTCTGGAAGGCGATGTAGCTCAGGGTTTCACTCTGGATCAGCGTGCCTAACCCCAGGATCCGGTTGGCCAGGTTCCCATGGCTCCGTTCCCGGCGCTCGGCCAGGATCCGTTCGGTTTCTGCGATCACATGCCGGAGCCGGTGGTACCCGACCGAGCGCACATGAATCGTCGTCCCTTTCTTGAAGGTGCCGTCGGCGTTGAAGCATTCCGGATTCGTCGCCCGGCGGGAGCGGTCCATCGCCCGATGGAGTCTGCGGATCTCTCTCCAGGGCTGGAGGACCTCCGGCGCCAGGGGGACCAGGGCCGCGTGGTCCTTCCCGTACACAGCGATCGTGGAGGGCCCCACGTCGAGACCGACCCGGCGTTTCGGGCCGGGTTGGTACTTCAGGGGTGTCTGCCCCTCCTGTGCCAGTTGGATGAACCAGCGCCGGGTGCCTTTGATGACCCGCCAGACGATCCGGGCATACTTCGTGCGGGCCTGCAGAGCCTGGGCAAGCCAGGGGTCTTTCCCGTCCGGGGGGAGCTTCGTTCTGAGACAGAGGGCACCCCATTCCAGGCAGCCCGTTCCGGCATTCCAGGTGATCCCGGACTCCTGGCTCTTCCCTTCCAGGGAATGGAGGGGACGCCGTTTTCCTTTGAACCGGGGGCGGCCCTGGGTGCCATAGGCGTACCGGTTGACCGCCGCAAAGGCGCGCTCGGCGATCCGCTGAGTCTCGTGGGCCCCGAGGCGGGGATCACTCCGTGCCCGCCCGGCGTTCCACTCTGCGGCGTTCTTGCACGCCGTGCCGAAGGCGGAGAGGGCATCCTGGGTAAACCCATGGGCGGCGCGCACCGCCGTGAAGGCATCTCGTCGCTTCGGGTTGAGTTTCTTGCCCACGGTTTTCGGGAAAGCACAGGCCTGCGCCCAGGCGACGGACTCCTGCAGGAGATCCAGCCGCCGGAGCGCGTCGCCGAGGCAGGCATTATACAGCTGGCGGGCGAGATCGAGCCGGACAAGCATCTCCCGGTCTGCCGCCCGCGGAACGCGCAGCGGGAGTTCGACGATGAAGGTCGGCGTGCTGGTGCGAGCCATGCCGCAGGCTCCTGGTGCTGTTTCGGAGCGAACGGGTCGCTCCGGAAGGACACTCTCCAGGTCTTATCGGCAGTCCCGGGTGGGAGAACCACACAATTCGCAGGACCGATCTCGCCTATCCCCTGGCGATGCCAGGGGCATGCGGCGAGACGAATTCCGTCAGACTTGTCCTGTGGTACAGCGTACCGGCAGATCGGCGTGGCTGATTTGATCAAGGCGTGTCAGCACCGCCGTGGCGTTCAGCCAGATCGGGTCGTCCTGGAGGCTCCGCTCGTTGAAGCGGGTTTCCATCTCGGTCTTGATCGTGCGGAGGGCTGCCACGGCCTCGGGACCGACGGCTAGTACCGTTGCATACTCCGGGGCGACATTGGACGCCACCGGTCGGCAGTGAATTGTCTCGAGCGTGGACTCGGGAAGCGCCGCGTCTGGTCGGTAGGCAACGAGAGGAAGCAACGGGGTATCCATCGTCGGTTCTCCAGGAGAAACGGACTAAGCGATTCCCGGTCAGGCCGACGCGCCGGTTCGGCCGGGGGCCGCGGGACCGGGGGTGCTGGGCCGTGTGGCCGCAGGGGTACTCACCGTGCCGGCGTGGGGTCCAGGTTTCTTCTTCTGGCCCGTGGTGGCCTTGGGCGCCTTGGTGCCCTCGACCAGTTCGGTGACCATGATGAGGAATGCCTCTTCATCATCGCCTGCTGCCCACTTCAGGGCGGCCAGGATGCCTGGCATCTGGGCCTTGAATTTTTCGGACTTGGTGATCAGGCCGAGCGAGGCGGGGTTCCGTTGCCATCCGCTCACTGCCGTGATCGCCCCTTGGATTTCCTCGGCCGACTTCATTGGTGTCTCCTTGTGATGCGACGGGTTTAGGACCTGTGCACTTTCGGACCTTACAGGAAATAACACAATGCAGAATGATGAAGCTAAAACAGTGTTTTATCCTGTATTTTCAGCTAGTTACGCTGTTGCAAACCGTTTAGCACTCGCTATGTCCGCACGACTGGCACTTCTGGCAGCCCTCTTCCAGCACCAGGGTGAAGTTGTGACATTCCGGGCACAGATCGGCCGGAGAAGTGCTGGGTTCATTCGGCGTGGGAATCACGGGTGTCGTGGCCGGGTCTCCTGGCGCGCGCGGGGCGAGTCGACTTGGGCCAGCCAGGAGTACCTCTTCGAGGACCTGGGCCACTGCGTCCGGGACCGAGCGGGTGCGCTCTGCCCCGAAGCCGCTGTCTTGCCGCCCGCCGATGTTCCGGAGCTGCTTGACCATGTTCTGGACCCGGTCGATCGGCGTCAAGCTCGAGGGCATGCGCAGGATCATCGACATCAGCCGGCCGAGAGCTTCCGCGTCGGCGTGGGCGTCACTGCCAGCCTTCCCGAGGCTCAGGAAGACCTCGAAGGGATCGCCACCCTCGGTGAAGTTGACGTGGACATAGGCCGTGCCCAGCGGGGTCTTGATTTCGTAGGAGGAGCCAGGCAGCACTCGCGGCCGTGGCTGGATCGTCATGTGGGCGGGCAACACCGGAGCCTCGGGTTCCTTCGGCTTGGCCGGGGCCGCGGCCTTTGTCTCGCTTCCGGTGCCGATCTTCAGCACCTGGTCTCCCTTGGAGCCATCGCGGAACACGGTGATGCCCAGGCAGCCGAGCTGGTAGGCCATCAGGTAGGCCTTGGAGACGTCCTCCACGGTGGTATCGTGAGGGAGGTTGATCGTCTTCGAGACGCCGTTGTCCGTGTGCTTTTGGAAGGCGGCCTGCATGCGTACGTGCCACTCGGGCGAGACCTCGTGCGCGGTCACGAAGACCTTGCGGAGATCCTCCGGGATGCCGGCGATGTCGTGGAGCGTCCCGCGCTTGGCGACTTGCTGCATCAGGGCCTCGCTGCCGAACCCGCGGCGCGTGGCGATCTCCTCGAAGATCGGGTTGACGAAGGTCAGGTGCCGGTCCTCGACGTCGTGCCGGTACGCGATCGCGAAGAGGGGTTCGATGCCCGAGGAGCAGCCCGCGATGATGCTGATCGTCCCTGTGGGGGCGATGGTCGTGATCGCCGCGTTCCGGAGCGGGGCCCCGTCGGCGTAGATGCTCTGCTTGAAGTTCGGGAATGGGCCGCGCTCGATCGCCAGGTCGGCGGATGCCTCGCGGGCGGTCGTGCTGATGCACGCCATCACCTGCTCAGCAAGGGCCAGGGCTTTCTCGCTGTCGTAGGGGATCTGGGCCCGGAGCAGGAGGTCCGCCCAGCCCATCACGCCGAGTCCGATCCGCCGGTTCTTGGCGACCTGGGTCATGATGTCGGCCAGGGGGTAGGGGTTGATCTGGATCACGTCGTCCAAGAACCGTACGGCTAGCCGCACCGCGTCCTGGAGGGCTTTCCAGTCCAGGGGGTCTTCCGCCCCGGTGGCGAAGCGGTCCAGATTGATGGAGCCAAGGTTGCAGGCGTCGTTCGGAGCCAGCGGCTGTTCCCCGCAGGGATTCGTGGCCTCGATCGTCTCGAGGGCCGGGACCGGGTTGCTGCGGCGCTGGTTGATCCGGTCGATGAAGATCAGGCCAGGGTCTCCCGATTGCCAGGCACAGTCGACGATCCGCTGGAAGACGTCGCGGGCCTTGAACTGGCCGGCGACCTTGCCGGTATGCGGGTCGATGAGGGTATAGGCCCCGTCGTTCTCGTAGGCCCGCATGAAGTCTTCGGTGATCCCGACCGAGATGTTGAAGTTGGTGATGCCCCCGTCGAGCTTGCAGGCGATGAATTCGAGGATGTCCGGGTGGTCCACGCGGAGCACTGCCATATTGGCCCCACGGCGGGTTCCACCCTGCTTCACGGCCTCGGTCGCGCTGTTGAATACGCGCAGGAAACTCACCGGTCCGCTGGCTTTGCCGCGGGTGGTCAAAACCGTGGCATTCTTCGGTCGCAGTCGGGAGAAGGCGAAGCCCGTGCCGCCGCCAGACTTGTGGATGATCGCGGCGCGTTTCACGGCCTCGAAAATCTCTTCCATCGAGTCACCGATGGGCAGTACGAAGCAGCCGGAGTACTGTAGGCCGTTGTTCTTGCCGGCGTTCATCAGGGTCGGGGAGTTGGGAAGGAACCGGCGGCTGGCCATCAGCTCGTAGAACGCGGTGGCGGCTTCCTGGATGGCTTCCGGCGAGGCGTTCCAGGCGGTCTCGGCCCCGGCGACGGCCGAGGCGACACGCCAGAGCATGGTCTCCGGGGTCTCGTGCTTGTTGGACCCATTCTTCTCAAGATAGCGCTCACGCAGTACGCGGAGACTGGACTCCGGCCAGGCGAGCGGGGCGAGCGGGGCGAGTGGCATGGACAGCTCCACGGACGACGGGGTCTTCGGGTTCGGATCGGTGGCGACGGATATGGTCATGGCAATTTCTCCATGTTCAGGAGGTGACCAACCGACACACTGGGAGTGTACGGCCCGGTTTCGGTCGGACAAGGGGAATTTTTTGCAGCTGGGCTGACTGCGGTTGCGGGGCCGGCAGAAGGAGTATTCCATCGGCGCGGAGCGACGCGTCTTCTGGTCTGTCGGGTGCCCGGTGACCCATTCTGGTATCGGCGTGCTGGTGTGGATTCGCCAGGAGAATCTTTGCTGGTCTGCTGGCGTGTCTCTGGCGCGGGATCTCGCTAGACGGGGAGTTCCAGGAGTGTCTCGAGTTGCTGAGGGGTGGTGCCCCACCCGAGGCGCCGATGCCAACACAGAAACTGGGGGCGCGTGAGCAGGTCCTGGAGGGCGATGCGGAGCGCCTCGGGTCCGTGCGCGTGCGTCCTGGTGCGTGATGCTGGGGCCGATCGGGGATTCCAGTTGGGGCCGTCCGCGATGTCGAGGGCGGCTTCCAGGCTTTCCATCACGGCCTGGTTCCGGATCGCGGGGGCGAGGACCCCTTGGTCCTGGAAGGCTGCCAGGCACGCGTCGTAGAGGGTCGGGGCGGCGGCGAGGAGATAGGCCAGGGACTCGCTCTCCAGCCGGCAGACCAGCGTGCCGTGTCTGTGCAGGTCCCAGGTGCCGGTCGCGTCGTTGGCGACTACCGTGAGTGGGGTCATGAGATGCTCCGTGTCAGCGGGTGTCGGTCGGGTCGGGGATCAGGGGAACGTTCTGAAGTCGTTCTATGAGGAAACTCGCCAGGGCTGCCCGGCGGGCCGAGGTCCATCCGCTCCAGAGTTTTCGGACGATCTGCGCTCGGGTGCGGAAGCTCCGCTCGTTGCCATGTTTCAGGATAGTCTGGAGCCAGGCGGCTTCCGGGTCGTCCGGGTACTGGGGCGTCTGGCTGGGGACGGTGGCCTGGACTTCATCCAGCCAGATTCCCAGGGCGTAGCCTTGCTGGATGATGGTGGCCTGGTCGGGGTCGGCGAGCAGGGGTCCGAGTAGCAGACTGTCGATGTCCTCTGCAGTGAGAGCCGGGGTCACCACGGCCCGCTTGCAGTGCAGATCTTCTTCAAGCACGGCGGTGAGCGTCGCCGTCTTGAGCTCACGGAGAATCGTCTTAGGAAGGGGTGGGAGGTCGTTCCGACTCCGGTCGGGGACACTCTCCCACGCATCGAGGGACGCGAGTTGCGTTTCCAGGGTGATCCCAGGGACTCGGATCAGGAGGGCACGGATGTCGGCCGGGGCCGCGAGCCAGGTGGGGAGGACGGCAGCGACCCGCTCGGGCTCAAGCGCTTCCAGCTTGAACCGGGCGACGAGGTGGGCTTTCCCGGTGCCGATGGCGAGCAGGAGAGGCTCCTGGCCCTTCCGGCGCTCTGTGGAATCTTTCCGGCTCTTCTTGCGGGCCTCCTGTCGTGCGGCGGCGATGGCGGCCGCTTCGTCGGCCTCGGCTTGCCGGCGGCGTTCCTGGGCGGCCGCCTTGGCCGTATCCAGGAGGTGCTGGATTTCCGTCCGGTGGCGGGAGAGGAGACTGTGCGCCAGGATGGAATTGAGCATGGTCACGTGCGGGTAGGCCCGACACTTCTCGAGGAGTGCTGTATAGAGCGGCTCGGGGAGCGTTTCGGTGATCATCACGTTATGGCCGGGTATGCCCAGGTGGATGTTCTGCGGGATCTTTTCCCAGTCTGGGCCGCTCCAGTCCATGGCCTGGAGCTCTTCGGTCATGTAGGTGGTGATCGATGAGTTTTGCGTGTTCGCCCAGAGCCGGTAGGGGGAGAGCACCTCGAGCCATTCTCGGGGGAGGGGACGGGTACTGTATGGACCGTTCTGTAGGCTGGCCTCAAACCCTTCCCGGTGTTCCGCGCAGGTGGGGTTCAGGTCGTCCAGGGTGACATACCCCGCCTGGAGCCCGGCGTTCACGAGGTAGGTGTCGCGGGTGAATTCTTCCTTCAGGAAGGCCGGCAGACTGGTGGCGGTGGAGAGAGGAAGTTGAGCGGTGGAGAGTGGTGTCATTGAAAAAGGACTCCGTCAGGCGGCCAGCTCGGCCGCAGGGAAGCGGTGGCAACTTCCGAGGACGTAGGCCAGGACCTGATCGCAGGTCACCCAGCGTCGGCCGAGGGTTTCCGCCACGGCTCCGGTGGTCCCGCTCCCGCCAAACGGGTCGAAGACCAGGTCGCCTGGGCGGGTCAGAAACTTGATGAAGAATTCCGGCAGAGCGGCTGGAAATCGCGCCGGATGCAGGGGAATTCCATCCCGCCGGCAGCCGTTCAGGTAGCGGTCGTTCGAGACGGTATTGGGGGCTACGATCAGGTTCCCGGGGATTGCGCCGCCGTTGTCCTTTCCAAAGGCGTGCGCCGCGAAGGCGTAGCCGCTTGGCCGGGCGGCCTTCTTCTCGCCGCCCTCCCGGATCCGGCTCTTCATCCGCTCCGAGTACGGTACGAGGACCTGGCGGTTGTCGCTGTACGGCTGGTCGTTTGGGGAGAGCCAGTAGACTTGCTCGAGGGTGTTCTTGACCCGGACGCGCCGGATGGTCACCCACTCCGCCGGCGCGGGCATCCGGGACGGTGACTGCCATGCGAACCGCTGACAGAGCCGGAGACCCACCTCATCCACCAGTTTGACGAGCAGCCGCTCCTGGTAAAGCGAGAGGGTGGGTCGACCGGCCTCGAAGGCGTCACCGAGGTTGAGGACGATACTCCCATCCGGGGTCAGTTTCTTCGGCCACTCTTTGGCAAGGGAGAGGAACCAGTCGAGATATGCGGTTGCGGTCTTGTTCCCGTATTCCTTCTGGCGCTGCAGCGCATACGGTGGCGAGGTCATGAGCAGCGCAACGCTCGCATCGTCCAAAAGCCCCACGGCATCCTCGGCTGCAGCCCAGAGAGCGGCCCCGCTGTCGGTCACGAACACCGTGATCACCACACCCGGCTGGCTCTCGCGGAGGGCCTTGCGCCCCTTTTCGGTGAGGGTCCAGACGCCGCCAGACACCGGCTGCATCAGCCCGAGGAGCTTTCCGCGCTGCTGGGCCCACCGGATAGAGCGGGCGAAGGTGTTGATCGTTCCCGCGCTCTCGAGAGTTTCCGTTGCGGTGCGGACCGCGGCCGGGACGGCGGTGCGTTCCGCCACGGCGGCGTAGAGGTCGGTCGTCTTGGCCTGTCCGCCGTTCGCGGCCAGGCTCTGGAGCACTGGGAGGAGCAGCTGCTGTTGACTGGGTAGGGTGGTCACTGTAGCGGTCATAAGATCAGGGCTCCAGGGTGATCGGGCGGTCTCTCGCGGGGTCACTTCGCGGCGAGTGAAGGTGGTGCATGTTCTGCGGTCTCCGGCGTGAGCCCTTGCGGTCCGGCTTCGCTCTCCCGCAGGCGGGGCCAGCGGACGAATGGACACCAGTCGGGAATCCGGCAGGGCTCATCGCCCATCAGGGGGCGGAGATTGCCGCGGGTCTCGTTCCCCGGATGGGAGCAGTAGTGACTCCAGCCGAATCCTGGCCACTTGATGGCCTGGTAGCGGCGACAGCCGTCCTCGCCGCACTTTGCCTCGATGGGGGGACCGGATGTCTGTGCCATGGTGCTCTTACTCCTTTGCGTGGGCGTTCCTGAGAATTCGTGGGCCTCCACGATGGGCTCGTAGGAACCATCACTTCCGGCAGTTGGGTATCCAATGGGATCAGGCGGCCACCGCGACGGCCGATGGGGCGATCGTGGTGTGGTAGCTGGCCTGGGCGAGCGTGTTCCGGACGCTGTTGACGCATCCCTCGCGGTTGGCAGGGTCGTACCAGGCACCGGTTAGCAGAATCGGGGTTGTCTCCGGTGCAAATCGATGACGGTGTAGGAACGTGACGGCCACCGCGTCCTGGGTGGGGTCTTCGCCCTTCCGGCGCAGGGCGACGAACCCCGAGGTCTTGCAGCGCGCCAGGGTATTCCGGAGGGCATCTCCGAGTGTGGCGTAGACCGGGGCGGTGAGCTCGGTGCTCAGGAATCCGTCGATGACCAGGAGGTGTCCATACCACGCGGTGATCGCCTGGGCGAGCGTCGTGCGCGCGCCCCGGGCCTCGCTCGCCCCAAGATTGAAGGTGGCCGATCCGCACGCAGACCCGGGGTGGACGATGATCAGGACGGGGCCGATAGGATTGGCGCGATACATTCGGGTTGGAGCCATGCGGGATTCCCTTGAGCAACATCCTATCTCGGTGGCGGGTGGAAAACGAACACCCCCCGAGCCGAAGGGCTGGAGGGTGTCCGGAGATGCCGCGATCGTTCATGCCGCTGCGCGGGGGATCCGGTCGTAGCCAAGGGCCACGAGGATGTCGCGCAGGTAGAAACAGGCCGCACGGAAGGTGCCGGAAGTCTGTGGGCGTTCTCGGTTTCCGGCGACGTTCAGCACGGTGATCTTCTCCTGGAGGATCCAGGCAACGGCCTCCTGCACGGGACGTGGGTTCTTGAGGTCCACGTCGAAGTACGGTCGGTGGCTGTCCTGGATCGCGCGGAGGGTGCAGCGCTCGCCTCCGGTGGTGAAGTCCATGGCCAGCCGGATGGTCCCGGATGACGTCTGGATGTTGGCGGCGGTGCGCTGGGCGTAGTCGCCTGTGTGTTCCTCGAGGTGGAAGCGTCCCTGGAGGAGCGCTTGGTTGGAGCCGTCGCTGGTTTTCCAGCCTTTGGGAGCCCAGCCGCCAGTCGGGATGCCGAAGGCCTCGGCCGTGAAGAGTCCGGCCTGGTCGGCTCCAGTCTGGCCGCCGCTGATAATTTTGACCAGCGGTCGAAGCGCCGGGGAGGCAGCCGGTGCGGCCGTCTCCGGGGGTGCGGTGCGGAGCTTGGTGCGGAGCGTCATGAGGAGGCGCCCCAGCATGTTCTGTCCCTCGCCGGTCTTGAGATCCACGCCCCAGAACGTGTCCCGCCACCAGTTGCCTTCGACGAGCGTGGCATCACCGGTGGCAAGGAGCTTGGCGCGGAGGACCGGGTCGGCGAACTTGCGCTGCAGCAGGGCGGCCATCACCTTCACCCTCCGTTCCTCCCAGTCGGGGCGGAGCGGCGCCTGCCGGCCGAGTTTCTTGGCGGCGGCAGGGGTCGGGGCTTCGGCGATGACGGTGCGCCAGAGTCGTTGGATCAGCTGTCCCGGATGGGCCGGGTCCGGAAAGAGACCCGTGGCATCCTTGGGTGGCTTGTCAAGCTGGTAGCCGTGTTCGACGGTCGCCACGGCATAGCCTTGCCAGGTGACCGGGGACTCGGCGAAGTTACTGGCCCAGGCGTGCTCCCCCTTGAACTCCCGAATCTCGGCGATCACGGGGGCGGGAGTGGCAACGGCCGGAGCGGCGGGGGCTGCAGGGGTGTTGAGGTACTCGGCATAAACGTCGCCGTGACAGGCGGTGGTGGTGCCTGGCCGACGGCAGAAGCAGCCCAGCCGCTTCTCCTTCAGCTCCAGGACCCGCCGCTGGAACTCCGCGTCGGTCTGGAGACGCTTGGTGAAGTCGGTCCGGAAGGCCGCGATGCAGCTCTCCCGGTCGTGCAGGGCGCCCTGGCAGAGACGGCAGGGCTTGCCGATGGGGTGTGGGTTGCCGAAATACCCGTCGTTCCCCTTGCCGGCCCGTCCGATGTAGACATCATAGGGCTGACTGATGTGGACAACCTCGGTGGTCATGCGCGTATCCTCCTGAAATCGCTCCCCTCGCGGGAGAGGAGGATTCCATCTCCCGCCGATAAGCGGGGCGGCTCCGGAGGAGCCGGTCAACCGAACAGTTGCAGAGAGTCGACGTGGCCGTTGGCGATGGGGTCGTGCCCCTTCCAGCGGCGGGCTGCGCCGTGCTTGCCGGTCTCCATCGCGACGGTGCGCGTGGAGAGCCGGTACGCCTGCGCAGCCTTGTAATTAGCAAGGCCGGCCGGGGTGCCGGATCGGATGAGGGCGGCGGCAAGGCGGACAGCGCGGGCGAGCGGGTCGAGGCCGGTCGTGAAGCACTGCGAGTGGGACATCGAACGCCTCCTGGCAGACCTCTCCCCCAGACGGGAGAGGTTGAATAATTACTCTCCTCGGTCTGGCGGGGTGGCGCGGAGGCGCCGGACGTCGTCGCAGCGAGTGTCGGAGTGGCTACTGGGTGGAACTGACCGACATCACGGGTCCGTCGGGGCGGGCAATCTCTAGCCGCTCGGGGCGTTGGATTGCCGTGGCCACGTTGCCCTGGCCGTACTGCACCTGATAGCGAACGGGTCGCAAGCCCTGCCGGAAGAGGAAGGTGTCGGTAATCTGTCCTTCGCTCACGGCGGTATCGATGGGCGGCCCGAGCGAGTGAATGAGGGCCGACCGCGAGACGCCGAGTCGGAGATGGGAGAGGTCGCGGGGCACGAGCTGCTTGCTGATGGTAGTGAGGCAGACGAGCGGCAGGCAACTGAGCACCAGCACGGCCAGGAAGGACAGGGGGTTGAGATGGCGGTGCATCATCGGGGGTCTCCTTTGTGACCCGAGTGGGCATGAGACGATCGGTTGAGAAAGAGCGCGCGCCGGTGGTAGAGCGTCACGACCGGCACGTGCAACAATGTGGGACTACGGTACGGGGCTTTGCTCGGGTGACAAGTACCAAGAACTGTCGAAGCGCCGGCGCCGGAATCCCGGTCTTCCCGGTCCCTCCCAGAGACGGCACCGGGCGAATCCGTCCCGGCTTCCGGTCGCGGGGACGGTCCCCGCGGGGCCGGACAGGGGGCACTCAGTGGTTGGCGTTGCGGCTGAAAGCGGTCGTGAAGATCTGGCGGAGTTGCCCGGCCAGCGTGGCGTTGGGGATTTCGCGAAGGACGAAGCGGACGGCATAGCCGCAGGTCTGGCAGCGCCGGTACTGGAAGACCCAGCGGGCGTCGGACTGCTCCTCGCCGATGTCCTCCATGGCGGAGAAGCAGCAGGCGCTGGGATCCGGCGGGGAGACGATCTGGTGTGGGTAGGCATTCACCGGAGGCTGGGTGCGGGAGTATTGGATGATGGTGGGCATGGACGCTCCTTCGTGGGGGGAGACGAGAGGCCCCCGGCGGCCAAAGGGCTGCCGGGGGCTGAAGTCCTCTCTGTCCTGATCCGTGAGTTGTTGTCTAGGCCCAGAGCAGCGTGGCGCCGTGTTCGGTGGCGAACTTCGCTGCGGCGGCCAGGGTCACCAGGTTGCGGCCCTGGTTGGTGTCGGTGATGGACACCTGGTGGCACAGTCTGAGCAGTCGTTCTGCCTGGACGCCCGTGTCTGGGCAGTCGGCCCAGATGGTTTGCAGGGCGGCGACCGGCCAGTTGAGCTTCATCCGCTTGATCGGTGTGACGCCGATCTCGAGGACGCACGCTGTGGGCAGTCCGTTCACGTCGCCGGTCATGACCAGATCGACCGTCTTCCCGCGGAGGGCGGCGGTCTTGGTGAGCTCCAAGAGGGGCTTGCTGATCTCCTCGCGGAACTCGGCCGTGTTCTGGCCTTCCTGCATGGCTTCGAGCCATTCCAGGCTGATCAACTTCCCCATGGTGGCAGGGTTGACGCCCAGCGGCTCGGTTTCGGCCGCCTGAAGGCGGCTGGCCAGCATCTTCCCGGCCTGGGGGGTGAGGGCCATCGGGGCCGGGAGTCGTCCGAAGGCGTCGCCCGGAGCGGGCGGTGCGGTCTTCGGGACGGACAGGATGCGCCGGGAGAAGCGAGGGAGGTCTTCCTCGTCCTCCGTCGGAAGGGCCGGCGCGGGCCCTGCAGCCAGGGTGGCCAAGGCGTCCGCCTGCCGGTTCTCCTTGATCAGCTCATCCAGCGTCGCGAGCTGCTCGGATTGATGCCCCTTCACCGTCTGATAGGTGACGACGAACTGTCGGGCGGCGATCAGGGCCTCGATCTGGGTGATCAATCCATCGACGATCGGATGGTTCTTCTTCCATCCGCGTGCCAGCCATCCCTCGACTCCGGCGTAATCGGCCACCAGAGTGAGGGCGGTGCCTGGCTTGGCCTTGCAGAGGCTATCCAGCGCGTGGTACGCGGCGCCGAGTTCGGCCGCGATGTTCTGGATCTCCTCCAGAGCCTGTTCCACCGAGACGATGGTCTCGCCATCGGCCAAGCGGACGCCGTTCGGGAAGATCGTGAAGAGCGACGTGCTGATTTCGTCCCGCTTGCTGGTCGCGGGACTCCGAAACATCCGGACGATGCCGACCCCACCGCGGGCGTTGCCGTCGGTGAAGAGGTACAACCCCGACGGGAGGGGTTTGGCTTGTCCGGCCAGGAGCTGGGCGGCCTGCTCGGGCGTGGCACGCTGGTACTTGGCGCCTGGGATGCCTTTGACCTTGGTCTCGCACTCGGGCCAGGTCGGATAGATCCCGCGGATCGACTCGGGCGCGGTCACGACGTACACAACAGATGCTGCCATGGGACACCTCCTCCAAATAGTCCACCCCCTCCAGGCAGGGGATGGCAAATGACGAACAATCCCACGCCTGGTGGGGCGCTTCGAAGGAAGCGCAGGGAGACACTGGTGCATAAGGACGGTGGCGGATTCGTGTGCGAGGCACGCGGCGAATCGTCGTCGTCCAAAATTCCCCAGCTACAACGTGCGCGGCAAACGCCAGCGGACGGAACCGGGGAGAGGATCAGGACAGTTGAGAAAGAGCAGCGTATCTCTCCTGGAAAGCAGGAAGGGGCGAGGCGGATGGCCTGACCCAGAGATACGATGATATGGAGTAAGGCTAGGGCACGTCTGGGATCTTGCAAGCACAGAAAACTGCGGGACTCAGTCGCCGGCGGTGTAGCGCGTGAGGGGCTCCCACTTGAGTTGCACGAGACTTGGGGCAAGCGCGCGCCGCCGCTCCTCTGGCCAGCGGTCGTAGATCTTGGCCAGGGTCAGCGCCAGGGGGCGAGTGATCCCGTCCGGGTTGTTCAGGATCGACAGGACCCAGAGGGCTTCCGGATCCGTCGGCCGTTGTGCCCAGCCCTGCACCACGTCCTTCCGGAGGGCGGCCTGCCAGGCCAGCAGTCGGTCGGTCTCCTCGAACCATCGGACAAGGTCGGGTTGATCGAGGGCGATAGTGAAGAAGGCATCCTGCCGCATCACTGGATCCAGAGGCGTATCCAGGACTTTGGAGCCATCGCTTGTAACATTCCGGTAATGGGCAAGCAGGAGCTTGCTGAGTGCGGGGCTGGACAACGCCGGGATGAGCCGGGTCGGAAAGGGTTCAGCGAAGCACATCAGCGGGTAGTCGTTTTTCCGCACGAAGTATGCTTGGACGGCCACGGTTCGGATGTCGTCGGGGAGATTCGGGATTCGGACCAGGTGCGCCTTGATCTCGTCGCTGGCCTCGAGCCAAGCCGGGAGCACGAGAGCCAGTCGTTTCGGGTCGAGGGCCTCCAGTTGGAACCGGGAGAAATGGTAGGGATCTCCCTTCTCGATCGCGAGCAGGATCGGGTCGATTGGTTTGGGCTTGGGCGGGGCGCCTTTCCGTGCCTTGCGCGCCTGTGCGGCTCGGCGGGCGCTGTGGGAGCGGAGGGCAGCCTCGATTGCCGGCCAGCAGGTGCTGTCGAGCCATTCCCCGTTCATGGCGGCCACGGCCAGCTCGGGTTGATCGTGCTGGAGCAGAATCTGTTCCAGCACGTCTCGCAAGACGCGGGGGAGCAGTCCCTTGACTCCCGGCATCGCAGGAAAGTTGGTATGCTTGTTGGTTGGCAGGCCGTTCGTCCAGTCATCGGCGGCCAGTTGACGAGCCAGGTAGCTGGCCACGCTCGCGTTCCGCAAGGTGAACCAGAGATGATATGCGCTGAGCTGGTCGAGTTGCGCATCGGAAGCGACGTACTCCGGACAATGGGACAGGAAGTCGTACAGGGTATGTCGATGGGGATCCCGCGTGAGGTCGAGGGTCTCGGGCCCGATGAGCCCAGCGAAGAGGGCGGCCTTGACGACCGTGTAGTCCGTGCCGAGTCGGGCGGCCAGCTCCGGGCACACGTCGGCGGGGGCGGGGCGGACGGAGGGGGTCATGGTGAGCATCGGGCGGTCCTCGGAGTGTGGGGAAAGCTTTCACGCGGGACAGGAGGGGGCCCGATCAGGTTTCCCGCTGGGCGAAGCGGCGTGCCCGGCTGGGCGGCAAGGGGAGGCCGAAGCGGTGGAAGACGCCGGTCAGGTATTCGGGGATCGTCTCGTAGGTTGTCCCTGTGGCATCTTGTAGCCAGGAGTGACCGATCCAGGTGCCTTCCGCCGTGAGCACGTAGCCGGTTACGATCTGGAACCGGTCCGATGCTGCTGTCCAGGCCCGGGCACAATTGGCGTGACACTCGCCCGGAACGCCCCGGGGGAACAGTTGGACAGGACCGGTGTGTGACCGCCCCCGGCGCACGAGGCCAGGCAAATCGTACTCGTGGTCGTTGTAGATCACCCCCCAGCCGGCGATGGCGACGAGCCGTTCGCGGAGGTCCGCAAGCCTCGGGGTTTTCCGTTCCTGATGGCGCATCCATGTCTGGACTTTCGTGCCGTTCTCGGGATCCGGTGGGGTGGTCGGGATGCTAGTCATGGGGTCCTCAGGACGAGTTCGGGCTGGGTGTGGCACGCCACTTTGTCTCGAACCGGGCGAAGCCGGAGCGGGTCTTGTTCTCGGCGAGGGCCGGACTCACAGTGAAATATTCTTCGCGGGTGGGATAGCTTGTCTCGCAGCGGACGCGGTAGAAGTAGGGGATCCCGCGCCGTTCCTCGACGGTCCCGGCCCCCTCGGTGGTGAGAGCCGCGAGATGCGCCTAGGTCTGGGCTTCATCTGTTGCGTATGACTTCTTTCGGAATCCCAACCCTGCCTGATACCCAGGCTACTGGCGTAATCCAGGGCACACGGGCACGGTACGTGGTCAGCGTGATCAGTCGTGCCAGAAATTGATCGATGTAGATCTGCTCTGCGATCATGGGGTTCCTATTCGGAACGTCGGGAGGTGTTGAAGTGTCTTCTCGGTGCTGGACTTAGACAGTCGGTGAATTGCATCTCTGGCTCTATCGGCAGTCCAAGGTGTTAGGACTACCGGGGTGGGGTCACACATAGTTCACAATCTTTTGAAAAGAAAGGATCGCGCGAATCATTCTCGATGGCGCGCATCTGGTGGACCTGCGAATGGCCAGTTGGGGTCATGGCGCGTCACCCTCCGTGAGCGCGGTGCGGAATCGCTGAGCGAGGGCCTTGCTGATCCGTCCGGCCGGGCCCTCACACTGCTGGAAGAACTTGGTTCGCCGGTCGACGAATCCTCGCGTTACGCGGGTGGCCTGCAAGGTCCCTAGGGCATCAGGAAAGATGAGCAGGCCGAACTGGGGCCGATGGACCTCGTTGACGATCAGGACAGCCTCCGGGGTGTGGGCGGACAGCCCCGGACTGGGGAGGTACCCGATCTCGCGGGCCAGGTCCTCCGGGAGGCGTCCGCGGCGAACAAGGAGGCGTTGGATTCGCTGGCTCCGCTGGGTGTAACAGCGGTAGGCACGATCCCGGAAGAGCAGACTCCAGGTGTCTGAGATCTCCGGAAGGGGGGCGGGGCCCTTCAGATCCCCGCTCCGGACCTTCTGCCGTCCCCCTTCGCAGCGGACATAGCGATTGCCCCGGCCGTCGGTCCACCATGTTGCGCCGACGTAGGACGAGCGGACGGGGTGGCTGGTCCGTCCCGGGGATCCTCCGCCATTCTGCTGGGCGACACCGGCTCGGCCCTGGAGATGCTCCGGGGTGAACGGGGCCACCCGGCGGGAGCGGGCTCCCTGGTTGGCCTGCTCCGCGGCGTCTATCAAGGCCTGGGTGAGCTCGGCCCGGGTTGGGTTGACGAGTACGCCGGCGGAGGCGTCGGTGGGCTTCATCGGACCCCCGCAGTCTCGTGGGCTTGGGCGGTGATCTTGTGGGGGAGCATGGCGGTGTTCCCTGGGATCACGCCCCGCATGATCTCGATGAGCGAGGGGCTCTTGCAGTGGAAACGCTGGACGATGTAGTCCGCGGCTCGCTCAGGCTGGATCACGTCTCCGCAGGTGAAGATGTCCACCGCGGCATAGCGGTACTCCGGCCAGGTGTGAATCGAAAGGTGGGACTCGGCGATTACCACGACGCCGCTCACCCCGAAGGAGTTGAACTCGTGGAAGGCGATGTTCACGATGGTGGCCCCGCAGGCATTGGCGGCGCCGACCAGGATGTCCCGCACGGTCTCGACCCGCTTGAGGGCCTCCGGTGGGCAATCGTGGAGTTCGACGAGGAGGTGTTTTCCCAGCGCGTGCACGTGTGCTGCCTTTCTTTCCGGGTCTGTTAGGCCGAAGGGTGGGGGTGGAGATCCGAGAATTCGATCGGGCCGAGGATGGCCGTGAGCCGGGCAATCGCGGTGGACAGATGGCCGGTCTCATCCGGATTGTAGGCGTGGGTGCGCGGATCGAAGTCCTCGCCGGGGCCTTGTTGGCAGACGCGGCAGCCTTGCTGTGCCGATCCCCAGGCTATTCCAGGCTCGCCGGTGGCGCCGTTGGTGAAGCGGAGGACCTGGCCGAGCACGCTGTGGACGAGCTGCCAGCGGCCGTCGGCGTAGCGGCCGACCTGGAGGTAGGGTCGCCGCGTCAGGGTGGGCATACGGAGGATGGGGAGGACGGCCTCGTTCACGGCCGGCCACCGACCACCTACGATCTTGGCGTCGAAGCCCGCCTGCTTGAGCGCTCGATTGACCGGGGCATATTTGGTCTTGATGGAGTGTGGGCGGAGTTTCCAATGCAGGACCTCTGCGAGCGAGGTGATGGGGAGCATGCGTTCGGGCCGGGTCCGGTACCGGTACAGGTGGAGCGCCTTAGAGAGAGGCTCCGGCGGGGCGAACCCGGTGTACTGCGGCGTTGGGAACCCGTGTCGGGTGCTGTACAAGTTGTGAATGAACTGGAAGACCCGGCTACAGCGGCAGTCGTTGTCCATAGCCACCTGGAAGCGGAGTTCCCGGTAGCTGTGGGCGTCGAAGATCAGGCGGTTCCCGTCCCAGGTGATGGTATGCAGGGCATTGCTGCATCGGACCTGGACGCTGACCGGCTGGTGCGAGGGGTCGTCCGCCGAGCGACGGTGGCACCGTGGGCTCATGTTTTGAATCCTGGGGTTCCTAGGTGGTAATGAGATTGATGAATCGACCGAAGCTCTCTGGGGGGAAGTGCGTTCGGAGCAGATGGATGAACTGGGCCCGGTGCTGGGGGCCGGCGATGTGTTGCCGTAGCGCCTCGGTTTCCGTGGCGGCTCCCGGACAGATCCGGCAGCCCACATAGTTCACGGTCAGTCCTTCTAAGAGGTGTCCGATCGAGCAGCCGAGGTCGAGGAGACGGGGCACGTCAAGGCACCAGTGCCCGCGCCGGTAGAAGGCGACGACCTCCTCCGCGCTCCGCAGGGTGGACTTGACGAGTAGCGCCGCCACCGTTTCAGGGATGTTGGTGGCCCGCGGGTACCCAAGCTCTACGGCAAATCCAGCCCCTGGAGAGTCTTTACGAAGGGCTCGAACTGTCGGCGGACGCTCTCCCCACGGTGGGGGAGTCGAGGAGATTTGAAGTCCCTTATATTACGGTAGCTTACACTCGATATTACTTCTTCGTACCCTTTTACGTACCCTTATAGATTGAGCGTCGTACGGGTTGTCAGTGATGAGTTACTGAAGTATTGGCAGGTGTGTCTTGGCGCAGACCAAATCAATTGCAAGAAAACGGATCATCTGTCTGATGACTCCAACTTGAATCCCTGGGTTCCGTTCCCCGTGCTCACCAGTCGGCAATCCTCGAAAAGTAAGTCCATTGTAATAGACCCAGAAACGATGCTTCTTGCGTTCAAATGTGAAGCCGTGAGCACAACTCCTTAACATGGCCAAGACGTCTGTAAGAGGTGTCTTCCCGAAAGAGGACAAGGGCAATACCTCTAGGCGGCGATGGCCATCAGCGGTTCCAACACATTGTCTTTTAACGTGAAAGATTGCAACAGCTTTACCTCAACGGAACGTGGAGAATTTGCGGGTCTTGTCGGGAGACTTTTAGATATGGCATCGGATGTGATCTTGCCAGCGCGGACTTCAAGAACAGCGGCATTCCATTCTTCTTCTGTTGGATGATTTATCCCCTTGAAGAATCGATTGACTTCTGCCCTGAACGTTTTGAAATCCTTCGCATCCTCGGCAATATCAAATAGAATGGAGGTGAATGTTTTTCGGAACTCACACTGCGCCTCGGCGAATGTGGCCCCGCCCGCCGCCAAATCTCCAGGCTCTACGCCATACATCCACCAACCGTCATCTTCGTCAGCAGCCAATCCTCTTCCCTGGACTGAGACGCTGGCCAAGAACCCGTCTCCAGACACCTTATCCCGAAAATTGAACAGCAAGGGGTAGTGATTCATATAACGTCCTCTTTACTCAAACGTGGGTAGTATGATCTGCGGAGAATCCCGCTCAGACTACCGACTGTTTACGCTTGATAGTTTGGTATTATCTTCAGGAGATAGCACCCAAGTCATTTCTGACATCGGTGCTCCCCCAAATGCCACTCTACCATAGTTGTCAATACCCGACTTAGTATGCTTTATCTGGTATCGGCAATCGGTGTTGTGGCCATGAGGCCTTTTTTGCCCCTGGCAGGAACCTCCCCAAGGGGGTAGCCGGGCGGTTGGACCTGTGAAGACTATAGGAGACTAACGCCTTGCGTCAAGAATGAAAGTATGTTGATGTTTGCTGGTAATCTTTTCACGGCTTGAAAAGATTCCAAGATCCAACTGCCGCATATCGTATTTTGAATCCTAGACGTCGGCTCTTGCTGCTTAGGATTCGCGGTGCCCATAGTTGCTCTTATTTTCTGAGGTTTTACCCTGAGACCGTCTGATGGCCCCGCCCGTCTGCCGCGTCATGCCGGGTGCTGTACAAGTTGTGAATGAACTGGAAGACCCGGCTGCAGCGGCAGTCGTTGTCCATAGCCACCTGGAAGCGGAATCCCCGGTAGCTGTGGGCGTCGAAGATCAGGCGGCTTCCGTCCCAGGTGATCGTATGCAGCGCGTGGCCGCAGTGGACCCGGACGCTAACCGGCTGGCGTGAGGGATCGTTCGCCGGACGACGGCGGCACCGTGGACTCATGAAATTCCTAGGTGGTGATGAGAGTGCAAAACCGGCCGAAGCTCTCCGGGGGGAAGTGCGTTCGGAGCAGACGGATGAACTGTGCCCGATGCTGGGGGCTGGCGATGTGTTGTCGTAATGCTTCGGGTTCCGTGGCGGCTCCCGGACAGATCCGGCAGCCCGTGTAGTTCACGGTTAGTCCTTCCAGGACGTGCCCGATCGAGCAGCCAAGGTCGAGAAGCCGGGGCACGTCGAGGCACCAGTATCCGTGCCGATAGTAGGCGACGGCCTCTTCCGTACTCCGCAGGGTGGGCTTGACGAGCAGCACCGCCACCGCTTCGGGGATGTTGGCGGCCCGCGGGTACCCGAGTTCCACGGCGAGTCCGGTCTCCTGGAGGGTCTTTACGAAGGGCTCGAATCGCCGACGGACGCTCTCTCCGCGGAGCTCAGTCCGGAACTGGCAGCGGAGGGTGTTGAGGGAGAATCCCTGGCTATGCCCTTCGGACCGGCGGTGGTTTCCATACCCATCGAGGGCCAGCTTGAGTGGCTTTGGGAGACGCTCTCGGGTGTATATGTTCCCGCGCACGAGGAGATGGAAGATCTGGGCACAGCGGGATGGCTTGTCACGATCTATGGACAATTCGAAGCGCAGATCGCCGATCGTGTGGTCCGCGAAGGCGATGTGCCCCTGCTCCCAGCGAATGGTGTGTATCTTTCCTTTGCAACGGACGGAGATCAGGACCGGCTCGGGGCAGTCGATGTGCTTGAGCTTGACAATCCCACGGGGTCGTCCGATGAAGAACATGATATTCCTAGGGGTAGATCGTGACAGGTCCTGTCATGCCGGGGGGCTGTGCCGTATTCAACAGGTGCCGGAGTTCCTTCTTGGCCTCGCCCTATACCGATTATTCCTCCATGAGGCAGACAGGAACCCATTCCGGACGGAGGGCTGCGCAGAGTCGGTCTTTGCAGGCTGGGTGCATCCGGTGCCCGCGATTGTTTCTGTTTGTGATCGGGGCGTAGGCCTGGGTGCCCGGCGGGACGGGATTGTCGCAGATGCAGCAAGTCCGGCCGGTTGTGCGACTCCGTGTCCGGCGGATGCGGATCAACGACCAGACCTGGGATCCATAGTCCGGGTGGGTTAGCTGGACGAGTTCGTCATCGAGCATCTTGACCACGGCATAGCCGTGTCTGGGGGGCATCATGACGTCGTGCGTTCCTGGCTCGTGGGATCCGAGTGGGCCAGGCACCATGCGCAGGAGCAGGTCGGCTCGTCGTGCCAACGGATCTCGGCGGTGTCGTCTTCCTCCACCACGACCATGCCCGGGCAGCCACACCCCGTGCAGCGCGCCTGGTCGCCATCGTAGGCGAGGTTGTCCTGTCTACTGTCAGTTAGGACTTCGGCCACGTCGCCGCAGTGGAGACACTCGGATTGGAAGGGGCGCCAGATCTTGGTGGACATGTTCAAGGGTCCTTTCGCAGTGCGGTCGGGGTAGCCGTGGCTGTGGTGCCGGTGATCGTTACCAGGCCCTCGCGGGCCATTTCTCCCAGCCAGTGCACCACGGACGGCTCGGGGGCGCCCAATTCCAGGGCCAGGGCGGCTGGCGAGACACCGGTTGGGTGGCGGACGATCGCCCGGAGGTAGGTTGTGGAAAGTTCCGTCATCCAGGGCGTCATAGAGTCTCCTCGGAAGGGGTCGGCTCGCGCCGCACAATGGCCCAGCTGACCCTGTCGCGAAAGTCTTCCTGTACGTACCGGCGGATCAAGGTTTCGCGGTCGGCCTCAGTTGGGCAGGCGGCCAGTTCCTCGTCCGGCACTTCGGCACACTGCTCGGGCAAATCAACGGCGATGCTGGCCTCGATGACCCAGTAGACTAACACGCGCGCGCTCCTGCGTTCGTGGGGATTGTGGTGGTGGCCGGGGCACTCCAGGCGTAGCGGGCGCCTGGCCGGGGCTGTCGGAGGACCTCCGCGCCACATTGGCACCGTGTCGCCCGACCGAGGGCCTGGGGGAGAGGCGCTCGCTGGGCCAGACAGTAGGGGCAGCACGCTCGGGCCATCAGCGCCTTCCTGGTAGTTGGTAGATCTGATCGGCGGGAATGCCATGGATGCGGCAGAGTGCCTCGAGGTCGTTCCCGCTGGCCACGACTTGGTGGGCGCCCTTGGCGGTGTCCCATTTCCAGACGCCGTAGCGCGGGAGAATCTGGCGTACCTCTCCGGACTCGCTCCGGAGTGCGATCGGACCGCCCACGTCAGTGATGAAGGGGTCTCGGTTCGGCATGTGTGTTGGCTCCTGTCTGGCTAGGCGTGGCCTTCTCGTGACGGTGGATCGAAGCTGACACCTGGGCAGCCCGAGCCGCGTCGGACCAGGCGGTCGCCGCTGCCCAAGTGTTGGAGGTCGGCGGTCTCTCCCTGGCACCCGGCGCAGTGAAGAGTCCCCTCCATCTTGAGCTGGGTGATCGTCGCCTCGGCCTCCCGGCGGGTTGTGTTGATGAAACAGTCCTCATCACCATCAGGGTGTCGAGGATGGAGTAGATCGAGCGCCTGGACCAGGTTACCCAGAAGATTCTGCAGCGTCGCGTTGGCTGGCGGCTTATCGGTGTCCATCGACGATCCTCCGCATGGCGGTGATCACGTCCTCGAGGTGGCTCCCGTTGGCACCTGCCTGGACGATCTGGGCGTGATATTGCATCAGGGTGCCCATGGCCGTGAAGAGCCGGCGGGCGTCCCGTCCGTCCATGCCGTATTCCCGGAGGGAGTCCAGGGTGGCGTCGTACAGCTTCATGCGATGGACCGGCATCGGTTCCCCTCCTGGCAGGCCTGTTCCACGATCTCCCGGATGCGCGTGCGGTGTTCCGGGGCATGGACGTGGTGTGAAAAGACCCGCTGCTCGGTGGCCTCGAATCCGCAGACCCGGCAGATCCGCCGCTCGCCGTTACCTTGGCCCCAACTCAGATGCGGAAAACCGCGGAGCCGGAGGCGGTGCGCGCAGTCATCGGTCGAGGCCGGGTTCATACTCCACTGCCCCTGCCGAAACATGGCCATCTGGTACGATTGGATCTCTGGGTCGGCGGCGAGGAGGTCGATCCGCTGGAGGGTAAGCTTCCCCTCCTGTTGCGGGAGGATCAGAATATTGATCCAGGCTTAGAGGCCCGCCGTGTGGATGGCGTCGAGCATCGGCCGGAATCGTCGGGTGGGGGCCCGCTCGAGGAGCCTGCTGATCT
>Ga0182017_10000519_pt1 | contig 30493 bp, 24 predicted proteins | sample 712E3DmetaG_FD_120492 | JGI IMG/M metagenome (GOLD analysis project Ga0182017, IMG submission 120492) | Permafrost microbial communities from Stordalen Mire, Sweden - 712E3D metaG | ecosystem: Environmental > Terrestrial > Soil > Wetlands > Permafrost | place: Sweden: Stordalen | collected... | reverse complement strand
TGCTCAATCCCTGGCGGTATAAATCCTTCATATCGGTAGCCACCTCTTGTTTCAGCATCACCTCTCTCATTGCGGGCTAACGCAAAGGTCGTAGAGGTGAGCACTTTTATTCCGCTATGATTGTGCACTTTTTGCACCGCCATTGACACAAGTTCCAAGAAAACAAGGATTGAAACCCTATTGGCGACTTCGCGACAGTAAGATGTATTGTTCTTCGAGGGCAAGTTCCAAGAAAACAAGGATTGAAACGTAACGTTTGCGGTAGAATCTAGTGTTAGGTTTTCACCTTCGAGGGCAAGTTCCAAGAAAACAAGGATTGGAAACTCAACTTTTTCGATCGTTTTCACCAAGCCTGCCCGGCGTTGAGGGCGCCCAAGTCCGCCCGCGCGTAACACCCGCGCGCGGTGCCCCGGCGGAGTGAATAGTAGATCAAATGCAATTGTCCGAGTGCCGGATTCGATAAATACAAAAATCTAAACTCGAACTTCCTCTATCGTTTTCACCAAGCTTGCCCGCCGTTGAAGGGGCCCCCTTTTTCCCGCGTATTTCACGGCGAACGGCGCCTCAAGGCAGCGAGTAGCAAAAGCAAAATGTATTTGTCCTGGAGCGAGTTCCAGGAAAGCAAGGATTGAAACAGGAGATGGACCGGCATGGATGACGATACGGTAATAGTAGCTGATTTCGACATTGTGAGAAGAAAAAAGATCGCAAGAGAAGCTATACTTATGTTGTTCCTGAAGTGCATTGAAAATCCTACGATGACAAAGGACCATGTAATTGATGAGATAGATTCGATATTGGATACCCTATGAGATTCCAGGTGTCCAGGGGCAAGTTTACATAAGCATGGATTGGAGCCTGAAACGGAAACAACCAAATAGTTTTGCAGACATGTCAATGGTCAGGCATGAAGTTAAAGATCAAGATTATAGGTCCTAACGTGCATAACGTGGGCTATCGCGTATTTCTGATGAAACACGCTATGAACCTTGCTCTGCCAGGATTGTCCACCTACAACTGGGAAGAGAACGGACAACAAGAGGTTATCATCTTGGTGGAGGGAGATGAAGCAAGGATTGCAGCCTTCCGGCAGACAATTGAAAAGAATAAACCGGAGTTGGCGGAAGTATCCAATATAACTTTCGAGGATTACAGCGGCGAAGTTGGTCGGACCAGTGAGGTCGTCATGTTTTGCACTTTCGTTCAACTGGATAAGGCCATACCTCTTCTTTTGGATATGAGGGATGATCTGAAAGAGATGAAGGGCGATATGAAAGAGATAAAAGGCGATGTGAAAGCCGTGCGGAAGAGCACCGAAGCAACCCTTGAAGAAACCAAAGGCTTGAGGGAAGACATCCGGCCCTGATATGCAACCCATTTCAGGCAGGTGCAGGCGGATGTCAAGGCGATAAAAGAACGCTTGGGCATGTCCTGAAATCCGGCAAGCCTTAAGGACCAGAGTTCAAGAGCCAGGTTCCACGAAAAATTTCCCGGCTTTAGGAACGGCAGAAGAAGCGGAAGCCGGAGCCGGACATTCTTACGGCTCATTCAAAGCCAACAATAAAGTTCTTTATGCAGTACATTAAATCAGGGTGATATCCGCCTTCCAGCACGGCAAATCTGTGCCCGCCGCATCGCTCCGACCCCTCCCGGATGGCTTTGCCGATCTTCTGGTAATCCTCCATCTTCAACAGCTTGCCCCAGTCCTCGAGATATGTGTCAAAACCTGCCGAGACGCCCACAATATCGAAATCAAATCCATGGAAGGCTTCCTTCACCTGGCTTAAATAGCGGCTCTCATCCATGTCGAGATACTCAAAGTTCTCATCAACCGACCACGGGTTGACTATCTTGACATCCGGGTCTCCCCGAAAGATGGTTGCTGTGCCGTCGCCATAATGAAGGTCTATGTCAATGATCAAAACACGCTTTGCCTTTGGCCTGATCCTCTGCACAGCTACGGCCATATTGTTGAAGTAGCACATTCCCCAGGCCCGGTTGGCAGCTGCATGATGCCCGGGCGGGCGCACCAGTGCGAAGGCGGGCTCGCCCTGCATCGCCAGCTCTGCGGCGCATGCGGCTCCGCCGGCGGCCAGGGCGGCGGCATCGTATAAACCTCTGGATTGGACCATCTCGATATGCTGCAAGCCGTGAACCTTTCTGATGTCCTCCCGGCTCGCAGGCGACGGCTCCACGAACTCGTATGCAGCCTCTAATAGCTCCTGGGCGGGGAGCCTGGCACGGTCTGGATTTTCTACGGGGTTGGTGGAGTATTTCGCTTCATAAAGCTTGCTGTATACGATCTTCACGATAGTTGCATATTGACAGACTGATTTAAGTCGATCGGTAAGAGTAGGATCTTCTAAAACTTATCCATCCATGACGATCTCGATCCATCTTGCCACCCCAATAAAACCTTCTTATGAGTCCCTGATACTTTGAATGGGCTCTTGAATCGAGATTCCAGGCTCTCATGGCAAGCCCAAAAGAACCCTACTCTTGGATTTGCGTCGCACTTCCTCCAAAGGTGGACCTGCAATCGTGATCTATGGTGATCGTGCCAGTGCCATCGGCCTTGATGCTAATAATTGCTAAGGGCGCATAATGATGCTCAATCCCATGAGGGGATCGACCTTCATTCCATTCTACCTCCGAGAGAGCTCTTACCGGGATCAGCCAATAATCCCCAGTGCGGTAATTGAACGGCCCTTCACTTTTTTCTGGTTTCTGGAATTGGATAGCTATGCCCATCCCTAGATTAAGCAGGTTGTCTTTACCATCCGAGGTCTCTTTTATTAATGCAGCGTAGTCATCAGAGAGTGTCAGTCCTCCTCGGGAGGAATCGCCCTTCTTCTGATCCCAGCGGCGCAGAAGAGGATTATTGGCTTTGTCCGCTCCCACATCTTCTGAGTACTTCGGTTGATTCCTCTTCAGTATCACCTGATTGCTTTCTTCATCTATGGAGTCCACTCTCCATAGCGCGAAGGCCTGCCTGGCGAGGATGTAGATATCGTCAACGATCTCCACAATATCGCCTACTTTCAGACTTAAATGCTCACTATTTAGGGCGTGGTCAAGGGTGACAGTCGCAATATCCCACTTTTCATTTGTCTCTTTGGTCTCAGTACTTATATCTATAGGGGGGATTATTTTGAAGTCTGCAGAGCCGTTGACGCAAGACCACTTGAAGGTAGGAGGGTTAGCCTTGTCTTCGACTTTACCGGCTCGGTGGATCTCAACTCTTAGGAGAAGGTTTTTTTGCACAGTAAGGTGAACACCCTGCGAGACTATGCAGCCTTTTGTTCCATCTTCTTCAGGGTTGGCTTTACCAGCTTTCAGCAATCCTCTGGGTCCGTACAAATTCTCCCAATCTACGCTTCCACAACCTTTTTCGTCGTTCCGTTCCAAAGCCTTAACTTGCCAGACCACCTTTGATCTTACGGTTGTATCTGCGTCGCCGATCCCAAGAGCGGTTTCGAGAAGTGTATCGTCTTGAATGTAACTTATGCTGCGCTCCCAAACATCTAGATAGATAAAATAACTTTTTCCTATATCAAGAGGGCTGATTCCATCGGAGTGCGAATTGAGACTCTTATCGGAGAAATATCCTTTCTGCTCCGTGTATTTTATAGGCTTCTTGTTTACTAATTCATTGATACAAAGTATTCCATCGACATAGTAATGCCCTGGTGCGATGGTAATATCCTTAGCATCGTCTGTTAAATTTATCTTGAAACTATCGATTTTATTTTCTTCGTCCTTAATGCCTCCTCTTGGCCCTATTAAGTCCTTTGCCATTGTCCTGAGGTAATAGGTCACCAGATCCTGCAAAACATTAAAGTCGGAATCCAAGAGCACCCTACCCTGTTGCATAAGGATGCGGCTGAAGCCCTTATCCGGGTCGAAAGCGTCTTTGCTAAAATTTCCGCGAAATTCATCTCTCATCTTCTCTGCCATTTTCTTCCTCCTAGCTCACAAACACTGTGTTTGCATTCATCCCAGCCGGCATGTAATCGTCCAAGCGGACCTCCAGATTCGCTCTCCTCTGGGGTTCGTAAAGGTCATGGAAGACGCCCATCTCCGATTCATCCTCAGATCCCCGCCTGATCTCCTCAGCGCAGTTATCTGATAGCCTGCAATAGTTAGGTTTTCCGTATTGGACGCTTTTGAATTGGGGCTTCACCCTCAGAGCCTCTTGATGCTTCTCTCCACCCGGTGCCTTCTGGATCACCATGTCTGGCTGGCAGTTATAGCGCTTGGGGGTGCGTGAAGATTTTCTTGGCACATAGCAGAACCTCATGCATCCGCTCTGCGTTCTGGCCACCTTCACAGGTCCGCGGAAGATAGAATTCTCAGCAAGCCTCATGGCATGGACTTCGATACTGCCCAGCACCGTGCTCTTCTTGATGGTCAGCTCAGCCCAGGCAAAGGACCCGCTTGGAGAGCCCATGGCAACGCGATCTGAGCCCAAGGCATCCAGAATACTGCTTACAATATGAATGTCCAGGGGCTCGCCCCCTCCTGAGATCTTTATTGGACCTGTTATACTGTGATCTATATGTACACAGGACTTTGCCCCGGTGATATCCAGGCTCGGCGCAGGGCATCTCTCTGGCTCGCAGCCTTCACGCAATCTATGCCCTGGCACTATTGTAGAATGACGCACCGCTATCCGGGCCATATCGCCCGCTACGGACACGCCTCCGTCAGCGATTATCAGGCCGTCTATGGTGAAGCTGCTCCCTAAGTCTCCTGTAACCGCCAGGTTCCCAAAACTCTCTGATTCCTGGTCCATGGCTCTAACTATCGGTCTGACGCGGTTGGCAGCTCTTATGTGAAGGCTCTCGTCCTTTGCCAGAGAGATCTCTGCAGGCGCCATGAACACCCCACTTTCGGCTATCTCTATTACTGCGTGGAGAAGGTGCTCTTTCCTATCCGCCTTCTCGGCGTTCTTTTTATCCTCCTGCCACTGATCGAACGCCTGGGTTATACTCTCGAAGCCTCCCTCGCCGACTGAGTAAAGTTCGAAATCCTTAGGCTGATAGATAGGTCTGGAATATTCTCCTCCACCGATATCATCGCTAAACCCGTAGTAGTAGGACACAAGGACTTTGACAGGAGGATTTCGCTTGGAAAAAGCTATCCTTCCCAGCTCCGGGTCCACAGCCACCTTACCCTGGTCTGGGGCATACTGCCATCGGCTGAGGTTAGCAGGAATAACATCCTCAGCTTTTATCTCCTGCCAGGTGATCTTCTGGCCCTTATTGCTCTTAGTTCTCTTTGTGCTCTTCATGCCAGCCCAGATCAAGAGGCTCTTGCCTTCTCCATAATAGTCCTCTTTTCGGCTCTCGAAAGATCTTCTATTGATGGCCATTGGCACCGCAAATGGTCCTGTGGATGCCTTATCGGGATGAATATAAAGAGGCTCATCATTGCCCAGGGCGCTGAATGTGAACATGCCTTTAGAGCTGCTCTTCTCGGCAGGCGTCCTCGTGACCGAGTAAGGCTTCAGTCTCCAGACGAAGATTCCCAGCCCGGTGGTGTTGTAATTCCCGGAATTGCAGCATCTGCTGCGTAGATCCGCCAGATGGGCCAGTTCACTGAACGGTTCGCCCACAGTCCCGACCTTGCTCAGGTCTGCAATTCGACCGATGTCCGTTCTTAAGTGGTTCAGGTTCTGCGTGAAAGCCAGGGTTGTGAACATCTCGATGGCTCTAACAGTCCATCCAGATACATCCTGAGATATTGATTCCAGTACGCTCAGGGTCCCTTTTCGCCGCCGATACCTGATGGTGTTGGCCACATCCCTCCGGGGTGTCAGTATCCTACCTATCTGCCTTGTTGATCCTAAGTTGCTTTGATCGACTCCACTGCTTATCTGGCTGTACCCTATGAGATCCCCTATGTAGGGAACGACCCAGTCCTGACTGGTCTCTATGAACCAATTGTTGTAGAGCTGAAGGATATCATTCTCGACTACGGTTACCTGATTCTCTATGATCTCCAGGAGAGCACAGAGGGGACACCCTGCACCATCAATATCTTGACTGTAAATCGCAGGCAGAAGATCCTTCAACCTGATCTTTGCACTCATGTTTTCACCTCTTGGAGTATCAATGTGTCCTCCAGGCTAGGATTTGAGCTAAGGATTACTAGTTGAGCCGGCATCAGTCCGATGTCGCCAACAGACTCCTTAGGGGGCGCGTCTTCATTCAATCCCAATAAAAAGTTCTCTAGCTCCTCGGGTGTTTCACTACCCGATAAGCCCTCCAAGATATCCAGATCGACATAAGCTACTCCCTCAACTCCCTGAATGGTGCTGATCACTTCGCTCTGCAACACCCCCCTATCCAGATCTCTTTTGTCGAAGCCAAAAGCATCGTGCAAGGCGACTCTTATATTGGGTTCGACGGACTCCCACAGATAACCATCGGTCACCTTAATGTGAGCCTTTATGAGGAGCAGCACCAGATCCCTCATCTCTACCATCACGGTGGTTCCGATATCCCCAAGCTGGCGAAGAGCCTTGACCAAATTTCTGTACAGATCCGAGCCCTTATCGATAGGTATGTCTCCCGCTCCTGCGATGGTCACATAAATAATATTCTTTCGGTTCTTTTGGATCTTTGACGCAACGGCCTTTCCAATACCTGCGAAGGTCCTTGTGAAGTCGGCATAGTCCTGTACCGAGATCAGTCGATCAAGAGCCATCAGCGCCAGAGGAGTATTGCTCCTGGCCTGCTCCAATTCCTCTCTATCTGCTCCACCGGATGCTCTTATGGGGTTTACGACCTCAGTAAGCCCAGGCGGCCGTGTCATTAGCTGGCTGATCTGTCCCGCTTGGACGTTTCCCGAGCTGCCCATTCCAGCCCTGTAGGCCGCCCTAATGTTCTCTGTTCCCGTAGGCGGCCTGGCTCCTTGAGAACCGTTTCCGAAGATGATTTTGGTCTTGGCGTCGTCATTTATCTCGGTAACATAGACCCGATCCTTGGGTCCCGCTTTTACAAGATTGTCTACCTCTTTCCATAAGATATCATTCACCCTGACCTGAAGAGTGCTATCAATCCCTGTTGGGTTGGGAGCTGGAATGTAAGTGAGTGGCGACTGGTGCAGTGTGAAACTTTGGAACGACTTGCTGGCGTCTCCGCTTCCCAGCACCTCGCTCTTGGTCTCGCCCTGAGTGGCCTTGGACACATTGCCGTAGATGGTCAAAGTGTCCCGCTTGTACACGTATGCCAGACGGTTGGCGAGCTTTATGAACATGTGATTCGTATCCCCAGGACGATCGATCTCCTCCCCAGTTTCGGGGTCCTTCACCTTCTCCACATCCTGGGAAACGCCTGCGATCATTACAAGCTCGTTGCCTTTCACGCCGCTGGTGCCGGCGATGTCCAGCCTTTCGCCAGAGACGATCAACCATCTCCCCGTCTCCAGACCATCGTATATACCGTCAAGTTCGATGGTATCGCCAGAGACAGGCTCATGTACAGGATCTATAGTCTCATCTACAAGCTCCAGGGATCCACTCTGGGCGTAAACCTCAGTTCCTCGGAGGACTGATATGTCCAGGTCTCCAGATTCCAGCCAATCGCCTTCAAGGTCGATTTTCGTAGTATCCCCACTGAAGCCGTAGTCATTTCTGGAGACGTCTCGAATGCTCTTTGCCCTGAAAATCCTTGGATCAGCCTCGAGGGTGTATGGGTCATCCACCTTCGGTCGTTTTATCACAATCCAACTTCCTGGGGTGATACTATCATACTTTGCATCCAGATACAACTCATTCATTTTGGCAGTCTTGGAGAAGACTTCATATGAAATGAAGAGTCTAACCGAACCAGGGGGTAGACTATCCGAAACAAAGGAAACCCCCACCTTATGGCTATCTCTTACGCGGATAATTGGATTGCTGAGATCAACACGCCCAACTATCTCGCCATCAACCTCGACATTTGCTATGCCTTTAGATTGTTGCCACCCAGTAACTTTTATATTGACCGATGTGTCAGGAGCGATGAAAGTCATTGATACAATATATTCGCCATTGTTGTCTGTTTTAGTTGATTCAGACTTAAAACCATCGCCCAAATCGAAGTCGGGAGAAATCTCCCCAGATGCTGCATGAGTCCTATCTCCCTTTTCTATTTCCACTCTTTCAAGTATCAAATAATTCTTCTCGTCGTATGTCAACTGTATTTTTATGATCATACCATTGAGCGGCCATTCACTATAACCCACCACCACACCGTTCTCGTTCGTTATGGGCATCTTCGGAGCATTGTGGCCATAGGGTCTGGCCCTCGTTCCCAGGACGGGCACGCTGCTCAACTCTGGTGGCTCGGTGACTAGGGCATTGGCCAGGGCAATATAGAGATCATTCCCTATGCCCGGATTCATGGCCGCCTCTATCTTTGGGCTCATATCCGAGCTTACTCCAAAGATCCTGCTGGCAGGTCTATCCAGCCGAATTGAGTTCGGCGGTTGCAGAGAGGGAGCCTTTAGAAGAGGTTTAAGCACCAAAGACAGTCCGGATGTCAGTGGACTGTACTGGGTAATCATTTTTCTATGGAGCTTTCTCTGCATACTAGAGCTCACCGTTTCTTTTGATGCTTTGCCAGCTAAACCCCTTAGATCAACAGCATATTGGTTTAGGGTATCCAAGACTGATTCTAGCCAGTCGTCTATTCTGGTCCTTCCTGCATTCTGTTTGAGGTCAGTCTGTATGTCAGAGAGCCTCTGCATCTTATCTTCAAAAAGTGAATTAAAGGCGTTGTCCATGTAATATGACATGCATTTTTCAAGGGAAGCTCTGAAAAGATTAAGATCATTGATATCGCCATTGACATCGATGGATGGCGTTAGATCAAGACATTCATTAATCACTGCCCTAATCGAGGCCAGCATATCATCGGGCTTTTTGCTTCCTGGATTTTCAGCATATTGTTCTAGAGTATCGATGGCAGATCTTAGCTGTAGGCCTTTGGCGGAATCTTTGAATTTCTGGGCGAGACTATCTAAACTCAGCAAAATGCTAGGATTATTTCTTAGCTCAGCAATGGCTTGGTCGACGCAATTTGCTGTGGTGCATTTTTCGAGAAGATCTTCGAAGTCATTCAGCGCATCTGTGGCATCCACCACAATCTTGTTACTATCATCAATGCACCAAGACGTCAGATCCAGGTATCTCTTAACTGCCGCCTTCATTGAGGCCAGCAAAGCATCTGGATTTTGTGTCCTTTGGAGCTTCGCTTTTGTTATATTGGATGTCAGATCTGTCTCGATCGAGTCCACACTTCTAGGAAAACCTTTTCCTATGGGCAGCAGCAGGAGGTCGTTGGGCTTCAGGTTTGTGGATATTCCCTTGAAATAGAGGGTTTCGATAATATCTGCATTAGATTCGCTGATGAACTGGGGTCTACTCGTCCTGGGCTTGAGCTTACTCCATTTAGTTCGCGCTGTGATCTTATCCGATGTCTCGAAGGTCTGGGGCATCTCCCCGGTAGCCGGAATACTCTGAGACCTGGCACCCAGGGGCACTTCTGTTGGTCCATCTCCTATTACAGTAAAAGCCAGGTAGACGCTCGAAGCCACTCCAGGCCTTAGCCGGTATCCTACGAGCTTTGCCAATTCTAGAACTGACCGCCTCTCAATCGCAGTCCTCAGATAGCCCTCGTTAGCGATCCTCTCCTGATAGAAGGTAAGGACATCGGCAACAATAGCCCAGGCATCCAGGAGGGCTATAGCTGGGTCATCGCTCCTTCGGGTCTTGAGACCCAATAGCGGTGAAGGTATCGCATTCTTCTCATCGGAAGATCCTCCCGTGGTCTGTCCTGGGGTCTGAAGTTCTTGAGAGCAGGGAGGCTCGGATTGATAGGGATAGGACAGGTCGGCCAGCATCGTCTCCATAAAACTGGAGTGGGTGCCCACTCGATAGCTAAGTGCAGATAATCCTGGTCTATTCTCGATTTTCAGAGGCGTCAGCCTTCTGATTCCCTCGCAGCAGCCGCATATGTGTTTCATCGTCCACCTATGGGGTTAATTTTAAGCCTGCCCCTTTCAGGAAAATTGGGATCGTTGTCCATCTGAGCAATCTCCAGAGAACCCAGGGTCAGCAGACCACTTGCTATTTCGTTGTTGGGCCCTTCACCGAGGCGCTCGAGCTTTGCTATTTTGACGCTCTCAACACCCGCGACCCTCTGGGCTGTGTAGACTAGCTGGCTCAGGTAAATTCCCCCTCCGAATGTCAGATTATCCGGGTGGAAGAATCCCAGGCTACCGTCGCTAAGAATCTTATTTCCGAAAACTTCCTGAAGTGCAGCCACAACATGAGCCCGGAGATAATCTGGTTTGATGCACACATCTATAGATATATCCATAGGTACATACTGCGCTCCAGTCACTCTAAGATTGTGGCCCATGCGCCTGAAACTCTCAAGCTCTCGGTATATCTCTCCCAGCAGCCCCTCATCGGGGTCTTCGCTTCCCAAGGGGTCCACAGCTACCTGAACCTCATACCAGCTTCCAGTCCAATGAAGCTTTGCTGCAGCCCTCTGGATCTTAGGGTTGCGCTGGGCAACTTGAGCATAGTCGTCAGGGGTCACGCATCTTTGGATCTCATTGCGGAAGGCCCCTGGCGCCAGGAGCCTTACTTCATCCAGCGGCTCGGGATCGCGGCCTCCAAAAGCCGGCATAGGATTCCAGACGAAGGAGACCGCGTCATGGACCGGTTGCTTGAAGACCATCCCAATTATCGTCTCCATGCCCACATTGCCCTCAATGCCGTTTCCTACTCTATATACGGCGTTGAACGTCGTCCCAGCATCAGGCATCCTTCCGAGAACCCGATCTCCGAAACGCAGGCAAGCAGTTCCTCCATCATCTATCTCTGCCACGAAATGATAGTCGTCTCCGCTGCTCCTCAAGAGGTCGTACTGGACATTCCATTCGCGGGGACCATCTGCGCAGTTGAGTGGTATTCCCAGAAGCCAGACCTGAGGATATGCCTTCCTGGGGTCCTGGACTATCAGGGCTTTTGCTGATACTCCCTTTGGCAGCGGCTGGCAGAAGGTCAGAGGTGATCCACTCAGGCACGTCTGAAAGACATCAGGAACAATTGATACCTCGGCGGGAAGGTCTCCGCACTCGCACTTTCCTATGACCTTCTTGCAGGGCACAGGGCCAAGAGGGCCCTCCTCTATAGTTCTGCCGTGATCCACCAGTATCAGATTTCCTCTGGCTATGCTCACTCCTGGAATAGGCATACAATCGGGTGCCTGTCCCTGGGAAGATATGCATAGAGAGAAAGAAAGTGCATCCTCTGCAGCCCACTCCACTTCCAAAAGAGGGGTGGCCAGATTCTTCTGGATTCCTTCGACGCTTACGGTGTTGAGTGGATCAATATTGGTGCTCACCTTTGTCAACCGTACAACCTGTCTGTGACTCTTGTCGGCATCCTCAGGTTGATTTGTCTTGGGCCCAAGTACCTCCTCAAAAAGAATAAAGTCTCCTGGTTTCAGATTAAGAGAACGTTTGACCTTGAAATGATCTTTAGCTTCGGCCTTTCCATCCTCCTGTCTCTGGACTGTTTGATCACTATTGAATTTCTTATTGGACTCAACAATCCATGAATCCATCAGAGTGGCGCATGTTGCTCCTTTTTGTAGACAGCACTGGATATCACCCCAGGTGTAGATAGGAATCTCGTTGTGGGCAACGTGGATGCTGATACTTGAGCTTCTGATCTCCTGAGGGAAGATTCTCGCCAAGAGGAGCCTGCTCAAACGCTCGTTCTTTATCAGCCCGTTGAGGTCATAGATCAGGACTTTGAGAAGCTCTGAAGGTACCGGCTCAGATCCGCTGTAAGCCTCCAGCAGGTCCCTCGTATTCTTGGAGAGTTCATTATAGAAGCACAAAGCGATTTTATCGCCACCTTTCAGTGCTCCTTTCAAGATGCTGATGAGCCCCTTAGAGTCAATTATATCATCATTCTCCAGAAGATCTCCGTAGACTCCAGTCACGGGCTCGAAGACCTTATACATATCTTCAGGTACGTCCTCAAGCTCCTCGGCCGAGAGGATCATAGGCTCTTTGGAGCTGGCGTTAAAGCTTGTTATAAAGTAAATATTTTCAGGGCTAAGATCTACATTCGCATTGGCCTTGACAAAAACCCAGGCCCTGGCGTTGCAGCCCTCATGCATATAGTAATCGACCAGTCTAGCATGGCGGCGGACCGAAATCCTTCTTCGAGCTGTTCCTAGATATGCCTCTGTGGCGGCGGCATCTTGTTGGTAGCTGAGATAATCGCCTACATAAGCCAGCATCTCCACCAACGTTATGCCGACATCGGGGATGTGACGTTCCTGCCATCCAGGCATTGTAAGGGCCAGTCTATCTAGGATAAGGCGCCTGAAGCTCGAGTAATCTTTGGCCAGATAATTGATTTCAGGCTCTTCTGGCTCCTCGGAAGGGGGACATACAACGCCGACCTTACAGTCGAGATCGCTTGAACAGAGGACTGCGAAGCTGAACTCTGCCTGAGAGTAGACTGGATCGAATCCCACGAGATGCCTCCTCGCTTGGCTACCCTTCTGGGAATTCACAAGCCTGAGAGTGTAATTTGACATGTCACCTATCCCGCCTAACTCAACTCTCAGATAGCTGTCCTGATCGGGGTCCTGGCTATGTACCGGCATTACATCCATCACCTGGATAAGACGGATGCGCCTTCCGCCCTCGATGAGCACATTCTCCTTTGATATAGTCCCATTGAACCTATCGAAGAGATAGACATTTAGTACTGATCCCTTCGGATCGGCTTCTACAACCTCTATATAATCTATCCCGTTCAACCTGGTATGCCGGCCTTCTGTGTCATTGAGCAGTTGCTTTCGCCTGTATTCCTTTCTGCAAACCTCAGATCTTTTCACTGGACCCCTCCTTTCACAAATGTCTGGACATACACTTCTCCAGTGCGCCTAAGAGTGTACTGTATCACTGCCTTCAATTCCGATTCCTGAGTCGTTATCTGAACGGAGCTTATCTCGATGAGATCCGCCAGCCAGAGCTGGAGTCTTGATTGAACTGTGAATTGCAGAGCTGCCGCCAACTCAGGGCTGTTGGGGGCAAAGACCATCTGAAGGAGACCACTACCGAAATCAGGACGGTTGACACGCTCCCCTGGATTGGTGAAAAGAAACTGTTCAATCATCTCTCGCACATGACCACTGTCATCAACAGCGGCTGTTCTGCCATCTCCGCTAAATTGAAAAGGATAATCGATATTCATAGACATCACAACGCTATTACTTTGCTTTGAACTGAAATTATTAATGGGGGCCCCTGAGGTATCTGCTCTATGCTCTGACAGACGCCAGCAGGAGTTCCAAATGGTGGAATCTGAGCCACAATTGCAGGTTGACCAAGTATAAGCACCTTGGTTGACGGTATGAACTTGACAGTGACACATGGCTGGGGCTTGGTGCCTGAAGGAGTGGGAGCAGGGACCTGGAAGAGGCAACCTACCACCGACTGCAGATCGATTATAGTTGCCACCTGCAAGGTGACCAGAACCATCACTTTAGGATTGCTGGCGATTACGGCTGTCTTGCCGGTGCCATGAGGACAGGTCGCTGAAGACCCAAAGTGCATCAAAAAGCCTGGCAAGAGAAAGACCTCCTTTTAGGGCAGGACCACTAGGTTCCCGCGGTTTATGGTTATCGTGCCAGCAGCTATGGTGATCATGCCTAAACCGGCATCTTGGAGTATTATGCCTGCCGGAGTTATTGATATGCCCGGCTTTCCAAGAATTGGGCCGCACTGCATGAATATCCCAAGATTATTCATGACGATGCTATTATTCATTAGCTGGATAACAATTGCAGGCAAAGGATGGGAAGACAGCATATGCATCTTAGGCACATCGAGGGGATTTCCCCAAAAGCATCCCGTCCATATGGGCTTGTCGGGGTTACCCTGCTCGAACTCGATCCAAACCTCTGATCCGATAGGCGGCACAGATAAAATGCCCATTTGCTTCCAGCCTACGGGAACACAGGGCATTGCCCAGGTTGTAGGCAAGAATTCGGAAACGTCAGCCACCGAAACTAGGATACGGCCCTGAAACAGGGGGTCGATATTGTTGATCACAAGGCCACGATACTTGCCATAGTAGCTCTCTGGAGGACTCAAAGTATCTTCTTCTTGATTATCTAACAATCCATTTAGAAATCCGCTCATACCGGCACCTCGCTAACTGTAGATATCAGCCCGTTTCGGCTCAAAGTGAAGCTCTGCTTGTACTCTCCCCGCTTGATACTGTGGGTAACACTCCTGACATAATACAAGCCATCGAAGGCTGTTCCGGCGCCCCTTACTCCTACAAGCTTGTGAGGCCTCAGAACCCGACCGTATCTGACGGAATCGAGGGTACCTTCAGCAGTAACAGCCTCGGACGTCTTGGCAATCTTCGCCAGAGCGATGAGTGTTGCCCTAAGCATGGACATATTGGCGGTCCCTGATATTTTCACCAGCTTCTTGGGGATGGGAGGGATCAATCCCAGGGGAGGACTGAATGGCGTCACATCGGGCACGGGGATAGGGATGGGGAACCCTGTGAGATCGTTTTGGATTGAGATCAGGGGCATGACCTTATGCTCTGTATCGAACTTGAAGTTAAGAGATTCGACGTTGGTAAAAGCATCCATGTTAATATTCAGGGCAGGTTGAGGGGCACCGACTTTGACCTCAGGTCCCCAGTAGGCGAAACTTGTACCAATTTCGGGCCCAGGCTCTACATAGAAGACATAGCCTGTCAGTTTGGCGAGGTACTTTAAAAATTTCAGATCTGTTCCTTGCTGTCTCATATACTGCTGGATTGGCAGTGCTATGTCTAACAGAGGGCTCGGTATGACCTTTGGTATGACCCCGAATGGCACATATTTGGCCAGAACAAGTAAGGCAGCGGCGAAATCGGGCATCGCTGGATATGGAATGCCGCTCAGATCGAAGTAGTCCATGATCCTGGTCAGATCCTCTCCTGTGATCGTGAGAGTGGCATGTCCCGGATCAGAGCTCCCTGTCACCTGGTGGTGGGTCATGACCCCATCGATAAGAACTTCAGTAACGCCGCTGATGGTGATGGCCACGACCACTCGCACAAAGGGTATGGAGACCCCGCCTGCGAGGAGGAAGATGGTATGAAGCGGCGATCGGGTGCTGAGTGTGAAGGTTAGCTGGAAGGTGCTTGCCTTGTCCGTATCGCTCTTGATTTCGACGCTCACCAGAGCATCTATGATCTCCTGAGAGACGGGCACGGGAACAGCGGGGCCTATCATCAGTGTCAGGTAGAACCCGTTATCCATATCTGACTCCCTGAACTCCCTCTGGGAGTGTTATGCGAATCCTATGCCCGATATTCTCAGGGGCAGTCAGGTCGTTCGGGTTCATGGCGCCGTTGGCATCACAGATCTTCCAGAACTGCTCCGGATCTCCCAGGTATTTTGCTGCAATATTGTCCAGCCTGTCTCCATCGACCACCATGTACTCCTGGATGAGGGCAAACCTATCCGGCCTGGGGACAAAGCGCCGTCTCAGATAGATTATCTTCCTGCCATCGGGGTCCAGAAGAGTGGCGGTATCAATGCCCTGGTACCTGCTGTTGGGAGGGAAAAGGTTCGCCTGGACGCTGAGGTCTGACAGAACCTTCATAGGGTCTGTCATGAAGTTGATCTTGGCTTGTATTGGGTCTATCAAGGTATGCCTCCTATTCCGAGATTTCCAAGAGATCCGCCGACGTTCAAATCCGCCAGGCTCTCTTTGTTCTTGAGGTAAGTCATGAAGAGGCTGGAGCCCTTATGGCTGAATCCCAGGTCATCGACTGTGAGCACTCTCATCCCTATGCTGACCTTGGCCCTGATGGGATTGAGGGATGTATCGAAGGCCTCTTCGGTAATGCTGAAATCAGTGATACGCACGGGAAGTATGCGGTTCTTGCTCCAGACGAAGAGGGCGAGGGGCGTCTCCATGGGGATGATCTCCAGCTTTCCAGACTGGGCCAGGACATTGTTGTTCTGGAGCTGGAGACTTGTCGGATAGATAATGGTCTCCAGGGCCGCCAGCTGGGGAAAGATGCCAACATCTACAACTGTGGAGTTGGCATCAGCGACCTCGAGCTGGTCCGTGGCATCTATCTCCGCCTCTATCTTTATGGTCTCCACCGGCGGGCCTTTGAGGCGCAGAGCTTCGGACCTGTCTCCGGTGTCTCCAACGCCTTTGATCTGAAAGCTCCTGCTGACGCTGTCCGGATTATATTGCAGAGTTATTATCCTCTGCACCAGAGATGTGTTCGGATCAATGAGAACGATGCCGCCCTTGAGGATCCTCGGCGATCCTGTAAAACCTGTGGGAATGGTATGAACCTCCTGTATAATTTTAAATACTATAAGATATAATAAATGACTATTTGGAGCTTTCATTGCGATCTATATGCTTTCAACTTCCACAATTCGTCTCCTGGAAGCATTTTTCGCTGGCCAGCTTGCGCGTTCCATATTCCTTATTCTCTTTCGATTGGCACTCTCTGGCATTCTTGAGCCTCCTCTCTACGCAAGGGACTGAAACCCTATATGCCTCACACTCCCGTTCCTTCATTCCGAAGATAGCCATTTTAATGCATTCTGTGTCAGGTCGTTTGCCTTTGTCAGCAGAGAGATAGCAGTCCCGAAGCTTTGGACAGAAAGTTTTCATCTGTTTGACGTGGACCGCTTCGTGCTGCTCAACGCAGGGTCTGGTACATGAGTTCTTTTCATCGATGCGATGGGTGACTTTGCCAGTTGGTGTTCCTGTTCTTTTATCTACTTCACAATCTGTAGAGCCACCTGGAAATTCCTCGCACTTTTCCTTTTCCTTTTCTGCTAGACCAGTACTCCAAGGGAACCGCACGGTGTATTCGAATTCATGTTTGGATGGTTCGTTTTCTATCTCCGGCTTTTGCCTCGAAACCACTCCGGGAGAAAGAAGCGTGAATGTTGGAATCGGCTTGCGAAGATGAATGGCATCAGCGGCGGCATCTGCTTCGTTCTCATGCTTCAAGCTGTCAGCTACCATCAATCGAGAGCTTCCATTGAGATGCTGCTGAATTGTGTGCGCCAATTCGTGGGCGATTAAACGGTTGCCCGTTTCTGCGTGGGGGGAATACTGCCCTGCACCGAACGTGATATGATTTCCGACTGTGTAAGCCCGCGCATTTATTTCCCTTGAGGATTGGGCAGCTATCGCATTCGTATGAACACGGACATTGCTGAAATCACGGCCGAAGAGTGGCTCCATACGAGCACGCATTCTCATGTCCAATGGCTGCCCCGACGATCTTAGCACTTCATGCACTATGGGCGGCACCTTATTCGCAGCCGAGCCATACGAAGTCCTCTGCAGGACGCCCTTCTCTCTTCTACAGGCCGAGCACTCGCCGGCAAATGGACGCGACATCTCAGGCGGGAGCCTTTTCTCCTGGGCCCTTTTAGCAGTGGTCTTCTGCACGGGTTTAGCTTGGGTCTGTAATCCTTGGCTCATTTTGATCAATACCTGTAACTGAAGTGCATCTCATACAATTGCAGTGAATCCTCAAAGATGCCAGCGTCGCAGACATCATCTTCTTTCCCTACAACTATGGGCCCTTCAATATATTGATAATTCCAGCAGCCCTTAGTTGTTGTGTACACGCACCGGATTGAGCCGACTTTGGCGATGGGAAGCGCTTGGCTTCGATCTTATTGCCAGTCTTATGACTATCATCCAGGGCATCAACAAATGCTTCCGAAACCTCTTGCGATGAGGGAATAACATGATCTGCAGCGGCTTTCGCCGTTTTATAAGGAACGTGTCTATCTTTAACACGTGAGGCCAGATAATTACAAGAGAATGTTTGGATCTTTGCAGAAAATGTGGTGATAAGAGCGGCGCGATTTGTTAAAGTCCCAGATGCATCGAAAATACCTCCATTCATCTTCAAAAACGTGGTAGTTCGGTCCTTCCACAATGAGCTGGGCGCGCTCGCACCCGGTGATAAGTAATCCTGCAAAGCGTCGGATAACATTTTGCCTGTTGAAAATGTAGGTGCGGTTAATGCACTTGAACTGCTTGTAGCGACAACGGACCCAGCAACATCGCCCTCTAGATTGATGGAGCCACCGTAATCAGAGCCTGTGAAACTAGTTCTGACGTTAATACTTGGCGTAGTAACTCGGTTAATAGCAAGACTTGCCGCTCCTCCTCCCAGATCACCGAGCCACGTCACGAGTTCCGTGCCAGTGCCTCCCATATCGATATTCAGGCCCATGAAGGGGTAAGAAACATTGCTGGCAAATTTGGGGTCGTTCCGTGCGTCGAGCCCAATGATAAGATGGCCAAAATCAATGTGACGGGCACCATCAACAACATCCTGGCTGGCTTTGAGTGCATCGAGGAGGCCGCAATTAAATATCCCTTGCACATCAGGAGGGATCGACTTATCGACTGCTTCTGACGGGCGAGTAAAGCGCTGGAATCCTTCGTTGCGGGTTGTGCTCTTCTCTACGGCAAAGTCCTGACTCCATGCCGTCCCGTAATAAACGCCTCGGAGTGCATGGATCTGATCTTTTGTCGAAGTGATGCCTGCGGTTCGAAGCTTGGTTTCAGCAGCACGCACCAGGTCAACCAGTCCCAGGAACGTCGTTGCTTGCTTGTAGGTTGTCGTGCATGCAGGATCAGGCTTACGGGCAAGCAGTGGCACGGATAGATCGGTATGAATTGAATGGACTGGTAAGCTAGCCATTATCCTAGAAGAGAGAATATCGGCAGCCTGTTCACGTGGACTATGTGTGTCTTCAATTGTGAGATGGCCAGTTGGCCCGGTAGTTATATTGCGTTGCTGAATTACATGGCCAAGCTCGTGCGCCAGCAGCTCTTTTCCAGCTGACATATGCGGTGCATAATTTCCTGAACCGAACACCACATTTCGTCCCACCGTATAAGCACGAGCTCCAACCGACAACGCCGACTTTGTCGCGTGCTCGTCGGTATGCAATTGCACATGACTGAAGTCGTATCCAAAACGCGGCTCCATAAAAGCGCGCGTCTTCGCATCCAATGGCTGCCCAGACGAGCGCAGCACCTCGTGCACTATGGGTGGCACAGTATTCGGAGCAGGCCCAGACGAAGCCCTCTGCAGAACGCCTTTCTTCCCGGCGCAGGCTGAGCACTCGCCGGCAAATAGACGCGATGGCTCGGGTTGAAGCCTCTTCTTCCGGGCTTTATTGGCAGAGGGCTTCTGCATGGGTTTTAAGTGGGTCTGCAATCCTTGGCTCATGAATAGGTCCTTGATCGTAGATGATTTCTTTGTGATTTTCTAACAGAACATTCCGAAGATGCTCTCCAGAAAGAATTCACCAATTAGTCATCCAGGGGATGTGCTCATGGCTTTCCAGGCGAGCTACTTTGCTGCCTTTGGGGCGCGTTGACATCGAACTCCTGTACACTGTTGTAGTCGAAGTCGAACCCAATATCTACCCTAATGACGTATCTTCCAGGCACCTGGGGCGCCTGCAGCTCTATAGGCGTGGGGGAAGCCGACTCAAGCTCGACTCTTTCTCCAATCCGATCTGGATTACGGGCGTTGCGGTCGGCCTCTGCCACAATAACTAGGTGTTTTGCGCCTCGTGTCGAGCTGAAATTATCCGGGGGGACAATGGTGAACCTGATGGTAGCCCCCGGCTCATAGGACTTCCGCGGACCGTTACGGTACTGGAACGAGAATCGGGGGGATAGAGCGGGAGCGTCCTTAATTGGGATCTTTGGCCCCTGAAAGATGTGCACCCCCAGGTCCCTTTCCGGCAAAGCTGGACCAATCTGACTGCGACTGCGATCCTCAGGCAACGGTGACGGTGACTTGCCAATGACGGCTTCCAGGATAGCCTTGATGCCTGCATCTAATCCCTCCTTGACGAGGGGTTCAATGGCGTCGTCGATCATCTTCTTTGCGTCTTTGGCCGGCATAACCGGCTGTATCTTGGATAGCAAATCTCGCAATTCTCTGACCAGAGGGTCCCTTTTGGCTGCGTCAGAGACCTTCTTGATCAGCTCCGTGAGTTCTTTGATTCGGCCGATTTCTGCTGCAGTCGCCTTCTGAGCTGATGGAGAAGAGGGTAGTGGTGTCCCCTTTGCCTCCGGAATTCTTGGCGGAAAGATAACAGGCCCCGTTGGTGTGGAAAGTGGGTTTGCTTTATTTGGTTTATCCCTTTCACGAGAGCCGAGAGTCGGCACCTTTAGCCCTTCAGCCTGCGTTAGTCTACTGGCCATGAAGTTGCGCGCGGTGAACATTATTTCTACTCGGCGGTTGCGCTGATCGTGCCCACTGGTAGGAAACCGGAGTGAGCTTTTGCCCAGGCTCGCCACACGTAAAGCGTCTCCTGGTACTCCTGCCGCCACAAGCGCCGATCGGACTGCCTCTGCACGTCCCAGGCCAAGATCCTTATTGTGCTCCTCAGTCCCTGAGGCATCGGTGTGACCGACTACTGATATGAACGAGTCAGGAAAGAGTTTGAGAATCTTTTGCATCCGCCGTGCGTGTCTGCCTAGAGACTTCGTGTGTTCTACCGTAAGTTCAGCTTTGTCCAGGGCAAAGCTATCCAAGGTTAGAGAGCCGGCCATGGAGGCGCCGAAAGGTTCGTTCAACCCGAGATCGAAGTCATCTGCCTGTTCGGGTGTCTTCCGGTGTAGGACTGATTGACTGTTTGTTTTTGAAAGCCTCTGCTGCAAGATTCCTGCACCAGAGTTTAAATGGTCAGATGCAGGGGTTAGCAAGCTTTCAGTGATATCATGGGCCTCCCGTTCTAGAGGATCAGATGGGGAACTCAGTCTCAAAGGAGCTGCATCAAAGGCACCACCAGTCGTTCCGGCTGACTGCTGGACCACGTGAGCTAGCTCGTGCGCCATAAGCCTGCGCCCAGCTGCGCTTCCGGAACCTACAGCACCAGCACCAAAAACCATATCTTTGCCGACTGTATACGCCTGCGCATTCACCTCCCGAGCGGATTCTGCTGCCCGGGCATCTGTATGCACCCGGACCGAACTGAAGTCATGGGCAAACCTCGGTTCAAAGAAATCTCGACTCGTCGCATCAAGCGAGGAGCCGGGCGATCGCAGCACCTCATGCACAATCGGCGGCACAGTCTTGGGAGCTGAACCAAAGTCTGATCGCTGCAGTTCTGGCTTCTTCTTGTGACATTCATCGCATTTGCGCTGCAAAGTGCGCTTGGCTACAGGCGCAGCACGCCCGACCTTTTCCACTGATCCGGTCATAAGCCAGTAGCTCATCGCCTGATCCCTCTGTAAACAGCGCCAGCAATATCTCTTCCCAAGGCAGTAGGCTTCACTTTATCGGCCACATTTATACTCCCACCTCGAAGTGCGGGTACTGCGATTCCGGAAGCCAACTCCGTCGCCAGGCTGCCTTTTGACAGGAGACGGGTCAGCTCGGCCTCGACAGCTGCCTTTACCGCAGGCCCGCTGGCCCAATCTACAGGCAATCCATCCAAGACCAGCCTATCGATATGCAATTGGATTCTCAACGTTTAACCTCCGGCGGCCAGATGAAATCCGCTTCATTGATGGGCATCTCTTGCTTCTGGAATTCGTTTCTTGCTGATTCCAGAATAATCGACATATTAACAGGCGAATCCGCCTTTGCAGCTTGGAAGGCTGCGTTCAAGACTATATTATTAATGCTTCCACCAGTCAGATTCAGGCGGGCCAGCCTCTCGTAATCCAGATCTGTGGTGGGAACCTTCTCAGGAAAAGCCCTTTCCCATATCGCCCTTCTCTCGGCAAGACCCGGGAACGGGAAAGTCAACACAAACCTGAGCCTCCTGGTGAAGGCCTTATCGAGGGCACTTTTCATATTGGTGGCAAGAATAGCGAGCCCTCTATAGGCCTCCATCCTCTGGAGGAGATAGTTAACCTCGATGTTAGCATATCTATCGTGGCTGTCCTTAACCTCACTTCTCTTTCCGAACAGGGCATCGGCCTCATCAAAGAAGAGGATGGCACCGCTTCCCTCAATGGAATCGAAGACCTTCTTGAGATTCTTTTCGGTCTCGCCGATATACTTGCTTACAACCGCGGAGAGATCTATCCTGTAAAGGTCCAATTCGAGATCGTTGGCAAGAACCTCTGCTGCCATGGTCTTGCCCGTTCCACTATCCCCTACAAACAGGACGCTTATCCCCATTCCCCTGTTCATCCTTTCTCTGAAACCCCAGTCGTCATAAACTATGCTTCTTACATCCATCTGGTCTGCAATCTGATGAAGAAGTATCATTTGCCTCGTGGGCAGAACTATATCAGACCATGTGGCTTTGGGGTTGAGATTCTGAGCCAATCCCGCTACTTGTGGCCTGGTTTCTTCCCTACACGCACGCCACAGCTCCTTCCCAATATTTGAATTCTCTTTGGTTGATCTTGAGCTCGCAGTTCTGGCGATCTGTTCAATGGAAGGCAGATTGAGGTCGAATTGGCTTGATAGACTTGCAGGAGCTTTTCCAGCACCCGATCCCAGGATAGAGATCCATGTGGATCGCTGCTCAAGTGGAGTTGGCTTGGATATTTCGATTGGTATGAGTTCCTTGGTTAGACCGCCCCACCTCTCCTTGACATCAAGGAAGAAGAGTCCATTGCTGGATTCAAGAAATAGGTTCAGATGAGTGGCGGAATCCCCGGCCTGACTGCTGGCGGCTAGCTCTGAAGCATCAGCATATAGAGCAATGGGCATAAGGACGCTTTCTCTCTGCCATAGCCTGGAGAGCAACTCAAGATCGAGAGCATTGTTTGGGAGCATCTGGACCTGGAATCGGTAGAGATACAGGCCCAGTTCATTCGATGCAGTCCTGGCTATCATCTGCTTTGTTGATGAATATTCTCCGAGCAACTCTATAATGGGAAGATGCTGAGGATTGGCTTGCAAGACATCTTGGATCTCATCCACGATAGCTCTCTGGGATGGTGGAAGGGCGATCTCTGAAGCGGGATCTCTGACTCTGATTAGTATCGATGCAAGGCGGTCATCCAAGTAATAAATACCCTTTATGTAACTGATGATCTTTTCATCTGCCCTCAAGGGAGAGGAGATCGTGGGCTGCCCTCCAATTCTATCAATCTCTATAAGCTTCCAGTAGCGAAGTGGCCTCTCCGGCGATAGGGCATCCCAGGCAGCTCCATCAAAGAGGGCCATTGCCAGAGCACAGTTGGGATAGGGACGGGATAGATCGTCCTGGGCCCTTGCACAGAGATTGGGAATTCTGGTATCTAATTCCATAGCTACACATAGAAAGAGAAGGTCTCGTTCGAAATTTGATAGTCCGAATTTCCTGCTGAGATTTACTAAGGCCGGAGGGGTCTCCATCTCTTCCGCAGCAGATATGATCTCTTCCACCTCGGCCAAGCGATTAACTCTGCCCTGATTTGCTTCTGGTGGACCGAGGCTGGCGGCATTCTGAATTGTACTTGAATCTGCTACAGCTGCTGATATCATAAACGGAAGGAATCTTCTGAGAAAGGAATTCTTTTTAGAGGTTTCAGGCGTGGTCGTTCTGGATGCCACAACTTCTTCATCGAGATCGACAGCCCCATTAGCAGCAGACACATCAACGTTTTGCTCTCCCATAAAAGGCGTTATCGCACTCTGAGTCGACTCTTCTGCCAGCCGTTCCAGGAGCAAGCGCAGTCGATCTAGAGATGCGGCTAGATATTTGCTATTCTCCTCCTCCCAAGATGGCTCAGTCAATTCACAACCACCTTCTGACTGTTGTCGAAGCTTAACGGCTGAGAATTCAGATCAAAAGGCATGCTATCAACGCCGTCTACCCTCAAACGCACTAAGTAAGGACCGATTTCAACATCCTTGATTTGGAATTTGACGGTATCTGCAGTTTGAGGCCTGGGATCGGGATTCCATAATACTTGCCTGTTGCCGAAGAGAAGGTAGACCTTCTGTCCCGATAGAACCTTTGGATCTACAGTAATGACCAGATCTACATTTCGTAGGATTGGCGATCCTGTGGGTGAGATGATTACATTGGAGAGAGTTATTTTGGGCGCTACAGATAGAGGCACCTCATTAGTCGCTATGCTGGGGTCACTGCCCCTCGGTATGATTGCATAAACGGTGTACAGTCCGGCAGACCATTCAGAGGGATCGTCGAGCTTAACCACGATATTTCCAGGCGCAGAATTCGACACGGGTTTTTTCACGATCTCTTCAATATTCAAGCTTCCATCGATTAGGTGCTGATGTCTGTTTGCAAAATGAATCTCAGAATCGACATCAATGTTGTCACCTTGAATAGTCACCTCGTCACCTATCTCGCAGCTCGGCAGGTTATGCGGGAGAACTACTTTTTGGAGCACAGCAGATAGGCCCGTGGACGCTTTTGCTCCCCTATTGTCTTTGCCGCGATTCAATACGGGTGGCGGTATCTTCACAGGAGCGGCACTATCGATCATGACCACACCAACCTGGTAGCCGACTGAGATCCTATACTGGGTCTGGAAGATCATCCATAGCTGTGACATAGCCTCAACAGCTATGTTCTGGGGAGTAATCCGGATATGATCTATCTGATTCCCCAGATCATTTCCTTGAATAGAAGTGCTGATCTCATCAGCCGAGAGTATAGGATGATCATTAAGTACACTCACAGCTTTGCCTAAGATCCGGCAGCCTAAAATGTCATCGTTGTCATTTCCATAAGCAGTGAGGAGATAATGCAGATCGAGAGCGAGAGGAGCGACACCCGATTCACCAGGCCTGAGCTGACCTGGAAGGGACGTGTTTCTCAGAGCAGCATTATGAGTAACATTGTAGAGGAAGAGATTGATCTGGTTACCGCCATTGTTGGCACGAGCTTTATCTGGAGGCTGGGTTGTGACCATTGTATCAACAAGATCGCCATCTAGATGGACTCCGTCTGTTAGGAGCTTTCTAAGAGTAGCTGAGACCGCGGCTATTGAAATCCAATTGCTCATCCGATACCACCTCTGGCACGCCTATAAAGGTACTCTTTCAGCCCCATGGCGGAGGAACCTGCATTTAATTCCTGTTTTCGCTGGGGTAACGGAGCGTTTGTTGATGATCTGACCTCAATGCGACCTATCGAGACCATTATATCCCCACCGGACATATTCTTCTCCGGGGAAGAGACCTTTGTAGAGATGCTGGCTCTGATGTAATCAGGAACATTCATGGCCTCAGAAGGCAATGACTGACTTATGCCGGTTCTTTTATGTCCTTTTGCAGATTTCTCCACTCTTGCAGATAACATGGATACCTGGATGGTTTTTTCCTTTCCCTCTTGGACCAAGGCGGCAGCATTACGGCCATGGTTATTATAAATACCTTCAATTGCTCTATTAATACCCCCTAAATGCTCGTCAGAGCTTACTTCTCCTTTTAGTTTCCTCACATCTCTTTTTAGTTTCGATGAAGGCATAATATCATTTGTTTCTACTGCAACCGCATTTGTTCCAACCACTGACGGTTTTGTTCCAGCTCCAATTGGAGACCTGGAAGTATCCTGGCCCATCCCCAAGGGCCTGTTCATATCAGGCTTCTTTGGGGATTTGCCACTTTGGAGGTCGATCAATTCTTCACTATTCTTCGCTATGCCTTTAGATATTTGAGGGGGAAGCCCTGTAGTAGGTGGCTCTGTGAAAGATTCATGCCACCGTTCTCTTGTTTCTTGAACTATCATGGAACCCCTATGAGTCTCTGGGAAAGGGTTATCCGATGAACGGATGGTGCTAGATGAGACGTCCATCTTTCCTTCGTGGATATTCGCAGACTCATTATGCAGATCTTCTCTCGGAGCAATCTTTCTCTCTGTTTGAGGAACGCCCGCTCCAGCTGTCTCATCTATGATTTGTGATGCAGCAATAATCTTATCTGATGAATTCATCATATCTGATGATAGCGGCTCAAAAGTGGATCGGAGTCTAGGCTGGAGAGTCTCAGCCAGATTGAGGCTTCGTGCGGCTATATTTCTTAAGTAATCACTCATTTGTTCAGCACTTCCAAGTAAAATTGCCTGCGCCACGGACTCATGGCAAGAATATCTGTCTCTCTCCAGCAATACGCCGATGCCAGAATATGGACCTCTCTTAGCGTGCGAACTGCCCAGGCATTGAGCTCGCTCCATAGAAAGGAGCTTATATCGAAGGCTATCTTTTTCTCGGATTTGCACAAGGGGCAGCTTAGTGCGATATGTATATCGGCCTGAGGATCACTCATCTCCATACGAGCCATAATCTCATCTACCACAACCTCTGGCAGATCTTCTGCAGAAGCTTCCTTTGTATCCAGGATGATACTAATGAGGCATCTTTTCAGCAAAGAATAGCTGAATGAGTCCGTATCTTTGCAATCTGAGGCTGCCAGGAGGTCAGAGCTATTGGGGTGCCTGAAGAATACCTCGAAGTCTTCCATGGAAAGCTTCATGATCTTGGAGTGGTCGGCAGGAAGGTCCATCAAAATCTCATCCACATCGAAAGCAACCTCGAGATGCTCTTCACATCCTTCACATTTTGTAATTCCCATGATTCGAGGCCCGAATATGGTCTTCCTGAGAGAAAGGAGGAGGGCATCCCTCTGGCCCAAGCTAAGAGATAAAAGATCTCCAGAAGCGATCTCAGGGAAAGCCGCCGAGATCATAAGCAGCGCTCTCTGGAAAGGCTTCTGAAAGATCCCACTTTCCCATATTTCCAGAAGCTCTGAGGCCGAAAGAGCTATCATGTGGGATTTATACCTGTGGATTTGTGAAAGTAGGCTCCGTGGGCTCAGTCAGGTCTTGATCTCTCTCCCAGCCTTCGTTCTCAAGCTTTATGTGCTGGATAGCAACCGCGTTGGCATTGGCATCAAGGTCCGGCAAGGCCTGGAACTCAGATACCCAGCACCTATATACTTTGTAACGGATAGCTGGTTGCCCTGCCTCATTCAGTACCTCAATGAGCAAATCCTTGCGGAAATCCTTAAGGGAAACTTCATTGCCTCCGCCTGCACCGTAGTTCCAGACCTTATTTGCCCATTTTTCAAAATCAGAATCATGGGTCACACCTCTCTCGAGAGTTATGGCTTCATACTCTGTCCTTCCTGGAGATTTGCGACTGCTGCTGGGATCGCCTCCTTCACGATGCTTGACAACCTCGGTGGTTCTCTTGAGTCCGCTAACTTTGCTGATCCCTGCTACTGGATCAGGACTGTCTGAGAACTTGACGAGAAACTTGAAGTTCTTGTATGGATCATAGCGCTGGGGGTTGACTTTAAATTCAGCCATATTCAACACCTCTAAGTTTGAATCTGTCCTGCCATCTGCTGTATCTTGATCACAACGAACTCCGCAGGCTTAAGGGGGGCAAAGCCCACCACTATATTCAGGATTCCCAGGTCGATCTCATTCTGGGGGTTAGTGGTTTTATCACATTTGACGAAGTACGCTTCTGTGGGGGTCGATCCCTGGAATGCTCCTTGACGGAATAGGTTTTGCATAAATGCTCCGACATTCAGGCGTATTTGAGCCCATAGAGGCTCGTCATTTGGCTCAAAGACCACCCATTGAGTGCCTCTGAAGAGGCTCTCCTCAATGAAGAGCGCCAGCCGACGGATAGGGATGTACTTCCACTCATCACTGAGCTGGTCTGCACCTCGCATGGTCCTGGCACCCCATACCACCTTGCCATTGATCTTGAAGTCCCTCAGGCAGTTGATACCGAGGGGGTTGAGCATTCCGTTTTCATCGTCATTGAGCTTCACGGCAAGGCCTGTTATGCCACTTATTGAGGCATTCAGTCCGGCCGGAGCTTTCCATACTCCCCTCTCCGCATCGGTTCTAGCCATAATCCCGGCGATGGCACCGCATGGGGCAAAGGTATTAAGCTGGTTGCCCATCAAGGGATCAGGTTCGATGATTCTGGGGAAGTAAATAGCAGCATAGCTCCCATGATCTCCAGTCAGATTGAGACTTGTGAGTTGGTCTTTATTTACTATTTCAGAGGCAGCAGTTTCTGGAATGCTCTCCCAACCGACTGGAGAGTCCACAATGAGCACCGCGCGCCGCTTGAAGCAGTATTCCTCTGCATCCTGGAGAACGGCATTCAGAGTATCTCCGTCTGGATCGTCCGGCGGGATGCACAGCAGGTTAAACAAATCAACCTTGTCCAGGAGATAAAGGCCTGTCTTTGTGCTTTTAACGCCCCAATCGTCCTTATCTGTTAATCTGCCGCCGTCCGAGCCTTGTGAAGGTTTGGTTGAGGTTCCAACTTGAGGTGTATCTGTGGGTATGTCGAGAGTTCCATCTGCCTTTTTGGGAATGCGAACCAATTGAGATTGGTTGGAGAGCAGATTAGGAATATATTGAGGCCCCGATTTCTCGTCTATGGAGACATTCAAGAAACTCTCTTTTCTAACGGGCCTATTATAACGGTCGTTCTCGGTAATGCTCAGATTGAAGAGCTTGTCTTTGGTTGTGTTGTATCTTGCTGCTATTGAATTTGCTGCTATTGAATCTGTAAGGCCATTTAGATCTATACTGGCGACAAGGTAATTTCCCCATGCTCCTGGACTGGCGGCTTCAAGATTTAGGATATTAACTGAGAGTCTTGCTTTGCCGTTGCTGGTAGTAGTCGGTGATGGTTTGTAGACACGTGCAATTAAGGCCTTATTACCTCCATTATTAAAGAAGTCTCTAATTGCATAGCACAGCGAAAACCTTTTTATATTTTCATCGAGTTGTAGTCCTCCAAAATTCCTCTCGAAGTCTGCGAAACTGTTAATCGTCATAGCCTCATCAATAGGACCTTTGTACGTCCTGCCTACAAAAGCGGTAATGGATGTAGCTACCCCAACGATGGTCCTGACACCACTTGGTATCTCCTCTATGTACACTCCGGGATACGTCAATTGAATTGGCATTCAAACCCCCATCTAGGATGTCTTTGTTTTACTGCCGATGAGTATCGATACAATAGCTCCACTCATAGTAGCTCCAGGGGCGGGATCAGGAGAATTATACCAAATCGTTATGCTTTTCGGAGACCCTATCAGGCTGTTAACTCCTCCTATGAGCATTAATGCACCATTACCAAATGGTATCTGGTCATGGCTATCATCCAACGCAAATTTCAGATATTGATACGAATTGGGATCCGCCGATCTTATTAGAATAAGAGATACTTCTCCGTTAATTGATTGTATATTCGCAGAAGCTTTTTCTTTGGGAGGGACAACTATAGTATCCACACTATATGAGCTCACATTTATCTTACCGGATGCTGCAATACTTGGTCCGTTTGGAATCGTTCCATTCACAGTCCAATTAACTTCGCCTAACTTGTCTGCCATACTTTTACCTCCTTGGAATATTTGGATCATTCAGAATAAAAAAATTAACATTCTATTCAAGATGAAACCCTATATTATAGTGCTTACCCCATGGATTTATACTTATCATGCATTTGAATTCGAGCTAAGCATAGCGATCATTAATTTCAAATTTTGGGTTAGGCCCTATAAAGAACTCAGTTCCACAAACTTATTCCTCCCTGCAATAATAGATCAACCTCTAGCAATACTTTCTTCTTACCATTAAGTCATTCTTTTCTTCTCATATACTTAATACAATCCTTAAGCTCTATTCTGGATCGGTACCTTGAGCATAGTATTATCAGTGAAGTCGAAAGTGGCTCTTCGCTATTTCAAGTTGCTAACCTCAGGTTACTATGGGTTTTCAGTTTGTAAGTTAGTCGCTCTGTGCGTACTCTGTGAACTCTTGTGTCTCTGTGGTGGAAACGTCGTTAGCCGCTGGGTTATAACCATGTGGCTGACGATACTACCACCACAGAGACACAGAGCGCACGGAGGACTCACAGAGGACTCGATTATTCTATTACCCACTCGAAACAGCGAGGAACCTCGAAAGTCAACTGCACTTCTTATATCCCGTTGCAGGCATGACGGATTGGACGACGTTGATATGCCGTCTCTAAAATTTACCGTCATCGAAATTCAGATACTCACTTAAAATCAAAATGCAGTCTCTTTTTAAAATCCCGTAGCCCGCTAAACATAGGAGTTTCATCGCCCAAGCGCTCACCCCTATTCGTTCAAATTTTAATATATTTGGTTGTGACATTATGATATTTATCTGTTTTGATAAACTTATATACGGATTAATATTACTGATTGTAGTTCGGATCCAAAGATCAATCCAGATCGCATCTGTAGGTCTCTAATTTATTAAAAGGATAGCTGCAAATTCTCTTGCCAGATTGCAAGACAAAGTACGAATTGATCGCAAGAATATTTAATAAGTGTCAATGGCAATCTCAAATTCCTCAATAGTGGCAAAATAAAATTCCCCACCTGCAAATTCCTGACATCAAAACTCAGGAGTTGTGTAGATGCTAACCGGGAGGAAGT
>Ga0182017_10000518_pt1 | contig 30497 bp, 21 predicted proteins | sample 712E3DmetaG_FD_120492 | JGI IMG/M metagenome (GOLD analysis project Ga0182017, IMG submission 120492) | Permafrost microbial communities from Stordalen Mire, Sweden - 712E3D metaG | ecosystem: Environmental > Terrestrial > Soil > Wetlands > Permafrost | place: Sweden: Stordalen | collected... | reverse complement strand
GCCCGGCCCCGAAACGGCCTGCGTGGCCAAGGTTCTCGGCCTCGTCGCGGATGGCCTTCTCGACCTTCTTCCACTCGACGCCAAACGGCGGATTGGACAGCATGTAGTCGAACTTCTGCTCCCGGTGACCGTCTTCGCTGAAACTGTTTCCCAGCGCGACGTTGCCGGGATTCTCGGCCTTTAGCAACATGTCCGCCTTGCAGATGGCGTAGGACTCGTCGTTCAGCTCCTGGCCGAATAGCTCAAGGTGCGCGTCCGGGTTCAGCTCGCGCAAGTATTCCTCGGCCACGGACAACATGCCGCCGGTGCCGCAGGCCGGGTCGAACAGGGTCTTGACCACGCCCTTCTTCCGCAGGACATCGCTGTCCTCCATGAACAGCAGATTGACCATCAGGCGGATGACCTCACGCGGGGTGAAGTGTTCGCCGGCTGTCTCGTTCGATTGCTCGGCAAAACGCCGGATGAGGTCCTCGAAGATGCTGCCCATCATGTAGTTGGGTACGGCATCGGGGTGCAGGTCTACCTCGGCGAACCGGCTGACCACCATGTAGAGGATGTTGGCCTCGTCCAGCTTGTCGATCTGTTCGGTGATCTTGAAGCGCTCGATGAAGATTTCCCGGACGTTCTCGGAAAAGCCCTTGATGTAGCCGGTAAGGTTAGCCTTGATGTGGCCGGGGTCGTCCTTCAGCTTGGCAAAGTCGAGCCTGGACACGTTGTGGAAGCTGACGCCGGAGACCCGGTTGAGCAGCGGGTCCAGGTTCTTCACCTGCCCGCCCTTGATCTGGTCATGCTTCGCCAGCACCTTGGCCTTGGTGTCCGCCAGCACGCAGTCCAGCCGCCGCAGCACCGTGAACGGCAAGATGACCTTGCCGTAGTCGTACTGCTTGTAGTCCCCACGCAGCAGATCCGCGATCGACCAGAGAAAATTCGACGCCTCGGAAAAACTGCCGAACTGGCGCACGTGACCGCCGCCAGTCGCTGAGCCGTTCGATTTCTTGGTCGGGGTGCTGCTTGTCTCTAGAGGCATGTTGATCTTGCCGGCCATAGTACCAGGGTCCCCGACCCGAACACGAGTTTGCGTCAGGGTGGACCGCCGATGGCGAAATCCAGTTTGACCTCGCTGAGGGGCAGGATCATCGAGATGTCCCTGAGGTCGCCGACCTCCAAGATGAACGGGTCGGCGACGGATTCGGGCGCGTCGAGCTGAATACGATGCTCGCGCTCTTCCTTGTACTCGTCGCTCTTCACGAATCCCCGGAGGTTTTCTGGAACGTGCCCATGGATCGACGCGAAATCCACATAGCGGACGAGGCGTGCATGGAGTCCAAAATTGACCTTCTTGACCGCCTCGCGCAGACGGGCCTTGAACTTGCCGCCGTCGGTTGCCACCCAAACGTGGTCCCCGTATCTGCTCATCGACCTAGGGATCTCCATCTTGCGGCGAAATTCAGGGAGCAGGTCCGCGTTTAACTCGCGGTGGGGCCACTCCCCCGTGTGAATCGCGTGGAGGCAGAATGCCAATCTCGTCCGAAGTTCCTGGACAAGGACCGTGATCATCAGGTTCAAGCGTCGGCTGTCAAAGCTGTCCGAGGAGCTGCGCCAGTCCGTACGAGACCCGAAGCCGTTCATTGCCTACGCGGACGCACGCGGGCTGTACCAGTCGACACGCGAGAACCTGTTTTTCAATGCCGGCTTCGAGCATGGGCTGCTGGCCGACAACGGCCTAAGCTCCGAGCACAACGGCTCCGTGCATAGCACAGAGGCCAGCGCGCTGGAGGCCATCGCCGCCCCACTCCAGCAAAAGCGACGCGTCTCACCCGATGTGATGCGAGCGACGCTGCTGCGCCTCTGCCAGGGCCGCTCACTCAGTCCACGCCGACACGTCTGTTGTATCTACACGCGTTCGCAAAACCGCGGGAAAACAGGTACCAGCGTTGCGGGGTGGTCAAAATGGGAGCCACGACCAGGTCTACGACCACGACCTTCTGCGGCCATTGCGGGATTGGGGTACACTGCTGCTCTCATGCTCGACATCCGACTCATCAGAGACAAGCCCGACGAGGTGCGCGCCGGCTTTGCTAAATTAGGATCCACCGTGGACCTGGACGCGGTGCTTGCGCTTGATCAGGCCGTGCGCAAGCTGAAGAACGATTCCCAGACCATCCAGGCCGACCAGAACCGCCTGTCACGTGAGATCGCCAAGGCGCCGACGCCAGCGGCACGGGAAGAAGCGAAGGCCAAGGGCGCCGCGCTCAAGCAGAAAATCGAATCCTTGGCCGCCGAGTTGGCGCAACAGGAGCTTGCCCTGGACGGCAAGCTGCTGGAACTGCCCAACCTGCCCCACCCCTCGGTTCCCGTGGGCAAAGACGAAAGCGAAAACCACGTGATGCGCGAAGAGGGCCAAAAGCGGAGCTACGCATTTGCGCCCCAGCCGCACTGGGATCTGGGCCCGCGCTGGGGCATCCTGGACTTCGACCGCGGGGTGAAGATCTCTGGTTCGCGCTTCTACATCCTCAAGGACTGGGGCGCGCGGCTGCAGCGGGCGCTCATCAGTTTCATGCTGGATCTGCACACCAGCCGCCACGGCTATACCGAAATCCTGCCGCCCTACATGGTCCGGCGCGAAGCCCTGGTGGGCACTGGCAACCTGCCCAAGTTCGGCGACAACCTGTACCACGACGCGATCGAGGATTTCTGGTTCATCCCCACCGCCGAGGTGCCGGTGACCAACCTCTATCGCGACGAGATCTTGGAGGGCGACAAGCTGCCCATCAAGCACGTGGCCTGCACCGCCTGCTTCCGGCGCGAACAGATGGCCGCTGGTCGCGACACCCGCGGCATCAAGCGCGGCCACCAATTCGATAAGGTCGAGCTGGTGAAGTTCGTGCGCCCGGAATCCTCCATGGATGAGCTGCAAGGTTTGCTCGCCGACGCCGAGGAGGTTCTCCAGGCGCTGGAGCTGCCCTACCGGGTGGTGGAAATGTGTACCGGCGACCTGTCGTTCTCGGCCATGGTCAAGTTCGACCTGGAGCTGTGGGCACCGGGCTGTGGCGAGTGGCTGGAGGTCAGCTCCTGCTCCAACTTCGGCGACTTCCAGGCCCGGCGGGCCAAGATCCGTTTCCGCGACGGCCAGGAGAAGACACGCTTCGTGCACACCTTGAACGGATCCGGCCTGGCCCTGCCCCGCACCCTGGTCGGGGTGTTGGAAACCTACCAGCGCGCAGACGGAAGGCTGGACGTGCCGGCGGTTCTTCGACCATACTTCGGCGGACGCGACGTCCTTGGGTAGACGGACTTGGAAGGCAAACCCCTTGCTCTCGCCGTGCTGTTGGCTGGCGCCATGGCCATCGGCGTTGGTGTGTTTGTGCTGCATTCGGTCAGTGCACCACCAGCAGCACCCGAGCGCCCGCGTCCACCGCCGCCGGCCAGGACGATGATCCATTCCGAAATGCGCTTCTCGCCTGTCTACTACCGCACCTTGCTTGAACAGGACGCCAAGGCATACGGAATCCAGGCCCCTTCCTGGGAAGAGATCACGCAGCCCAACGCGTACTTTGACGAGCTGAAGGCGAAGCAGCGTCTGCGCATCAAGGCCCCCATCGAAACCCGACACCTCCGGGTGTCGCTGGAGATCAGCAAGGCAGTCTCCGTCATCGAAGGCCAGACCATCGCCGTGGACCATCTGATTCTGCGCATCGAGAACCGGACGCCGCTGTATCTCGCATACCGCGTTCAAACCAGCGTGGCGGACAAGCACCGCTGCTCGGACAAGGGCGAGATCCCCCACAACGCTATGGCTATCGGGCCGAACCAGACTATCCTGCGAACCGAATGCCTGTATCGCAGGGAGGAGACGGTCGACGTAAACCGCATCGAGGTGGTAGAAATGCCGGCCTTGTCCGCCTACTACGTGTCACGTCTTCCGCCCAACGCCACTCTCTACGACCCACGCACCTTTGCCGGTCATGTAGGATTCCACGGCCATGACGTCTGCCAGCAGACTTTTTCGTGGCGCGAGTTCAAGGAAGGCGTCGACGAGAAACAGTTCGGGTGGCGGGACATCATCGATTTTTATGCCCGCCACAACTGCAGCGAGTACTCTTTCTTCAAGACCTATCGCTACCGAACCGACAGCAATTCCCCCTTGCCTGCACGCCCTCTCGACTAAGTCCGCGCTTTTGGATAGATTATACTCCCTGTGACCATGACCAAGGCCGACCTCATCGCCGTCATCGCGGAAAAGCTCAAGTTCCCTTGGGCGCGGGCGGAGCTGTTGGTCGACCAGATCTTTTCGTCCATGTCGGACGCGCTGATGCGCGGCGAGGGCATCGAAATCCGCGGCTTCGGCAGCTTCACCGTGCGCCAGTACCGCGCCTACGATGGTCGCAACCCGCGCACCGGCGCCACCGTCCACGTCAAGCCCAAGCGCCTGGCCTTCTTCAAGGTGGGCAAGGAGTTGCGCGAGCGGGTGAACGAGAAGCGACGTCCGGGCACGGTGCCAGCGTCCGAGCCGGTCAAGCTGGCATAGGTCCGCCGCCCGAAAATTCATAGCCGGTTGAGCGAACGGTTGGGCGGCGGCGGGGCCGGAGGCCGGAACCGACGGCCGGTCCCGGCCCCGGATCCGGCTGCCGCCTACGGTGGGCTATCCCAGCCTGACCACCAGCCCACGGTCAGCGTCGACCAGCACCAGATCGCCGTCATGAAAGAGGCGGCACGCGCCCGCCGCGCCGACCACCGCGGGCAAGTGCCGCTCGCGCGCCTGGGCAGCGACGTGGTCGAGCGGCCCGCCGGTCTCGGTCACCAACGCGGCCGCGACCAGCAAGGGCAGCTCGCTGGGCAGCAAGGTCGGCGCCAAGAGAATCCGCCCCGGCACCGGGCGCGGGCTGACGGGCCGGTGCAGAACCACGCGCCCGAGCGCCCGTCCGCCCGTGCCCACGCCCCGCACTGACACCGTGTCGAGCGCAGCCGGAGCAGGGGGCGGATCCCGGCACGCGGCCTCCCACGCCGCGCGGCCGGCTTCCACCTGGGCCCGCAAATCGACTGGCGCAGGCGCTCCTGCGGCCAGAGATCGCAAGAGAGGCAGAGGCAAGAAGAACACCGCGATGGGCTCCGACAGCGCACCCATCCTGTTCAATCTCTTGCCGAGAGAAAGCAGAGCGCGGCGAAGCGCGGCCTGCACCCGAGCGTAGAGCCAGTCGTCGTCCTCGCCCAGCCCCGCCGCCTCTCGGGCCAGGCGCAGGAGCCGGCGCCATTCCTCGCGCCGTGCAGGCGCGATCTGCTTTTCCACTTCCTCGGCTCTCTGCTCCGCACCCACCGCCGCCACTGGCGCATCGGGGCCGTAGGTCTCCTCACTATACAGGGTTTGAGGGGCCTCGCGGCAGGTGGGGATCGCCACGTCCCACACCGGTGTCTCGTCGCCAAAAAGCACGAGGTAGTGGTCTTGCGCCCGCGCTCTCTCTTCCATGTTTCTGGCTGACCGCAACTCTGCCGCCCGCTGACGGCGCTCGCTGGCCATGGACCTCACGCCGGCCAAGAGCTGGCCAAGCGCGGGCACCGCCGACGGCGCTGCTTGGCGCAGGAACTCCCCCAGGTTTGCCCGCGCCGCACGCAGCGCGGGCTGGATGATCCCGAAGATCGGCTCCTCAACTGCCAGGAGAAGATCGATGGCTTCTTCCAACGCCGGCTCGTTCCCCAGCGTGGCCAAGCGCGACTCGACCTCGGCGCGCAGGGCTGCAAAGCGTGCAGGGGCGTCCTGCACCGAGATGGGCACCGGCCCGGGCCGCGCATCGGGTGCCCAGAACAAATACTGTCCCAGCACGCGCTGGCGGATTCCGATGCGGCAGCGTTCGTCGACCAGTGCAACCAGGCCGGCGTGAACCGGAGAAAGCGGCAAGGGGTTGTGCGCCTGGTCCCATTGCCAGGAAGCCCGAGATTCGCTGGCCGCTTCCAGGTCAGCCCAACCGCGCCAGGGGGCAAGCGCAGGCGGCGGCTGATAGGGTCGCATCTGCAAGAACACCAGGTTTTCTCCGCGTACCACCCATTCCACTTCGACGGCGCCTTGCATCTGCACCAGCGCACCCAGGGCGCTGCGCAGCCGGGTCGCTGCTGCGGCTGCTAAGGCCCCGGCCCGTACCTGGATGATCGGGTCGTCGGGGCGTTCCCGCACGCAGGCCGCGCTGCCCTCGGCCTCACCGCGGACATAGGGATGAAGCAAAAGTGACAAGGGCGGCGCCGCCGGTCGCAACCCATGGGCCAAGGCATAGGCCACCGCGCCCGGGGACAAGGCAGAGGCGAGCACTTGGCGGATGGCTCTCTCGACTTCGTCGGCGTGCACCGCCACCCGCGATTCATAGACGCCCGCACCCAGGCTGCCCGCGACGTCCTCGCCGGCGAACGATGACCGCACCGACCAGAGAGCTCCCGCGTCTCGCGCAAGCCGCGCTGCCAGCTCCTGGGCAAACCCTGCCGGGAAAGGCGCCGCCATCAGGTCGGCCCGGGCGCGGTCCAGCTCGGCAAGTACCGCATCGTCGATGCGCTCGGGCAGCGCGAGCGAGGGAGCGATCGCGCGGAAAAGCCCGTCGGTGATCACGAATCCCATCGGCGTGGGCAGTCCCGCAGCGGCAAGCAGCGCCAGCGAGCGGGCCTTGCCACCCAGCCGCGCGTCGGCGCCCTGCAGGTCCGCGAAGAGATTCATCGCAGAGACTCTAGCGCGGATTTGCTGGCCTAAGCAGACCGTCTACGCCGCAAGCAAGCTGCCCCGACCACCAGCAGGACAACGCCAGGGAATGCCGATGGCCGGCCGCCCATCGAGCAACCGGCTGGCAGCAACGGCCCCGACGAATAGCACTCCGCCGGCACACAAACACTGCCGGCACCCGCATCAGGCACGACGCTGCAGGTCCGGCTGATGCAGTTCCTCGCTTGCGTGCAAGCAGACCCTTCCGGCTCGGTTGCGGAACAGATGTTGGTCGAATCGCAGAAGAGCCCCTCCTGGCAACTATTCTGGAACAAGACCTGGGTGCAGATTTCGCCGCTCGCGGCCCTGGGCAGGCACGTGCCGTCGGTGGTTGAGCTCGCGCCCGAACAGAAACCGGTGGTGCATTCCACTGCACTCCGACAGGCGCCCCCGGAAGTGACCTGAGGGCTGACGATGGCGCCACACCCCGCGGGAAGGGTGTCCTCGGCGCCTATCGGCCAAGACGGACAGTCTACCAATGCAATTCCGTGCAGACACTGGTACGCCCGATCCGGATTGTAGACCGTGCGCCCGCGATCGATCCCGTCGGAGATCGCCTGAACTCCGCTCTGCAACTGGCTCACAATGTTCGACTCGCAGGTCGCCAGCGACTTCCCCTTGAGGTCAGCCTGGGTGCAGCAGCGAAAGTTCTTGGTGCAGACGACGATGGCGTAATCATTCGCGAACTCGGCGAGCGGCACGGTCACTTTCCCGCTGTCGTCTGTCAAGCCCGCGTCCAGCGCATCCGGCTCGATGGCAGCGTCCACCGGCCCGTCGCCTGGGGCGTCCAGGGCCACGGCGTCGGGCGCCGGAGCCTCGGGCGATTCGGGCGCATCACTGCTGGCAAGATCAACTTCAAAGACTGAGATTGCGTCTTCGCTCTGGCCGCTGTCCTCGCTCGCCGATGGCACGTCTGGGTTGCCGGCATCCCAGGGTTCCTGGGCTGCGTCGGGATTGTGACCTTCTTGCCAGCAGGTATTATCCGCCGCGCAGTGGTAGCCCTCCGGGCATTCTCCGGAAGACGTGCACTGGAGATGACCATTGTGATAGCTCGGCGAATAGCAGCCCACCAGCAGCAGGCCTGCGACCCACCCATATCGCGAAGGTGTCAGCATTAGAAAACCATCCGCAAGGTGGCACCGGTGCAATGGGCGGCCACGGCCGGCGAGACGGTGATTGCCTGACGAGCGGCTTGGCCGGTGCGAGCGCCCAGATAATAGAGGACAGCGCCGGTGGCAACCGCAGCCGCGCCAATGCCGATGAAGATGCCCTCGAACACCTGGTCCAGCTGGCCGGCGCTTTCTGTCGATGGATCAAACACGCCCCCTTGCTGGTCGAGCCGGCTGAGCTGGTCGCCGTCTCGCTTCGCGAGCACGCCAAAGGCGATGCCGGCGCCCACCAGGGCAAGACCGCTGGCCGCCAGCACGACCCCCGCTAGCCTCTTGCCCCGGCCCGGCTGCCCTGCCTCAGGGAGAGCCTCGTTCACGACTGCCGCGGCCGGGCCGCCCACGCCGACCTCCAGCCCGACGCCGGTTTCACCCGGCACTGGCCCTGGTGGCGCCGGCCCAGTGCCGGCCGGCGGGTTGCTCGCGCCCGAGACCGCCGGAGGTTCCGCTTGCGACGATTTCTGCTTCTCGACTATTTCCTTCAGCTCCCGGATCTTCGACTCCACATCGGCGCGGTTGGCCGCCTCAGGCAGCTTTGCCAGATAGGTCTTGTAGAAGCGCAACGCCTCGGCAGCGTGGCCCGCCAGCCGGTGAGCCTGCCCGAGATTGAAGAGCAGGGCAGGATCATCCTTCGCCTTGTACGCCGCCATGTACTCGGCGATGGCCTCGTCATAGAGGCCGAGTTCGTAGGCCCGCGTGCCCTTTATGTAGTGGTCGCGGGCCGTGCCTTGGTCATCCCCACGCGCCACGCCAGCTGAAAGCGTGAGCAATGCCGCCATTGCTACAACGTACCGCATGGGTATACCCTATCGGCGAGCCCCGCCATCGTCAAGCCAGGGTGCTCAGTCGGCGCCAGGCGCCTGCTTCACGCTCGGCTCCGACGTCTACTGGATCGAGCCCTACCTCTTGCCGAAACTCATGGATGAGCGTCAGGGGGTGATCACGGCGGGCAGTATCGACGCCAGTGGAGTGCCGACCGGGCCCGGCTACCAGAGTTGGCTGACCGCGCGCGGGCTCACTGCCGCGAATCTGGCGCGGATCAAGGTCGATGTGACGGATTCGGGCGCTGACAACGGTGCGCTGCCGGTCGGACACCCGGACCTGGCTGCGGGGATCCAGTCCATTGTCAACTACACGAGCGAATTTGGTGGATACGACCCGGCCGGTCACGGCACCATCAACCTCGCCATCATTGGCGGTGCGCCTCCTGATCCCAACGCAGCCGGCACCCAGGATGCAAACGGCTACCTCTATGGGCTTGGGATCGCGCCCGGTGTGCACCTGGGGGCGTCGCGGATCTTCAATAGTGCCGGGTCCTGGGATGTCGGGACCGCCACCCTCACCCAGATCTAAGGAGGTCAGCGCGCTCGTCGCTGTCGGGCCAGATCGCGCCCGATCAGCGCCAAATCCAGCCCCGCTTGCAGCACCTGCGTGGGGTTGAGTTTGGAGCCCCCCACGTCACGCCAAACCAGCAGCGGCTCCTCGTGTATGCGTTGCGGGGGCACCGGCGCGATGCCCGGCGCGCCGGTCACCAGTCGTCCCAGCAGCTCCACGTCGAACGTCCACCGGCCCCGGAAAGGGGCGGCCAGGGCGTGGGTCAAGGCCGTCGATCGCCGCAGCAGCTTGGCTCCGCATTGGGTGTCGTACACCGGCATGCGCAGCACCAGCGAGGCGGCCGTGGCAAAGACCCGGCCGAGATAGTGGCGGCCGGCGTTGCGATCGATGCTTCGCCCCATCAGCTTGACCCGCGCAGCGAGCAGCACGTCGAACTGGTCTTGGCCCGCAAGCAGGGTGCACAGGCGCTGAACTTCGGACGGAGGTGTAGCCAGGTCGGCATCCAGATAGCCCACCCAGGCAGCCGGCCCGGCGAGGGCGTGCAGCAGCCCCTGGCGCACGGCCTCAGCTTTGCCCTGGTTGCAGGGCAAAACCAGGGATGCGACCCGACCAGGCCGGGCCGCGCACAGACGCTGGTGAACCTCCGCTGTGTCATCGAGTGAGCCATCGTCGACAAACAGCAAGTTCAGGCCGGCAATCTCGTCGACCATTGTGGTGAAGGCCGCCGCGTCCAGGCGGGCGGCCTCGTTGTAGCAAGGCACGACCAGCACCACGACGTCGAGGGTGCTCATGCCTTCCTCGCAATGGCCCAGGCGCTGAGCCCAGGCAACCTCACCCCGGCCCGCGCGCACATCTGGCCCACCGCCCGGTCGAGCGCCAGTCCGCTCAGTACGGCCTGGCTGAGCCAAGCACGGCCCTGCCAATGGGCGACGGCGGTGTCTGCGACCGACGGGGCGCTTTCCGGGCCGGGCTGGGAATGGATGCCGCGCACCAACTCGGCCAACTTCTCCCACCCGCGCACCGCTAGCAGACTGTGGAACAGGCCGCCCTGCTCCACCACGGTCAGGTCGCAATGCTGCAGCAGTTGTTGCAGCCGCGCCGGACGGTAGCGCCGATGGTGACCCAACATCCTATCGTGCTGGGTGAAGAACTCTGGCCAAGCCGGAACGCTGGCCACCAAGAAACCACCTGGCCGAACCAAGTCGCGGACCACATCAGCCAGCAAGTCGCAGTCGTCGGCAACATGTTCCAGCACGTCTAGCAGCAGGACCAGATCGAACGCGCGGTCAGGGCGCTGGTTGGTGAAGCTCAATTCGGGCGCGGCTTGCGCGCGAAGTCTTTCCAAAACGTCGGTTGGGTAAAGGGCATCGTAGCAGAGCACGGCCCCGTCGGGACGCAGGCGGGGCAGCAGCACCGACGCCAGGTAGCCATCTCCCGCCCCCACGTCCAGAACCCGGATGCCGGGACAAAGGATTGCATGCGCGACTAGCCGGTCACGGAAGAAGTGGGCACGGCTCACCTCCCAGGGGTGTCTAGGCCCAGCGGTCGCGCAGCACTCACGCAGGTCCATTGCGCTCGCATTGTAGCGCGCGCGGCTGCCCACGTCCTCGGTTCCTGCGGCTGCACGCCAGCAAGAGCCCGAAGATAAGCCAGCCGCCCAACCCCAGCCACAGCCCCAGGCGCAGTCCTGGCGTGCGATAGCGCATCTCGATCCGGTGCTCTCCCGCCGGCACGGGCAGCGCGCGCGCCAGTACGTCGGCTCGCTCGATCGGGGTTGCAATCCCGTCAACCGTGGCGCTCCAGCCATGGGTCCACTCGTCCAGCAGAACGGCATAACCTGCTCGCGCGGCCTGACAATTCAGGATCACATGCTCGGCCTGCGGCTTCTCCAGCACGCACGCTGTGGGTTCGTCGGTTGCGAGCATTTCGCTATTTCCCGGCCCTGCCAGCCGCGCTTGGCCCAGATCCAGTTCGGAATGGCGCGTGTCGAAGAGCGACGCAAAGGCATCCTGGTCCGAAACCCCATGGCGCCAGCGATAGGCCACAAAGGCCCGCGGCCGGCGGATAGAGTTCTCCAGCACCACGTAGCCAGCGAAGGGCGTCGGCGAGCGCACCGGCATGCCCATGGCCGGGGCTGAGGCGAGGTCGATGAGAAGGTAGCGGATGTCGAGCACGTCCATCACGCGTTCCAGATTGGCGCGACCACTGGCCTCCGCGAAGGCGTCAAAGCGCGCGGTTCCGGCAATGACATAGGCTGGAATCTGGGCAAACCCAAAGCGCGCCCCGTCGTTGGGAATCGCCGTGTGATGAAGTAAAGCGGCGCGGGCCTCGCCGGAAACCGAGATGGGGGTGATGTCGCTGGCGCGGCGGAGCAGGCGCGGCCATTCTCCCGCTCGCGGCAGCGGCAGCGGCTGCAGCATGGTGGGCACGGCGCGCACCACTTCGCGCGGGATGGTCACGTGAACCGCCCAGTCGTGCTCGATCAGTTGGACCACCAGCACGAGCAGCAACAGGGGGCGCGCCCAGCCGCCGAACCGGCGATGGCCGGCGAGCAGTACCGCCAGGGGCACCAGCGCGGCCACCACGGTGGCAGACAGGCCCCCGGCCAACGCTTCGGAGAGCGCGGCCTGGGCGTCCACCGGCTTGTGGGCAGCCTGGCTTGCACTGGTGATGGCGGAGACTAGATATCCGCGTCCCAGGGTCGCCAGGCCCAACCCCGCTGCCAGACCGGCGGCTACCGCCGCACTCAACCGCGCCCGGGACTTGCGCGCTGCCGGCTCGAACAGCCGGTCGAAGCCCACGCCGGCCAGCGCCGCCCACAGCAGCAACGCCCCGGCGATGTGCTTCTCTGGGTAGCGAAGCAGTCGTTCCGGCCAGACCAGAGTCCGGTAGAGGCCATAGAGGGGCGCGAAAGTGCCAAGCGCCAGGGCGACGAAGACCAGCGACAGGATGGCCAGGCGCCGCGCCGGCCTGCCCCCGCGCCATGCGGACAACGCCGCACACAGCAGGACCGGAGCGCCCAGGTACAAGCTGGCTGACCATGTGGCTTCCAGCGGACCGCCCCCATTCGCCCACAGACTGGCCAGACAGCGTTCGGGGCGGAAGCCTTGGCCCAGAACATTGGGCCAGACCAGTTCCAGCAAGCGCAACGGATGCAGAGACCAGGCGCCCGCGTCGGCCAAGCTGAAACCCGCGCCGCGAGCGCTGTCGCCGAGCGAGGCCAGGGCTACCAGCAGCGAAGCCGCCCCCATCAGCATGCCCAGGCCGCCCGCTGCAGCCAACACCAGCAGCGAAGTCCAGCGTCGCCGGGCCGTCAAGATGACCAGGGCCACGGCCAGCACCACCGAATTGAATCCCGCTGGGTTGCCCGCCGCCACCGAGCCCGACAGCAGCAGGGCGAAGATCAGACCACGGCGCAGAAGAGCCTGGCGCTCCTCGGCTTCGCCGAGGCCCAGCGAAGCCCACGCCAGCAAGGGCATCCAGCCCAGGGCCATCAGAATGCTGCCGTTGACCACCATGGAGGTGAAATAGCCGGACAGCATGAGCGCGCTGCCTGCCAGCAGGCTGCCCAGGGCACTGGCGCCCAGGCGCCGGGCCAGAAGCAGCGTACCCACGCCCGCCAGCCACAAATGCAAGATGAGGATAAGGTCCGCTCCCCACAGCGGACCGACCAGCACTACTAGCCACGCCAAGGGGTAGGTCACGCCGTTGTTGGGGTCAGCCGCGAACCGCTCGCCCAGGCGCAGGCCGTCCCACCACTCGGGGAAATGCCCCCGGCTCAGGTTCTCAGCTAGATAGCTACGCGACGGCAGGGTGTGGGTCAGGTGGTCGCGCACCGCGAAGGTTTCGTCGAGAAACAGGGGACGAACATAGGCCAACGCCAGCACCGCAGTGAGCGCCAGCAAGGAAAGTATCAACGTGAGTCTTCCGCCTGCCCTGGTCATTCCGTTCCGCTTTCCCCCTACCAGGTTCACCGTGCGGGGTCCAATACCGGAATTCAGAAGGCTAGCTTTTTCACCGCAGAGAGCACAGAGAACACAGAGATCGGATGGGAAGAAGAAGTCCGGATCGCGCGAGCCCAACCCATCCCTTTCCGGTCCGCCTCTGTGGCCTCTGTGCCCTCTGTGGTGAAAAGGCTAACTTCCTTCTTCACCACCCCGTAATGAGGCCCCCTGCCGCCAACTCCACCACCGGCCTCGGCACCAAGCCAAGCGCCAGCACCACCACCACGGTCACGACCAGCACGATCGCAATGCCCGCGGACCGAAAGGGCTGCCACGACCGCACCGACTCGCTGAAGTACATCGCGACCACGATGCGCAGATAGTAGTAGACGCTCGCCAGGCTGTTGAGCACAGCCGCTACCACCAGCCAGGCCAGATCTGGGCTCTGCATGGCTGCGCGAAACACGTAGAACTTGCCAAAGAAACCGCCGGTGGGCGGCACCCCGGCCAGCGAGAGCAAGAGCACGGTCATGACAAGGGCCACGGCCGGCCGCGTGCGCGCCATCCCGGCCCACTCGTGCACGAGCACGCGCTCGTCGTCGCGTCGGCCCACCCAAGCCACCACGGCAAACACTCCCAGGGTGGTGAAAGCGTAGGCAGCCAGATACACCAACAGCGCGGGCTGCGCGCCGTCCACCCTCTGGCCCAGGGCCACCAGGCCTATCAATAGATAGCCGGCATGGGCGATGGACGAGTAGGCCAGCATGCGCTTGACGTTATCCTGGCGAAGGGCGGCCAGGTTCCCCCAGGTCATGGTGACAAACGCCACCCCGCCCAGCACGCGCACCCAGCCCGCGTGGCCCAGCGCCAGCCCGGGGTTGGCAAAGGCTGTACCCAGCAGGCGCACAAGACCACCCACGGCTGCCACCTTGATCCCGGCCGCCATCAGGCCAGTCACGGGCGTGGGCGCGGCCTCGTATGCATCGGGCGCCCACATGTGAAAGGGCACGGCTGCGATTTTGAACAGCATGCCGGTGAGCAAGAAGTACACACCGACAATGAACAGGGGATTGTCCGCGGCCTGGCCGGCGCGCGCTGCAATCCCGGCGTACGACATCTCGCCGCCAGTGGTGCCATAGACCAGGGCGGTGCCATAGACCAGGAACCCGGCAGCAAACGCGCCCAGCAACAAGTACTTGAGCGCACCCTCGGCCCCGGCGGGTTGCCGCCGCCAACTTGCCACCAACAGATAGGCGGCCAGTGACATGGTTTCGATGCCGATGAGCAGCGAGAGAAGGTGGGTGGCGTGGACCACCGTCATCATGCCAGCGGTAGCAAAGAGCACCAACGCGTGGTGCTCGCCGTGCGCGAAGTCGTGTTCGCGCATGAAAGGCGCCGCGACCAGCAGGGTGAGAAAAGCGGTTCCGATCAACACGCCGTCGAGAAAGAGCGCCATCCGATCCACAACCCACATGCCGGCCCAGATGGGTTGGCTGGATGTAGCTCGCATCCATTGGCTCGCGACCAGGGCAAAGGCCGCCAGACATCCTAGCTGCGCCAACCACAGTGCGGGCCCGCGTGCTCTCTTGAACGTGTCCAGCAGAAGCGCCAGACACCCCGCGCCCGAGATCAACAGCAGCGGGGCCAAAGCCGCGATCTGGACAGTATCGACGGTCATCAGAAAGGCCTCGCTGTCCCGGGCTGCGCCGACGCCGGCCGCCGGGGCCGCTGCCCAGAACGCCGGGCCGGCCCGATGGGATTCGCGCGCGCCTCGGCCAGACGGTCGCGGTAGTTTGCTGTCAGCGCCTGCACCGAGGCGGCGGTACGGTCGAGAATCGGCTGGGGTGCCATGCCCATGACCAGCGCCGCCAGCACCAGCACGCCGAACACCAAGCGCTCGCGCAGGCCCAAGTCGCGCAGTTTCGGGTCGCGGTTCTCGGGCTTGTCGAGCGGCCCGAACATCACCCGCTGGAACATGGTCAGAAGATACACAGCCGCGAGAATGACCGCGAAGGCGGCCAGGCCAGCCAGCAGCGCCGGATGGCCGAACATGGGAGCCGCCAGGCCCGATGCTTGCCAGTCCTTGCCCGCGGTGAATGTGCCCGAAAGCACCAAGAACTCGCCTACGAAGCCGCACAGGCCGGGCAGCCCGGCCGAGGCCAACACTAGGACCAGGAAGCAGGCGCCAAACACCGGCATCGGTTTCCACAACCCGCCGAAGTCGCTCAGTTGGCGGGTGTGGCGGCGGTCGTAAAGGATTCCCACTGCCAAGAACAAGCCACCGGTCGAAATCCCGTGCGCCAGCATCTGAAAGATTCCGCCTTGGATTCCTTTTTGCGAAAGCACGAGAATCCCCAGCACCACGAAGCCGAGGTGTGAGACTGAAGAGTAGGCAACCAGCTTCTTCACGTCGTCCTGCACCCAGGCCATGAGCGCGCCAAAGATGATGCCGGCCACTGCCAGCCAGGCGATGATCGGCGCGGTCTGCTGAGCAGCCAGCGGGAAGAACGGCAGGGCAAAACGCAGAAAGCCGTAGGCGCCGAACTTGAGCAGAACCGCGGCCAGAATCACCGAGCCGCCGGTGGGCGCTTCCACGTGAGCATCAGGCAGCCAGGTATGCAGCGGGACGAGCGGCACCTTGATCATGAAGGCCAGGGTGAAGGCGAGGAAACACAGCAGTTCCGGCCCGCGCGGCAGGGTGATGCTGGCCCAAGTTGCGTAGTCAAACGTCCACTGACCGGTGACCGCGTGCACTTGCGCGTACAGGTACAGGATGGCTGCCAGCATGAGCAACGATCCGGCCAGGGTGAAGATGACGAACTTGATGGCCGCGTAGAGCCGCCGCTCGCCGCCCCAGATACCGATGATGAAGTACATCGGAATCAGCATCAGCTCCCAGAACACATAGAAGGCAAACAGGTCGATGGCCAGGAAGCTGCCCAGCATGCCAGCCTCCAGCACCAGCATGGCCGCAATGAATCCCCGGCTACGCGTCTGGTGCAAGCCCATGGCCTGGGGCGAGAGCAGGGTCAAGAAAACCATCAGGGTGGTGAGCAGCACCAGCCAGAGTGAGATGCCGTCGACGCCCAGATGTAAGTGGATCCCCAGCGAAGCAACCCAGGGCTGATCGACCTCCATCTGAAAAGCCCCGATTGACTTGTCAAAATCGCGCAGGATGAGGAGTGACTGCCCAAGACTGACCAACGCCGCGACAATCCCGATCGGTCGGCTGGTGCGTTCGCCCCGCGGCGCCAGCATCACCAAGATGGCGCCGAGCAGGGGCACAAGCACAGTCAACCTGAGATCAGTCATGGCCTACTGGATGTCGATCGTCCGTTCAATCGTGCGCGAGGTGTTCCAGCGCGGATCCGTGATACGAACTCGCAATTGGTAGTGTCCGGGCTGGGGGTAGAGCCAGTTCGCGCTGGCAGCCGCGCCCGAACGATCCTCTTGGCCGTCGCCATCGAAGTCGAAGCCATAGTCGAGCTTTTCCGCAACGCCTTCGCCCAGCTCGACCCTGGCGCTGCGGCCTTCGATGCGAACCTTCACCTCAGAAGGTTCGGCGGGACGAGCCATCACGTAGACCAGTGCGGCCAACCCGATGGCGAAGATGGCTAGGTAGCGCTGCACATCACCCACCTGCAGCATGCGCAAGAGACGCCCGGCCGTGTCGACCAGAACCGTCCAGCCACCCACCAGCAACTTGTCGATGAGGATGCGATCGACGACCAAGAAGAATGCCCGCGACAGACCACGCAGTGGGCAGACCACCAGTGCGTGGTAGATCTCGTCGACGAAGAACTTGCCGCGCACCGCGGACGTGAGGTGCGGCCACGTCGTGACGAAGCGGCGCGCTGGCTCGCGCACACCGCCGCCGAAGAACCGCCACGCCAAGCCGATGCCAGCAAGGGCAATCGCCGTCGAAAACGCCATCACCCGCCATTGCAGGCCGCGCGAAACTTCCAGAGCAGGACCGACCGCGTCCGCCAGCCAATGGCCGACAAGATCGCCGTGCGATCTGCTCACCGCAGGTGGCAGGCCCACCACCCCGGCCAGCAGAGCGCCCAGGCCCAGCACCACCATCGGCCCCACCATCTCGACCGACGATTCGTGCAAGTGCTCGCGCGTGTTCAGGTCAGCCCGGCATTCACCTGTGAAGACCAAGTAGTAAAGCCGCGACATGTAGAACGCCGTGCCCAAGGCAGCGGCCAGCAGGCCCGCGCCCACGGTCGGGCCGACCCAGTGCAGCCGCGGGCCAAACACCGCGGTGGCAAAGGCGCCCGCGACGATCGCGTCTTTGGAAAAGAACCCGGAGAAAATCGGCACCCCACAAATGGCCAGCCCGCAAACCCGGAATACCCAGGTGGTCCAAGGCAGCTTGCGCGCCAGACCGCCCATGCGGGTGATGTCACCGGAGCCGGCCATGGCGTGCATGACCGAGCCGGCGCAGAGGAAAAGGCCGGCTTTGAAAAAGGCGTGGGTAAAGAGGTGGAAGATGCCGCCCGCGAAATTGCCCGTGCCCACGCCCACAAACATGAACCCGAGCTGACTGATGGTGGAGTAGGCCAGCACCTTCTTGAAGTCGTTCTGCCCAAGAGCGATCACTGCTGCGAGAAGCGCCGTCAGCGCGCCCACCCCCGCCACGATGGCCAGCGCCGCCGGGGCCAGCAGATAGAGCGCGCCCAGCCGCGCCACCATGTACACGCCGGCAGTGACCATGGTGGCTGCGTGAATCAGTGCGGAGACCGGCGTGGGGCCCGCCATGGCGTCGGGCAGCCAGACGTAAAGCGGGATCTGCGCTGACTTACCCACCGCGCCCATGAACAGAAACAGCGCTGCCCAGAAAGCCACCGGCTGTCCCCACCACAGGGTGGCTGTCAGGCTCGGGCTGCCTGCGCGGGCGGTGTCAACCAGAAGAGGAATGTCGAGCGTGCCGGCAGCGCGGAAGAGCAGAAACATGCCGATGAGGAAGCCCAGGTCGCCCACCCGATTGGTGATGAATGCCTTCTTGCCCGCGCTGGCATTGGCCGTCTCGCCGTACCAGAAACCGATGAGCAGGTAGCTACACAGACCCACGCCCTCCCAGCCGATGAACATCACCGGCAGGCTGTCACCCAGAACCAGGAGCAGCATGGCCCCACAGAAGAGATTGAGGTACGCGAAGAAACGCGCGTAATCCTCATCATGAGCCATGTAGCCGGTCGAGTAGATGTGAATCAGCGTGCCCACGAAGCTGACCACCAGGCACATGAGGCCTGACAGCGCATCCATGCGCAGGACCAGGTCCACCTGCAGATCGCCGCTGGCGAACCAGGTCCCCACCAGATCCGTCACGCCGTTCGATTGGACGAGAATGGGAAACCAGAAAAAGAACGCGTCGGCCGCGACCAGGAAAGCAGCACCCACGGCTAGGCAAGCGATGCGGTGAACCGCCCTGCGGCTGTGGTGCCGGCCAAACAGGATAAGGTAAGCAGCGCCCAGCAAGGGTAGGAGCGGAATGATGCGCAGTTGGTAGAACATCGCCACCCTACCCCTTCAAGGCATTCACTTCGTCCAGGCTCGCGGTTCGCCGAGTGCGGAACACGCTGACCACAATGGCCAATCCCACTGCAGCCTCAGCCGCAGCCAACGCCATTACAAAGAAGGCGAACACATGTCCCTTCTGATCCCCAAGCGCCCGGGAAAAAGTGAGCAGCGCCAGCGTGCCGGCCGCAAACTGCAGTTCCACGCTCATCAGCACGATGAGAACGTTGCGGCGCAGAAGCACCCCCGCGGTTCCCACGAAGAACAAAGCCAGCGATACCAGGATGTACGCGTAGGTCGGCATCAGGAACCCCGGGACGAGCGATCCTCGCGAACATGACGGGTCAGCATCACCCCGCCGATGACCGCCACCAGGAGCAGCAGTGAGATCGCCTCGAAGGGAAACAGGAAATCCGAAAAGAGCAAAGCCCCCACCGAGGACACGGTCCCGAAATCCTTCACCGGCGGCGTCGCGGTCGCGGCCAGCAAGGGCATGCTGCGTTCGTGGCTCACCAGCCAGGCTACCCGGTAGAAGAGGTAGCCGGCCGCCAGGACGCCGGCGGCGCGGGTGACCAGGCCCTGCCGGGCGATGGGCGTGCTTTCCTCACGGTTCACCATCATGACCACAAACACAAAGAGCACCATGATGGCGCCGGCGTAGACCAGGACCTGCAACACCGCGAGAAAGTGCGCCGACAGGGTGGCGAAAAGGCCGGCCAAAGCCCCGAAGGTGAGCACCAAGGACATCACGGCGCTGACCGGATTGCGCCGGGTGATGGTCAGCAGGCCGCCCGCGAGAACGCCGGCGCTCAGGATGGCAAACGCGATGGCCTCTGCCAGGGTTGTGAGATGGGCAGCCGGGGTCATGATGGCTTGGCCGCCTTGGGCAGCCGGGCCTCGAAGTCGGCGCGGAACTTGGTGAGGAAACCCAGCATGGGCCAGGCCGCCGCGTCGCCCAGGGCGCAGATGGAATTGCCGGCGATCCCGTTGGCCACCTCAGCCAGAAGATCGATGTCTCCCGGCCGGCCCTCGCCTTCGGCCAAGCGGGTACAAACCCGCGCCAGCCAACCCGTGCCCTCGCGACAGGGCGTGCACTGCCCGCACGACTCGTGGGCATAGAAGCGCATGATGCGGGCACATAGGCCCACCACGTCGGTGTTGTCGTCGAACACCACCACGCCGCCCGAGCCAGCCATGGTTTTCAGCCGGCGACCACTTCCCATCTCAAAGGGCACGCCTGGTCTCACCTCCACGTCTTTGATGCGCGGATCGCTGGTCAGTGCGTCGAACTCGATAGGCACGTCAATCTCACTGGCATCGAGCGGCGGCATGGAGCTGCCGCCCGGGATCAACCCGCGCAGGGCACGGCCCCGAGGAATCCCGCCACACAGGTCGTAGATCAACTCGCGAAACGAAATGCCCATGGGCAACTCATACACACCGGCCCGCTTCACATGCCCGGACACGCACAGCAGGCGGGTGCCGCCGGACTTTCCCATGCCCACCTTGGCGAACCAGTCCCCACCGTTGGTGATGATGTCGGGAACATTCATCAAGGTCTCCACGTTGTTGACCACAGTGGGCTGGCCGAAGAGACCCTTGACGGCAGGAAAAGGAGGCTTGTTGCGCGGCCAGCCGCGCTTACCCTCGATGGACTCCAGCATGGCGGTTTCCTCGCCGCAGATGTAGGCGCCCGCGCCTAGGTGCACGGTGATGTCGAGCTTGACCGAGCCGCTTGCGCTCTGCCTCTGCCGTCCCAGCCACCCCGCCGCGTACGCCTCGTCCACCGCCGCTTGTACGATGGCCGCCTCGCGCTGGAGCTCGCCTCGAATGTAGATGAAAGCGTGGGTGCAGCGGAGGGCGAATGCCGAGATGCTCACGCCCTCGATCAATAGGTGCGGGTCGCTCCCCAGCAACACCCGGTCTTTGAAGGTACCCGGTTCGGACTCGTCGCCGTTGCACACCAGATACACGCGCTCTACATCCTTGGGCAGAAAGCCCCACTTGACCCCGGCAGGAAATCCCGCGCCGCCGCGGCCCCGCAGATTGGACCGCTTGACTTCCTCCACCACCTTCTCCCTCCCCATGCCGAGGGCTTTGCCAAACGCCTGCCACCCGCCTCGCGCCACATACACGTCGAGCTTCTGAATATCGGGAACGCCGAAATTCTTGGTCACGATTTTGAGCCCTGGGGTTTCGCGGTAGCCGCTGCCCGACGATCCGCAGGCCGGCAGCGTGGACGCGCCCTGCGCTGGCGCAAGCGGCGACGATGGCTGGTGAGAGCCGGCTTCGCTCGCTTGCCGCCGCAACTCGTCCACGATGCGGTCCACCTTCTCTGGCGTGAGACTGACGTAGTGGTGCAGCCCGCAAGTCATGGTAGGCGCATGCGCGCAACCGCCAAGCCCATCCTCTTCGCTCAGGCTGAACAGACCGTCAGGCGTGCTCTGGCCGGGCTCGATGCCCAGGCGCTTTTGCAGGTGGCGCAGGACATCATGACCACCACGCAGAGTACAGCCCAGATTGGTGCACACGTGCAGTGGGTAGCGGGCAGGAGGCTGGCGCAGAAACAAGGTGTAGAAAGTGGCCACGCCAAAGACATGCGAGAGCGGGAGGTCCAGGGCTCGTGCGACCAGTTCAAGCGCCTCGTCGGACAAGTAGCCAAACTCGTCCTGTGCCAGGTAGAGCACGCCCAGCAAGGTCGCTTGCCGCGTGGGATAGCGCGCGAGCAAGCGGTCGATTTGCTGCCGCGCCTTTTCGGAAAACTCAAGTGGCATCGGATCGCCTGGCTCCCAGGTCTGCTTCGGCGCAAATCTCCGTCGTCAAACGCTCTCCGTCAAGGCGCTGATGACAATCCACCGACGGAATCAAGCCCCTTCTGCGCAACGCAGGGTGGGCACGCTAAACCCTGTTGCTTTCTCAGCGGGGGATGTGCTCTGTTGGGCGCTAGTTTCGGCGAGTTGTCTGTGGCTTCAGCCTCAGATCTCTTCGGCCGATAGATGCGAAAAGGCATGCCAAAGCGCTTCCTTCTGGTTGACGCCGATCCTGTCGGACAAGCAGCCCTCCAGCACGTCGCAACGTCGCTGGAGGGCGAAGGCGTCGTGGCTGCCACTGCAGAGGCTGCGCGTACCATGCTGCGCGCAGAGCCTTTCGATCTCTGTATCGTCGACATGAACCTCCCCGACGGTGGAGCGCAGGTGCTAGACACGGCGCAGGCGTGTCAGCCGTGGATTCCGGTTGTGGCCATGGCTGGCCAGGGCACGGTCGCCGAAGTGGTCACGGCTTTTCGCATGGGCGCCAGCGAGTTTCTGCCCCGGCCGTTCCACGATGACCTGGCGGTGCGGATCGTTCGGCGCGTGCTGCAGGATCGAGTGAACGACACCTTCGACGAACATACCAGCGGGGCTTGCCTCCTTGGTGAACACCCGGCCATGCGGGTGGTCTTGGAGCGCATCGGTCAGGCCGCCGACTCCGGCGCCAGCGTGCTTATCCGTGGCGAGGAAGGTACGGGAAAAGAGGTCATCGCCCGTCTCATCCACGCCTGCGGCGAACGGCGGGCCGGACCCTTTGTGACGGTGCGGCCCGAAGCCAGTGAGGAAGCGGCGGCGGGGCCGGAGTCTTCGGAATTTGCCGACAACCCGTCGCGACTGGTCAGCAATGTCATGGCATCGCTCGGTGGTATGCTCTTCATCGACGAGCTAGCCGGCCTTTCGCGCGACAATCAGATTGGCTTCCTGCGCCTCATCAAGGAATGGGGAGGCCTGCCGCCGGATCGAAATATGCGGATCGTGGCCGCCACGACCCAAGACATGGAGCAGGCGGGGCGCGCGGGACAGTTCCTGGAGGAACTCTACTATCGGTTGAACGTGATCCCGATGGAGATTCCACCGTTGCGTGAACGTCCCGAGGACATCCCGATCCTGGCGGACCACTTCCGTCGCGCCGCCAACGCGCGCCGAAGTCGCAACGTGCCCGGGTTCTCGCCTGAGGTTCTGGTCAAGTTGGGCGCTTGCTCTTGGCCGGGAAACGTACGCCAGCTCGGTTCCACGGTGGATCGTCTGGTGTCGGCGGCCAAGGACCGGCCGGTGACCATCACTGACCTGCCTGCCAGCCTGCGCACGGATGTGAGTGACCTTTCGCCCGCGCTGGTCGACTTGCCCCCGAACGGGGTTGACCTGCGCCTGCTGCTCGCCCAACTCGAAGATCGGCTGATCGAGCAGGCGCTGCAGAGGACCGGTGGCAACAAGAATCGTGCGGCCGAACTGCTGGGAATGAATCGCACGACTCTGGTAGAAAAGCTTCGCCGGCGAACAGTCGCGTAGGGAAGCGCCGTCGCAAGCGGACCCACAGGTAGGGAAATTCCGGAAATAGAGATTCGCTTGCCGGCCCCGATGGGCTGCGGGAACTCGACAAGATACCCACGTAACTCAGCCAACTGTCACCTGATTGACGGTGCATCGACGCTTCGGCCGTCATTGCGATGACGATCAGATGACTCGCCGTCTCCTGGACACTTGTGATCCTGGGTGCTTAGGCTTCGCTCGTCTCTGGCACGCCCGCTGCATTAGTCGCCCCACATGCCAATGCTTCGGCGCAAACTAACCAAGGGACGAAAGGCGCGCAAGCCATCGGCGAAGATGTTGGCAGCGCGACGCGAGGAATACGCCACGAAGTTTTATCCTTGCATCGAGAAAGTGGCACGGCGCTTGGCGCGCCGTCTGCCCGCGCACGTCGAGATGGACGATTTGATCTCATCCGGCGTCATTGGGCTTATGGAAGCTGCGGGACGGTTCGATCCCAAGCGGGTGGACCGCTTTGAAGCCTTTGCTGAGTTCCGCATTCGCGGCGCCATGCTGGATGATCTGCGCTCGCGCGACACGCTCTCGCGCGACATGCGCCGCCTGTCCAACGAGCTGCGTGAAGCGACCCGCAGGTTGGAGTCGCAGCTTGGCCGTACGCCGGACAATGAAGAGCTGGCCGAGACGCTGGGGCTGAAAGTCCAGGAGCTGTACACGCGCCAGCAGAAGCTATCCGGATCTTCGGTGGTGGGAATCGACGATGCGGGGCCCGACTTTCTGGATCGCACCCGCGACGAAAACCAGCCCGACCCATTCGAGATGACCGCCCATCGCGAGACCCTGGCGCGCCTGGTGGCAGGCATCGATGATCTTCCCGAGAAGATGCAGCAGGTTCTCTCCCTCTACTATTGTGAAAACCTAAACCTAAAAGAGATCGGGCAGGTGCTCGGCGTGACCGAGTCGCGCGTGTGCCAGATCCATGGCGAAGCCACCCGCCGCCTGCGCGCGTCCTTGGGTGACCTGGAGGATTCAGCTGCCGCCTAACCTGTTGAATTCACACGAGATCAAAGATTTCCACAGAATCGGCTTAAGATTCCGCAGGCGTGGTCGATTTGTGTAGGCATGGCACTCACAAGCGGAAATCGGTTGGGGCCACGCTCAGAAACAGACTTCGCCAGGGCAGCAGGAACGCAAGACACTGACATCAGCCGGCAGGCGAAGATCGAGGAACTGCGGCAGATGGTGGCGACGGGGCGATACCAGATCCAGCCGGAGAAGCTGGCGCTGAAGATCCTAGTTCGCGCATTGAAGCGACGATAGCTAGTCTTCCGCGTCGGCTACTTCGACGCGATTGCGGCCGTTGGCCTTGGCCCGATACATGGCCGCATCAGCCAGGCGCAGGAGCAGATTCTCTCGCCGACGCTGGTTGCCCCCGGGCGCCAAGTGCTCGCGGTATGACGCCACTCCAATCGAGGCACGCACACCGGGCAAGGGCTGAGCCGTCTGCTCCCCTTCGGCCTCAGCATCGAACATGGTCGCCTCGGCGATGACCCGCCGCAAGTCTTCCGCGGTCTGCACCGCACGGTCGATGTCGCTTCCAGGCAGAATGGCCACAAACTCATCACCACCGTAGCGAGCCAGAACGGCTGCGGGCGGCGCGCTCTCAGACAGAAGACGCGCTACCTCACGCAAGGTCCAACTCCCTGCCAGATGTCCGTAGCGATCGTTGACTTCCTTGAAGTGGTCGAGGTCGATGAACAGCAGCGAGAGATCCGTGGCGTTGTGGTCAGCATGCGCGATCTCGTCCTCCAAGCGGACGTGGAAATAGCGGCTGTTGAACAGGCCGGTCAGGTGATCCAAGCGGGCAAGAGCGCGGGCGCGGATGGCGTCAAGGGCGTTCTGGACTGACGAAGACATGTAGGCCGCGAAGATACGCAAGAGCTCATTGTCTCGCGCGCTGTAGGGACCGCCCGAGCGCCGGTTGACTAGCTGCAAGACACCACAAATCGATTCGCCAACGATCACGGGCATCCCGATCACCGACGCCACGGGCCGGCCCGCCCCGCGCGCCGGCATCGCGATCGACAACGGGTCATCCGGCGAAAGGTCGTCGCTGCGAAACGGCGACCCTGTACGGTAGATCTGTCCGACAAAGCCGCGATCGCTGGGAATTCGTTTGCCCAGCAAGTGCGCGGTACCCGGACCGAAGGTGGCGATGAATGTCAGCCGCGGGGTTCGGATGCCCGCGAGTTTGGCGCGTGGATCGTCGAGAAGGATGCCGCCCGATTCAGAGGGCACGAAGTCGTTGGCCCGTTCGAGGATCTCGCGCAAGGCAGCGTCAAGGCGCACATCCCAGCGCTCGGTGTCTTGGTCCCGTCGGGCGCGGAGGAAGAACCGGGTGATCTCTTCCGGAGATAGGGTCAGGATGGGACCCGGAGCGCTCGGGGGGTTGGGAACGGACGGCTCTTCGTCAACTTCCTCCGCGGGCGCAGCCGCCCGGGTGGGATCATCAACCTCGGCAAGGTGCTCGACGTTGCCGGTGGTTTCCGTATTGCCAACCGTCACGCGGAACCTCGTTCCGGATTCCACCTTACAGGATCTCGCCTCGATGTACCACTGTAGTGCTAGTCTGAGCCGCGATGTCCTCGCGTCACATGGGAACCCTGAAAGGGTTCCCAAACCCTCCCGCGACGGTGCGCGGCCGGCAGAGCCGGCCGGCTCCCCACGCGAGTATTGACATGGGAACCCTGGGAGGGTTCCCAAACCCTCCCGCGATGGTGCGCGGCGAGCAAAGCTCGCCGGCTCCCCACGCGAGCAGGCGGGCTGCGCTGATGCTCGCCGTGGTCGTCTTGGGGGCCCTCGCCTTCCGTTGGGCGCGGGCCAAGGCAGCCTACTGGAATGTGGATGATGCGGGCATCACCTTCGCGTATGCACGCTCGTTCGCCTGGCACGGGACAGCCTCGCTTTTTCCCGAAGGCCCGCGGGTGGAGGGATACAGCAATCCCTTGCTTTGCTTGATCGTGGCGGGCATCTGGCTGGTGCGAGTTTTCGACCCCATCACCACACACCTTTGGATCGAGGCCGCGCTATTCGGTGGCGCTCTCGCCTTTGCCTTCGCGATCATTATGGGAACCCTGAGAGGGTTCCCATACCCTCCCGCGATGGTCCGCGGCGAGCAAAGCTCGCTGCCTCCCCACGCGAGTAGGCAGCGGGCGGGGATTGCGGCGGCGGTGGTGGGCACAGTGGTTTTCGCGGCGGCGGAGCTGATGACTCCATCTACCTGGGCTTGGTACGGCTCAGGCCTGGAGAACGCGTTGCAGACCACGGTTCTGCTGGCCTTGCTCTGGCGCGCCGCCAGGGCCTCGGAGCAAGGACCCCGTCCGCTCATCGACGGCACGCTGGCCACAGCAGCAGCGCTGGTCCGGCCCGAGGGGATCATCTACGCGGCGGGGTTTTTCGCTGCGCTCGCGCTGGCGCTGGTGTGGCGGGCGCGGCGGCAGGGCTGGGGCGTCATGCGGCCGTGGTTGCGCGCCGTGGGTGTGGCCGCCGTGCTGGGCGGCCTGTTACTGCTGTGGCGCTACTGGGTGTACCGGGATTTGTTACCAAACACCTATTACGCCAAGGCGCAGGGCGGAGGGTTCATGCTCCATTTTCGCGCCTACGTTCTGAAGATGGTCCTCCCCTACCGCTACGCTGCGGTATTTGCGGCATGCGCGGTGGGGCTGTTCCTGCATCCACGTTGGCGTACCGTGGCCCTGGTCCTGGTCGCGCTCTTGCTTGCAAGCGTTTTCATGCCGGCATTCAAGGGCAACGACTGGATGGGGGAGCACCGCTTTGCCACGCCGCTGCTTGCCTTGTCACACGCGGCCTTCGCGTTCCTGGTCGGGGCCGGGCTTTCCAGCGGGTTTTCCCGTCGGTGGCTTCGGATTGTGGCTGGCGCCACGGCGGGCGCTTTCGCGCTGACCATGCTCTTGCTCCTGCACCGGGCGGGCAATCCCATCGTAACGCCACCTCGCCTGCTCGACGTCAACATCGGCCACGTGGCGTACCATCAGGGGCTGAGGCGACTTGACCATCAGCGCCGACTGGGGCTCATCAATCCGACGGTGGTACTGCCCGATGCGGGCGGCAGTTTGCTTGTGGGGTCCATGCGCCTGGTCGATTCCGGATACCTCACCGACTACCAGATGGCACGAGTGCGGGACCACTGGCCACAGCTTAACCAGTACCAGCATCAGGAGCAGCGGGTCGATCTGGCGGATGGGAAGACGCCCGTGTTCTTTCAGTTCGATCGCAGCCTGGTCGGGCGCATGTTTTGGTATCAACCCGATTCGCAGCTCAGCGTGCGACGCGACGTGGTCGAGGTGGGCCAGGTTCCACCCGAGGCTGCGCTGCTGGCCGAGTTGCCCGGGTGCCGCATCTATGGTTCGGATCGCTCGGTTCCCATCGCAGGTCCGCACGGCTTGGTGCGCATCGAAGTACTGGTGGAGCGCTATTCGGCCGAAGGCGTGCGGGCCGTTTCTGCCCAGGCCCGGCTGGACGACTACGATTCAGATGAGATCCGCCTGGCGTCGTACGGCAGCGAGCCGGGGCCTGGGATCGAACGTCGTGCCTTTCTGCTCAGGGCGCCGGCCGCCGCAGGTCAGTACCAAGCCACGTTTACTCTCAAAGATGGGAATCAGGACAGGGGGACCTTCCATCTGGCCGCGATTGACGTCATTGCCAGTCCGGAACAACGGGCCGAGGCAGCGCGTGGCCTTCTGGCCAAGGCTGGCGATGCGAGAGAGCGCGCACGCCGGTTGGCACAATTGCGCGAGCAGGTCATCGAGCGGTTGTCGCACCAGGAGTGGTTGGCCGAGATGACCGCGCTCCAGCGGGGCAAGGACGCGAATGACGGCAGCCAGTCGGCAAACCTGCAGCGGCTCACCTGGGATGCACGGATGGCGGTGGGAAACGAGACCCCGCACGAACTGGCGGCACTCTCCTCGCAGGCCGTACGCGATGTCTTCGCGCAGGCGAATTGTGAACGCCGGCGCCCTGCCGAGCACCTGCTTTGCCTCGGACAGAACGTGGCCTGGTTGCGCGGCCTGGGATTCTTTGGAATCAGCCAGCAATCCACGACTCGGGGAGACGCAGCCGCTGTACACGCGAGCCTGGGAAAGAATCCCTCTTTGTCCGATCGCTATCTCGCCTTGGTCGGACAGACGCTGCTTTGGCCAGAAAACATGGCCTTGCAAAAAGAGCTGTACCTGGTCCGCTCGCGCCTGTCACCTCTGCCGGTGCTGGCGCTCGCGACCGAAGGCGAAGTGGCCCGCATCCACTGAGACTCGTACTCGGCCGGAGTAGCTACCGGCTGACGCGCGACAACTTCTGTGCGGCAGGCTGGCGCCCATCCGCCGCTCGGTCGGGACCACGTGACGCATGTATGCATCACTCCGGCCACAGCCACGACCACGACCTCCTGCGGCTATTGCGGTGGTGCCCCCCCGGAATGGCTTGGACACCGAAATCGCAGGGGAAATGGGGTATGCTGTAAGCCAAGATTGTGATCGGAGGCACCGATGGCCGCACATCGTTCCCTAGTCATCTATCGTTCCCTAGTCATCTTGAGTCTGTCCGTTGCAGCAGCTGCTTTCAGCGGATGTTCCGGGAGCGCGACGGTGTCGCAAGCGGGTAACCCATCGGGAGGCGCCGCCGGCAACTCCACGACCGGCACTGGCGCTCCTGGTGGATCCGCTGGCGGATCCACCAGGATCATCGACAACCCTTCCGGCGGAAGTACCAGTTCCGGCGGCACGTCGGCCAACCCTTGCTTGTCCCCCAACCCACCCTCAAAGTGCCAAATGGTGCCCTCTGGTCCCGCCTGCGGTGACGGCAAGATCAATCAGCCATCCGAAGACTGCGACGACGGCAATAGCGTTCCTGGCGATGGTTGCAACGGGATCTGCAAGGTCGAACCGAATTTCACCTGCCCGACCGAAGGCAAGCCTTGCATTCCCACTTTCAAGTGCGGCAACGGCAAACTCGAACCCGGCGAGGTGTGTGACGACGGCAACACCCTTCCGAACGACGGGTGCAGTGCAGACTGCACGATACAGAGCGCGAGCTACATCTGCAAGACCCCCGGACAGGCCTGCGAGCGGGTCGAGTTCTGCGGCAACGGGCGTGTCAAAGGCGACGAAACTTGCGACGATGGCAACACCCTGTCAGGCGACGGCTGCGATACGAATTGCCACCAGGAAACCGGTTGGCTGTGCCTGGTTCCCGGCAAGCCCTGCGAGCCTGTGAAGGTTTGCGGGGATGGGATCCAGAGCGCGGATCTGGGCGAGGCTTGTGACGACGGCAACGCCAAGGGCGGCGATGGCTGTTCAGCCGATTGCAAGGCCATAGAGTCGGGATTCCAATGTCCCACGCCGGGTAAGCCGTGCGTGAACATGAACAAGTGTGGCGACGGAATTGTCACCGGCGCTGAGACCTGCGACGATGCCAACACGGATCCCAACGATGGTTGCGATCAATGCAAGATCAAACCAGGCTATGACTGCCCATTCCCCGGTGCCAAGTGCATTGCCAAGTGCGGCGACGGCATCCTGCTTCTGAACGAGCGCTGCGACGACGGCAACACGGTGAACGGCGACGGCTGTTCGAGCACCTGCCAGTGGGAGCCGGGCTGGGCTTGCACTGGCACACCCCCGAATTACAGCTGCCACAAGACCACCTGTGGCGACGGCAAGACCGAAGGTACGGAAAGCTGCGATGACGGCAACGATGATCTGGGCGACGGCTGCACCCCGCTCTGCACTATCGAGCCGAATTGCAAGTCAGGCGCCTGCACATCGACCTGCGGCGATGGGATCGTGCTCGGCAACGAAAAATGTGACGACGGCAATGCCATCAGCGGTGACGGCTGTTCCTCGACCTGCGAGGTCGAGCCCGGCTATGAATGCAAGCAGCCGCCGCTCGCGGATACCATGTTGGTTCCGGTGGTGTATCGGGATTTCAGGTTCAACAGTCAAAGTACTCCCGACGATTTTGAACTCGGCGTCGTCGGTTCAACCAGTCCTATCCAGGGCATGGTCAACCCGGCTCTCGATGCCAACGGGAAGCCCGTCTACACGGGTATCGGCGGCAACGCCCATGTGACGAGCGCCGCCTCGTTCGCCCAGTGGTACAAAGACGTAGCCGGGATGAACCACGCAACCCCGACCACGATGACGCTTTGGAACAATGGCCAAGGCGCGTACGTCAACCGCTACGGAGCCAATGGCGAACAGTGGCTCACAACCGAAACGGCCTACTATTGCGGCAACGTCAACGCGGAACTGACCGACGCGACGACCGGCCTCCCCATCCCCTGCACATCCAAGTACGCGAACGGAACCGACGACTGTTCCAAGAAGGTGGCTGCCGGGGAGACAATGCTCACCTGCAACACCAACAACGGCTCCTACAGTGCCACCTTCATCGTGTCCAAGGTCGACGGAAACCCGCTCTTCTT